>OCTW011594424.1_pt1 | contig 14817 bp, 14 predicted proteins | sample 1539671 | NCBI WGS metagenome assembly OCTW01 (sample SAMN02144230, study PRJEB22623) | gut metagenome | biome: sheep rumen | host: Ovis aries | place: New Zealand
ATGAATCTGTTCCTTCAATGACCTACGCCCACTGCCTTCTGCAATGTTTGAAGGAACTGATACTATGGCTCTTCTTATCTGGTCACAGAGAGCATATTTTTCAAACCTTGGAAAACTATCAAGCAGCTGATAAACATCTATCACCAGTTTCTCGGCTTCCTGCCAAACTTTCAGTTTTTCAAAGGAATAAACAATGCCTGTCATACTACTAACCTACTAAGCTATTAACCTACTATACTAAATTCGGAATACCATTCAGTTCGTTCTGGATATACGTTAGACTCGCAATCTTCTCCTTCGTTTCCTCCAGATTCAGAATCCTCGTGTTATTCGAGTTGAACTCGTCAATCAAAGCGCGTTTGGTGTCACCCTCCTTGAAGTACTTGTCGTAGTTCAAGTCGCGGTTGTCAGCAGGTACGGCATAGAAGTTGCCCATGTCGATGGCTTTGGCAGCCTCCTCTTTGGTGAGCAGTGTCTCATACATCTTCTCACCGTGACGGATTCCGATGACCTTGATTTCCTCTTTCTTGCCTCCGAATAACTCGCAGACAGCTTCGGCTTGGGTCTGTATGGTGCAGGCAGGAGCTTTCTGCACCAGGATGTCTCCATTCTTGCCATTCTCGAAGGCAAACAGCACCAAGTCTACAGCCTCTTCCAGACTCATGATGAAGCGGGTCATCTTCGGCTCAGTAAGTGTGATGGGATTGCCTTTGCGAATCTGGTCAATCCAGAGAGGAATAACAGAGCCACGCGAACACATCACATTACCGTAACGGGTGCAGCATATCTTGGTGTCACCACTCAGACGGCTCTTGGCCACGGCAATCTTCTCCTCGATTGCTTTGGTGATACCCATCGCATTGATGGGATAGGCAGCCTTATCGGTCGAGAGGCATATCACACACTTCACACCGGCGTCGATGGCGGCATCGAGGGTGTTGTCCGTACCAATCACGTTAGTCTTCACGGCTTCCATTGGGAAGAATTCGCAGCTAGGCACCTGCTTCAGTGCGGCGGCGTGGAACACATAGTCCACACCCTTCATGGCGTACTTCAGGGTCGATTTGTTGCGCACGTCGCCGATGTAGAACTTAATTTTGTTGGCCACCTCCGGCATACGCGCCTGGAAGTCGTGACGCATATCGTCCTGTTTCTTCTCGTCGCGGCTAAAGATGCGGATTTCGCCGATGTCTGTACGGAGGAAACGGTTCAATACAGCGTTACCAAAACTGCCAGTGCCGCCAGTAATCAGCAGCGTCTTGTCTTTAAAAACACTCATAGTTATATGTTTGAATTATTGTTTAATTGCTTATTAGCTTAGTAGCTTATTAGTTTCAGGTTTCAAGAATTAGCAATTCGTGTTCGCTTAAACACCTTGAACTTTTAAACACCTTAAACTTTTTAAACATCTTGAACCTTTTAAACATCTTAAATATCTTGAACATCTTAAACTTCTAGGAGTTCATCAGAACTCAATGGCCGATAAGGACCATCCTTGGCCTCCAGCAGCACCGTCCCGCTCTCCAAGCACTTCAAGCTATGCCACTGGCCCTTCTCTATATTCAGCACAACCCCGCCTGGCACCATATCTATGGTATCTGTGAGATTTCCGCGTTCATCATAGAAATATTCTTCAAAATGCCCACGAATGCAGATACATGTCTCAGAGGAACCATTATGTCGGTGTCTAGGCATCACCGTCCCTGGTTCCAGCGCATTCAGCATCCGTTGCGACTGATCGTCAGCACTATTGCGCAAATCCAAGTTACAACGCAACCGATCTGAGGATTTTGCTTTCTCAGTCAACTCATCAAGTATCTCCTTCGTAATAGCCATCCCTTAAACCACTTAAACCATTAAACTATTAAGCCACTAAGCTTTTAAACCTTTAAGCCACTCCTCGCCCACCCTCGGAACTCCTCAAGCAGGAACCTCCCCGCACTCACATCGGCATACTCCCTGAACTTCCAACGGTTCTTCATCAGCCGCCGGCCAATCATCAGGCGACGGTGTAATGTAGTTCCACCGTGGGCTATGTGCGGTGCTGTGATGATATCGTTCCATACACGCTCTTCCTGCTCGGGACTGATGTGCGAGGCCACCTCCACCTCCCGTGCCGGGAACCACTCCCGCGGCAACGCAAACCTGTGCAGGGCTATCGCCGTCATCGAGTCGGCAAAACGTCCCCATAGCGACGCCCCCTTCACCTTGCCCACCTCCTCGGTCTCCTCTTGCGTGAGCTGCCGCAGGGACAAGGCCCAGTCGATGACGTGGCGCAGCTCTATCTTCTCGTGCAGGAAATGTTTGTAGGCGTGCCAGCCCGTGTAGAGGGCCGTCAACGCAGGGCATGGGAAGCAGATGCCGGGCAGCGCTGTGGGACGAGGGTCGCTGATAGCAAGGCGTTGCAACACCTCCTCTATGCTATATGCATTCCCTTGGCGCACGCGGCTGTTGCCGAAGGCATGGTGGTGTTCTACCGCCACGCCGTCCACCGTCAGTCGGACGTGATGTCCGTCGGGCTTACCCACCTCGACGCCGTGCTTGTGGAAGCAAGCATTCACCGCCTCGTAGCCAGTGCCCGAGAAGATGTCCACGTCACAGAACTCCCGCAGTTCAGGCTTGGGATAGAGCACTGACAACGAGAAGCCTTTCAGCACCATCGTCGTCAATCCCTCCTCTGCCAGCCACTCGCCTATCTTTTCCACTACCTGCCGTTTGTGTGCCGACTGCTCTGCCACGCTCTGTGCGTAGGCCATCCATTTTGACCACAGCACGAAGCCCGACCGCTGCTCTTTGGGCAGTGCCGTCATAGTGGGAAACGTCATGGCCAGCACCTGCTGCTGCAGTGCCTTGTCGAAGCACCGCTGCCATTCGACCTCAGTAGCCTCTTTTACGGCTTCTTTATCCAATAGTCTGTTGGACAAGGTCGCGTTTAGTAGTTCCAAAAATAAATTTCCCATCCCCACTATTAAGCAACTAAAGCACTTTCAACTCTATACTACAACTCCACACTCGCCCTCCTGGGTTCAAAACAACAGCAAGGTCGTAACGCCACAATGCGAACACCACTGGCTCTCTGCGGCCCTATCTTGGCAAAAGTCGCCAAAACGCTGTGTTTGCCTCCTAATCCAAGTGGGCCGACTTCGGCTTCGTTCACTTTCTCGGTAATACGTTTCTCAAAGTCGCTCTGCACATCAAAGTTGCCTTTAGCCATAGCTTCCATCATCATGGAGGTGGCTTCGAATTGAGAGCGGCCTATGCCAACTACCAAAACACACGGGGAGCATCCCAATTGGCTGACGGCGGGTTTGGCTCGATTTACAATCTCTTCAATCACTACATCTATGCTATGCTTGTGGAAAACTCTCTGAGTGATACCACGGATGGCTGGGCCGCCTCCAAGCATCAGAATGGTAAGGCGGAGTATATCCTCATCAACAGGCTTAATCAATATCGGTGACGGTGCCAATGCTCCACTATCCTCATCCAAGCCTCCACTTTGGTCAATACGGGCATAGTCATCGCCCTTAATAGCCATAGGTCGGCCTGGCAATTGGCGTAACCCAATTGCTACGCCTTCCTTTATCTGCTCCAGCAGTTCGCCAGTCACACCACGATTCTTCCCCACTTCCAAAAATAGATGAGGAATGCCAGTATCATCACACAATGGACCACGACGTTCCTCTGCCACTAGAGCATTGTCAAGAACTTGCCGCATCACCCAGCAACTCTTTTCGTTGTCTTCAGAAGCAATAGCCTTGCGATAGGCATTTTTTTGGTCCTCACGGAAAGTGGAACCCGCACGGACAAGGCAATCTGCCACTTTTTCTTGAATACTAATCATATATGCTCCTCCCTTTTGCTGCACCGATAATAGCTTGGTATTTCACCACCTTCAAACGGTTCATTGCTTCCATCCCCAATTCGGGGAATGCCACAACTTTGCGTTCCTCCGTCTGGCTCTCAAGCAGAGCTGTAACTGGAGGAATCACTGCGAATACTGCATTGTTCTCAGCCAGTTTCTTCACAGTTTCTTTCGAGATAGCACCTTTGCCAAGATGCATTTTTACGCCATGTCTCGAAAGTGGTTCAAAACTGCTTTCTATTTCCACTTTATTGCTGGATGTTGGACCCACACCTGCGGGACTGACTGCAGTATGGAATATCACCGCACCTTGCAGATTAATGCCATATTCATCCAAACGGCCTTCATCAGCCAACTTAATGACTTTTGGTAAAACCGCATCACGCCCGGTATAGATATAACCAGTCAGAGTTACCACATCACCAACATTCAATTGGCTGATAACTTCTTCGCTCAGAGGAGTTGTTAATTCTATCATCATTATCTGATTAGGTTTTTCATCAATGCTTCTTTCATTGCCTTGTGTTCAATGTTCAATTTGGGCATATCTGAACGGATGCCTTGGCGAACATGCACGTCGATGAACAGCGGCATCTCACCCAACTGATTTTCACGTACTATCTGTTGCAATTCCTCCTTGGTTTCCACAGCGTGACCCACAGTGCGATAGCCACAAGCCTTTGCTATCATGGTCAGGTCAATCAAATAACCAGCCGAAGGCTGACCGCCCACCGATTCATTCACGCCATTGTTCAGCACAACGTGAACCATGTTGCCAGCTTTGTAGCGGCAGTTGGTGGCCAATGCTCCCATGTGCATCACAGCGGCGGCATCTCCATCAAACACCACAATCTTCCTATCAGGACAAGCCAAAGCCAGCCCAAGACCAACAGAAGAGACATGACCCATAGAACCCACATTCTGCCATTCGTGACCTGCACCAATGTTATGCAGCTTTAGTTGTTCATGTACTTCGCGGGTAGCACGGCCTGTTGTGCCAAGATAGATGGCATCAGCTCCCAACACGTCCACCACAGCGGCCACTGCCTCTTCGCGGTTCATCAGCGGACTTTCGGCATACTGTTGTTTTTTCTCTTTCTGTGTGAGGATGGCTTTCTTGGCTATCAGGGCTACAGGCGATGAAATCTCGCGGGCTTTTTTGGCCGCCCAGCGGAACTTCTCAATCACTGTTGCCTCATCGTCCAAAATCTCATAAGGGATATCCATATCCTTCATCAGCACTGGAGTCAGTTCTCCCTGCTTCTTGTGCTGGGCATGGTCGTTAATGGAGGGGTCACCACGCCAACCGATGACCAGCAGCATTGGTATTCCATACACGCAATCGTGCGTTAATGACAACAACGGATTGGTGGCATTGCCTATGCCTGAATTTTGCATATACACCAGCGGCAGTTTGCCTGTAGCCATATAATGACCTGCAGCAATAGCAATGGCATTACCCTCGTTGGCGGCCATCACATGCTGTTGTGCCGTCATGTTATTTGTCATATAGAGGCAGAAGTCGTTCAACAGCGAGTCAGGCACTCCTGTGAAGAAGTCCACGCCCATCGCATCAAATGCCTCGAATAATTCTTTTTGATTTACCATATCTTAAAGTTTTTCAATCAACTCTTCAACTTTTGCGTTACAATTGTTCATTTTGGCATAAACGGTCTCATATACCGCCTTCTCAATACAGCCGTAGGCCATCAATGCCTCATAGCGACTGCGGAATTCTTCTTCGCTCATCGGGTTTTCCGGCTCCCCTTTAGGAAAATCGACTCTCTCTGAATAGGTTTTGTCGTTAGCAACTATGCTGAGTACAGCGGTCTGTTTTTCGGGAAAGATGCGGCTATACTCCTCATCGGCCACCACCTCCACCTTCTTGGTTAAAGCAGCAACCGTAGGGTTATTCAGCACATCTTCTCCAAACTCCTGCAGACCAGCCTTGCCATAAATCAGCGCAACGGCAGTACTGTAAGGCGTACTCATCTTGGCTGAATAGGCTCCTTGTATGTCGGTATGGTCGTGACCAGAAACGGCAAGGTTGTAAGTTTCAACTTTTATCTTCTCCACCATTTCAGGAGTGATTCCGTATTGGTTGCGCAGATGAATGGCTGCTTCTACTGGTGGATGTGTATATCGGCAAGAGGCGTATGGCTTGGTGTAACTCTTCATGATGGCATAAGTGCCGTTGAGTAGAGTAGGCTTTATCTCAGTGTTCTCGTCGCCTGACATCATCTTCAAGAATCCGCGATAACCACCCAGCGGGTCGGGATGACCTTTGAAACCAGCCTTGGCCAATTGCAAACTGGTGAGTGACAACAAGGCTGTTTTCGCCACATTGTAAGGTTTCAGTTCCGAGCCGTCATCCAGCACTTTCAACATTCCTGATGCCGCCACACAAGCAGCCGCAAAAGCCTCATAACGTTCTTTATCGGTAAATCCCAGCATATAGGCCGCAGCCAAGACTGCTCCCAATATACCGCAAGTACCTGTAGCGTGATAGCCCATTGCCTTGTGTTTGGGCTGGATGGAAACGGCCATGGTGTAAGAAGCTTCATAGCCCACCACCGCAGCACGTAACATCTCCTCTACCCCAATTCCATATCGTTGCGCCAGCGGTATCAACAGCGAGAAAATGGGCGAACCCAGATGAATGATACCAGAATTAGTGCCATCGTCAAAGTCCAGTGCATGGGCATTGAGGCCGTTCAAGAATACGGCTTCTTTCAGCGCAACGCACTTTCCTGTCCCAATCACCTTGAACTTTCCTCCCTCAGGTTGGGCAAAGTCAAAGTAGCGTTTTATCTTGTTCATCTGGAAGGCTGCTCCCGCACAAGTCACCGCCAAATAATCCAGCAAAGAACGACGCGCCCTTGCCATCACCTCAGATGGGATTTCACGTTTTGCTATCTTATCAATCTCAGCAAAATATGATTCAGAAATATTCATACGATTTATCCTGAGTTTATCGAAGGAGCTGTGTGACTCAAATAAATTTGAAATATGCAGGGCTGTCGGGTTTAGCCATCTCCCAAGCAGCATCCATCGCATCAAGGATAGACTGTGGCAACTCGCCTTTCTTGACGGCTTCCATATTCTGATCCATTTGCGAAATCTTGGAGGCTCCAAGCAGGATTCCGTCACCTTTCGAAGCATCCATCATCGAGTGGTTGCACAACCAGCGGTAAGCGGCTTCAACCAAGGGAATGCCTTCCGCCTCACATGCCTTGCGGATTTCGTCAACAGCATCAAAGTAGCTCTGCTTCCAGTAGCGGTCGCGATAGCTCTTCAAGCGTGCAAAGCGTCCAGGTTCGGGAGCATCCTCAAAGTGCTGGTGCTTGCCGGTAAGCATACCGCCTGCCAGCGGATTAAAGGCATAGAAGCGCATACCCAAGGCACGGATGGCTGGGAAGAGTTCTGGCTCCACATTGCGGCACAACGCATTGTACATTCCTTGATACACCGTCGGCTTGGGGCAACCGTAATGCTCGCATTTGTGCCAGATGTCAACCACCTGCCAGGCAGGATAGTTGCTCAGCCCCAATTCCTTTACCTTACCTTGCTCGTAGAGTTCGGCAACGGTTTCCAAAGCCTCCTCTATAGGGGTCTTGCCGTCGGGGAAATGGAAGTAGAGTAAATCCACCTTGTCGCGCTTCATGCGGGCAAGCGACTCCCCAAACTCCATCAGGATGGTTTCCCTGTCCAGTTTGCCTGTGATGCGTGGATGCACCTTGGTAGCCAAATAGTAGCCATCCAACTGCGGCAATATCTCACCCAGGTAACGCTCGGTGTCGCCATTGTTGTAAACGTATGCTGTGTCCAGTTCCCTATTGTCGGTTTTCAGGAACGACTCCGTCATCTGACGGCTGGCCTCCAAATCCAACTGGGGACCGAAATTCATTGTGCCTAATACTATCTTCATTTTACTCTTTTTCGCCTAAAACAAGTTTCACAACCGAATCCTCAGTCTTCACAACACCATATACCTCCGCACGCTTCACAATCTTCTCTGCCCAACGATGGTGAGGTCCTATTTCATTCATTTTGCCGCCCCCCTCGCTCTTTATTACACCACCTGAGGTGTTGAGGATCTGAATAGCATCATTGTATTCCTCTTCCACAACGGTGAACATGGCATTCACAAACCTTGCATGTGTGGGATGGATAATGGTCTTACCCACAAAGCCATTGGCACGGTCAATCAGGACTTCCTTCAATAAACCGTCGATGGCCGGGTTGATGATATCATGACCTTTCAGCAACGCATTATGAAAGTTGCGTTTAATCACATCATCAATATCATCGTTCTTGTAAGCACGGAAGTACTCCCACACCGCTGCAGACACACAGTAATCGTTGTAGCGGTTGAAGAAATTGAGCACATCGCTCAGCGCATCACGCACCGGCATAATGTCGTAAACCGTTGAGTTGATGCCACGACGCACACCGAAAAGTGATGACATATCAGTACCGCCCACACGGATATTGAGGATAAGCCTCTTGTAGGGTTCCAAAATATTGCGAAGCAGCAACAGTTCCTGATTACGCAATTCACGGAACGCGACCTCCTGACCTTCAAGAATAGGCATTCCATACAAAACAACTCCCAGTCGGTTATTCACCTTCACCAGTGTTTGCAGCACCTGCAAGGCATTGCGGCTATTGAACTTCGGGAAGTTGAATCCTGTCAATACAGAGGCTTGCTTGGCGGTGATTCTTTCGGCAAAACGCTCAAAGTGTTCGGGATTGCGTACACGCACAAATATCAGCGGGATGTCGTTATGGGTCAACTCGCCTGCTGCAATCTTGTCGGCAAAGAAGTCCATGTGGTCGAGAATATTCTGCTCTGCAATGGGCAGGTCTTCCTCCTTGATGGCATCCTCACAGCACATCACTAATGATGTGACATCAAGCTGGTGATTCAGCACCTTGTCCTTGATATCCTTGGTGCCAGGCATGTAAAGCGTGGCACCAAGGCAGTATTGAAGTACATCACGTTCTGTATATTTGTCAAAGTCCATCGGGGGCCTGACAAAATTAAAGTCTTTGTTATAACTATGATGACGCATGATTCTATAATTTGGGGACTATGAGACTACGAGTCCACAAGTCAACTAGTGTTTTGGGGCAACCAGTCAACATGTCCACTTGTCTACAAGTTTGCAACACGCCTCTCGTTGACCCGTAGTCTTGTTGACTAGTTGACTTAATCACTTCGGTGAGACGATTGCTTCAGGATAGTATGTATCAATCACTCTCTTCACCAGCATAACCTGTTTTGCACGTTGTTTGGCCTCCTTTTCGGTGGTGTCGTAGCTGTGATTTGCCGCCACACTGCCGCCAGTCTTAAGATATACCGGGGCTGCCACACGGATAAAGTCGGGCACCTCGTAGTGACGGATAAAGCCGCCACTGGATTTAGGGTTCTCGGTGTGCAAATCAATAGGCACATCAATAGCGGCACGCATGGAGGCCAACATTTGCACTTGAATATCGCGCACAGGGTTGATACTGTCTGCACCCAGGGTTTCCAATACGTGGGCAGAGCAAGGATTGCCGTGACCGCTGTGGGCGGAGACCTTGAAGTGGCAGTCGGCAGGGATATAGCCTTTCTTGCGGGCTTCGTCCAATGCCCAGAGGAGGCCTTCATCATAGATGAGGAATCCACGGACACCTAAACGTGCGCCACGTTTAATCTCCTCAATGCCACGTGCTATCTGTTCTTCGCCACGAAGACGGTAGCCCATGCGCTGGCCTTCTTCTGTCTTAACGGATGCTGAGGTGTCGGTAGTGGCACGCGGGCCACAGGCCAAAACGAGCTGAACTTCCCATTTCTTGGCATATTCCACCATCTTCGAGATTTCCTCATCGGTGAGGAACATGATTCCCTTGGTCTGGGTAACACGATGAATTTTGATGCCGTATTCATCCAATGCTTCAAGCAAGGCTTTCATTGGGCCAGGGCCTTGAATACCCGGCACCTCGAAACGGTATTGGCCGCCATCGGGGAAACGCTTTTCGGAGGTTGGCAAATCATACAGGTCACCGCCAGGCATACCTATGCTTTCGAGAAACTCGCGGGTTTCTTTCATAGTGTAGTACTTCATATTATTAAAATTTAATGTTAAACAATTATTTCTATTTCATTTCAGGAAGCAAATCGTGACGCATAATATCCTCGCCATTTATGTCCACAACCCGAACTGAGGCGTTTATCTTTGCACGTTTTGCATTGTATTCTTCAAGGGTATCGGCCACGATATTCATGCCTGCAATACGGTCGCTGCTGCTGGTCACGCCTTTCATTTGTGTGCCTTTAAGGCGCACAGGATGGAATTCGTTGACGACACCTTCTTTTTCCAGTTCCTCAAAGCCTTCAAAGTGGTCAAATATTCCAGGTTTGCAATACACAAAGTCATTGACCACCACATTGTGACGCTCATACTTCGGGCTCAAATCGGGTTGCTGGCCCAAAGTGATGTCAAGTGTAGCGCCTATTACATCCACCCCACTGGCATACTTGATAAGCAGATATTTCATATTGCCGCCTGTGCGGGCGCAGAACTCCAACACCGAAACCTTATCGCCGTCGTGTAACAGCTGAACCAACAAGGGTGCATTCACCAGTCCGAAGCCGTCGGCTATCTTCTGGCAAATCTCCTCTATCTGTTTCATCACAGCCTCTGATGCTTTTACAGGGTAGCGGCCACGGAAGATAACAAAACGGTCTTTGTCCTTAACCTTCTCGCTGTTGGTCACGTTCAGCAACTGGGCTTTGCCGTTCACCACGAAGGCATCCACGCTAATTTCCTCGCCGGAGAAGTACTCTTCCACAATAACCCTGCCGCTACGGCCAATCTGATGAGCCTCCTCGTAATACTGCTTGAGTTCCTCCAGATTGTCAGCCTTTCGCACGCCTTTGGAGCTGTAGGCATCCACAGGTTTCACCACCATCGGGAACTTCAGCTTCCCGATGACATCCATATCAAAATGGTCGGTTTCCACGTAGTCGGTTGTGGGCACGCCTGCTTGCTTGAAGATTCGTTTCATTCGTATCTTGTCCGACACGTTCTGGCACGTCTCATAATCAATGTAACAAGGTAGGCCTAAATCTTCCGACACCTTAGCCACCACGAGCAAAACCTGGTCGGCACAAACGGTAATCAGAAAATCCACTTTCTCTTTGATTGCAATAACCTTTATTGCTTCCAGGTCGAACACATCAACATGGAAGAATTTGTCAGCGTAAGGACGAGCCACCGCAGCAGGACTGCCGTCAGCCAACAAAGCCTCTATGCCTCGTTCTTTCAACTGTTTTATTAATTCAATTTGGGGTAATCCTCCAGCTATCACTAAAGCTTTCATGTTTCAATTTTAGTTTGTACCATTAAATGACCCACTCACTACTGACACATCCTTACCAGCAAATACATTCTTTATTGTCATAAAGACAATCTTGATATCCAACCCCAAAGAGCAATGATCTACATACCAAACATCGAGTTTGAATTTCTCAGTCCAAGAAATGTTGTTACGTCCATTCACCTGCGCCCAACCAGTCATTCCTGGTCTCACCTCATGGCGGCGGGCTTGTTCTGGAGTATAAAGTTCAAGGTAACGTTTCAACAACGGACGAGGTCCTATCAACGCCATATCGCCTTTGAGTATGTTGAACAACTGTGGCAATTCATCAATGGAGAACTTACGAATAAACTTGCCAACTTTTGTTACTCTTTGGTCATTGGGCAACAAAACACCGTTTTCATCCTTTTCATCCGTCATACTCTTAAACTTAATCACCTTAAACAGTTTTCCACCCTTTCCCGGACGTTCCTGATAGAAGAATACGCCAGCTCCTTTGTTGGCAAAATGCAGAAGGATAAAAAACAAAAGTAAAATTGGGCTGATACAAATGATGGCAATCAGTGAAAGTATAAAATCAAAAATACGTTTAAAGCAGTTTTTATACATAGTTGGCTTTATTTTTGACACTCGGCATATATTTGATACAAAGGCGTAATACCATTATTGTCTTCAAACTTGCGGAGACCTTTGTGTTCAAAAAAATCACGTACTTTTTTATTACTTAATACTGGTCCGCACATGATTTGTTCATAGTCGATGGCTGGATGTGAATTAATTTCACAGAGCTTCATACCATCTTCAGTAATAATGATATCGAGACCCAGATAATCCAAAGAGGAAATATGCTGGCACAAAGCATCTATTTTTTTACGTACAAAAGCCCAATTGGGAAGTCCGTTGTCTTTCCAAACTATACCCGTATCTGGGTGACGGTCTAACATCCATTTACCGTCCGGAGTGAAACGCTTATAGCGTATGCAAAAGTCCTTGTATTTGCCCGTTTCAAAATCGAAGCCCACTCCGACACCGCCTGATGACAGATTACTGGCACCACCATTGATAGAGGTTCCAAAGCGAGCGTAGGAAACAGCACACGACCATGTGGTCGGATCATATTTGTCTTCATTCGGGTCTTTGCACATAATCACACGGAGTGTACATTCACTGTCAGGCCACACGGCAACCAGATCATGATGTTGATGGCAATATTCGGTGATAATATAGTTGCGCATCGTATCACGGATTTCCTCAAAACGATGCTTATCTATTGGTTTGTTGTTCTCATAAAGACCGTCTTCACGCAACTCCATCTTGATAAAGCCCAACCCACCTGAAGAACCCGAATTAGGCTTCATGGCAAGAACACGCTTCTTTTTCAGAAGATTCCAAAGGAAGTCCTTGTCTTTAGGAATATCTGTAGGACAATCCATCAGATAGGTAAATCTGCCACCACACAGGTCATTCTCGACATACACATAGTATTCTGGCATCGTATCCTCGCAACCATTTTGATTCAACACATACTTAAGAGTGGTTTTGTCAAGCCATTTCAAGAAATGGTTGTTCATCGGGTGAAGCATGAAATACTGAAAATCGGGAACATGATACTTATAATTTTCTTCCGTCAAACCATATAATTCCACACGTCCGGGATAAAACCCTCGTTCCAAAGCCCATTTCTTTGTTGCTTCATCCGCCACAGGGAATGCCGACTCGTCATCCCTAAGTTTTTTTACGAACATACCAGCCCAACGATAATCCATACCGAGGGCGCGTATTTTTTCCAATAAAAGATCGTAATCGGTCATAATGATATCAATTGAAATGATTTATAATTGCATTATAGGTATTGTCGATAGTATAGTTATTCAAATAGAACTGATAGCCGTTCTCACCCATCTGAAGCAAATCAGATTTAAGCATCTTATCCACACATTGTGTGAAGGCATCAACATCATTGCCAGGGCATCCATAGCCGTAGCCATTAGCCTCGGCAATGCTGCCAGTGTCGCAAATCGGGTCGGTGGCCGCAATAATTGGCTTTTTCTCCATCAAATACGGCAGAAGTCGAGATGGATAATTGGGTATGGTGAAACGATAATCAAGAAAAATCAATCCAACGTCGCAAGCACGCACAAGTTGATCATAATCATCCTTAGGTAAGCGGGCAAACAACGAGACGTTCTGTGGCTTTTTCTCATTAAACCAGGTTTCCATTTTCTCATATTCAGTACCACTTCCAACCACCAGAAAGTGGCAATCTTCTCGGTTTGAATTAGCATCCAAACACTTTATCAAGAAAGGTATACCTTGTGGTTTGCCTAAGTTGCCGCCATAGACAAAAATAGGTTTATCCGTTGGTATGTTGTATTTCTGTCTAATTGCGTCTCTTTGTTCTTGGGACAAAACAATGGTTTCTTGCACCTCGTATGAATTTGGGGCAACTTCTACTCTCTCGGCATCAATTTCTTTATTATGCTTTAGGATATACTGCACATTCGCGGGACTCATACAGCCAATATAATCGGACACCTTATATAATTGTTTTTCCTGTTTGCGAAAGTGCCTATACAAGAAACCTTTTACCCCTGATTTGCTCATCATGCCAATATCCACGGCATTCTGTGGAAAGATGTCTTTTAGCAGCAAATACGATTTCGATTGTGGGTTCTTATCTTTCAGATATTTAACGGTACCCATCAAGGTAATAGGAGGCGTTGTATAGAGTATTAAATCAAACTTAACATCTCCCAAGTACTTTTTGATGGCTCGCTTGTATTGACTCTCTACCAGCACCTGACCGACACCTTTTTCTATGACACTGCTTTTTTGCAGGTTTAGTGTCCTTACGCCAAGGATGTGAACACCATCAACCTCCGACAGATTTGTATGCTCACCTGACCTCCGCTCACATGGAGAAACAATATATAATCGATGACCTTCGTTGCGAATTTTTCGCATCAGGTCAGAATAGATGCCATGCTGAGAGACATCCTTCATAACGGACATAGTGAGGAATATTACATTCATAACGGTATCATTTACTTGAACTGATAATTCAATACAAGATTTGCAATCATTTCTGCATCTTTCAAACTCAACTCATAATAAAGCGGCATTCGGACCAGTGTCTCTCCATATCGATCGCAGTTCTGCAACACACGGCCGTCATGTTTGTCGTGGTAGTAGGAACTGGAATGAAGCGGTATATAGTGGAATGTTGGCATCACGCCATTCTCTTTCAGATAGTTCATGAAAGCGGTACGGTATTCCAACGAAGGACAAAGCATATAGTACATGTGGGCATTGTTGGTGGCGTAGTCTGGCAGTCCTGGTAACACAATGCCGTTATTCAAGTTGCCACGCAGCACCTTGTCGTAAGTATTCCAAATAGCCAATCGTTTGCATTGGATGTCGTTCAACTGTTCAAGCTGTGCCCATAGGTAAGCAGCATTAAATTCTGAAGGCAAAAATGAGCTGCCCATATCGCACCAGCCATACTTGTTTACCATGCCGCGATAGAACTCAGCACGGTTTGTTCCTTTCTCCCAAATGATTTCCGCACGACGAATCAGTTTTTC
>OCTW011602841.1_pt1 | contig 14812 bp, 10 predicted proteins | sample 1539671 | NCBI WGS metagenome assembly OCTW01 (sample SAMN02144230, study PRJEB22623) | gut metagenome | biome: sheep rumen | host: Ovis aries | place: New Zealand
CGTCGTGAAGTGGCTCGACTGGCAGTTGAAAGGCAGGGTAGGGCAGTCGGCCATTTTCCTCGATGATGAATATCTGAAAATGAAATTTCCCGATTGGCAGGGAGTTCGAAAGAATTTCTGACCAGCAGGGTCGGCAAACCCCTAATAGAGTACACTCTATACCAAACAATCCCCATGTCCATGTTCGAGGGCGTGGGGATTGTTTTGCTGTCTGTTGAAACATTCCAATTAAATAGGAAACTGGATGGTAAAGCGAGTGAGATGGTCTTCGGGGTCTGTAAGCAGATTGAACGTACAGTGATGAGAAGTCAGAATGTCGCGAATGAGTAGAAGACCAAGACCCTGGCCTTGAGGTTTGGTAGAGAAAAATGGGGTGAAGAGATTCTTTGCGATGGATGATGGGATGCCATGGCCATTGTCGGTGATGGTGAGTGTGGCAGGCGTAGTGGTCTCAAGGGTGATCCGTCCTTGTGTCATACTGGAGACGCCTGTTTCTGCAGACATGCCTGCCAGTAGTCTTTCACCGATACTTTCAACAGCATTCTTGACGATATTGATGAGCACCTGCTGGAAAAGAACGGTGTCAAGATGGACGGGTATGGCTTCATCGGTAAGAAAGAATTCAATACGGACATGTGCCTGCGTACACAGGTTTTCGAGGAAAGGACGACAAGCTTCCACTTCCTCACTGAGGTCGCAAAGTTGGAGTTGCGGTTGTGGTATTTTTACTACTTCAGCAAACCGGGAGACAAAGGATGAGAGTGTGGCAAGGCGTTCGGCTTCGTCGCCCGAGAGAGTTCCAATAATGCCCGCCACGCTGTTATTCACCTCATGAGCAATCATACGGATGACACGCTCATAGGCCGCTTTCTCTGCCAGACGTATTTCTGAGGTCAGCGACTCAATGAGGAAGAACGGATGCTGAAAGCCACGGTCAGGGAAAGACAGGTGGCTGATGCGGAAGAGTTGCGGTCCGCCAGGAATGCGCACGGTGGTCGTCTCTCCGATAGGAAGAGCGTGGATGGTTTCCTCGATACTTGGTGACAACATCTGCCGGGCTGCGGGATTCATGGATGTGGTGTTGCCGTCCAGGTCGCACAGGATGACACCCATCGGCGAAGCTTCGATAAGCAGGTTGAGGAAAGTGTATTGCTCTTCGAGTCTGAGGTGCTCGCTGCGCAGGCGCCCCAACAGGTCGTTGAACGTGCGGACGATGATGTCGGTCTCGTGCTGTCCCGATGGAGCGAGGCGTGTGGTCAGGTCTAGTTCCCTCACCAGTTCTATGCCGCCAATCAGAGTGTCGTATGGACGAATGGTCTTGCGGTAAAAGAGCCAAAGATAGAGCAATAGCAGAACGACGAAACCCTCTGTGACGTAGAACAGTGCAGGATGACTGCGGAACGTCGCGAAGAGAGCTACGCTGGCCAACAGGACAATGCCAGTTGCAAGGAGGAGGAAATAATGCTTTAGTTTCACAGTCCGTGTTTTTCTATTTTGCGGTATAGGGCACCCCGGCTGATGCCCAATTCCTTAGCGACAAGAGAGAGGTTGCCGTTGTGCTTGGCGATACAGGTTGCAATGGCGGAACGTTCCAATGCGTCGAGGGTAGCGGCAGAAGTGCCCATCTGGTGGACCGGCGGACATATCGACTGCGGGGTGAGACACTCGAAATCGGCGGCAGTGAGTTGGCTGACGGAAGGATTTTTCATGAGCAGAGCCCTTTCCACCAGATTCTTCAGCTCGCGAATGTTGCCAGGGAACGGAAGTGTCTGTAGATAACTGATAGCCTCTGATGAGACAGTGGCAGGTGAGAGTCCGTTTGCCTCGCAAGCCAACTGAATGAAGTGGTTAACCAATCGCGGTATATCCTCACGCCGGTCACGCAGGGGCGGCAGATGGAGGTTGATGATATTGATGCGGTAGAACAGGTCCTCACGGAAGGTCTTTTCCTCAACCATCGCGCGAAGGTCAGCATTGGTCGCGCAGACCACACGGACGTCTGTTCGGCGTGTCCGGCTGTCGCCCAGCACTTCGTAGGTCTGGTCCTGTAACACCCGCAACAGCTTCACCTGACTGGCCAATGACAATTCGCCGATCTCGTCGAGGAAGATGGTGCCCCCCTTGGCCAGTTCGAAACGGCCTATGCGGTCAGTCATGGCATCTGTAAAAGACCCTTTCTTGTGGCCGAACATCTCGCTCTCGAACAGCGACGTGGAGATGCCGCCGAGGTTCACTTTCACAAACGGTCCGTTGGCCCGTCGGCTCTGCTGGTGGATAGCCTCTGCGATGAGTTCCTTGCCCGTACCGCTCTCACCTGTAATCAAGACGGGCGCATTGGTCGGGGCAATGCGGGCCACCGTAGCGAGGATGCCAGAGAGGGATGTGCCTACAATCGGTGAGCTTTGGATCGGCAGAGTCGCGGGACTTGCATGATTAATCTTGATGGCCGTCTCGATCCTGTCTAACAGCACGCCATTGTCCCACGGTTTGGTGATGAAGTCGAAGGCACCGGCACGCATGCCCTGCACCGCGAGGTCGATGGTGCCCCAGGCCGTCATCAGGATACACGGCATCTCCGGACGGAGCACCTTTACCTGCTTCAACAGCGTCAGTCCCTCCTCACCGTCAGTGGACCTACTGTAACTGGCTTCGCCGACTTTTGTCGCGACTCGGCCATTTGAAAGCAAGCTTTCATGGCTCTCGCTGCTCCAAAAGTTCATGTCCATTAGCACCAGTTCCACTGCCGGTGTGTTGCGTACTATCTGTACGGCCTCCTTCGGCCCCTCCGCAAGGGCCACCTCATACTCGTTGCGCTCCAAAATGAGCTTCAGCGAGAGGCGGATGTTTTTATCGTCATCAACTACAAGAATCATAAAGTTCCTCGTTAATCTTTCTTTAGAACCGTTTTTTTTGCATACAAATATTTATGACGCAAAGATAGCAGAGTAATTCAATCCCCACAATTTTATTTCGATAAAAGATACTAATCCCCACAAATTATCACATCAAAATCCATCTAATCCCCACAAATTACCTTTTCCGCATTGTCTGTCATGCGTTTGTCTATTCCTTGCGTATCATGTCATCTTAATCCACCTTCAGTTTCTCCTTACCCTTATACTTCGTCATGTCGCTGACCACGACCTTTTCGCCGGATTCCAGACCGCTGACGACCTCGATGAAGTCGTAGTTGCACTCGCCGAGGCGGACTTGGCGGGGACGGAGGAGGTCGCCGTCGAGGACGAAGAGGGTGTAGTCGCCGGGGCCGCTGTAGAACGAGCCGTTGCGGATGCGGAGCACATCGTCCTTGATGCTGGTGATGACGAAGACTTCCGTTCTGAGGCCGGAGCGCAGGCGCGGATGCGACATATCGTCGGGCACGACGGTGAAGGTGATGGCACCGCTCTGGCTCAGCGGCGTGACGGTGTTGATGATGCCCGTGAGTCGCTCCTTGCCGATGCGCAAGATGACCTGACCGCCCACGCGGACGCACTCGCTGTGACTGTCGGAGATTTCGCACTCGGCCTTGAAGTGGCTCAGATCACTAACTACCGCAATTTTCTGACCGCTGCCGATGGTGCTGCCCACTTCGCTGTTGATGTAGGTGAGCGTAGCACGGCGTGGCGATCGGATTCTGGCATCGTCGAGGGTGCGTCCCTTCTCGTCGAGGCCTTTCTCGAAGATGCTGTTCTGGAGTTGCTGCATACGGAGGTCGGCCTGACGCACGCGCCGCTCGTTCTGGTACTGCTGGCGCAGTTGCGAGAGTTGCATCTGTGCGGTTTTTAATGTCGTCTTGGCTTGGCGCACACGGTCGCGGGTGCCGCTGCCGAGGCTGTCGAGGTAGAGTTCGTTGCGCAATTGCGCTTCCAATTGAGATACTTTCATCTCCTCCACCTTGATCTGCATCCGTCGGTCGGAGAGTTGCGTCTCCGTGTTCGTCTGCAGCTGGGTCGTCTGCTGCCTACGAATCTCCCGTTCGTCCAATGCCTTGGCATAGTCCGTCTCTGCCGACTGCAGGTCGAGTCGCAGCAGTGGAGTGCCCGCCTCCACCTGGTCACCGCTATGGGCATAGACTTCCAGGATTTGCGAACTGATGGGCGAGATGATGACCTCTTCGAAAGCCGGCACGACACGCCCTGTGGCCGACACGCTCACGTCTATCGTGCCACGGTCTACTTCCGAAAAGACCAATGCCTTGCGATTCACAGATGGCATCATTTGCCTCCCCAACCAGGCAGCAATGCTTGACACCACCGTAACGATGGCGACCACGACCATTACCTGCCTCACTTTGCGCTTTCTCTGCACTTTGACAGAAATCTGCCGGTCCATTGTCTGATTGTCTGCTTTCATTGTTGTATGAGTTTTTCTATGTCCGCTGTGAGTTCACAGCCGCGCTCGAAGTCCCAGAGAGCGATGCTGCGGAGCTGATAGTAATAGTACCAGTAGTTGAAGAGCTGCTGGATGCGGTTCTGGCGGGCCTGGTCCTTGGCCTTCTGTGCGTCAGAGAGTTCGAGGGTTGAGATGCTGCCTATCTTGAAGGTCTCGACATTGGTGTGATATCGTCGGCGGGCGATGGTGTCGGCCTCGCAGGCGATGCGCAGTTGTGAGGCCTGGTTGTTGAACTGCTCGGTCAAGATAAAAATGTTCTGGCGGAAATCTTGCGACTGCTGGCGAAGCTGCCCTTGAATAATGTCACGATTCGACTCCGCCATCTTGCGCTGCCCCTTGCGTTTGCCCCAGTCGAGCAACGGCACGGTGATGCCGACCTGAACCACCTCGTTGCTCAGCAGATGGCGGTAGGCGCTGTTCATGTTCTCGCCCGTACCGGTGTAGCCGAGCTGGGCGTAGAGGTTGATGCTCTGTCGGTTGGCGCGGGCCGAGGCCACGGCGTAGTCGGCTTCCATTTGGCGGCGGCGCATGGTGGTGACGAGGGCGTTGTTCTGGAGGGCGTGGCTCAGCACGTTAGCATATTCGAGGCGCACCTGTGGCACATCCTCAGGCACAACTGGCTCTATGGCCGCCTCCACGTCGAGGAACGATTGAAGGGCGAACTGGCTGGCTTGCCGTGTGCTCTCGCTGTTGGTCAGGGCGCTGCGGGCGGTGAGCACGTCGAGGCGCATTTGCAGCACATCGTTCTCACTGATAGTACCCATTCTGCGCTTGGCCTGCGCCACCTCGTAGAGTTTCTCGGCGGTCTGCAGGTTCTGCTTTGCAATATTTACTTGCTCTCCAGCTAACAGCAGACCGAAGTAGAGGCTGATGGCCTGCATGGCCACCTGCTCCGTCTCGGTGAGAAACCGAGCCTGTGCCTCGCGGTAGCGCAGCGGTTCAATCCGGCGGTTCCACTTCATGTGGTTCACGCCAAAGAGGGGCTGCGAGAGGGTGACGGCCACGGGTAGCGACATCAACTGATTTACCCCTCCCGACCTCCCCAAAGGGGAGGAGGCTGACTGATGGAGATAGTCGAGCGAAGACTCCACACTGAGTGTGCCGCCTGTGGGCCACAGTTTTTGCGTGATGTGCAGCGAACCGTCCAGTCCCAGGTAGTCGTTGCGCACGAACGACAGCCCTCCGTCGGCCTGCTGATACGAGCTGTAGCGCTTGTTGTAACTCGGCAAGGTAGCCTGCAGCGACACCTCCGGCAGCAGGTCGGCCTTGTAGCTGCGCCACTGCCAGTAGGCCGAGCGCAATTCGCCCAAGGCCACGGCTGCATCCACGCTCTGGCGTCGCGCCATCGTGATGCAGTCGTCGAGAGTGAGGCGGAGGGTGTCCGTTTGGGCAAGGGTGGATAGCGCATTGCAAATGCTTATACTCAGTGCAGCCGAATAACAAATACGTCTGAGCCAATGCGAATTGCGAACTCGTCTGAGCCAATGTCTATTCATGTCGAAGTGCTTCTACAGGTCGTTTGTACATGGCACGGAACGTGGGGACGACTATGCCGAGGGTGACGATGGCGAGCAGCAGTACGTACTGGATGGCACAGATGATGAGGTAGTGCAGCCAGAAGGTGTTCACCCAGTCAGTTTCTTGACCCGTACCCGTCATGGTAAAGCCCGTGGCAAGGCCGATGTTGATGGCAAACTGGAGCCAGATGACCCAGCCGAAAACACTGGCGACAAAGGTCAGCAGGGCGGCCTCGCGCCACAGCATCCAGAACACGTTGCTTCGCTTGGCTCCGAAGCTGCGCATGATGCCGATATCCTCGGTGCGCTTGCGGATTTGCAGCCAGAAGGTGCCGAGAGTGCCAAGGATGACATTCAGCAGCAGCAGGGCTACAAACGTGCCCATGACATAGAAGACCATATTGTCGGATTCATTGGCCGATAATTGTTCTTGATATTCGGTGTAGTTGCGGACAACGGCGAGACCGTATTCACCCGTCATCAAGTCCAACTGCCTTTCTGCCGAATTCTGCCGGATGACAAACTCATCCGCATCCTCGCCGGGGCGCAGTCGGATGAGCATCCTCGGCGTGTTGGTCGAGAGGGCCGTCACTCGTGTAAGGACAGCGTAGGCATAGCGTTCGCGGGGCTTCAGGCGGAAATCTTCAACCACGCCGAAGACCGTATAGCGGGCTACAATCTTGTTGGTTGGACCATGCTGCACGGCATCCCCGTCGTAGTCGGTCTCCACGATGCGGCGGCCCACAGCTTGATCGGTGCCGAAGAGCGCCAAAGCCATTGAGCGGGTGATGATGGCACCGTCGGCAGGACACTCGTAGGAGAGTTTTTCGGCCGACGGACTACCCTCGACGGGTGTCAGACCCTGTGTCTCGAAGAATTGCTCGCCAAGCAAGAAGCACTTCGAGTTGGCACCGCACCAGCGCGTGGTGTCGGCCTCGGCGCGAAAGGTGGAGAGGCGGGACGAATAACCTTCGCCCACGAAGTCTGTGGCCAGTCCGGCATACTGCACCTCGGGCAGGGCGCGAACCTTATCTCGCAGGGCATAGAGGTTGGCCAAGGAGGCCTCGCCTATGGAGTCAGAGGCGGCTTCGGGCGACATGCCCACCTGCCCAACCACTAAATGGTCGCGCTCGAAATCGCCTGCGGGGCGACAGAGGTGCGTGTCGTAGAAGGATACGACGAAATAGTCGAGGAAGTAGAAACTGAGGATGGCGACAAGGGCTATCTCCACCACAATCCAAGCATTCTGACGACGGTTGGCCCAAAAGTTCTTGATGGTCTGGTTCATCTTTTCTGGTTTAGCGATTCAACGATAGGTTTGCGCAGCGAGTGCCATGCGGGGATAAGCGCAGCCATGAGGTTGAGCACGACGCAGCACGCGAAGGCCACCAAGAAGAGCGTTGGCGTGAAGAACATCCGGATGTCGAGGCTCGGCTCATTGCCCATTAGGGTGAAGCCGCGAAACATGCGATGGACCACATCGGTGTGGCTGACGGCCGTGATGAAGAGCCACGACAGCAGCCAACCGACGATACCGCCGAGGAGCGTCAGCACGAGATTCTCGTGGACAACCTCGTTGAGCAGTGTGCGCCGCTTGGCACCGAAAGCCTTGCGGATGCCCATCTCGGCGCGGCGGGCCTCCATGCGATTGGACACCAATCCGCTCAAGTTGATGGCGGGTAACAGCAGGAAGAGCAGCATCAGCAGTGCAGGCAGCGTCAGTTCCTTAGCCTTCATCGAGAAGTCCTGGTCGCCGGTGTGGCTGAAGAAGTTCATTCTCCTGAAAAAGTGGGTGTCGGCATCTATCTTCCACACCCCCCAGTCCTTGCCAAGCCGAACGTTGTTGGCTGCGTTGTAATTCTTGCACATCGGCTCAATCTCATCGAGGAAGTCCTTGCGGCTGTAGCCCTCACGCAGCAGGAAGCGCACGTCAAGCAGGCCGGAGTAACTAATCTGGTCAAGGTTCTGGTCGGGGTTGTCATCTTTGTTGACTTCCACTGTATAGGGAATGTAGATGTCGGCCGTGGCATCCCTCATGAGCGAGCTCACGGCTTTGACCACACCGACGACACGGAACGGGAACCGCCCATTGCTGCCACAAACGCTGACATGCGTGGCACCGTCGAGCCACTTGGCCATCTTATCGGTAACGATGCACACGCGCTCGCCCTGACGGAACTCCTTCTCGGAAAAGGGACGCCCACTGAGGAACGTCAGGTCGTAGAGATGGAAGAAACTGGGGTCGGTGCATAAGGCATAGGCAACCGTCGAATGCTGTCCGCCCTCGTTGGTAACATCCGGGTAGGCAGAACGGACACCAGTGGCGGCCTCTATGCACTTCAGTCGCCGGAAGCAGGAGTCGAGGGCGAGCGTGGAGTAGCGCATGTCGAACTCGCGGTCATTGTCGGCCAGCGACTTGGTATAGAAACCATACAGGGGGTAGAGCGTGCGGCTGCGGTTCGACTCCGGCGGGATGTCCGCTAACTCGATGTTCAGAAAGATGGCAATGACCATGGCCGAGGCGATGGCCACCGCCGTGCCCGCAACGTAGATGGCAGAGAAGAGCTTGTCTTCACGAATAAGAGCCACGGCGTGGCGCAGAAAAAGCATGAATTTGCTCATGGTCGTCTATTGTATTTGTCGTCCGTCAAGGAATTTGATGATGCGGTCGGTCTGTGCCGCTTGATGCTCGTTGTGGGTCACCATGACGATGGTACGGCCGTCCTCCTTGTTCAGTTTGTGAAGCAATGCCATAATCTCCGCACCCATTTTTGAGTCGAGGTTTCCTGTGGGTTCGTCGGCCAACAAGATCTCGGGGTTGCCGATGATGGCACGGGCAATGGCCACGCGCTGACACTGTCCGCCGGAGAGTTGTGTGGGGCGGTGCTTCATGCGGTGTGAGAGACCTACACGCTCGATGACCTCCTTGGCCAGAAGGATGCGCTCGCTGCTGCGCATGCCACGGTAGATGAGCGGCAGCATCACGTTGTCGAGGACGTTGAGCGTCGGGATGAGGTGAAACGACTGGAAGACGAAGCCCAGCGTCTTGTTGCGCAGTTCGGCCAGGCGGTTGTCGCTCATCTTCGGGTTGATTACCTGTCCGCATAGTTCTATCTGTCCGCTCGTCGGTTCGTCGAGCAGTCCCATGATGTTGAGCAGTGTCGATTTGCCGCAGCCCGAGGGGCCCATGATGCTCAGGAATTCGCCCTTCTGCACTTCAAGGTTCACATTTTCCAACGCCTGTGTCTCCACTTCGTCGGTACGGTAGATTTTGTTGATGCCTGTCAGTTTAATCACTGTTTCCATATGTCTAAGGGATATCATAACTGTTGCGATTATTGCTATGCCTTAACCTATGCCAAAACCATGCCAAACTTGTAACTTACTGATAATCAGTATAGGCATAAAAAGATGTGTCCATTTCTGGACACACGCGATGTCCGAAAATGGACTATCGAATCAGAATCTAATCATGAGATGGAGTTATGAGGATGATTGAAGAATGTACAGCAAAAACCAACTGTTTTTGAGAAGTGTTGCTTATTTTTGCCTCTTTGAGGCAAACTTACTTAGAAATCGGAAATTGAAATAAAAGCAAGCTTTTCTTTCTCATTTCACTCGTTTTTTCGTAAATTTGGCTGACGCCGAACTTACTTAGCACTCGGAAATTGAAATAAAAGCAAGCTTTTCTTTCTCATTTCACTCGTTTTTTCGTAAGTTTGCAGTCAAATGAGTATGATGTATCGTCCATTTGATATTGAACTCTGGGAAAGGCATGAATTGTATGCACACTTCTCGCGACTCAAGCAGCCACACTATGCTATAGCTGCCAACGTCGATGTCACTCGTCTGCTGGCATTCAAGAGACGAGAGGGGCTGTCGTTTTACCTCTCGCTGATCTACCTTGTCACGGAAGTGCTCAACAGCATCGAGAATTTCAAGCTGAGAATAATCGACGGGCAGGTGGTGTGCTTTGATACCATTCATACCAATTTCACCCACAAGCACCCGGAGGAGCAGATTTTCCGCTTTCATACCGCTCCCTTCCAAGGTACGCTCCAGGAGTATGTGGCTGCCACGACCCATGCCATTGCCCATCAAAGATCACTTTTCGGCGGGATGGGAGATATTCAGAATGTTGTCTATTGTTCTTGCGCCCCTAACGTGGATGCCACATCCATCACCAATCCAGGCATGGAGAATCCTGATGATGCGATACCCAGAGTCAACTGGGGCAAATACGTGGAGCGTGATGGGCGGTGGACGGTCAATGTCACCGTCACCGTCAATCACCGTTTCATCGACGGCTATCATATCGGTCTTTTTTTCGAACGGCTCCAGGCAGCCATCGACCGACTATAGCTTATACGTTGAGCTCGCAGAGGTTTGCCATGCCCATTATTTGATATATCCCTTGCCCTTGCATCTATCGCAAGTAGCCAGGTCGATGTCTATTTCTCCGACATTCATGTCTCCAGTCCCGAAGCATTTTTTGCAGAGGGTCACAGGGCGGAGGTATTGGGCAGACACCCAACCATCACGCTCATCACCGCCCCATTCCAGCGGTCCGCTGATGAGCACGAAGCCATTTTGCTTCTTCCCCTCGTTGGCGACGACATCTCCTTTCATCAGTTGGCGTTTATGGTCAGTGTCACTGTCGTAGACGGCGAAGGTCTTGCCCGGTCCTGTCCTCACGTTCACGTAGTTTCCTGTGCACACGTAGCCGTCATGTTGTGCGTTGGCTGTCATGACAGCCAACGACAACATCAATGCGATTGAAAATCTTTTCATAGTTGCTATAAATATAAAAAGGTTGTCATTTGGTGTAGCCGTATTTCGGGTTCTCGTACATGGTGATGGGGATTTTGAACTGCATCATCTCGTCGAGGTTATGCACCGGATGCTCCATGTCCTGTGGGATAGGGCGGTGGGAGAAGGTCTGGAAATAAAGCAGGCAGGCGTCTCTCCACCATACGGCGTCACGAGCCTGGATGCGGAGCTTGTGCTGCACCTCCTCGAAGCGCTGGCGGTCGATATAAGGCTGCGTGGCATCCCAGACAGCCAGGAAGTGGCGGGCCTGCTGGACGCCTTCGTCGTATTTATGGCAAAGTTCGTCCCAGAATGTCCGTCCGCTCTTCATTCGGCGGTCCCAGGGCACGTGATGGAACCAAGTCAGCAAGTTCTCCGGACAGGTCTTGATGTCATTGTAAAGGCGACAGAGAGAGTCGGGGTATTGCTTCACATTACCCGTGCCGGCCGTCGTGCGGTCGAAACCCAGTCCGATGCTGTCGGCACGATGATAATAAGGTGGTGTCCAGTCGGCTCTCAATCCCTTCGGACTGTACCATGGTTCGGGGCCGTAGTGGTGGCCGCCGGCGAAGATATGATGGATGCCGAGCGGCATCATGTAGTTGACGCATGCCTCCCGGCTTTCCAGCATGATGCTCAGGATTTGGGATTTGACGCTGGCAGAGAGAACAGGTTTGCCTCCATCCACGCCGAAAGTCGCGTCGAGCCACTCACCGGCGATCTGTTCCGATGACAGGGTGGGGTTCCAAGCCAGTCGTCCGAACGCATACCAGTTGGCCTGTGCGAAATGGTGGCCGCACCAGTTGGTGTCGTCGCCGATGTTTGCCACACCGGCCATCGCTTTCAGGCTACCGGGCTTGACAAATGAGAAAAACTCCTGCCACATCGGGGCAAGATACACCAGGTGGTTGGCAGCGCCGAGATATTCCTGTGTGATTTGAAATTCCACCATCATCGGTGTCTTCTTCAGTCCGGTGAACAGCGGACTGTATGGCTCTCGGGGCTGGAAGTCCACCGGGCCGTTCTTGATCTGTATGATCACATTGTCGGCAAACTGCCCGTCGAGCGGCATGAACTCCTCGTAGGCTTGATTCGCTCTGTCGCTGCTTTTCGGGTCATAGACGAAGGCCCTCCACATCACGATGCCATGATGCGGCCGCAGTACGCCGGCCAGCATGTTGGCGCCCTCGGCATGTGTGCGTCCGAAGTCCTGTGGTCCAGGTTCACCCTCGGAGTTGGCCTTCACCAGGAAACCTCCGAAGTCGGGGATGAGCTTGTATATTTCGCTCACTTTGTTTTTCCACCAGCCGACCACTTCCTTATTGAGCGGATCGGCAGTCTTCAGTCCACCTAATTTAATAGGAGAGGCAAAGTTGATGGAGAGGTATACGCGGATGCCATAGGGACGCAGCTGGTCGGCTATCTTCTTGGCCTCCTGCAGGTGCGTGGTCGACAGAGCCTCCGGCTTGGCGTTCACATTGTTGAGCACCGTGCCGTTGATGCCAACGGAAGCATTGGCTCTGCCATACATCTTCATTCTTGCAGGATCGGGATTTAAAAAAATGCTTTTGCCGGCGAATCCACGCTCCACTGTGCCGTTGGGGTTGTCCCAATGGTTCAGGATGCGCAGGTCATAGGCAGGCTGCTCGTGGATATTGAGATTGGCTGAAGTCAGACCTGACTGCTGTATGCGCAGCAAGTGGTATGCCCCGTAGAGGAGGCCAGCGTCGCTGGCAGCGGTGATCACCGTCTTTTCACCAAGGCTTTTGATGGTGTAACCGTCACGGTCCATGCCCCGTTGCCGTTTCAGGGTCACTGGGCCGCCCTTCCAATAGGTTTGCAATTCTGTCATGGCAGTGCCTTTGACTCCCGTGACTGTAGCCGGGGAATTTACTTTGTTGAGACGTAGCCACAGAAGGCTGCCGTCCTCACCATAGGCGGTCGCCGCTTTCCAGCCCGCCAAGAGTACGACAATCGTTAGGGTAAGAAATCTTTTCATCATAACAGTTTAGGATTTTGGGTGCTAAGATACTCTTTTTTTCATTATTTTCCAAATTTGGAGCTTTACTAATGCTTTCCCGCTATAAAAAAAGTTTAAAAATAATGAAAAAAAATGTTTGCTTTTTTGAAAAAAATTTTGTAATTTTGCAATACTTAATAATTTAAAGATGATGATGAAGCACGTTTTTTCAGCCTTAATAGCTGGTATGAAGTCAGATACATTCCCCAATTATCTCAAAATGTCGAGTCATGTTGCAATTTCTAAAGTTTTTGCAACAACCTCTTATCTGTAGTTGGCTCTTTTTATTTAATTTTGTGCCCAATATTTTGCTAATTTTAATTAATTAATAACATAACTAAAAACTTATGAATCAAAATCTGTCAAAATCGAAGGATCTAAAGCAACTGATGAGACAGACATTTTCCGCGATTATGATGCTGTTTGCATTCAGCACGATGCTGTATGCTCAGAACGGCGTCACTGTGAGGGGTAACGTCACTGATAATGCCGGGGATCCTTTGATTGGTGCCTCGGTCATTGTGAAGGGACAGTCATCCATGGGAACAGTGACTGATATCGATGGAAATTTCCAGTTGCAGGTGCCTTCGGAGAAGTCAGTGCTGGTGATTTCTTATGTAGGTATGACCACGAAAGAGGTCAAGATCGACAAGACACGTACCTTGAAAGTCACTCTTGACGAGGATGCCCAGCTTGAGGAAGTCGTCGTCGTCGGTTACGGTCAGCAGAAAAAAGCCTCTGTGGTGGGTGCTATCACTCAGACCACGGGTGAGGTGCTGGAGCGTTCCGCAGGTATCGGTAGCGTCAGTGCGGCCCTTACGGGTAACCTCCCCGGTATCGCCACCATCGCTTCCACTGGTCAGCCTGGTGAAGAGGACCCTCGAATCTACATCCGTGGTGCAGCCGCTTGGAATCAGGATGCGCAGCCGCTGATCCTTGTCGATGGTGTCAAGCGTGAGATCAAGGCTGTGGATATCACTTCAGTGGCCACCATTTCAGTGTTGAAAGATGCTTCCGCAACTGCCGTCTACGGTGTCGAGGGTGCTAACGGTGTGATCCTGATCACCACCAAGCGTGGCCAGGAAGGCAAGGCAAGGATTGATGTGGGCTTCAATGCCACCTTGAAAGCTGTGTCGAAACTGCCCCGTAAGTATGACTCCTATGATGGCTACATGTTACGCAACCAGGCTATTGAGCATGAACTTGCCATCGGAAAAACAGGTTCGTGGGCATACTATCGTCCTCAGACCTTCATCGAACAATTCCGCAACCAGGATTACACCGTCAAGCCGAATTATGATATTGACGGCAACTACCTCGGTGATTACAGTCAGGCCGAGCGTTATCCTAACATTGACTGGCAGGATGAGATGTTCAGGGATTACACCTTCTCTTATAATACAAACCTCAACTTGTCTGGTGGTACGAAGTTCGTGAAGTATTTCGTGGCTTTTGACTTCCAGAACGAAGGTGACATGACCAGGATTTGGGATAACCACCAGGGTTATGAGGGTGGCTATGCCTACAATCGTCTGAATGTCCGTTCAAACCTTGACTTCCAGCTCACGAAGACCACACAGTTCAGAGTCAGTCTGGCCGGTTCGAATGCCCAGCAGAAGACCCCACGTTATTATTATGGTAACAATGGCGAGTTTTTCCAGCAGCAACAGTGGGCAGGAGCCTATCGTATGCCGCCAAACGTCTTCCCTGTTCAGTTCTCCAACGGTGCATGGGGCTACTCCAGGCTGGCCGCTTCCAACATGGCCAACTCTCCTATGAATGTCTCCACATCCGGTTATGAGCTGAAGACCATTACCCGCATCTTCACCGACTTTGTCCTTGAGCAGAATCTTGATTTCATCACCAAGGGACTTGTCGCACGAGGCACCATCTCATGGGATAACCAGTTTGACGAGAGTGACCGTGGTATTACTGCCGCAGGAGGTAATCATGTCAACAACACTGCTTACATCAAGCCAGAGGACGGACAGCTTTTGTTTGAGAATGAGATTTTCGATAATACCGGTTTCGATTTCTTTGAAAAGCGTGACTGGGATATTGTGGCAGGGCGTGT
>OCTW013407082.1_pt1 | contig 14808 bp, 12 predicted proteins | sample 1539671 | NCBI WGS metagenome assembly OCTW01 (sample SAMN02144230, study PRJEB22623) | gut metagenome | biome: sheep rumen | host: Ovis aries | place: New Zealand
CCTTTCACAAGTTCGAAATCCTTGCGACTGTTTACGCCGGCAGTGGTGAGCATGTCATCTGTGATGGCCGCATTTGCGCCGCTCTTGAATGCACGCTTGCCGTCGTCGCCGAGAACGCCACGACCGCCCGCAAGACGGATGAACGCCTTCGGGTTGATGAATCGGTAAATCGCTACGATGCGGCAGAATTCGTCATTCGTGAGCTTCGGGAGATTCTCGTACGGCGTTCCGGGAATGGCGTTCAGCACGTTCACCGGTGTGGACTTGACGCCGAGCTTGCGCAAATCTAGGCACATGTCGATGCGGTCTTCCATCGTTTCGCCAAGGCCCATGATGCCGCCACTGCAAATTTCGAGGCCTGCCGCAAGTGCGTTCTGGAGTGCGCCAATCTTATCGTCGTAGGTGTGCGTCGTGCAGACATCCGGGAAGTGACGGCGGTACGTTTCCAAGTTGTTGTGGAAGCGGGTGAGGCCAGCTTCCTTGAGCTTGTCGAACTGTTCTTTGTTCAAGAGTCCTGCCGAAAGGCAAACAGAAAGCTTCGTTTCTTTTTTCAGGCGGCGGAGTGCTTCGCTAATCTGCTCCACATCGCGGTTTGAAAGCGTACGGCCCGAAGTCACGATGGAGTAACGCGGGATTCCTGCCGCTTCTTTTTTCTTTGCGTCGGCGACAATTTCGTCGGCGCTGAGTAACTTGTATTCGGGAGCGCCGGTGTGGTAGTAGCTACTCTGAGCGCAGTACTTGCAGTTTTCGGAGCAACGGCCGCTACGGGCGTTCACGATGGAACAAAAATCAAAGTCGTCGCCGTGGAACTTTTCGCGGATTTCGTCGGCGGCTTTCGTGAGTTCGTCGAGGTCAGCACTTAAAAGCTGGATGGCGTCCTCGCGAGAAATTTCATAACCTTCATTTAAAACTTTGTTTTTCAATTCTTGAACGAAAGACATTTCTCACTCCAGGTTGTCATTCCCGCCGATGCGGGAATCTTTTTCGTGCCCAAATTTAGAAAAGTTTTTTACCGCTTGTAAACGCTGCTGGCTTTGTCGAATTGTTCCTTGAACCAAAGGCGTAATTCCCTGGGTTCGATAACCTCTGCAACACTTAAAAATTGCGGAAAATAAATCTTCGCCAAAGCTTCGGAGCATTCGAAAACGTAGTCGCCCGGCATTTGAATCTTGTCGATTGCGGTGGATTTGTCCGTTGCATTGCAAATCACTTTGGGCCTGTTTGTAGAGAGCTTATTGTAGCGTTCGACTCCTTTTTCGGTGAGTCGAACCGTAACGCTTTTGCCGTAGCACAGGAACGGATCAAAATGTTCGCGGAAAATATCCGCTTGGTGTGAAAGCTCAAAACTTTGGTAATGGAAAGCTTGCGATTGTGAATCCAGCGCGACACCCTTGATATGGCAAAGCCTTAGTGAATGGAACCTTGCCGGAACATCTTTCGATTCGTCGTTGTCGCATACGACCAGATAAGCCCTGACTTGCGAAGGAGAAAACGCAAAAAAGCACGGCGCAACATTTTTGTGTTCCTCGCGATAAGTCAAATAGACGTTTTTCCGTTCCTTGATGGCCTTGTTGAGAAGGGTTGTGCTTTCTTGAAACAAGAAACATTCGCGCTTGCCGCGAGGCATATTCGCATAGCATTCAAAGTAATGGCGACAGAGAGAAGCCGTGGCGATATTTTGACTGTTTGCAAAATTTGCAAAACTTTCGCCAAAACGGTTTAAGGAAAACTGTAACGGAGCGACCGTTTTGTAGAGAATATCCTCGTTTACCGTTGCGTTCGGTTCTGGAAAATCCGCGTAGTGCGCCAAGATTCTGTTGCAGAGGTCTCCGAAACCTTTCAACCCGTAATCTTCGATGTCCAATTCCATTTGCGTGCGCAACAAGTGCGATACCGCTACCTTAATCTTTTGTGAAACGCTAATCATACTTTAAAGATAAATAATCGTTATTGAGGTAAGGTGATTTAACTGTGAAAACCGGAGTTCCAGTTTGGTGACATGAAATGGCTTTTTTAGGTTAATTTGGAAGGTTTCGGAATTTTTCGAGTTCCATTGCCTTGAACGCGAAAAAATTGCCCATTTGAGCAAAACGAGAATGCTTTTAAATTAGACCTTAGAACCATAAAAAAGAGAGGTCTTTTATGAAGAACGAATTAAAAATCCAAAACGTTGTTGCTGACGAAATCGATACCGAAGAGGAATCTACGAGTCTCCTTGACGATATCTACGATATCGCTCACGATCTGTTCCCCGATGCCACCGAGAACTTCAAGGAAGGAGTATGCAATCGCCTAGAGCGTGTTGCGAATTTTTTCGAGGATATCTCTCCTTCTTGGGAATCCGCCTGCGACCGCGTTTATAATAAGGTCATGGGCTTCTTGGACGGAGCAGAAGAAAAGACGATGGACGCTATCGATAAGTTGCAACATAGTCCTGTAGGTAAGGCTATAGACGAGGTATATGAGAAGAATCATCGATAAAAAGGCTCTTTTTGCGACCATTTCATGAATGATATGAAAAAAGTAAGAAAAATCTACTTGCTTCTGAAATTTTTATTTACATTCATGTATATGAAATGTTTAAGTAATAACCAACAGTGCCAACTTTGCTCTTGTTTGTGGCAAAGCTGGCATTTTGTATAGAGGTAAAAAAATGACCAGGCTGAAAATAAAAGAAAAGTATCTCCAGATTGTTGAATCCATCCAAAAGATTGCAGTCAGTGTAGGCCTGCCTACAGAAAAAGCTGCTGCTTTGGAAGACGCTATTCGTAACCAAGAACTCTTGATTCCTGTGGTGGGTGAGTTTAGTGCAGGAAAAAGCTCTTTCTTAAATTCTTTTATTGGGAAAAGAGTTTTGTCTGTAGCAGGAACACCCGAAACAGCAGTGGCTACAGAGTTACGCTATTCGAAAGAAGAATTTGCTGAAGTTCTCATTGAAAAAGATGGCCAAATTGAAACTAGTCGTTTGTCGGTTGATGAAATAACAAAGGTTCAGAAAGATTGGCGTTGCATTCGCCTGTACTTGAATTCCGAAAATTTGAAGAGTATCGAACCTATGGTCATGGTTGATATGCCGGGGTTTGATTCTCCACGTGATGATCACAATCGTGCTATCGTAAGTTATTTGAATCGTGGAATTCATTATGTTGTTCTGACTAGCGTTGAAAATGGTACTTTTACGGCTTCTATGAAACGCCAGATTCAGGATATTCAAAATATGGGGCGTACTTGCTCGTTCTTTGTGAGCAAGGCTAATTTGCGTAGCGCAGAAGATGTGAACAGCGTTATAGAGGAAGTTCGTGAACAAGTCGAAGATGTTTTGGATGAATCAATTGTTGTTAAATCACTTGGTAAAGATGCTGGTGCTGAACTCGGAAAACTTCTTGAATCTATAGATCCAGAGCAACTTTTTAGTAGTGTATTTAGAAATGCCCTGATGTTATTGATTGATGAGTTAATCTCCGCTGTAATGGTGAAAATTGCTGCTCTCAAAAGTAATCGTGAAAAAAATAAGAGCGCTATTCGCGATATGCAAGAAGCCCTTGACAATCTTCTAAAAAAACGTGATAAGATGATTGTTGACGCCCAAAATAGTCATTATGAAGAAGACATTGATGCTATTACGTTGGCCGCAGGAAATGCTGTTAATGCAGATATTAATCGTTTGGTTGACATGGCGATGCAGGGCATGACTGGGGATGCTATTTCCCAAGAAATTAATTCCATTGTTCGTTCTGCAGTAATTCCTGCGATTAATGATGTGACGAGGGGTATTTCAGAGAATATATCAGCTAATTTTCAGATGGAATTGAAAGCATATCAAAAAACATTTAGCCTTTTAGATAATCCTGAATTTATCGCTAAACTTGGTGCTGCTACAGCCCCTTTGGGTGATATGGCGAAGGTTGCTTTCAACGGAATGGCTAAAGCTGCACAAAAAGCAGCAACAAAGGTTGGTTTAGAAAAAGCGTATAAAACGATTGTTGGTGTAACTGCTATTGCAACGGACGTTATTTGCCCGCTTGCTGAAGTCGTGGTGCTTCTGCTACCTGAGATTATTGGCGCAATATCCAGTTTTATATCCCAAAAAAGGCATGAACAAGAACAACGCGAAAGCATACGTTCGCAGATCCTTAATGCAATACCCAGGATGAAACGAGATTTACGGTGTAAAATTGAGCCTGAGTTGCAAAGACAAAATGAAGCCGCCATCCAAACTATATCAGAAGAGTTCAATGGGCGAGTGAAAGACCTTATGGATAATATAAAAAAAGCTAACGATGACCTTGATAATAATGCCGAAGTTGAAGAAAAAATGCAGTTGCTTGAAAAGGCTAAAGTTGATTTGTCTAAATTAAAATCACAGATTTAAAGGAGCGTATGATGTCTATTGAACGTCTTGAAAAAATTATTGAAAAATACAAGGCTTTGAATACTTTGGCCAATAATCATAAAGAAGTTTTGTATGATGCATTCTTGAACAAAAATGTTGATTTAAAACAGGAGTCATACCTTCGCGAAGAATATAATCGACAGATAGATGCAAATCGTGATTTGCAAATAGGTATTGTTGGACGTGTAAAAGCAGGGAAATCATCTTTGCTGAATGCTTTGCTTTTTGGAGGCTCCGCGATATTACCTAAAGCAGCTACACCTATGACGGCTGCTCTAACGATTTTATCTTATTCTGAAAAATTAAAGGTGACAATTAGATTCTTTGAGCAACGTGATTTTAAAAGACTCAAAGAAACTAGCGAAATCTATGAGGATAAATTTCGCACGTTAGTAGAGGAATTCGTAGAAAAAGCGCGAAATGATAATAAGATTTTTGCTGGTGTTGAAAAAAAAGCTTTCGATGAATCTAAGGCTAAAGAAAGAGCGTCTCGTGAAGTGAAAAGGATTTTGCGCGAAAATATTGGACTGACTGGAGGATATGAGCAGTATAAACAAATAGAAGAATCACCTGTTGCCCAACAGGAGGTTGCTGGCCAAGTAAAGGTGTTATATCCTAAATCTGTAGCAGAGATTTCTTCGATGCTAGAGGACTATGTCGGCTCCAAAGGTAAATATATGCCATTTACACAGAGTGTTGAAATCGCTTATCCTAATGAAAAGTTGAAGGGCATTCGTATTGTGGATACACCGGGATTTAACGATCCAGTCCCATCGCGAGAGGATCGAGCAAATCAGTTGTTAAAGACGAGTGATGTGATTTTAATCTTGAGTTTGGCTGGTCGTTTTTTAGATGCAAATGATAAAATAATTCTTGATAAGGTGACAACAAAAGATGGTTTGCGTGAACTTTTTGTTGTGGCAAGTCAAGTAGATGCTCAATTATTGGGAGATGAATACATTGATAAACCCTTAGATGAAGTGCAAAATGATATTTCTGAAAGGCTTTCGCGACAGGCTCGAGCTATATTGAAAGATTGTAATGCAAGTGGGGCTTTTGATCAGTTAGTCAATGATGACGGAAGCCGAGTTATTCTGACATCAGGTGATTGTCATTCTATGTATTTGACTTTTGCAAATAAGAATTCATGGGATGATAATAAGAAAAAAATATGGGAAAATCTTTGTGAAGATTTTAAAGATTATTTTTCTGATAAAGATGATGCAACCTCAAAAGAATCTTTAAAACGACTTGGTAATATAGATGTTATTGATTCAAAGATTGGTATTGTCAAACAAAAGAAAAATGAGATTTTGGCGGATAGCGCAAATAAGATTTGTACCTCTTGGGAAAATGCTGTAGAAGATTTAAAGAAAGGAATGGTTGTAGCGGTTAAACAACAGATAAATAAAATCAAGGTTGGAAATATTGATGAATTTAGAAATAAAAAGGAATCTACAGAAAGCATTTGCTTTAAATTAGATTCAGGTATTTCTAATGCGGTTAACAAAGCCGTTGATGGATGGCGCTCTGGAACAACGGAAAAAATGATGCATTTTGTTGATTCTTTGCGAGCTGCCTCCAAGAAAGAGGCTGACGGGGCCAAATCAGGATTTTTTCGCAGAGAATATTCTCATACAACAGGAATGTGGTGGTGGAAGGAAAATCATTATGAAAATGTCTCGCATACCCGAGTCAGTCCTCGTCAACTTCGTTCGTCAATTGAAGATTATGTTGGAAAAATAAACAACCATCTTAGAGCATTGTTATTTGATGTACTTTCCCAATTAAGGATGAAAATATCTTCTGAAGTTGCTGGTGTGTGGGCAAGAAAAGCCCCTGAAGAGAATATGGATGAAGATGTTGTTGCTTGTAAAATTAATGCAATTATTGCAGAATTAAATATTCCTGAATTAAAATTGCCTGAGAATTCCTTTCCTAGGGAACTACTTGAAAACGAAGCTCAGGAAGATGAAAAAGGCGATCATTTATTGTCTGTTTGTCGGTCTCATTTGAATGATTTAGCTAATAAAACGAGTTGCATGTTGGTTGAAGAAATTGCTCGTTACGCTTCTTCTATAAAGAAAGCAGACTTGTCTACAAAATTGTTAGAGCGCTATCGTAATGATTTAGATACGTTGATTAAGGATATTGAAGATAAAGAAAAATCTATTGGTTTGTATGAACAGATTCTTATTGAATTGGAGAAGGTTGCTTAATGATGTTGAATGATTTACAGGGAAAATTTAATTTGCTTTCACTGCTATTGGCGGCAAAAGCTGTTGATGATGAGAACTTAAATAAATTTCAACACTTAATGGATGAAGACTATATCAACTATACCAAAGTTGATGACGCTCTTTTAGAAGAGGCTGAAGCTTTATTAGAATTACAGGATATTCGAAATAATTTAGAAACGTTTATTCATTGTAAAGACATTTACAGCAAAAATGTGATTGCTCTTGCGGGTGGATTTAGTAGTGGTAAATCTACTTTCTGTAATCATATTTTTAGCACAAAAGAAATACAACTTCCTATAAGTATGGATCCTGAAACTGCTATTCCTGCATATATCATAAGTGGTGATAAAGCTCCCAATGCTTTTGGACTAACGGCATCGGGTGGATCTGTTGAACTTGGTGTTGATTCTTACAAACAAATGAATCATGCGTTTCTCAAATCTTTTGATTTTAACTTGAAGGATTTGTTGCCCTCTGTTGTTATTCATGCTGAAATGCCTAAAGAATTTGAACATATTTGTTTTATAGACACTCCGGGGTACAATTCTAGCTCAACAGATGATTCCTTTACAAAAGAGGATTACGATACTTCGTTAATGTTTATCAAACAGGCTAAAATTTTATTTTGGTTTTTTGTTGTAAAGGATGGAACTATTAGTGGCTCTGATTTGAAATTTATAGAAAAAATTAGAGATGCCATTCCAACCCAAAAAATTGTTTTTATATGCAATAAAGCTGATGTGATTCCTGATGCTGATATTGAAAATATATTAGACGAATGTAAAAAGGATTTAGATGAAAATGAAATTCCTTATGAGGGAATAGTTGCATATAGTGCAAAAAAAAGAAAAGAATATGGGTTTCGGAAAAAATCATTAGATAAAATTATTAGCGAATTAAATTGCTTGAATATAGATAAGAAAGAAGAGTTGCAAAAAAGACTCAAAAAGCTATTTCGAAAGCATGTTATCGCCGATTCGAATCGCGTGCAATCTTTGGTTGAAAAATTTAAAGCGTTGAATCAAATTCAATTACATTTTAAGTCTTTGATGGATGATGCTGCTTCGAAGTTTAATCAAGAAAAAGTAAATGCAAAATTCAAAGATATTTTATATGGTTATAATGGCGACTCTCAAAAGGATGAGCATCTCGATTCTGAATCCATTAAATTGATCTCAAATAATATTTCTAAATTAAAAAAAGATTTAGAAGAAAGTATTAAAAAATATAGAAAAAATAAGGAGACGATTTCTGAAATTGCCACGAAGATGGATAATCTAGTGAAGGAGATATTTAGAGAATTTGGAGATTCTGCTGATGATGCTTATGTAAGAGTTCCTCAGGGAGAATTTTTAATGGGATCTGATGATGGTCCGCGAGATTCTCGCCCAGCACATTCTGTAAAGTTGGATTCTTTCAAAATGAAGATGACCTTGGTTACGCAAGCAGAATGGAAAAAGATTATGGGCGATGTGAACCCCGCAAAGATGAAGGGCGATGCCTTGCCGATCTGCAACGTGTCTTTTTCTCAAGTGACTAAATACTGCAATAAACTTAGCTTAAAAGAAAATTTGAAACCTTGCTATGATGACAGGGGTAACTGTAATTATGATGCCAATGGTTACCGGTTGCCGACTGAAGCCGAATGGGAATATGCCGCACAATCATTCGCGACGCTCCCGTTGAAAAGTTGTGCCTGGTACAAGGACAACTCTGATGACCGAATTCAGCCCGTCGCCCAGAAAGAAGAAAATGCCCTTGGCCTGTTTGACATGCTAGGCAATGTCTATGAATGGGTAAATGACTATTGGGATGACTATGATTCCTCCGCTCAAACGAATCCGCATGGCCCCGCAAGAGGCAACGAACGTGTAATCCGCGGCGGCAGTTACAAGAGCAATGAAAAAAGTTGCATGGTCACCGCCCGCAACATGGCTGAAGATGATGATGTTGTGTTGCCTATTGGATTTAGAGTCGTGAAGAAGGGGTAGGGGGATGGAATGGAAAAGAAACAATATTCTTTAACTCAAGTAGTGCCCGCTATGTAAGGGGATGTTGAATAAGGTGTATAAGTAGGTTGTATTATGATAAATAAAACTTATTCTTTTATAAATGTGTTAAATACCCTTGTAAAAGATTTTGGTGGAATTGAAATTTTTAGTGAGGAAAATAATTTTCGTTTAAATAAAGCTTTGCTACAAGTAAAAGAATCTAGTAGAGTGCAACGTGACTGGCTTCTTTTTGCGAATGTTGAAAAAATACCGCAGCGTTTGTATAATGCTATTGAATACGACAGTAAAAAGCAAAAAAAAGAATTTATTGCTTGTTTTCTTTTGTTGCGAGAAGCAGGTGTTCCGTACGAGATATGCTTTAATTTAATGTATGATTTTTCCAGTGTATTAAAATTGTCTCTAAAAAAACTCACCATGCCGAAAATTCAACCTGGTACGATTAAATTTTCTATAGGCTATATGGAAAATACAACATATCGGTGTTGTAAGATTGGCAATCAGTGGTGGATGGCAGAGAACCTAAATGAAGCCTATGGAAAAAAAGAAAGTGATTCCTATTCAAAGTCTAATTATATTGGAGCGTTTAGTGACATAACTGCATCGAGGTTGTATAATTGGAATGAGGCTATTGCGAATGCTCCAGAAGGGTGGCGTTTGCCAACGCAAGATGACTTTTCAAATATGCTCAATTATATATATGAAAATTATAATGTTAATCGGTCATGTGCTTTGAGATCGCTTGATCGTTGGCCACAAGGTGATGGTTTGGACCTGTTTGGGTTTGATGCATTTCCTGTTTTATATGATGAAGAGGATGGTCAGTATCATTTGGACCTTTGGACGTCAACATTGTCTGGTGATGAAAATTATCCATACGTTTATGTGAGTTTAGGAGAAGAAGATATTAGAACAAAAAATGCAGCAGAGGATGCATTATGCGCTGTCCGTTATGTAACAGATGTTGAATAACTTTTTAATGGAGCTTTTATGGCAACAGAATCTAATTCTTTTGAAATAATTTTAAAGGCTCTTATGGACGATTTCGGTGGTCCTGAAATCTTCAGTGAGGAAAATGAACCTCGTTTGACAAAGGCGTTGAAGTCTATTGAGGGGCTTTTTGCAAAAGAGAAAAAGCAATTGCTCATGGCCTGCATGGAGAATGTTCCACAGACCATGTTTTCTGCCGTGGGGCTGCCGCCAAAGGAACAGCAGGCTAAAGTTGATGTTTGCCTTGAAAAGTTGAATGAACTTGGTGTCGCCAAAGAAGTTGCCGAGGCTATTTTGCTGGGCTTTATTGGTGTCCTTAAATTGAATGCCAAAGCAGCAAAAACGCCTGAATTCGAAAAGATTATGGGCGAAATGGAAATTGATGGCGAAATTTACAAGACCTGTCAAATAGGCAAGCAAATATGGATGGCTGAAAATCTTAGAGTTTCTATTGCTGGCCCTAATAACTGGGATCGAGGGCGTACTTGGGGAAGTGCTGTTCCTGGATATAAGTATGGTCGCATATATAGTCGTTGGGAAGCAAATTATTATGATAAAGACAATAATAAAGAAGGTTGGCGTTTACCTAGTATAGAAGATTGGCTTGAAATGACTCAATACATTGAATCTTTAGGATTTGATGCAGGAACTGCTTTAAAGTCGGTTGGCGATTGGGGCGGAACGGCGGACCCTGGATTGGATTTGTTTGGTTTTGCTGCGCATCCAATAAAATTTTGGGATGATGAATATCCTGGAAAACAAGAAATAAGAAGACCTTCCAAAGATAGTTTTTGGGCTGATAAATTGAACAAATATGCCGATGAAGCGGAAATAGGTAACTGCTATTTGGATATGAGTACGGTTTCCCAATTCCCGTGTGTTCAATTTTGGACGAGTACGAAATATGCCGATAATCCGTGTGTAGGTGATGCTGATAATATAGCGTATGTAGCCACGTTGGGTGATTTTAACAAAATCGAATTGGATGAGGGTAAGCTTTCCTGTTCAGGTCGCGTTTGTTCTCCCTATAAACCATTTGGCTTTGCCTGTGTCCGTTACGTGAAGGATGCTAAATAATTTTAGAATGGATCTTTAAATATGTTTTGTAAAAGCTGTGAAAAAAAATTGTATTTTAGCGCAGAAGTGCTAAAATATTGCAGTAAATTTTTAACGAATAAATTATCTGAATGAATGGATAAAAAGGAGTCATAAAATATGATTTGCAAAAAATGTGGAAAGGTTTTGGACGATGAAGATGCCGTTTGTCCTCGTTGTGGAACGTCTCGTCAGTTTAAGGGCGTTCTGCCTCAGTTGATTGAGGATTTTGGCGGTCTTGATTTGTTCAGTGAAGAAAATCAGTCTCGTTTGAACAGGGCTTTGATGCAAATTGATGAATCGAATGCTAAAGAGCGTGATTTGTTGCTGATTGCGAATATCAAGAAAATTCCTCAGAGATTGTACGCGACGGTAGAATCTTCGGAATCGGAAAAACAAAAGGTTGTTACTGAGTGTCTTAATGATCTTTTGTTTCTTGATATAGCAAGACTTACCAGTGTAGAAGTTGTTTCTAATTTGACATTGGCGATTTATGGCAAACGCTATTATGCGTAATGGAATATTGGTGGATTTTTTATGAGTGACTCGATTCTTCAAGTTCGTACTTGTAAGCGCTGTGGTAAAAATTTGACCTTTGATGTGTCCGTGCTTAATGAATTTGTCGCATGCCCTTTTTGCGGTACGTTTTTTCCAAAGGTTCTGCCGGTAATTGAATCGGATACAATTGAAGCTGAATTGAAAAAACTTGCTGATGATTTCGGTGGTCTTGAAATATTCAGCGAAGAAAATTCCTCCCGATTTGCAAAATCGTTGACGACACTTTCTGCTCCGTTTGATATTGCTCGCGATAAGTTACTTGTTGCGAACATTAGAAAAATTCCTCAGAAACTTTATTCTGTGTTGGATAAAATGAGAGTTGAACAACAACAGATGACGGACTTGTGTATAGATGAGTTGGCGTCATTTGGATTTCCTGAAAGTTTTGCTATAGAAGTTGTTTCGTGGATTGTGCATGTGTTGCAGATGCAAGTTTCTGTGGAAAGGAAACCAATATTTGAAAAATGCCTTGGTTCGGTCAAGATACGTAATGTTGGAGACGGATGTTCATCTTGGAGCAATAGAGGGGGGGAATGGCAGGAAAAATTGCTAAAAGAAGCTCCTGAATATGAGTATCCGACATGTAGAATTGGCAATCAAATTTGGCTTGCTAAGAATCTGGATTTGAAAATCTATGGGACTCCAATGGAATATGCTTTGAATTTGGAGCATGGGCGAATATATGGCCGAAGTTACAGTTATAGTCTTGTAGATAACATTATGGGAGGAGATTCTTATATTAGAATAGCTGAGCCTGGATGGCGTGTTCCTACAGAAGAAGATTTTTATGATTTGAGTGCTTATATTAAATCATTGGGTTTGACTGTAGGAGAAACACTCAAGTCTGAAACTCGGTGGCATGGCGTTGGAAAACAAGGAATGAATATCTTTGGCTTTAATGCGTATCCAACTCAAAGAACTGATGAGGGTGTGGTAAAAACGTCGTTCTGGCTTTCTGAAAAGAATAGTGTTATTTCTAGATGGGCGGTCCTGTATGGTGATAGTGATGAATTTCAATTTGAAAATGCCCCTGGAAATTCAAATGATTATGCTTGTGTCCGCTATGTAAGGGATATTAAAGAATAGGATTCTTTGATATATGAAAAAGTTCTCTCAAAAAATAAAGAAATTGCTAAATGAGTATGATGAGGATATCTTTTCGGAAGAAAATGCTTCTCGTCTTAAAAAGGCTTTTGAGAAGGAATCTGATTGCGAGGTCTTATCTTTGGCGTGTATAATGGGACTGCCGCAAAAGCTATATTCTGTAAAAAGTGAAAATCGAGAGAATCAAAAGAAGGTCGTTGATGATTGCTACAAAAGACTTTTAAATATTGGCTTGCATCGAGATGTGTGTTTAGAAATGCTATCTGCATTTACAGATGTCATGAAATTACCGTCTCTAGAAAATCAGTTGCCTAAAAAAATTTTAGACCGTTATTATTGCGGCAAGAATATTTATGATACTTGCCAAATTGGGAATCTTGTGTGGCTTGCATCGAATTTTGTAATTGGTGGAAAGGAACTATGCTCATATAGTGAAGCGGAAAGTCGAGTTCCTAGTGGCTGGCGGTTGCCATCAATTTATGATTATCAAGAGATGTTGACCGCAATAAGAAATGTGACGGATAGGGATGGATCCGCCTTGAAGTCTGTTGATGGTTGGAATTTGGGTTTAGATTTATTCGGTTTTAATGCAGTGCCTACGCATAAAGATGATGTTGGCTTGTCTTCAACATTCTTTTGGTTGAAAGATTCTTGTTATTCATATTCCTCTCCACATTTATGTTTCGGCCTAGAAGAAAATAGTGATCTTATCGTATTTAAATCAAGTGAAAAATCAGATAAATTCTGTGTCCGTTATGTATTGGATGTTGAAAATTAGAAAATCGAAAAATTCTATTGTAGGTACTGCGGCTTCTCATTTAATTCGGTAATATTCGTTGTAGATTGCGTCTCTTGCACTTTGTCCGTCTTTCATCTCGATGCTCTTGATTGTGGTGAGAACAAAGTCTATCCCATATGAGTCAATGTAAGGACAAACGGCTAATTTGAGGTCCTTTTTGATTTCTTCAATTGGCGGATTAAAGCGGAAACTGCAAAATGGGCAGTATTTCATTTTTTCAATGATTGCTTTGGAAAAATGAAGCTCACTATTGCAATTTTCGCATATGATAACGGATTTTTGAGTTTTGGGCATTAGGACTCCTTTTTTGAAAGTTTAAAAATACACACATGGAATTCGATTTCCAATAGGCAAAAAAACGGAGTTTCAAAAAGTGGAACTCTGAAAGTTCTTGTTCCCTTGACAGTTTATTCTGAAAAAAGGTATATTGTAATAACTTGTAGAACTATCGAGGGTTATATGATAAAAAAAGTATTTCTGTCTGTGGCTATCGCGGCACTTGTTTTTACGGCTTGCGATTCTGGTAATTCAACTTCTCCTAAACTTGATGCAGAGTCTAATTTGGGCCAATCACCTTCGAATCCGTCTCCCACCGATTCTTTAAAGGGATATGCCGAAAATGATAGCACGAGTAAGACTGTGAACGCTCTTGAAGCTGGGAAGGTGGGGTGCACGTATGAAAAGCTTTCGGAAACATCCCTCGTTGAATCGCTTATAGATCTTGAATCGGTGACTACGGTTACGACAACAATAAATGGTGCTACGCAAGAGATTGAATATTATAGCACTTATGCAAACTCGGTTGCGTCGGATTACATACAATCGCTGTGTGAAGAGAATAAAAAGGAGGCCTCCGCTGAATATAAAAATGCGACGGTGACATGTGGCTATCGTACGATGACGATTAAAGAAATTGTCCCCGCGATGAGTATAGACGCTCTTGTTCAATCGGCGAAAAATACCTGCGAAGAATTTAATGCAAAATTGTCAGACGTTGAAGTTCCTGTGAAAAATGCAAATTGCTTTATGCAGTCTGATGAAACAGCTATAAGCCTTGTAATTCAAGTACCTGATTCTATTAACGTCGCTTATGAGGCAAAGTATAATGACGACGTTCTTACTGAAAAAACCTTTGTTACTTTTGAAGAGAATATTTCGAAACGCGAAATCGAAAAAGCCTGTGACAACGCTAAGGCGAATGAAATAGAATTTTCTACTAGTGGTGAAACGCGTAAGGTGACTTGCCAAGAATACCTTATAAAAACTGTTGAAATAAAGAAATCTTCGGAGAACCCTGTAGAGACTCTTGCTCCGGAAATGCAAGAATACTGCGATGAAATCACGCGGACGGGCAAGTATCCGCCGAACCGCTGAACTAATTGAAATTTATTGCATACAAGAAAAGCTCGGTAATTTACCGAGCTTTTCTGTTATTAAATTCAATCTTTTTTTTCCCGAGAATAAGCTTATCGGGAAAAAGGTTCCATCACCTGCCAGAGCACAGCCTTATGAGCGTGCAGGCGGTTTTCGGCTTCTTCGAAGCTCATGTTCACGTCGAGATTGTCCATCACGGAGTCCGTGATTTCTTCGCCGCGGTGAGCCGGCAAGCAGTGGCTGACC
>OCTW011504725.1_pt1 | contig 14805 bp, 10 predicted proteins | sample 1539671 | NCBI WGS metagenome assembly OCTW01 (sample SAMN02144230, study PRJEB22623) | gut metagenome | biome: sheep rumen | host: Ovis aries | place: New Zealand
TACGGAATGTCCATCCGTCCCGTCACCTCCACCCGGCCGGAAGATATCGTCAATTAGCGCCTTTGGGAGCGCCGGCGTGCTTCAGCCGACGAGATAGTCGCCTACGGTCATGGTGTCGCGGTCAAAGGCCACGCCGACCTTCACCACGTCGCGTCCTTCCGTTTTGTAAGGAAGCGCATAGCCCTTGCTGCCGATTTGCTCCAGGGCCTCCTGTGCCGTGCCTTTGACTTTCAGCTCGAACACGTAGGTCGTGTCCGGCATCCATACGACAAAGTCAATTCTTCCGCCGGCGCATTTCACCTGCGTCCGTGCGTAGATGTTGAGCATGTTGAAAATCAGCCAGAAGGTGTATTCGTAGAAACCCTCGTAGTTCTTTACCTCGGAGAGCTTCTGCTGGAAGCCTTCCACATACGGGATTCCTGCCAGGAATGCCTTCAACTCCTGCATCGCCCCGTCGATGTCCTTGGCATAAAGTTTCCGCCAGAAACGAAGGGCGAAGCCGGCTGTATCGTTCCGCTTGATGCCGGAATAGGTCGGAATCAGTCCTTCAACCAGCCCTACCCTCACCTCATTGTTCGGAATGGCGAGGATATAGGAGCCGGATAATTTGTCATAGTCCTTGATGGTCAAGTATCCACTCTGGTACAGGAGCGGGATGGCATCTTCCATAGCTTCCGTCGGACGGTCGAACGCCGATACGTCGGCTTCTATTTTGTCCATGGCGGTAATGTCCGTATGGAAAATCCGCATCTGCCGGATCAGGAACGACGGCGTGCCACTCTCGAACCAATAGTTGGCAACGTCACGCTGTTGAAAGCACTTCATCAGGCTGAATGGATTGTAGATATCGGGAGATTCTTTGGCAAAACGATAGCCGTCGTATTGCTCCTTGAGCTTGAGGTGCATCTGGTCGGGCGTACATTCATATTCCTTCGCCAGCAAGGCGATATCCGGGGCCATGTCCGTCTCTAATTCCTGCTCCGTGATGCCGCAGATCGCGGCATACTTGGAATCCATGGAAATGAGGGTGAAGTTGTTGATGGTCGAAAAGATGCTCGGCTGGGAGAACTTCGTGATGCCGGTGATAAAGCAAAAGCGGATCATCGCCTCACTGGCCTTCAAGGGCTGATACAGCTCCTGCATGATGCGGCGGAACTCCGGGAGGAGTTCATCCTCGTGGAGCACGTCCAGCAGCGGCGCGTCATATTCGTCGATGATGACGACCACCTGCTTCCCTGTCTGGGAATACGCACGGCGGATCAAGCTGGTGAGAACCGCCCCAGGGGTTACGGCCTTCTCGTCACACCCATAAATCTCAGTCAGGGGTCCCAGCAGAAAAACAAGCGCCCGTTGCAGTTCGCTGGCCGATGCCTTGCTGCGGGCCATGCTCAAGTCCAGATGGATGACCGGGTAGGAATTCCACTCCTTCTCCAGGTCCATGATCTTGAGCCCTTCAAACAATTCCTTCTGCCCCTTGAAATAGGCATCGAAGGTCGTTGTCAGCAGACTCTTCCCAAAGCGTCTCGGGCGGCTCAGAAAAACATACTTCATCCGGGCGGCTTCCCATACAAGGTCCGTCTTGTCGATATAAACATAGCCCCCCTTCCTGATTTCGGAGAAGGTCTGTATTCCGACGGGGTATCTGCGTGTGTTCTCCATGGTCCAAGGCATTATCGCCGTAAAAATACAAATAAATAATCCATGTCGAGGATGGCCAGCTTATCCTAAGTATCAGCAGGAGTGTTCACACGTCCTCTTCTTCTCTGTTGAAGTCGTTGAAGAACTCCTCTTTCCCCTCAGGCAAACCAGAGATTTCTTGATACATAAAACGACAGGTCCAGTCATACAGCGGGATAACAGCGCCGTGCTGCCCGACATCGGTAAAATGCAACGTTCGATAATAGCGGATCAAACTCTCATCATCAGAAGTATCAGCAGCAAACAGGAACAAATACTGACATCCGATATACTTTCTGACTTCCAGGACTTTGGGAACAAGAAAGTGCCAGAACACAATTGCACCAAAATGAGGGAAAAAGCCTAAGGAGTCAAAGAATTCACGGTAATTCTCGTTAGCACAAAACTGAACAATCTCTACTCCAGCAAATGTCTGTCCTACCCTTTGAAGATTCTCCGTGAAAACGTTCTCAATATCAGTAACAGCCTTGTTATCTTTCTTCTGAATCTTGTCAAGATCGGCTTTTGAGACACCTTTACTGGTTCGCACACTTTCGCGGATTTCTTTGATAAGCCTGCGATCCTCATCGCTAGTACTCTCCTCCTTTTCTATTTCATCGAAATACTGAAAGAGGTTCTTAATCAGACGAAGTTGTTCTTTCTCAATCAGTTTGTCATAGAGTTGTCCACACTTCAACGAGAAATAGAAGACGATACCTCCATCTGCCTTGTTTTTAATGACGTAATATGCGACAGCGCCACTCTCGTCTTCTTCAAAGGCATCGGACTGAATCTTGTTTGTAAGACTATCGCTCTTGGGATTCGAGAAGCTTCCAACCAACTGTAGATTAATATCAGAAGAGGAGAGCCTTTCGACAAAAAAACTCTCCAATATCTTTTCCTGCTGCTCGGTGATTCTTGACATGAATATACTTTAATGGACAGGCTGAAGGTGACTTAAATAATACCGGCGAAGCTTAATATGGTGCGCATCCTTCCGGATATCATCCAAATCAATTAAAGCATCACTGTTTTCTCCAGCCGGAACACCCACCCTTGCCTTCTGCCAAGAAATCTCACCATGCGTAATAGAACTGAGACTCCATGCATCCTTTTGCGCGTATTGCTCAAAAACCTTGTCGAATACGGTTTGGTATGGCGCTATTTCTTCGGATGTTACCCTCTTGGTAAGTTTTCCTTGCTTGTAAAGGCTTCTTATCTGAACGATGACCGGTCCGTATTTCCATGCTTGGAATGCGGTTTCGAATAACGGCTGGTCCAACTGAATAAGGGATTCACGCTGGGCAAAGTATAAGAGCTTATGCAACTTCATCTCGTCGATATGGGCACCAAAATCCCTTTCATATCGGCGAGAGATGTAAGAAGCAACTTTTACTACGTCAAGCATATTATCCCAATTTTCTCAAAGGTGGCACTTTTTTTTGAATCCACAAAATATTTGCCGATAATTCACCATTTTCATATTTTATCCAGTTTATCATAAGCATCAGCTGGCGCTTTCCACATCAATGCCATGATCATAGCACCGGCAAAGCCGAATATGGCCGCACAAATAAAGACTGCATTCCAGCCATAATTATCCGCTAGCGTACCGAAAAGAACGCCTGAGACCAAGGTACTGAGATAACAGAATATCCCCAAAAAACCATTTGCCGTCCCCGCAGCATAACGTGTTGCCTGTTGAGACGCAACGGCACCGGAAAGAGCCTGGGGACCATATAGGAAGAAACTGGCTCCGACCAACAAAATGACGGACAGCGTTATCGAGTTACTCTTCCAGAATCCGACAAAGCATAGCGCGGCACATACCATAAAGATAAAACACGTCCTATGTCCCTTGCGCTTGAAAATATGATCTGTCATCCATCCCGCGACAAGCATTCCAAGTATACCACCAACGAGTTCGCAGGTGCCGATTGTGGATGCTGCAGCCGATATTTCCATCCCTTTATACTGAGTAAGGAACGAAGATCCCCAATCTAATATGGTGGCGCGCATGATATATAAGCAGAAATTAGCCAGTGACAGAATCCAGATATATGGATTGGCGTAAACGAGTTTCCGGGCGATACGGCGATATTGACTTTTATCCAACTTATCCGATCCCTCTTTCTTAGTTTCCACCACACGTGAATCACTCTTATCCATTTCCTCTACCGTAGGGAAGCCTAGTTCAGAAGGTGAGTCCTTCAAGCCAAACAGAATCATGGGTACTCCCGCAAACGCAATAAGAGCTGGTATAAGGAAGCAAAGATTCCATGCAGAATACCCGAAAGAACGTAACAAGAATCCACACAAAACCACTACCAGTCCTGCGCCCAGTGAATGTGATGCATTCCACAGGGACTGTTTTGTTGCCAGTTCAGATGGCTTTACCCAATGTGCCAAAAGGCTCACACACGGAGGTACTCCCATCCCCTGAATATAGCCGTTGACAACCCAGAGAGAACCGATCAGCCAGGTGAGCCCCAATGTCGCCTTCCCCTCTGCATCAAGCAAATGGAGTACTCCGTCGAGTTTAGGGCTGAAACATATAACAAGATTGACTGTCGCTGATAAAAAAAGCCCGCAAGCCATCAGTCTCTTCTGGCTCACCCGGTCCGCAATAATGCCATTGAAGTACCGCGAAAAGCCATAAATCACTCCATTTATCGTCAAAAAAATGCCCAACTGAGCCTTGGTAAGGCCCAATTCTGCCTCCATGGCCGGAATTGCAACCGACAAATTTTTTCTGACAAAATAATATAAGGCATATCCTATCATCAACAAGATGATAGTCCGCCATTCCCAGTATTTATAAGACTGTTTTTGCATAGGAACTATACTGTAATTTCCCAAATTCCTCCTTTACCGAACAAGTATTCAGAGACAGCCGGTAGCAATCCACAACGATGCAACACGTCTATACCCGTGAAACGGCTTCTCATATACGGAATACCCTCAAATGTCTCCTTTAGTTGTCTCCTGCTCACTCCTATCATTTCGGGTTCATAAGGCGCTCCCACGGCGATTAAATGGTCCTTTACCTGTTGGAACGAGTATAACTGGTTATGGATTCTTTCTTTAAGTTCCGGCCAAGATGCCTGTAAGGACTTTATTTGCATAGCGACCTCCTCCTTAGTAGAGTATTTGGCATAACTCTCCTTCAAAGCCCTGGCAGCGTGAACCGGTTTCGATGCAAAAATTCGATTAATTGTCTTTTCCATCTCCGGAAAAGTAGGCCACACCGAGGCACACTGATCCGCATTGATACTCTTAATGTTTTGAGACAGAAGGAATTCCAAGCATGCAGTGGACACCAAGGTCCCGATACCAACTTTAAAACCATGAGAAACATACTTTCCCTGATAACACAACCCTTCCATATCCCAGTAATGGCTAAACTGATGCTCTGTTCCCGAAGCCGGGCGACTGGTATGATATGCCTGCATCGCAAATCCACTCATAATGAGTCCCTCCGCTAATCTTTCATGAGATCGAACATCTCTTGCCGCGATACGCTTCGATTGCGAAAGCATCTCTTTAAGCCCCTCTTGGACAAGTCCGAATGTAAAACCGTCAATGGACTCAACACCAGCGGCTTCAGCCAACATCCAATCAGCCCCGGCAGGCACTTTTGCGATCATATCACCATATCCGGAAGAAGACAAGCCTTCCGGTGCCGCCGCAGCTATCACAGGATCCAATATCATCCCTAAAGGTGCCGGACAGGCAAACGTCTGTTTATTCCCGTTATATGTAATTGATGCGCCATAGGCGGTATAACCGTCCATGGATGCCGCCGTCCCGACAATCATATAGCGGCGACCAAGATGGGCGGAGGCCAGTTTTGTCAAATCATTGATAACACCGGAACCGACGGCAACAGCGATGGCATCCATCGCAGTCAGAGCACACTCTAATTGTTCCAAATACGTCCACTCTGCGTGTAATTGAGGGTCGCGATAGACAAAAGCTGGTGCGGCAGTCAGTCCTTCCTGCCTTAATAAAGCATCTACTTTTTCACCAGCGACAGTCCAAGTGTTCGTATCTGCGACAACTATTGCTTTTCGTTTCGGGAAAAGCAATTTAAACATTTCTGGCGTGCGCTCTATTGTTCCCTCCCCCAGAAAAAGGCTCTTGGTATCGCTGGTCTTTTGCAGCGCCATCGTAATTCTATCCATAGCGATTATTCCACAATAATTTCCGTTAACCCCATTGATGAACAACCGGCAGAGGGAGTAAACTCCACCCGAATGTATTGAATATTATTATACTCCCCGAAGACTGGGAAATAACTGATTTGCCAGTCTGTCTTTGTATCATCGGACAAAGGCCGCCTCATCCCTGCGAGAGAATAATCCTTCCCGTTTTTGGACACATAAAACCGAACCTCAGAAGGAAGCATCATATAATCTCTTCCGGTTTTTCTCTGAAATACACAGCATACTGTGTTGATATCGGTCCGTTTTGAAAGTTTAATAGTCACAGAGCCCGGGCCGTCAAATCTCATACTGGTCCTTTGTTTTCCATCCGTAAGTCGTGAATCCAACATTTCATTCTTTTGCTCGGGATGAATACCGGTGTACGTGTAGGAAGCCTTGTATGCTTTATGTTTGGTAACGGATCCCAAAATGATTTCGTCCGGCTCTTGTTCGCGCTGAAGGTCAAAAACTGTAAAACCATTTTGCCGGAATACCTCCGACAGTTCTATTGCATTATTCCTAAAGCCATTTTCGAACAATTGATCTCCAGAAGACCAACCCAATTGTGCTACCGCAAAACTCCTGGGATATAGCATATACTCGAACTGGGTATCGTCTATTATATATTCACTCCATAAGTTCGCTTGAACCCCAATAACTCTTTCGGAATGGGGCATCCTAAATGAACAAACTTTTCCAAACGGAACATAGCCGAACATGGCCTCTGGTTCCAAATGGTTGGCGTTCTGGTATTTATCCAAATAAAGATAATCCATGGGTGTCATAATTACATCGTTCCCCTGAGCGGCCGCCTCAATGCCATATTTCACATCTCTCCAGCACATAACAGTCGCGTCTTCGTAAAGCCCTCCCTGCATGATTTCATCCCACCCTAATATCTTCCTTCCCTTAGACTTGATAAAATCCGCAATCCGACGAATCGTATAGCTCTGAAGTTCCTGTTCATCCTTCAGATGCTCCACTGTAATGCGCTTTTGACAGAATGGGCAAGATTTCCAACTATCCTTACGAGCTTCATCTCCCCCTATATGGATATACTCCGATGGGAACAACGCCATCACTTCAGACAAAATCTCTTGATAGAATTGAAAGGTTTCCTCTCTGCCCGGACAAACGGATTCACATTTGATATCGGATGTTGGACAGAACAATTCTGGATGACAGGCGTGCAACTCCCCGCTATGGCCTGGTATTTCAATCTCTGGGATAATCGTGATATGCAGAGAGTCTGCATAAGCAATAATCTCTTTCATCTGAGCCTTGGAATAATACCCGCCATAACAATCGGGTTCATTCCAGACAGTACCTGGAGAATAACCATCCGGCACGCCAATAAATGTTGAGGGCTTTAGATAATACAATTCTTTTCTGAACGCGGTTTTGGCCACCAGTTCAGGATGAGACTCCAGTTCCAAACGCCAGCCAACAGAATCATCCAGATGAAAATGAAGACGATTCAGTTTCAAAAAAGCCATTGCATCCAATTGACGCTTGATAAAATCAATGCTACGAAAATGGCGGGAGACGTCGAACAACAATCCACGATATCTATGAGATGGTTCGTCAATGATAGTCCCCGGGAATAACTGATTTTTGGCACATAATTGCAGATATGTCTGTATTGCGTAAACCGCCCCAGCCCTCGTTGCGGCATATACCTGAACCCCAGTTTCTGAAATCTCCATTCGATAACCCTCCTGTGTCCCCCAGTGACTGCTTCCTACAAAACAATTCTCCCCAACGTAAAAAGTAATCCCCAACGGAGAATTCCCCGTTATCACATCATCGATCTCGGCAGAATTCATTATCGTCTCGGCCACAGAGATAGGTCGCAATGCCTGGCTACCATCAAGACGATAGGATTTCGGAGACGGGATCAACGAAATAACCGCAAATATTATTGTTGTAACAATCAGCATTACTTTATTCCTTTCTTTTTCAAGATCCTTACTATCGGACGACGAACTGATTCCGCCCACAAGGAATAGCCATAATCAGACGGATGTGTCCCATCAACCGATGTTTCATGCGTTGACTTATCCGTGGCATTTGTCGTCGTTACCCAAAAAATATTATCGTATCGTTTCACGGCAATTCTCATCAAAGAATCAGACACTGCCGCACGCTCTTTCTCATATCTGTCTTTCTTCTGATTGAAATTCCGGCTTTCGCGATAGATGCTTTTAAGGAAGATGATTGGCACGTCCGGTTTTGTTTTTCGAATTGTTGCGATAAACGGGAATAACCTCTCTTTCATCTGCTCCGGAGAAGGGTTTGAAAAACCATCTATTACATAAGCCTCAACGTCCATTTTTGCAAGCATATCTGCAAAATAGGGCTGTAATTTAGCATTCCCGGAGAAACCAAAAGCCGCAAATTGGATTCCCGTTTTCCTCGACAGTTGCGCAGGCCATGTCATCCCTGGACGAGAGGTGGCTGCACCTTCCGTAAAAGATGAACCGAATACAGCTATTTTATGCCGGAAAAATAATTCATGTGAGATTGTACTTCCGACGGAGTGACAAATCATTAATGTTTTCACTTCACAAGAGAGCGGGAAATACAACAGACACTCTTTCTCGCCCTCTTCCATATCAGTAACCAGCCAACTAGGTTTCCCGTCAACAGGCAGAACAGAGCCAGCCCATAACCAGCCACCCTTTTTTCTAATATAAAGATCGAAGCCAGCCTGGGATACAGGGCCACTACAAGAGCCCATTTTAACTCCGTCACGTTCGACAATCAAACCCAGGCGAGTCGAATTCGTCGTAAATGTATAAAACTGCCCTGCCGGTCTTTTTGCCTGACGCTGTTCCTGTGGCGTCATCTCGCTCATAAAAACCTCCGGAACACGCCGAAAAGCCTCAGATTCTTCCATCAATCTACCCTCAATGAGTTTTCCGTCAATTGGAGTAAGTGAATAATCTTCCGCTTGAGTGAGCCCCATAGTAAGGCAACACAATAAGACAGCAAACATAGTCATAACTTAACTCCCTGGGCGACAAGGTTTTTTCTAAGCTTAACAATCTCAACATCTCTTACACTTTCTCTTGAAATGGCAGCCATCGCGGCAGCGACGCCTGCCGCCTGTCCTGTTACCAGACATGTTCCTATTTCACGAGCGTCATAATTGAGGGCCTCTTCAAAGCCGAAACAACGGCCGGCGACCAGCAGGTTCTGAACCCGTTTCGGCGTAAGTGAACGATACGGGATCTGCCAGATCGGCCTCTCTGAACCCTTCATCGTACCATGCATATATGTAATACTGCTGTCACCGCCGCTAAAGCCGATGCAATCATCATACTCGGCATACTTCACAGAGTCATCAAACTTGACATTATGAACAGCATTTAGCACACGCGAAGTTCGAACGCCCAATTGGCTGGGAGTATCAAGAAGGAAAAGATCTTCGCAACCAGGTTGCTGTTTATCCTCCATTGCCTTTTCCCACATCATCTTACGATACTTCATCTGAAGACGAGTCAGATTATAGACATCCAAGCCATCTTGGTTCTTTTCGCCACCCATATGAAGGAATTTCACGTTTTTCACCACAGATTCAAACACTCCGGGGCGGTCAAGATTCCCTGCATTTCCATAGCGCCACATGGCTCCTATCCTGGTCTTGCGCTTCTCAAAATCTTCACCCGACCACTCCATCATGTCACCATCTCCGCTACAGTCAATAAATACTTTACCCTTGATTGCCACTCGTCCGCTCTTGGAATCAACAATAATCGCATCAATTCTGTCGCCACTCATGACGACATTGGCAGCATAGCAGTTATAAAGAAGACGTACGCCTGTTTCTGAAATATACTTTTCGAGAATGTATTTTGTAGCTTCCGGATCTGGAGTTGGGTGCCCCTTATGCATAAAGCACATCTTCATTCTTGTCAAATCTGTCACCAATTCCTGAGCGAAACCGTAAATACATTTAGTCCACTTTCCATCCTTTGCACACCCATAAGTATCTATGATAGGTAGCACACAGCAACCCGTCCACAGACCGCCAAGATAATACTGTTTTTCAAGCAGAATTACATCCGCACCACTCCTTGCCGCCGACACCGCCGCAGAAACCCCGGCAGGGCCTCCTCCAAGGATTACCACATCCGCTGTATCTATCACTGGAATTCTGCGCTTAGGCTCTTTCACATAAGACTTAACCTCCAAGTCCGCAGACAGTTTGGCCTTTTGACCGGGAGATGCAATGGCCTGCTCCGGTTTCATGAACATTGCCCCAGTAATAAGGGCCGATGCTTCTAAAAACTTTCTTCTATCCATAGTGTCTAGAATTCATAAAGTCCAGCCCCGACTTCAATCGGATCTTCTGTTTCGGGGAGATAGACTGAAGCATGAGATCCTTCAGGGATATCAACCATAACTGATATCTTTCGGTTTGTTTTCTTCTCCCATCGTACTTCAAGATGGCCATAAGGCGTCTCCGTACTATACTTTGCCCAACACAAATCACCTACGGGAGTGGGTTTGATAATAATGTGCTTATAACCAGGTTCCTCCTCGTCAGCATTCACACCTGCGATAACTCTGTATAACCAAACCAGGCCGCCTCCAAACATCGGATGATTCCTTGACTGGCGTCCATCCCAGTATTCCCATAAGGTATCTGCTCCTTGCACGACCCAATAACCATAACTGGGGATGTCTGTTTTGGTCATTGCTTCATAAGCATACTCACCCAATCCATTTTGACACAACACCTCAAAAAAAAGTTGAGTGCCGAAAATGCCTGTAAAGAGATGCCCGTCATTGGATTCGATTTCCTTTTTAAGCGACAAAATGACATCTTCCCTGTGTTCCTCGGGGACACCTATGGCCAGCGCAAATATATTGGCGCCATCATTATGCCCATAAGAACATGTTTCGGGATTGTAAAACGCACGATGAAAAGCGTCATAAACATCTTTTGTCAATGACGAATACCGATTATAATCGTCTTCATATCCCAATGCCTTTGCCGCTTTTGCCGTGTTCAAAGCACACTTCCAAAGATAATAAGTATGGACCAAAGCATCATCCGGTAGTTCCGCGACAGGACTCCACTCGCCGAGATTGAGCCAATTAAGTGGCTTCCCATCCTTGTCGACAAAACGCTGAAGCATGGTCCCGTCCTCTCTAACCCAAGACAACATATGCTTAAGCTGAGCCTTCATGGGGACATAGTTTTCCTCCAAAACGGAGATGTCGCCATAATGCAGATAATGCTCCCAAGGAACAATATTCATGGCGGCACCCCATGGAACCCCACCGCCACAACCGCGATGCCAGGGAGCTCCGTTGGGCACATACCCTGTTTCTTTATCCTGGCAGTCAGCCATATCGCGAATCCACTTCCTGTAGAAGAGATTCAAATCAAATGTATGCATCGCAGCGATGCATGCAACTTGTCCATCTCCAGTGTACGGACCTCTTTCGCGATGTGGACAATCTGTTGGAACTCCCATGTGCATATTGTCTGTCTGGGCTCGCCAGAACAAATGCTGCACTCTGTTAATCAACGGATTTGAACATTCAAAATCGCCGGTAGTTCTCACATTTGAGTAAACTACTTCCGCACATAACTGTGAGGGTTTTAATGTTTTCTCTATTCCCTTAATACGAACGGTTCGGAAAGTATACCATGTGAATCTTGGGGCATACGTTTCATCGGCCTGTTCTCCACGGGCAATGTACTTTTGAACCCCATTGCCATATTCCGCTGAAGGATAAACGACCTCGACAGTAAAACCGCGGGGAACTGAATGAATATCGAGAAAACGGACCCATCCCGTAACATAGTCTCCAAAATCCACCTCCCATTCACCGTTATCCAGTTTCACGATTGACTTAGGTTCAAGCACTTCCATTACCCGGTCAGACGGCGCCGTCTGCAGTTCAAGTTTCCCGTCAGGAGCCTTTCTGACAGCGGGCTTGTGCCAGACCTCTTTTCCCTCAAGACGCGCATCGTATATCTCCCCGTTAAAAATATCGTTCATTACGAGGGGACTTTTAGATACTTGCCAGGACAAATCTGACACAATGGCCTCTTTTTCTCCGCCTGAATAGAACAAATCCGCCCGGCAAATCATTCTGGGTGTCCCATAGGACTTTACGTATCTGCGACTATCCGAACTGAAAAAACCATTCCCCAGGAGTACCGTCATTTCATTATCTCCTTCCTTCAGATATGGTCTCAAGTCATACTCCAGATAATAAACCCTGTAATTGCTGAAATTCTCTCCGTTGATCGGGATAAGCGGATCATCTGTAAAACCCGACCTATATGAATACAAGGATTCGTTGGGAACAAGGACATCGTCACTGACTTTTGTCCCATTCACCCGAAGCTCGAAAAGTCCAAGGCCACAAATCTTGATCTTGGCTGAGTCAAGTCCCTCGTTTACCTTAAATGTTTTTTTAAAAATCGGAGCCGGTCCAGCGTTATCTTGGTCAAACACCTCACCATCCCACGGTGCTCCAATCCACACTGCACCCCAATCGGACCTGGGGCCAGAACAGGAAACGACAGCGAAGACGATTCCTAAAACAGCTAATATTACTCTTTTGAAGGCTATCATAACCTACTCGCAAATAAGTGTTACAAAATCATCGTCGGCAAGGCTTATATTACATCCGTTCACCCTGCCGTTCCCATCTATAACCTTGGCACTCTTATATGGCATTATTAACTTGACGGTCTTTTTCTTGCCGGTTTTATTAGAAATCACAACCAAAGCATTGGTTTCGCTTCTTAATGATGCCAGGACAATCCCACTTACCGGCTTTGCCAGTCGGATGGGTGTCGCCGCTATAGCTTCTTTACACTCTTTCGAATAGAACGATTCTAACCCCGACATATCATGATGATAAGCGCCGAGTTCAATAGGCGTAGGCACCCAGACTACGGAACCTTTACCATATTGATTTCGAATCCCAACAACCTCTCCGTTCATCAACAGGATTACGTCAGCTTCTTTAGGTTTTATCACACCCCGCCACAGATGTCCTACAAGATTGTCTCCGATTGGAAAGTAATCAGCCGTTGCTTTATACTCCTTGAGTTCCGCGCCGAAGCAATCCGCTAAAGGGAATGGTCGATACATCGGGACACAAAACATATTCTCATCATAGTACATGCTTCGACCCGTAACGATGATCTTGCCTCCTGATTTTACGAAATCGCGTATTCTATTCCAGTATGTCGAGGGAACCGACAAACAATCGGGAAGAATCGCGACTCGTCCTTGCGCATCGTCCCAGTCAAAGGCTTTCATTTCCTGAACCTCCGGACAAACTCCGTTGGAAGAAATGGCTTCATAAGCCATCGACAAGGCTTTTTCCACACAATCAATCTTACGTGCCTCCTTATCAGATGGATATGCACGGGCATTAAATCTTTCCACATAGAAAGATTCATGAGAATACAGAATTGTTATGGGCGCAGATACCGGCTTCATCTTCTCAATCTGATTCCCATATTTTTCCAAGGCTACAGCCACTTTTCGGGCCGCCTGTATTCTTTCCGTATCCTCTCTCATAAAGTCAATCAGCCCCCATTCTCCCGCTTCCTGGACTGCTCCTCTGGGATTGAGTGTCCAAAACATTATCCCTTGGGCGCCTCGGGCGATAGAAGTCCACAAGTACTGTGAAATATGGTTCCCGGGAGGACAATATGGTGTTCGCCCGCTCGCCATTACATTGCCCGCTTGTATCTCAGTTACCCAATAGGGATTACGGCGAGCTCCGCTACGGATAATATCATTCATCAAACTAGTGGCCATCGTGTACTCGTTTTCATTGAAGATGGCGAAGTGAGATGCGTAATGCATTGAGAGTCCAAGCGATGTCAAGATACTTTCATACCCGTCATAATCATGAGCGGACATGTATCCCATGATCTGGAAAGGATTTACATGTCGTCCATGTATGGGATCTTCTGCCATTACGATATCCGCAATATGCTTCAGATACCAGAAAGTATAATATGTCACAAAGCGCTCCGTCTCAAAATCCGCTTTCAGATAGCCATTGTCATAGGACACTTCGGGAAGAGATTCTCTCCATTGCGTTCTAACCTCATCGGACAAATCTGTATCTACGAAACGGAAAGCCTTGAATCCCGGTTCATTCTGAAGAACCCATACAGACAAAGCCGGATGATCTTTGAAATGCTTGACAACGTCCCTGATATATTCATCAATCTCCCGAAGATGCTGTTTGGAATTGGGGAATTTAAACCCACCGACATCGTGGAGTTCATCCGTCGTGGGGAAAAGAGTGGCAAATATTTTCACTCCGTGACGTTCGGCGGCATCGAAAGCAGCATCATACAATGAATAATCCGGTTCCGCTCCACGGAAAATATGAGCTCCAAACATACGGATTCGAGCCACCTTCATATGATTCCTTTCAAGGATGGAAAAAAACTCATCGATGTCTGCAGCAGTTTGGCCCGGTTCAATAAAGACCTGTGCTCCAATAACCGGCTGCTCAAAGTCCTGTGCTCCGGAGAAATCACAAAGCAACAAACAAGATGCAAATATCAGTATCCTTTTTATCATGTTCATTTATAATCTATTCTAATTTCACCAAAACGTATTATCGATGCCGTATGTGTCATGTCTGCAGTAAATGTTTTGTTGGGGTCCACTACCGACGCTTTAGGGTCAACCCTATGCGCATAGTAAATGTCATTAGCGGGTGTTATCCTTAGCAGAACTGATCTTTTTCCAAAGGCCTCAGAGGGTAGTAAGAAACAACGCTGCTGCATTCCAAGAGCCGTATCAAATCCTGTTCTTCGCATTCCTCCAAGCTGAGCTATCTTCTTATCCATCCAAGGATGAGCACGGAGATTGATTATTTCATTTCCTGTAGCAATCTCCTTCAAGGTTTCCCATAT
>OCTW013378843.1_pt1 | contig 14805 bp, 11 predicted proteins | sample 1539671 | NCBI WGS metagenome assembly OCTW01 (sample SAMN02144230, study PRJEB22623) | gut metagenome | biome: sheep rumen | host: Ovis aries | place: New Zealand
TGACGTTTATCAAGTCGATGGGCGTGGATCCCTATGTCAACGCCAACTCTTCGTCGGGCATCTTCCTCCCTGAAGGTGACCTTTGGGTGTTCGCACGTGCTGAGGAACCTGCGCCAATCAACGATTTTGCATTCTACTATGTATATGGTGACGGGCACCTTGTAGTTCCCTCTGGATGCGTCGATGCATATAAGCGTGTATTTGGATGGTCTCAGTTCAGAGAATACCTTGAAATGGGTGACGTGAATACAGATGGGTCCGTTAACCACTTTGACATCGTTCTGCTGAGGGACTATCTGGATGGAAAAGATGTGGAACTGAAGAACGACCTGTTGGCCGACGTGAACGGCGATGGTGTGTCTGACGAGCAAGATTACGAGGAACTGAAAGACCGCGTCTATATTGATGACGGAACGCCGACGATGATTGCTGAGACTGAGACTAAGGAGCAGAGCGTTCCCGAAGGCGTCTATACAATCGACGGACGGAAGGTGCTCGACGATGTTTCGCAGCTTCACATATTACGTACTGGCATTTACATTGTCAACGGAAAGAAGGTCGTCGTGAAATAGTTGTTTGATGACAAGAATCGTACAATATAGTTTTGAATAAACAGTAAATACCTTTTTATAACTTGAGTTAATTGAAAGCAGGGGTGCACCGAGATGGTAGCGCCTCTGTTTGTTTTCTTCAACAGACTCATCGTATGGAGATGCAGTTTTTAGACTGCGATTGTGTTAACTGAGGCGACACCTTTTATTATATATACACGCGCGAAAGGAGCAAGTTGTCTTAATGGAAGTGCAAGGACAATTTTTGTTGTTTTGTAAAAAAACGACACTAATTTATGTTAACACTTGTTATTTGTTTGTAAATTTTATTTCCTGCGATGCTTTTGTCTCCTATATAATTAGGTAATTACGGAAAAAATGCGTACCTTTGCAGCCCAATAGTCCGTAGGGATTATAGTGCATATATCTGAAATACAAATAAATACAATATAAATAATTAAAAAACAAAATTAAAATGCCTACTATTTCACAGTTAGTTAGAAAAGGCAGAAAGGTACTTGTAGACAAGAGCAAGTCGCCCGCTCTGGACTCGTGTCCTCAGCGTCGTGGCGTGTGTGTACGTGTTTACACCACGACCCCGAAGAAGCCTAACTCGGCAATGCGTAAGGTTGCCCGTGTTCGTTTGACAAACCAGAAGGAAGTGAACTCCTACATTCCCGGTGAGGGACACAACCTTCAGGAGCACTCTATCGTCTTGGTACGCGGTGGTCGTGTGAAGGACCTCCCCGGTGTACGCTATCACATCGTTCGCGGTACGCTCGATACCGCTGGCGTGGCTAACCGCACACAGCGCCGCTCGAAGTACGGTGCTAAGCGTCCTAAGCAGAAGAAGTAGACAACTACAACGGCCAATGGCTAAAGCCGGAGAGGGTTTCAGCCGTTGGCCATGACAAGGAAACAAACCGTTTTGCTGGAGAATTGTTAGAAAAGGTTGAGTAAATGCCCGGGAGCGGGTGTTGAAGGGTTATCCAAAGGATAATGGGCTGAAGCCCAACGTACAAACAGCCTCCGCAGAATAAATTTCTATAAATAAAATGAGAAAAGCAAAACCAAAGAAGCGTGTGATCCTGCCGGATCCCGTGTTCAATGACCAGAAGGTCTCAAAGTTCGTGAATCATCTGATGTACGACGGCAAGAAGAACACGTCGTACGAGATTTTCTACAAAGCCCTCGACATCGTCAAGGAGAAGATGGCCAAGGAAGAGAAGCCCGCTTTGGAAATCTGGAAGCAGGCACTCGACAACATCACTCCTCAGGTGGAGGTGAAGAGCCGCCGTATCGGTGGTGCTACTTTCCAGGTGCCTACGGAGATTCGTCCCGACCGCAAGGAAAGTGTCTCTATGAAAAATATGATTGCATTCGCTCGCAAGCGTGGTGGCAAGTCGATGGCTGAGCGCCTCGCTGCTGAAATCATGGACGCCTACAACAATCAGGGTGGCGCCTTCAAGCGTAAGGAAGACATGCACCGCATGGCTGAGGCTAACCGTGCATTCGCACACTTCCGCTTCTAATCTTTAAAGGTGAAAAGACAATATTTTTAGGGTAATACATAGAAGAGTAGAATACAATCAATGGCAAAGCAAGATTTACATTTGACCCGCAATATCGGTATCATGGCTCACATCGATGCCGGTAAGACAACAACTTCTGAGCGAATCCTCTACTATACAGGTAAGACTCACAAGATTGGCGAGGTCCACGACGGTGCCGCTACCATGGACTGGATGGCACAGGAGCAGGAGCGTGGTATCACTATCACCTCGGCTGCCACCACATGTTACTGGCGCTATAACGACAAGCAGTTCAAGATCAATTTGATTGACACTCCGGGACACGTTGACTTCACCGCTGAGGTGGAGCGTTCGCTTCGTGTGCTCGATGGCGCCGTGGCCACCTACTGTGCAGTGGGCGGTGTGCAGCCACAGAGTGAGACGGTGTGGCGTCAGGCTGACAAATACAACGTACCCCGTCTGGGATATGTGAACAAGATGGACCGTTCGGGTGCCAACTACTATGACGTTCTTCAGCAGATGAAGGACGTGCTTGGCGCTAACCCCGTGTCGCTGGTAGTGCCCATCGGACAGGAGGAAACCTTCAAGGGTATTGTTGACCTGCTCAAGATGAAGGCCATCATCTGGCACGACGAGACGCAGGGCGCTGAGTTCGAGGTGACCGACATTCCCGCTGACCTCGTGGACGAGGCACAGGAGTGGCGCGACAAGCTCGTGGAGAGCGCTGCTGAGTTTGACGAGAAGCTGATGGAGAAGTACTTCGACGATCCCGACAGCATCACTGAGGAAGAGCTCATCGCTGCCATCCGCAAGGGAACGCTCGCTATGGAGTGCACTCCCATGCTTTGCGGTTCTTCGTTCAAGAACAAGGGCGTGCAGACACTGCTTGACTATGTGTGTGCCTTCCTTCCCTCTCCGCTTGACACGCCCAACATCGTGGGTGAGAACCCCACCACGGGCGAGGAAGAGGACCGCAAGCCCAGTGAGGATGAGCCCACATCGGCTCTGGCCTTCAAGATTGCTACTGACCCGTATGTGGGACGTCTGGTGTTCTTCCGCGTCTATTCGGGTAAGGTGGCCGCCGGTTCCTACGTGTTCAACACCCGTTCGGGCAAGAAGGAGCGTGTGAGCCGTCTGTTCCAGATGAACTCCAACAAGCAGCAGCCCATGGAGAGCATCGACGCTGGCGACATCGGCGCAGGCGTTGGCTTCAAGGATATCCGCACGGGCGACACGCTCTGCGACGAGGAGCATCCCATCGTGCTGGAGAGCATCACGTTCCCCGACACCGTGATCTCTATCGCTGTTGAGCCGAAGAGCCAGGCTGACATCGCCAAGCTCGACAATGGTCTGGCCAAGCTGGCCGAGGAAGACCCGACCTTCACCGTTCATACCGACGAGCAGAGCGGACAGACCGTTATCTCGGGTATGGGTGAGCTTCACCTCGACATCATCATCGACCGTCTGAAGCGCGAGTTCAAGGTTGAGTGCAACCAGGGTAAGCCTCAGGTGAACTATAAGGAAGCTATCACCAAGACCGTTAACCTCCGCGAGGTCTACAAGAAGCAGTCTGGTGGTCGCGGTAAGTTTGCCGACATCATCGTGAACGTGGGTCCTGTGGACGAGGATTACGACATCAAGGAGAATGGTGGCCTGCAGTTCATCAACGAGGTGAAGGGCGGAAACATTCCCAAGGAGTTCATTCCTGCCATTCAGAAGGGCTTCGAGGATGCCATGAAGAACGGTATCCTGGGTGGCTATCCCGTTGACTCGCTGAAGGTGACTGTCATCGATGGTTCGTTCCATCCGGTTGACTCCGACCAGCTGTCGTTCGAACTTGCAGCCCGCAACGCCTACAAGAACGCCTGCGTAAAGGCTGGTCCTGTGCTCATGGAGCCTGTGATGAAGCTTGAGGTGGTGACACCTGAGGAGAACATGGGTGACGTGATTGGCGACCTGAACAAGCGTCGTGGACAGGTGGAAGGCATGGAAGAGGCCCGCAGCGGTGCACGCATCGTGAAGGCAATGGTTCCGCTGGCCGAGATGTTCGGCTACGTGACAGCCCTCCGTACCATCACCTCTGGTCGCGCTACCAGCTCTATGGAGTATGACCACCACTCACCTGTTTCGAGCTCTATCGCCAAGGCAGTGCTCGAGGAAGTGAAGGGCCGCGTTGACCTCGTATAAAAACGAATCGTGAAAAGTGAAGAGCGAAGGTTCCTTTGCTCTTCGCTTTCAGCAGAAAACTGCCGTTGAGCAAATGACTCTTTAGCGGCAGCCAAGAAAACAAAAGTAAATAACAAAAGAGTTAATTAAAAAAACATGAGTCAGAAAATCAGAATCAAGCTGAAGAGCTACGACCACAAATTGGTTGACAAGTCAGCAGAGAAAATCGTGAAGGCCGTGAAAGCCACAGATGCCATCGTCAGTGGTCCTATCCCCCTTCCCACACACAAGCGTATCTTCACCGTGAACCGTTCGACATTCGTCAACAAGAAGTCGCGCGAGCAGTTCCAGCTTTCAGACTACAAGCGTCTGATTGACATCTACAGTTCTACCGCACGCACCGTTGACGCACTGATGAAGCTCGAGCTTCCCAGCGGCGTTGAGGTTGAGATCAAGGTCTAATCGCAAAAAAGATACACTCCTCATAAACGACAGCGGAACAGTCACTCGCAAGATGATTTGTTTCGCTGTTTTTTTGTGCATACACTTCCCTGTCCTTGCCGGTTGCGCAGTCTGCGCTTCCGGCGGACTTTTTTGTTTTTTCTGCTGACAGCGGCTTGCTGCAAGTAAAAATGGTCTGGGATGGCTCCATTTCGAAAAAAAATGCTTACTTTTGCAGTGGAAATCATTCAAAGGCTTTTGTTTCGTATGAAGACAAAAACGGTCATCTTGCTCAGCTTTCTGCTGATGGCATGGAGCGCTGCTGATGCTCAGGAGCGGCGCTTGTGGCGTATGCTGAAGCATAACGACAGCCTGATGACGCAGCGATACCGTAGCAGCGAGCTCGACACGATGTACATCACGCGGCCGCAGACCAAGTGGACGGTGATAGGTAGGCTCAATGTCTCCGGTGCGAAACTCGAGGTTGAAGGAATAGAGATGGGCACGCCGTTCCGCTCGGAGATGAAAGCCGACTACAAGTCGACGCTCTCCTTTGGCGTCAATTACCTCGGCTTGTCGCTCAACATGGCTCTGAATCCTGCCAAGATGATGGGCAAATACAAGGACTTCGAACTGAACCTCAACTCGTATGGCAACCGCTGGGGCTTCGACTTCATCTATCAGAACGCGCAGAACTTCACCGGCTGGCACGAGGCCGAAGGCTCACCGCGCATCGAACTTCCTCCCGAGGTGCTGAAGATGAAGACGCTGAACGTGAACGCCTACTATGCGTTCAACAACCGTCGTTTCTCCTATCCTGCCGCCTTCACGCAGAGCTATATCCAGCGACGCTCGGCAGGCAGCTTCCTCCTGGCGGTCTCCGGACAAGGGCAGAATGCTCAGACAAAGTCGCAGTATGAGTCGGAACTCAAGGTGACAAACATCGGCCTGGGCGCCGGATATGCCTACAACTGGGTGCCCGGCCGCCACTGGTTGCTCCACTTGTCTGCAATACCCACATTCACCGTCTACAGCAACACCTCGCTCACCGTCAACAATGAGCGCATCCCGCTCGACTATCATTTCCCGGAGGTCATCATCACTTCCCGCGGTTCCGTTGTAAGACAAATCGGCAACATGTTCGTTGGCATGTCGATGGTTTTCAACTTCACCAACATCGGCGATGTCAAACAACTGTCCGTGCACAACATGAAATGGCGCACGCGACTGTTCGTTGGCTTCAGGTTCTAAGCAAGCCACACAGACATCGAAAGCGTACTTTTTTTCGACAACACATGAAACGAATGAGGCGATAGCTCTGTTCGCAGCTGTACGATTGCCCTGATAGGGTGGGGTTGTGCAGTAAATAGTTGTTAAAACGAAGACTAACTAATTAAATTAGTTTAATAACTAATTCTTTTAGTTGTATGTAACGAGAATTTTTAGTTACTTTGCACTCAGGTATTGATTTTGACGCATATTTGATGGATTGTCCTATAGCGCATGGAGCGTTTCTATGGGCATGAACTTATAGTAATGAAAACAATGAAAAAGCTGACCAACAAGGAAAAGGAGATCATGGACCTCTACTGGGCCAACGGTCCGATGTTCGTGAGAGAACTGCTTGAGCACTACGCCGAGCCGCGCCCTCACTTCAACACCCTGTCGACGATGGTGCGCATCCTGGAGAAGGAGGGCTATCTCGGTCACAGACAGTTTGGCAACACCTACCAGTATTACCCACTCGTCACAGAGGCCGAATATGGCCGCTCGTCAATAGCCTCGGTCATCAAGAGCTATTTCAACAACTCCTACCTCAGTGTCGTCTCTTCGTTCGTCAAGGAGGAGAAAATCTCGGTGGAGGAGCTGAAGGAACTCATCGACAAGATAGAGAAGGCCGATGGCGAAAGACTGTAAGAAAACCCAGTGAAAGATGCTTGAATTCCTGACCTACGATGCCAAGGTGGCCGTGCTGATCGTGGTGTTCTACCTGTTCTATCGGCTGCTGCTTGCCCGCGAGACGTTCCACCGCGTGAACCGCGTCGTGCTGCTGTCTACGGCTGTAGCCTCATTTCTGCTCCCTCTGTGTGTCATTACCATCCACCATAGCGTGGTTGTTCCGATGCCCAGCATGGAGATAGAAGTGGGCGACATGTCGGCCGAGCGCGTGCAGACCGATGCCTCGCCCAGCCAGTGGCTCCCACTTGCGCTCACCACCTTATATATAATAGGTGTGGTGGCGACGCTTTCGAAGACCCTTCTTTCGTTGGTCAGGCTTTTGATTCTCATCCGCCAGAGCGAGCAACACCCGCAAACCGACGGCACCATTGTCTGCGTGGCCGGCCGCGCAGACCTGTCGCCCTTTAGCTGGATGCGATACATCGTGATGAATCGCGCCGACTATGAGCGCTGCGATGCTGCTATCCTGGCACATGAACGAGGACACATCAGGCTCCACCACTCGTGGGACCTGCTCCTTGTTGACACTCTCTCCGCCCTGCAATGGTTCAACCCCGTCATGTGGATGCTGCGCGCTGACCTCAGAGAGCTCCACGAATACGAGGCCGATGCAGCGGTACTCTCTCAAGGCATCAATGTGCGTCAATACCAATACCTGTTAGTCACAAAGGCCGCTGGCGTGGGCGGGTACTCCCTTGCCAACGGTATCTCTCACAGTACCCTCAAAAACCGAATCACAATGATGCTACATCCCAAATCGAGCCGCAGCCATCTGCTGAAGCTGCTGGCTCTTCTGCCCATTGTGGGCATTGCCCTTTACGTGAATGCCGAGACCGTCGTCGACGTCAGCTATCGCGAGTCCCAGCTACCGCAGCCTGTAGAGGCAATCTCCAAGACTGTCGTTCCGCAGGTGAGCGGACAGACTGTTGAGGAAGCCGACCAGACGGAACTGTCGGCTCCAGCTGGCAAGAAAGTGGTGGTCAAGGGGCGCGTGTTCGATGCCGCTGAAGGCATTTCGTCACCCATCATCGGGGCAGTTGTCGCGCTTACAGGCTCCACACAGGGCGTGGTGACCGACCGCGAAGGCCGTTTCGAACTGGAGGCAGCCGTGGGCAATTCTCTCTCTGTGATGTACGTGGGCTACGAAACAACTACCGTCACTGTTATCGAAAACCCCAACTACACTTATGCGATTGGTCTGAAAAAGGACGCTCGCGAGCCGCAGGCAACGGGCGTATTCGATGTGGTGGAAAGCATGCCGCAGTTCCCGGGAGGCACAGATGCCATGATGGAGTTTATAAGATACAATTTGCGCTATCCAGCCGACGTACCGTCAGATGGCACCACTCACCGCGCCATCGTGCAGTTTGTTGTTGAGGCCGACGGAAGCATCAGCGGTGCTAAGGTAGTGAAGTCGGCAGGCCAGGGCTACGATGCCCAGGCGCTCCGTTTGGTCAATGCGATGCCGAAATGGACGCCAGGCAGGCAAAATGGTGAGGCAGTACGCACGAAGTACACGATGCCTATAACGTTTCATGCTGTAGGCAGTAGCGCGACTGCCGATGAAGAAGGTAGGCCTTCGTCCACCGCTCGCCCTTCCGTGCATGCAGTAAGAATGGGAAGCGCCGATGCCTCTGGCATTGACATCGAGGTGGATGGCCGCCATGTCACTGTGGAAGAGATGAACGCCATTGATCCGAGTACCATCGAAAGCATGCAGGTTATCAAAAACGACACGGAGCATCCCAATGGCAAGATTGTCATCAAACTGAAGAAGAAATAGCTCAGAAGAAATCTTTGTCTTGTCTTTTCTAGAAACGAATTATCCTAATTGCTCTTAATTTCTATCACGAATTATTCTTAATCATTTATTCTATGGAGAGAATAAAAGACAATTCGTGATAGAAATTAAGGGCAATTAGAAAATTCGTTTCTTTATTCTTGAAAGAAATTGGGATAATTGGTATAATTGTCTTCAGAAATGAGAATAATTATTTCTTTTTATTTCTGGATCCAATTTCTTGTCATTATTCTTATTTCTTTCAAAAGAAGAGAGACGAATGATCCTAATTGACTCTAATTATCCCACTAATTATCTTTATTGTTCTTTCTATGTTGAAGAAATAATAAAGAACAATTTGTGATAGAAATTATGAGCAATTAGAAAAATTCGTTTCTTTATGTATGAAAGAAATTGGGATAATTGGAATAATTCATTTCAGAAATGAGAATAATTATTTCTTTTTATTTCTGGATTCAATTTCTTGTCATTATTCTTATTTCTTTCAAAAGAAGAGAGACGAATGATCCTAATTGGCTTTAATTGTCCCACTGATTATCTTTAATCCTCTTTCTTTGGAGTAGAGACGGTTGGGTTATGTACAAAAAAAGAGCAGCACCTCACGATGCCGCCCCACTATCAAACATATGAAAAAACAAACTTATGATGTCTTGATTTTTTGTCCAATGCGCACGTGCATGTTCTTCCCAATGTGGTTGAGCTTGCAGAGCTTGTCTACGGTTGTGCCGTGCTTGCGTGCGATGGAGTAGAGAGTCTCGCCCTTTGCCACGGTGTGGCTTGATGCGGCGCGCTGATGCTTAGACGTCTTGGCTGTGGCCTGCTGGCGCTCGGCGCGTGTCTGTCGGTTGGAACGTGCGTTCTGCCTGGTTGCAGCTGCGGGAGCCACCGATGCAGTGGCCTGTGTCGTAGAAGCCGGCTTGCCGTAGTTGCGGGTGGCGCGGTCGCTGTCGCGGTTGTATGTGCTGCGGCGATACACGTAGAAGTCGCCGGTGACGTCCTGGTTCTTGAAGTCGAACATCAGAGCGGGGTTCAGGGCGACACCGCACAGGCGTGTCTCAAAGTGCAGGTGCGAACCGGTGCTGCGTCCGGTGTTGCCGCCGAGTCCGATGGGCTCACCCGACTTCACGCGCTGGTTGGGTCTCACGAGCTGCTTCGACATGTGTCCGTAGACGGTTTCCAGTCCGTTGGGATGGCGTATGACGACGAAGTTACCGTAGCCATTAGCCTCATAGCGTACGACACGCACAGTACCCTCGAAGGCAGCGCGGATGGTGTCGCCAATGTATACCTTGATGTCAAGACCTTTGTGTACGCGGCCCCAGCGCGGTCCGTAGTTGCTGGTGATGAGTCGGCTCGGTGTGGGCATGTGGAAGCCGCGCAGGTCAATCTTGAAGGTTTCAGGGAGGTCGCCCTTAGCATGGGCCCACTGGTTGTTCCAGTCGTAGTATAAGTCGGCAACAGGCTGGCTGGCTTCGCTGCGTTCCATCAGGTGCAGAGCCATCGTATCCACTTTGGTGGCGCGGCGGTCTACGGGGGCTTGTCTGGCCAGAAGGTCCTGACCAAAAGTTGGAACTGTGGCTAATGCCAATACTGCTGTCAACGCAAATTTACTTATTGTTTTCTTTAATCGCATAATCAATTTTTTAATTTCACAGCAAAAGGTGAGTAGTCTTCACCCATTTAAAACCGACAAAATAGAGAATAATGAATCGGTTTATACAAAATTTCGAGTGCAAAGGTAAGAAAAACTTTTCAAACAGCGAACCTATTGGAGTTTTTTTATTGTTTATTTAACACAAAATTGTGTACGTAAACATTTCTTTGTGTTCGAAAACAGCGCTTTTCGTTTCTGCAAAATGGACTAAAGAACGGTGAGCCACAGGTGTCGTAGACGTGAAAAACAATATGGCTTCTGGCGCACAACGTAGCCTCACTCACTGCCATAAATCCTGCAAAGATGGGGTGGGAATGACCTTATGTATTTTTGTTGCAAAGATAGTGCTTTATATTTTCAACTACAAAAAAACGCTGGTTTTTGCAGTTTAAAATGTAAAAATTCGTCGATTTTTATATTTTCGAATTAAAACAATCCCCTTTTACTGTTCTACTCTTTATACACATCTGGAATAATCGGCCTGCAAGGCCAGCAGCAACCATTGAAAGCGTTGCATTCATTGCCAATTGTATTGCCTATACAAATGTGTATAAAGAGTAGTTTTGCTGTTTGGGCATATTCACAATAAGGTCTTTGAAACAGTGGTGTACATTTATGAGATGGCGGCCCAGTTGACGTTGGTCTTGCGCAGTTCGGCCAGGCGGTTCCACAGCATCTGGTACTCAGCCTTCTCGCATTTCGGGTCGTCGTCAACGATGCGCTGCGCTTCGTCGCGCGCCAGCTGCACCAGCTGTCCGTCGCGTGCGATGTCGGCAATTTTCAGGTCGAAGGCCATGCCGCTCTGCTGCGTGCCCTCCAGGTCGCCGGGTCCTCGCAGCTTCAGGTCGGCCTCGGCAATACGGAAGCCGTCGTTGGTGTCGCACATGATGTCGATGCGTGTGGCTGTTTCCTTGGTCAGCTTGTGGTTTGTCACGAGGATGCAGAACGACTGGTCGGCGCCGCGTCCCACGCGTCCGCGCAGCTGGTGCAGCTGCGAGAGTCCGAAGCGCTGGGCGTCGAGGATGACCATGACCGACGCGTTGGGCACGTTGACGCCCACCTCGATGACGGTGGTGGCCACTAGTATCTGCGTCTCACCGCGCACAAAGCGCTGCATCTCCTCCTCCTTGTCGGCGGGTTTCATCTGGCCGTGCACCTTGCTCAGCTTGAATTCCGGGAAGGCCTGGCGCAGTGTCTCGAAGCCGTCCTCCAGGTTCTTCAGGTCTATTTTCATGCTCTCCTTGATGAGGGGGAACACGATGTACACCTGTCGGCCCAGCCTCACCTGCTGTCGTATGCCGGCATAGAGCGATGTGGTCTGGTCGTCGTAGCGGTGGATGGTGTGTACGGGTTTGCGCCCTGGCGGCAGCTCGTCGATGACGCTCACGTCGAGGTCGCCGTAGATGGTCATGGCCAGTGTGCGGGGTATGGGCGTGGCCGTCATCACCAGCACGTGGGGCGGATTGGCGCTCTTGCTCCACAGTTTGGCACGCTGTGCCACGCCGAAGCGGTGCTGCTCGTCTACCACCACGAAGCCCAGGTGGAGAAACTGCACGTTGTCCTCGATGACGGCATGGGTGCCCACCAGTATCTGCACGCTGCCGTCGGCGATGCCCTGCAGCACCTCCTTGCGTTTCTTTCCCTTGACAATGCCCGTGAGAAGCTCCACGCGCACCGGCATGTCGCCCAGCATCTGGCGGATGGTGGCGAGGTGTTGCTCGGCCAGTATCTCTGTCGGTGCCATGATGCAGGCCTGGTAGTTGTTGTCGAGGGCGATGAGCATCGACATCAGCGCCACCAGTGTCTTGCCCGATCCTACGTCGCCCTGCAGCAGCCGGTTCATCTGCCGGCCCGAGCCCATGTCGGCCCTTATCTCGCGTATGACGCGTTTCTGCGCGCCCGTGAGCGGAAAAGGAAGGTGGTGGTGGAAGAAGTCGTTGAAGATGGCGCCCACATGGAGGAACACGTAGCCGCGGTATTTCTTCCGCTGGTCGGCGGCATAGCGTAGGATGTTCAGCTGCACGTAGAACAGCTCTTCGAACTTCAGCCGTAGGCGCGCGTTCGACATCTCCTCGGCGCTCTTCGGATAGTGGATGTGGCGGAAGGCGGTGTCGCGGCTCACCAGTCGCAGCCGGTTCACGATGAATGGCGGAAGGGTTTCGGCCAGCGGTGTGGTCATTCGCTCGAGCAGCGACTTCGTGATGCGCTCGATGGTGCGCGACGTCATGCCAGCGTTCTTCATCCGCTCCGTGGTCACATAGTAGGGCTGCATGCCCATCTCCGACAGCTTCACGTCGGCAGCCTTCTCTATCTCGGGGTGTGCAAACTGGTAGCGACCGCCGAAGATGGTAGGCTTCCCGAACACAAGGTAGTCGGTCTGCACCTTCAGGTCCTTGGTGAGCTGCTGTGCATGGACAAACCACACGAGGTCCACGATGCCGGTGCCGTCGGTGGCATGCGCCACGATGCGTTTCTTGCGGGGCGACATCTCGAACTCCTCGAAGCTGAGAATCCTCACCTGCACCTGCACGTGGGGCATCTCGCCGCTGAACTCTCCCACCCGGTAGACCTTGCTCCGGTCGATGTATTTATATGGATAGTACTCCAGCAGGTCACCGAAAGTCTCGATGCCGAGCTCCTTTTGCAGGATGTCTTTCCGACGGGGTCCTACGCCTGGAACGTATTTGATGTCTTGCTGAAGTATGTCGGTCATGGATGCTGGGTGGTGGGTGATGGGTGGTGGGTGGTGGTTGGGTGTTGGGGGGTGGGTGATGGGTGGTGGTGGAGTGGTTCTTCTGCTGAGGCGCACTCCTGGTCTACGATGGCCTTTGCCACGATGATGTCGAAGGGAGTCGTTATCTTGATGTTCTCTCGGTTGCCCTCCACGAGGGTGATGTCGTGGCCCATGGCCTCCACCACCGACGCGTCGTCGGTGAAGGCGGGACTGAATGGCTGGCGGTAGGCACGCTTGTGGAGCTGAATGTCGAAGGCCTGCGGCGTCTGCACCAGGCGGTATTCGTCGCGCGGCACGGTTTCCGAACAGGTGCTGGCCATTGGCGATGCTCCGCCGTTGCCAGGCTGCTCTTCCTGTGAGGGTAGGGTAGCGAGGTGGCGCACGGTCTCCACGACGGGTATCACCGGCACGGCCGTACCCGTCAGTCGGGCGGTCTCATAGCAGCGGGCGATGACCTCGACCGATGGAAACGGACGCACGCCATCATGCACGCTCACCACGCCGTCGGCGTCGTCGGGGATGAGCATGAGCCCGTTGACGATGCTGTGGAAGCGCGTTGCCCCACCCGTCGTCACGTCGTAGCTCTCGTCGAAATGATACTCCTCGCAGAGCTGTCGCCAGTAGTCGTGCTGCTCCTTGGGCAGCACCAGGATGATGTGCAGCTGGCTGTTGTACTGTCTGAATCTCCTGATGGTGCGCATCAGGATGGGCACACCGCCCACTGGCAGGAACTGCTTGGGCACGCTGGCACCCATGCGCAGCCCCTTGCCTCCTGCCAGGATGATGGCATAGTCGCTCATGCCTGTCACATCATTCGTGAGTCCATCAGGTGCAGGTAGCGCATGCCTTCGGCCACAGTGGCAGCATTCTCCTCGGTGGTGAGCAAGGCCAGCAGCGAGTAGGCGTAGGGCAGTGCGGCGGCCGGTCCTTCGCCTGTGGTCACGTTTCCGTCGGTGGTCCACAGGTCGTGGGTGTATTCGGCGCCTTCCAGCGTGCCCTCGAATCCTGGGTAGCATGTGGCGCGCTTGCCCTTGAGGATGCCCAGTCCGCCCAGCACCAGTGGTGCGGCGCAGATGGCGGCCACCATCTTTCCGGCCTCGAACTGGCGGACGAGTGCCTTCTTCACGCCCTCGTGGGCATTCAGGTTTTCTGCGCCAGGCATGCCGCCGGGCAGCATCAGCAGGTCGGCATCGGCCAGCTGGTCTTCAACGTCCTCAAAGAGCACGTCGGCCACCATCTGCACACCGTGGGCACTCTCCACGATGTTGGAGCCGTTGATGCTCACTGTCTTGATGTCAACACCGCCGCGACGCAGCACGTCGACGGGAATCAGGGCCTCGATGTCTTCAAAGCCATCGGCCATGAACTGATAAACTTTCTTTGCCATAATCAGTAATTTGCTTTCATTCGTTGATGTTTCACACTTCGCTTCTAAATAACTAATTCAAGTTTCGCATGACCAAGGAGTTTGGGAGTTTAGGAGTTTTCGCGGCTTACAGCCGCTGGAGTCTGGACAATAGATGTTTCGGCTGAATGGAGCATGACAAAGTATCGTCCACACTCCTAAACTCCCAAACTCCCAAACTACAAAGGACAAGCAAGCTTGAGAAACTTGTATAACTAAACTACAGACCCCACCTCTGGCTCCTCCCCTTGAAGGGAGGGGAGTGCCCTGCGGCTTGCTTTCTGGCGGTAGCCACTCCCCTCCCTTCAAGGGGAGGGGCCAGGGGTGGGGTCTGTAACTGTTACTATTCATGTTTGCTTTCGCAATGACGAAAAGTCTGCTGCAAAGATAGCAATTATCCGTGAAACGACCAAGTGGCCGCCGGTATTTTTTCCTCAACGGGCGGCCACATGTCGGTTTCGTTCACTCTGCAGCAGTAGCCTTTCGGCGTAGCTTTATCTCTTTATCTTGCGTCCGTTCTGAATGACGATACCCTTGTAGCCTTCGTTCACGCGCTGTCCGC
>OCTW013385081.1_pt1 | contig 14805 bp, 5 predicted proteins | sample 1539671 | NCBI WGS metagenome assembly OCTW01 (sample SAMN02144230, study PRJEB22623) | gut metagenome | biome: sheep rumen | host: Ovis aries | place: New Zealand
GGCATGATGTCGTGCGATGGATAGAGATACACTTTGTTGTTGAATACGCGAGCCGTCGGGTCTGCCGAGAATTGGTCGCGGATTACCGGATTCTGTGCTAAGGATACCAGAGGCACAGTCATCAGTAAAGAAATACAAATTTTCTTCATTAGCAATGGTTTGTTATTTATTATAGATAATGTATAGTAATAATTGTCAGTCGTATCATCGGATGGTTTAATTATTTGAGGCATTTTTGATGGAAACGTTTAATCCTATAATACCTTTTTATATATAAATGTTACAAATGCAAAACAGATTGTAACATTCTCTTTAAAAAAGGTGCCGCATCTCGCGACGCAGCACCTTCCAAATACCAAAACAATGTGTCTAATACTAACTACTATATTTCATTTATTAAACAGCTAATTATTAGTTGTTAGCCCAACCACGTACCTGATGCATCTGATCGTTGATTTCGATAACGGTCTGTGGAATTGGCCAGTACTCATTCTTACCAGCTACGAACTCCAGCTTGATACCAGCATCTTTGAATGGATGATGGATCTTGTAATAGAGCTTGTGAGGCTTGGTCTTTGGAGCAGAGCCATCAGAAGGATTCCAGTACTCATCCCACTGCAGAGGAATGTTGTCGAGCACCTTGTCATAGCACTGCTTCGCAATGCCCCAGCGTACGATGTCGAACCAACGGCAACCCTCGAACCAGAGCTCATACTGCTTCTCGTCCTGAATGGTCTGCAGGTCAACTGATGAAGAGATGGTCTTAGAACCGGCGCGCTGCTGGATCTTGTTCACATACTTCAGAGCCTCTGAACTGTTACCAGATGCCAAGCAAGCCTCGGCATAGAGCAGGTAAGCCTCGCCCAGACGTGCCAGACACAGATTGGTGTTGTTACAGTTGTCACCTACAGAGAGGTCAACATCCTTAGGATGACACATCATCTTCACCTCCATGACATCACTGCGAGAGAAAGAACCGGCACTCTTGGTGATACCGCGATTCTCGTCAAACTCCTTCTCGGCACGAGTCGAGAGTTTTCCGCCTGCTTCTACGTCGTCAGCCCATGGGCAAAGTGTTGCATCGTAGAAGAACTCGTCAGAGGTGAGGAATGTAGCCTTACGACGATAGCTGTCGCCATCATTAGCAAGCATCTTGTGAGCGAAATCCTGGTTGATAGAGCCACCGCCCCAACCACCGGTTGAGCAGATTTGTGGATTCTTACCACCACCCTTGATATCGTCACCACGCCAGTTGAGTACGTTGGCTACCATCCAGCGGCCACGCTGAATGCTACCGCCCCATACACCACCGATAGCGGTGTTAGTGGTATAGTTGAACTCGAAGATCTTCTCCTCGCAACCGTCACCCTCAATGTGGAAGAGGTCGCGGAAGCGCTCACCGGGAACCAGTGCATAGTTAGAAGACTCAACCAGAGGCTTCAACAAGCTGACTGCCTTGGCATTGTCGCCACCGAAGAGGGCAGACTTACCGCCTACGAACTGTGCAAAGCCTTTTGTTACGCGCCAAGCACCTTCCTTGTCGCTCTGTCCTTTACGGTCAGGCAGATCATTCATAGCCTCTTCGCACTCTTTAGTGCACCAGTCGAAAATCTCTTTCTGAGAAATGTCGTTAGATGGCTTGTCGGTAGTGATCAGGTGGTCAACCAATGGTGGCTGATAGTAAACCTGTGCAGCCAGCATGTGAGCCCATGCACGCATTACTCTTGCCTCGGCAACAGCCTGTTTCTTAGTAGGTGTGTCAGCGAGTTCGCCACCAAAGTAGTTGATAACCAGGTTGGCAGAGTAGATGGCCTTATAGATGTGGTTGTAAAGGGTGCTGACTGGACCGAAACTGGCATCGTAGCGGAATTCGTTCAACTCACGGAATCCAGTATGGTCGGCCATGTCGCCACCTGCTGCGAATACATCGTCAGATGCATAGTTGATACCAGTGATATAGGCGTTCCAAATACCCTCGGTACCACCAATTTCACCAATGTATGTGGCATACATAGCTGTAACGGCAGACTCTGCATCGGCATCTGTTTTATAGAAGTTACCTGTGCTGCTGGTTGCTTTCTGCTCAATTTCGAGCAAGTCCTGATCGCACGAAGTGCACATCATGCCGGCAGAAAGCAGAGCAACTGAAAATAATATCTTTTTCATATTTTATATTCGATTTTTATTGATTGGAATTAGAATGTAACACTTAAACCAAGAACCAGTTTGCGCATGTTAGGATAGTTACCCTTGTCAAGACCTGGGCAGTTGTACTCCTGTGTGCAGGTTTCTGGATCGAGACCAGGATACTTGGTGAATGTGAAGAAGTCGTCAAGAGATACATAAGCACGTACGTTCTGCATATAAACCTTCTTAGTCAGGTTCTGAGGCAGGGTGTAACCCAGCTGAATCTGCTTGAGCTTGAAGAATGAACCGTTATATACCATAGCTGATGACTGGTAGAACTTGGCAACACCGTAAACACTCTTTGCCTCTGGGAACTTCTTTGACTTGAAGTCATCATAAACACCCTTTGCGATGTTGTTGTAACCTGTACGATACAGACCATAGTAGATATCGTTACCGGCCTGTCCTGCACCGAATACGGTCAGGTCGAAGCCCTTATATTCAGCATTGATAGTCAGACCGAAGGTAACGTCGGGCAGACCAGAACCGATGTTGGTCATGTCACCTTCAGTTGGGTCGTTAGTCAGGCTACCATCCTTGGCATAGTACTGAGCTGTACCATCTGCAGCACGACCTGCATACTTATAACCACGCATGTACCATACTGGCTGACCCTGCTCGAAGTAGCAGCGGATAGCACCAGGCGAAGCGCCTTCAACAGTGGCACCTCCGATACGCTCGATGGAAGGATCGAGGTAGGTAGCCTTGTTCTTCAGTGTAGCGAAATTACCAGAGATACTGTATCTGAAGTCACCGATATGGTCTTTCCAAGTCAGCTCAACCTCAAGACCGCTATTCTCAATCTCACCAGCATTGATAGTCATGTCAGTGTAACCAGACTCAGGCATTACAGGAGCTTTAACGAGCAGGTCCTTAGTGGTCTTCTTATACCAGTCGATACCAAGAGACAGGCGATCGTTGAAGAAACGGAAGTCAGCACCCAGGTCAATCTGTCTTGATTTCTCCCAAGTCAGGTCGGGGTTGGCAATACCATTAGGCATAGAACCGTATGTACCTGCGTTGGTCTCACCATACTGATACCACTGGCCATTCAGACCAATACCTGCTGTATATGAGTAGTTACCCAATACGTTTACGTTACCGTTAGTACCCCATGATGCACGGATCTTACCGAAAGACATGATGCTTGGGTCGATGTTGTCCTTGAAGAACTTCTCGTTAGAGAATGTCCAACCAGCTGAACCAGAGAAGAAGTAACCCCAACGGTTGTCCTTTGACAGTTTAGAAGAGTCGAATGCGTCTGCACGGAAGTTACCCTGCAAGCTGTAACGGTTGTCATAGCTGTAGAGAACACGACCGAAGTAAGAGAGAGCGCGAGTCATGTTAGGCATACCGCTGAATCCCTTAACAGTATCATCATTACCGTTTACGCAGTTCAGATATCTGTAGTTAGGCTCATAAGCAGTCAGGATGTCTGGACCAGAAGCGTTAGCGCTTACACCATTAGAGTTGTACTGGCGGAATGACATACCGGCCATGGCACCTACATTGTGCTTACCGAAGTCCTGGTTGTAGTTGATGAAGTTTTCCCACTGGTACCAGGTGTTGTTGTTGCTTGCACCGTTGATGGTGTAGTTGTCACCCTTGGTCTGACCATTCAGGTAGTAAGGATACTGCCAGTCAGAGCTATTGCTGAATGACAAACGATAACCCAGGCGAGAGGTGAAGGTAACCTGCTTGATAGGAGTGATGTTCATGAATACAGTACCATTCACGTTTACACCCTCGTTTCTGCCCTCGGCACGGTCGCGCTGTGAGAATGGGTTGGCACCTGCCAGACGTGTGTTGAAGTATGAAGTGGCATAGTAGCCATTCTCATCACCAAACAGAGTATATTTTGAGTTGCCAGCCTGAATTGCATCGTAATATGAAGCATATTCACCCAGCATCTGGTTGCGAGAAGTCCAATACATGGGAGTCAATGGGTCGATCAAAAGCAGCATTTCGAATGAAGAACCATAACCATTCTCTGATACGCCACGTGAAGACCACTTCTCGATAGCAGTGTTGGTACCAATCTGCAACCAATCCTTAATCTTATAGTCGGCATTGATCTGAGCTGTCAAACGCTCATATCTATCCTTGTTGCCCTTTACGATACCATCCTGGTTTACATAGCTGGTGCTCAGGAAGTAAGAACCACGGTCGTTACCACCCTGGAAAGTCAGTATGTGCTGCTGTGCCCATGTGTCCTCGAAATATTCCTTCATCCAATCAGTGTTGGTGTTGGGATCCCAACCATATTGTTTTATGGCATCTTGCATGTCCAAATCGAGCTGACGGTACTTCTGACCATCTTTCTCGACCTCACCTAACTGCATGTCCATCCAATCCTTGAACTGACCTGCATTCAAGAGCTTACCAACGTGACCGAGGTTCTGGTTTGTGAACTTGACCTCGTAAGTGATTGAACCCTGACCCTTGCTCTTGGCACCGCTCTTGGTGGTGATCAGAACAACACCGTTACCAGCCTCAGCACCGTAGATGGCAGCCGAAGCAGCGTCCTTCAGCACCTCCATTGACTCAATCATTGAAGGATCGAGGTACTGGATGCTTGATACCTGCAGACCATCGACAATCAGCAGAGGACCGATGTTGCTTGAGTTAGAAGAGTAACCACGTACGCGGATTGAAGCACCCTGACCAGGCTTACCTGAACTGTTCAGAATCTGTACACCAGCAGCCTTACCCTGCAGAGCAGCAGCTGCGTCGGTGGTTGAACGGTGCTTCAGGTCCTCGGCCTTTACTGATGCTACAGAACCGGTCAAGTCTGACTTCTTCTGCACACCATAACCGATAACTACAACGTCGTTCAGGGTCTGTGCATCTTCTTTAAGAGTAACAGAGAGATTGTTTTTGCCAGCTACCTTAATGCTTTCGGTAGTGTAGCCAATGTAACTGATAACCAGTGTGGCGTTGTTGTCGGCCTGGATACTGAAGTTACCATCGAAGTCTGTAATGACACCCGACTTTGAGCCTTGTACTTTTACACTAGCACCAATGATCGGGTCGCCAGATACATCTTTGACCGTTCCCTTGATCAAGCTCTGAGCCAGCGCTCCCAGAGGGAACAAACAGAGCAGGAACAGTGCCATTAACGGCTTTTGGATTGATTTAAAATTCCACATAATTAATTTAATTAGTTAGATAATTGAATATATTTATTTGGCTGAAATTCGCTATTGTCAACAAATTCGGTTGCAAATATATTATAATTTTAACGTATTTAGTTTATTTTTTGTAACATAGAGTTTGTGATAATGCCATTTTAGTCCAAAATGTAACACATGATAAAGTTCTAGTTACATTTTATGGGTATCATTGGATTAAACCTTTATTTTTTTTAAATGCTTGATTAACTGTTTTTCATAGTTTACCATCGGTATTCGGGGGCTGCAAAGCACAAGCTTTATGTGGAGGTGGCAAAAAAAAGGTGTTGCGTCATGGCGGCGCAACACCTTTTTTATATATTAGGATATTTCTGTAGCTTCGGCATCTTCGATGATCACGTCAGGCTCGTCGTAGAATTCTGGCTCGCTGTAAACCTTCGGTTCTTCGAGTACCTGTGACTCTATTGTTGGTTCAGTCGTTGTTGCTGGCTCGGGTGCTGTTGCTGGCTCGGGCTCTGACTGCTGTGGGGAATCAGAGGGAGTTGCTTCTGGCTCAGCCTCAGATTCTAAGTCCTCGTAGGTTTTCTGCTCCAGTCTGGTTGCTCCCTTGAAACGGATGGCCAACAGTGCCATATCGTCGCGTTGCTCGAAATCTCCGGCAAAGCGGTGTACGGCATCCAGCATATTTTCGATAAAAGGTTTTGGACGAGGATCCAGTTTCATGGCCTGCAATGCAGATCCTAACATACGTTTCTCGTTAAACACACGGTGCTCGGCATTCTTTACTTTGATGAGGCCTTCGGTATTCAGGAATATCATGGTGCCTGGTAGCATGGTTGTCTCCTGTCCCTCGAAGGGGTAGTTGAGCTTTTCGCCAATGACTATATTCTGTTCAACTGGCAGGTGGTGCAGTTCGTTGCTTACCAGCAGTGGTGCTGCATGACCAGCATTACAGAAATACAGTTTGCCGTTATGAATATCGAGCACACCAATAAACAGTCGTATATTGATGCTGTTATGATCCGTTTGAGCCAGAGCATTATTGATGGCCGACATGATTTTTTCTGGTTGCGACTCGAAGGTGGCTGCTGTACGGAACTGGGCCTTGACAATGGTCGTGAGCAGCGAAGCCTTGATACCTTCAGCTTCCGATTCGCCTACACAGAAGAACAGTTTTCCGTCGCGAACACAGTAATCCATCACGCCACCGCCTTCCATCTGCCCCATCTTAACGGCACTCCACAAGTCAAACGACTTGAATTTGGTCAGTTGTCGTGGCTCAATCACACGTTGTATATTCTGGGCGATACGGAATTCTGAGGCTTCGCGTTCCTTTACCACGGTGTCGGCCTCCATGCGGTCGAAGTCGTATTTCAGATCATCGTAGGCTGCCTGTAACTGTTTGGCGATACGATGGCGTATCACAACAAAGGCGATCAGGCAAAGCATGACGAAAGCAATAGCGAAGGCAATCATGAACTGGTACTTACGGTTCTTTTTGGCTTCCTGTTCAGTTATCTTCTCTACGTTCTTGACGATCACAGCCTGTTCTTCCTCTTCAATCTTATCCGCTTTGGCCATGGCCTGACCTAATGCATTGCTGATATTCAGGGCTACCTGGATGGCGGAATCGCGCCGACCAGCCAACAGGTTGGCACGATATTTCTTCAGTACCAGGTTCCGGATGTTCTCTAACGAGTAGTTCTGTGGTGTTTCGCCCAGCATGTCGTCAAGACTGCTGTAGTGTTCGGCAGCCTCGTCCCAGCGGTTGGCGGCTGTCAGGTAGTCGTTGGCATCGATACGTCCTTTAGGGGTATTGCTATACTGGGTGCCCTGGAACTTCTCGTAGGCCTTGGCAGCTTCGTCGGTCTGACCTAATCCTTGTAGCGAGATGGCTTGGTAGATGTCGTAACGTGCCAGCTGTCGGTCGATAAAGTCGGCATCGGCATCTGGGCGTTGCTCGTACTCGCTCAGTATCTGTCCAAAGCGGGTGGTCCAGGTCAGCGCCTCCTGCCATTTCTTGGCAAAAATATAATTATAAGCGATATTGATGATACCTGTGATACCATCTTTATAAACCACGTCGTTGTGGTAAGTCTCGATATTCTCACGATGGCGCTGGTAGGCCTTGTTGAAACCAGCACTGTTGGCATCACTGGTACCTAACCCCTCCTGACAGCAACCTATATATATAAGTATGTTCAGGTAGTCGCTGGTACTATCGCAATGCAACTCCTCCAGTTTGTTGGCGGCAGGTACGGCCGTGTTCAGTCCTCCCTCATAGTCTTGTCTTACGGCCAGCATGTTTGCCAATCGACTGGCCGATTTGGCGTAGTAGGCCATCTCGTCGCTGCTGGTTGCATTCTCGGCGGCATCGAGCGATGCTTTCCAGTAGAACTCGGCCAGTCGCTGCCGTTTCATCTTGTCGCAGGCATAGCCTCGCCAATAGTATGCTTTGGTGGGAGAAATCTTGCCGTTCGTCTCTAAGCTGTCAACAACCTTCATCAGCTTGGGGTAGTTCTTGGTCTTCTGAGTCGACTCAATCAGCTTGTCGGCTTCGTTCATCTGTCCGCTCTGCTCCTCATTACTGCACGCTGCCAGCAACGCACCTGTCAGCATCAGCAGAAATATCCACATTTTTGTCTGTCTCATATATGGTTCCAAGTAATTGATGTTTCTGGTTGCAAAGATACAAAAGAATTTTAAATAAAATCAAAAACAACTCAAAAAAGTGCTTGTTGGGTGATGATGATACGCAAACAAAAGTAATTGTAACTCTCAGAAAAGGCCGTTACCTAAAAAGTGCGTAACTTTGCGCACAGAAATAATAACTTGCTAATTATTAAACTATACAACGATGTATCAATCAACTTTTAAAACAATCCTGTTGGCATCGGCATTACTCATTTTGCCCGCCAGCATGTCGGCCCAGAAGCGTAAGGCCGCTCCTAAAAAGGCAGCTACCGAACAGGTAGGCAACCCTGATCCTAATTTCTACATTTTCCTTTGTTTCGGGCAGTCGAACATGGAAGGCAATGCCCGTCCTGAAGCACAGGATCTGACCAGTCCTGGTCCGCGTTTCCTCCTGATGCCCGCCGTTGATTTCCCAGAAAAGGGGCGTAAGATGGGTGAGTGGTGCGAGGCTTCGGCTCCACTCTGCCGTCCAAACACTGGTCTAACCCCCGCCGACTGGTTCGGGCGTACCCTGGTGGCTTCGCTGCCCGAGAATATTAAGATTGGCGTGATTCATGTGGCTATCGGTGGTATTGATATCAAGGGCTTCCTGCCCGATAGCATCCAGAACTACCTGAAGGTAGCTCCCAACTGGATGAAGGGCATGCTGGCAGCCTATGATAATAATCCCTATGAGCGTTTGGTAACACTGGCAAAGAAAGCTCAGAAGGATGGTGTGATCAAGGGTATCCTGATGCACCAGGGCGAGACCAATACTGGCGACCCCAAGTGGGCAGGTATGGTTAAGCAGGTTTACGACAACCTGTGTGGCGACCTGAACCTGAAGCCTGAGGAGGTGAATCTCTATGCAGGAAATATTGTACAGGCCGATGGTAAGGGTGTATGTATCGGTTGTAAGAAACAGATCGACGAGTTGCCACTCACCTTGCATACCTCGCAGGTGATCTCTTCGGATGGCTGTACCAATGGTCCCGACCGTTTGCACTTCGATGCCGCAGGCTATCGTGAGTTAGGTTGCCGTTATGGCGAAGCTGTGGCCCGTCACCTGGGTTATGAGCCCAAGCGCCCCTATATCGAGATGCCCAAGCAGATAGAGGTGCCTGCCGATGCTGTGATTGCCGAGACAACCGTTCCTGGTAACGAGTTCCCCAAGGTAGATAAGGCTGGTCGCGCTTATTTCCGTATCGCCGCCCCTGAGGCCCGTAAGGTGGTGCTCGACATCTGCAATAAGAAATACGACATGCAGCGCGATGGTAAGGGCAACTTCATGGCTGTTACCGACCCACTGCCCGTTGGTTTCCACTATTATTTCATGAATATCAATGGTGTGAACTTCATCGATCCTTCAACCGAGACCTTCTTCGGTTGCAACCGCGAGGCTGGAGGTATCGAGATTCCCGAGGGTGCTGAGGGCGACTACTACCGTCCGCAGCAGGGTGTGCCCGCTGGTCAGGTTCGTAGCATCTATTACTATAGCAACGAGCAGCAGACCTGGCGCCATGCGATGGTATATACCCCAGCCGAGTACGAACTGGCCAAGAATGCCAAGAAACGTTATCCAGTGCTCTACCTGCAGCATGGTATGGGTGAGGATGAGACTGGCTGGAGCAAGCAGGGCCACATGCAGCACATCATGGACAATGCCATTGCCAAGGGCGAGGCTGTGCCAATGATTGTGGTGATGGAGAGTGGTGATATCAAGGCGCCATTTGGTGGCGGTAGCAATCAGGCTGGTCGCAGTGCCTATGGTGCTTCGTTCTATCCTGTACTGTTGAACGATCTGATTCCATATATCGACAATAACTTCCGTACCAAGAGCGATCGTGAGAACCGTGCCATGGCAGGTTTGTCATGGGGTGGTCATCAGACATTTGATGTGGTGCTCACCAATCTCGATAAGTTTGCATGGCTTGGAACTTTCAGCGGCGCTATCTTCGGTCTCGATGTCAAGACAGCCTATGATGGTGTGTTTGCCAAAGCCGACGAGTTCAACAAGAAGATACATTATATGTATATGAACTGGGGTGAGGAAGACTTCATCAAGAGCGGTGATATCGTAAAGCAGTTGCGCGAGTTGGGTATCAAGGTCGATTCAAACGAGTCGAAGGGTACTGCTCACGAGTGGCTTACCTGGCGACGTGGTCTCAACGAGTTTATCCCACATTTGTTTAAAAAATAGCCAATTATACTGAACCTAACATGGCGCCTCTCTCGAGTCACATCGAGAGGGGCGTTTTTTTATTTGTATCATGAAAAATACTGGTTTTAAACGGTTTTGGACAAAAATGGCAAAGGATAGAACACTTATTTGTACGAAAAGGCAGATATTTGCAGCCGAGATTTCAAATTCACTAACTCGTTAGAAACGATACTATATAACTTATTACTTAATATTTTATTATTAACACATTAACTAATAAACATTATGTACAAACGCGAAAGAAAAGTTTCGAAGGCGATGTGTTCTTCGCTATTACTACTTTCTGCTGGAGCAATGACATTCGGTTTCCCAGTCAATGTCCTAGCTAACTCAGTTTCCAAACCGTTGACAGAGGTCACATCTGTTCAACAGCAAAAGAAAGTCATCATTACGGTTGTCGATGACAAGAATGAACCGGTTGTTGGCGCCAGTATCATGATGGGCTCTTCTCAGACAGGTGCCATCACCGATGTTAACGGTCAGTGCGACATCAGTGCTGCTCAGGGCGACGAGATCAGAGTGTCGTCTATCGGCTATGTAACGCAAACCATTAAACTCGGTAAGGGTGCTTCGCAGAGAATTGTGCTCCTGGAGGACAAACAGCTTCTCGACGAGGTGGTGGTCGTAGGTTATGGTACGATGCGCAAGTCGGACCTGACCGGTTCTTCTTCTACCACCAAAGGTTCTGAAATTCTCAAGGTCCAGGGCTTCAATGCCTTGGAGGGCTTAAAAGGAAAGGCAGCAGGTGTTAACATCTTTAATAATACCGGTCAGCCTGGTGGTGAGATGCGTGTGATTATCCGTGGTATCTCTACGATCAACGCCTCTTCAAGTCCTTTGTATATTGTTGATGGTGTGGCCATGACTGATTTCCAGTTCCTGAATCCTAACGATATCGAGAGTATCGAGGTGCTGAAAGATGCCTCTTCGGCTGCTATCTATGGTGCACGTGGTGCCAATGGTGTGATTATGGTAACCACCAAGCGAGGCAATGCCGGTAAGGGCGTGCATGTCAAGTACGATGGTTCGTTGTCGGTTAGCAGCATGGCCCGTAAGATGGATGTTATGAATGCTTCTGAGTGGATGAGTGCTTTCAAGCAGGGACTTGAGAATGCCAACCAGTTCCAGGGGATGAATTTTGATACCGACCTGTCTAAGATATTCACCGATTCCCGTTATTTCGATAGTAATGGTAATCCGCTTTATGATACCGATTGGCAGGAGGAATGTTCTCGTGTAGCCGTGTCTCATAACCATGAGCTCAGCATCCAGCGCTCTGGCGACAATGGCTCTTCGGTGGGTGCATTCCTTAACTTCACCGATCAGCAGGGTGTACTTCGCAATACCTATTATAAGCGTGTCAATGCTAAACTGGCCTACGATGATAACCCTACCAAGTGGCTCTCTACAGGCATTAATCTGTTGGTCAACCACTCTTGGGGTAATCACACCTCTGATAATCCCTATGGACAGGGCGCTTTGCGTACGATGATTGAGCAGCTGCCTTGGTTGCCAGTACAGCTTAATGGCGAGTATATCCAGAATAATATGATTAATACCACTGGCATCCTGAAAGATAAGAATAATCCTAATAGTGGTTATCAGACCTTCTCGCCTGAGGGCGTTGCTAACCCAGTGGAACTGCTTGAGCGTGTACAGGTGATTCAGTATAAGACGCAGATCTTCGGTAATGCCGCGCTGACCTTCCACCTGGCTAAGGGCTTGGATTTGAGAACACAGTTGGGTATCGACTACCATAACAATCGCAGCAAAGGCTATACCCCCTTCCAACCTCACCAGCTCATCGACCAGGGCGCCTCTCAGGGCTCGGCTTCTGCTGGTAATTCAAACTCTCTTTACTGGCAGGAAGAAACCTATCTTACTTATGTGAACGACTTCGGTAAACATCGTATTAATGCCATGGCTGGTGCTTCTTGGCAGGCGCGTAAGTATGATTATTTCGGTGGTTCCGACAATACCTTCACCGACGACTATTATGGCTACTATAACCTGGGCTCAGGAACCCTGAAGCCATCTGTTGGTTCCGATTACGATAAGTGGGCGATGAACTCTTACTTCCTGCGCCTGGCTTATAACTACAACAATACCTATATGGCAACTGTAACCGGTCGTTATGATGGTTCTTCTAAGTTTGGTAAGAATAATAAGTATGCTTTCTTCCCATCAGTAGGTTTAGGATGGTTGGCTTCTAATGAGAGTTTCATGAAGGATATTGAAGCTATCAGCAAGTTAAAGCTGCACACCTCATTTGGTATGACCGGTAACTCTGAGATTGGTACCTACCGTTCTCTGGCCACTGTCAGTCAGTCAACCACAATCTTGGGTGGTAAGATGGTCACTGTTTCTTATCTTGATAATATGCCAAATGCCAATCTGAAGTGGGAGAAGACCGCCCAGTGGGATTTGGGCTTCGAACTGGGCTTGTTCAAGAACCGTTTGAATTTCGATATCTCTTACTATCACAAGTACACATCTGACTTGCTCTTGAACCGTCCTGTTCCTGAGTCAACAGGTTATTCTTCGATTATGGATAATATCGGTGCTGTTTCTAACCACGGTTTTGATATCCTGGTGACAGCCTATCCTATCCAGACCAAGGACTTCCAGTGGACTTCGACATTGAATCTGGGCTTTAATAAGAATAAGGTAGAGAAGCTGGACGAAGGTGCCTCTGTTGACCCAGTCAGTGGCAAGCGTCAGATTCTCACAGATGGATTTGTGGGCTACGATATGCTGATCCGCGAGGGCGAGGCTCTTTCTACCTTCTATGGTTACAAACGTGCCGGTATCTATGATGGTCATCCTGAGAACTGGGATGCCACTACGATGAATATTCCTTCTATTGTAGGTGAGAAAGTAACTTATAAGCAGCGTCAGATTCTGGGTAACGGTCTGCCTGACTGGACAGGTTCTTTCATCAACACCTTCAACTACAAGAATTTTGACCTGACATTGGATCTGCAGTTCTCTATGGGTGCTGATATCATGCAGGAGTATTACCACTCTACTTTGGCTCGTTTCCTCACCAATGGTATCGACCGTTTGTATGAGGAGGCATGGCATCCAACACTTAATCCAAATGGTGTTGAGCAGGCTTTGCGTTTGAATAACTTTGGTATGGGTGCCAACAACCAGGCCGATTCCGACTGGATTTGTGATGGTTCTTACCTGCGTTTCAATCTCTTGCAGTTGGGTTATACCTTCGACAGCGCTGCTTGCCGCAGTCTTGGTATCACAGCCTTGCGTGTATATGCTAACCTGAATAACTTCTGGCTCCTCTGCTCTGATGATTATAAGGGTTATGATCCTGATAACTCAACACGTCTGGGCAGCAATAACTGGGGCGCAAACCGTCAGTTCTTCTCATATCCACGTCCAAAAACTTTCTCTTTTGGTGTTAATGTAACTTTCTAAATAACAATATTCTATCAGATTTATGAAAACGATAAAAAATATCATATATGGCGTGATGGCAGGTGTCACATTCGGTCTAACTTCTTGTGACGCGTTCTTGGAGGAAAAACCATTGGATCAGAAATCTTCAAGCCAGTTCTGGCAGTCGAAAGAAGATGCACAGACAGGTGTCGATGCCCTTTATTTCGGTGGCGTACCTTATTTGAATCAGAATGGTGGTGGTTGGCAGCCTAAAGCCACGATGTACGGTGGTATTATCTCAGGTTTGTTCTACGACGACCATGGCGACTCACAGTTGGCCGAAGCTGCGAAGGCATGTACCTATACCTTGGAGAAGTTCTCCAGTCCAGCCATGTCATTGTGGCATGAGTTCTACAAAGGTATCTCCCGTGCCAATTTCGTGTTGGCCAATGTGCCCAAGATGACCGATGTGCTCGACCAGGCTACAATCGACAACTATGTGGCCGAAGGTAAATTCTTCCGTGCCTATGCTTATTTCTATTTGGTGAAGGAGTTTGGCGATGTGCCTTATGTGGATGAGCCATATACCTCAACTGATGGTATGTTCAAGGAGCGTACTCCAGCAGCCGAAGTCTATCAGCATGTCATCGACGATTTGACAGATATTACCACAGGCTCAGCACTGCCCAACAAGTCGTTCTACGACAATGGTTGCCGTGTAACCCGTGCGATGGCACAGACACTCTTGGCACAGGTATATCTCCAGCGTGCCGGCTTCCCCATGAATGGTGGAACAGAAGACTATAAGAAGGCTGCACAGATGGCCGAGATGGTGATTGATGGCGGTACTGCTGCCTTGGAACAGGCTAATGGCAGTTCCGACGATCTGAACTCGGCTTATAATGTGATTAAGACTTCGAAGACTTCCAAGGAGATTATCTTTGCTAAAGAGTACGACTATGCTAACAATAATATAGGTAATGGTTATGTTAATCTCAGTATCGGCTCTGATGCTACCACCTGGAAGGATGCTAATGGTAATCAGGTGTTCAGCATGAACGTACTGCATAAGGCCTACCATCCCTGCGACATGCTTTTCAAGAGCTATGCGCCCGAGGACATCCGTAGCCATGAGAAGCAGTTCTTCTTCAATACCTATACCGATAAGACTGGTGTGGAGCATACGCTCAACTATAC
>OCTW011567186.1_pt1 | contig 14803 bp, 12 predicted proteins | sample 1539671 | NCBI WGS metagenome assembly OCTW01 (sample SAMN02144230, study PRJEB22623) | gut metagenome | biome: sheep rumen | host: Ovis aries | place: New Zealand
ATGACATCATTTAGGAATGGGATATCGTGTGAAATCAAAACAAAGGCATTTTCATAGTTTTGAAGGTAACGTTTCAACCATTCAATGTGTTCTGCATCAAGGTAGTTCGTTGGTTCATCGAGAAGTAAGATATCTGGTTTTTCAAGCAAAAGTTTTGCTAAAAGTACTTTAGTACGTTGACCACCAGATAGTTCTGTTACATCAGATTCCATCCCGAAATCCATTACCCCAAGTGCGCGGGCGACTTCATCGATTTTAGCATCCAAAGTATAAAAATCACGTGATTCTAGACGATCTTGCAATTCTCCTACTTCTTCCATAAGGGCATCCATATCAGCCCCTTCATCAGCCATAGACATGTAAATTTCATTAATACGTTCTTCTGTTTTGAAAAGTTCGTCAAAAGCTGTACGCAAAACATCACGCACTGTCATACCTGCTTCTAAAACGGTATGTTGATCAAGGTAGCCAGCAGTCACGTATTTTGACCATTCTACTTTTCCTTCATCTGGTTGCAAATGACCAGTAACAATACTCATGAAGGTTGATTTTCCTTCACCGTTAGCCCCAACAAGCCCAATGTGCTCTCCTTTTAAAAGACGAAAAGAGACATCTTCAAAAATTGTACGCTCACCAAAGCCGTGACTTAAATGTTTAACTTCTAAAATACTCATTAGTTATAATCTTTCATTCAATTTCTTTTTTGAAAATAGCTGCGCAAATCAGCTTTTTTTATAATCTTTTCAATTATAGCATGACTTTAAGAGCTAAGGCAATGCCTTAATAGCTTGAAAACGTTGACTGCTTTGGAAAATAAAAGAGAGTGGAACAAATAAAGTCTCCGGTAGAGACTTTATTCATGAGCATAAAAATTAGAAAGCAAATCAGTAGTTTCATAGAAACTTGATTTCTCAGCAAATCTCAATTTCTAGAGGCTAACCTAAAACGGACTATTTCTAGATTGTTTTTGACACATACTTTGTAAGTTTTCTTTCCTGATTAAAAAGGTTTGTAAAAGTTACTAGACCCCACTTACTCACTCCATTACACTATACTTCGCTTATTATAACTAAGTAAAAAAGAGGCTGTCCCAGCCTCTGTGACTTATTCAGAGATTGTTTTGGCATGGACATGCTCTTGAGTAAAGAACTGTTTCAAAATTGGGTAAAGAATTGGTACTGAAATAATTGTGACGAGAGCAGAACCAAATGTGCCACCAATTTTAATCAAAGCTGTCCAAAAAGCAACTTGCAGATGAAGACCACCCACAAGACTATTAATCAAAGTATATTTAACAAGGTTACTAATGATTTTTGTAATGGCAGCTACGATCCCAACAATAATCACGTTACGTGTTTTGGTGTCAGAATGCAACAGTTTTTCAAAAACAAAATGAAGTACCAAACATACAATTAAAGATTCTAAAATAGTAATCCAGACTTCTGCTGCGTAACCATTAAGCACATCAAACAATCCTAGGCCGATAGAGGCGACTAGAGCGCCGATTTTTGAGCCAAACAATAAAACAGCCACAACTACTAAAGCATTGCCAAAATGGACAAATTGAGCGCCTAATGGGATACGTAAAAATTGTACACTAATAAAAATTAAGGCTGAATAAAAACTAAGTTCAACAAGTTGACGTGTGGTAAGATTTTTCATGCTTTTTCCTCCATTAATTGTTTCATTTGTAGGGCTAAATCAGCTAAAAAAGGCTCAAAAGATAGTCCAAAGCGTAAATCGCGTTTCAATGCCAAAGTTCTTTGCAAAGATTTGTCAATAAAAGCTAAGGCAAGGCTGGTGACATCATCTAAAGCTAATCCATGAAAGTAGCCAGCACCAAGAACTGCCGTTAACAAGTCACCAGTTCCGAAGAAATGATAAGGATATTTTTTTGAAAAATGATAAGAGATACGCCCATTATCACAATCAAAATGAGCTAAACCAATTTTGTCATTTTCAAAAGACACACCCGTTAAGATAATGTGTTTATTATGAAGGCAAGATAGTTCTTGAAATAACTGCTCGATATCTGCTTTGCTGTAAGACTCACCAAGATAAGGACAATCAGCTAAGAGACAAGCTTCAGTGATATTTGGTGTGATCACATCGGCATTTCTACAAAAATCACGCATGGCTAAGACAAAATCTTCCTGATAACCAGCATACAAGTGCCCGTTATCAGCCATGATCGGGTCCACAAAACGTGGTAGATGATTTTCAGCAGCAAATTCAGATAGCAAGTGCAATTGCTTTTGAGTTTTAAAATAGCCTGTAATCACTCCATGACAAGTAAAATCAAGCATCTCCCACTGTTTGATAAAGCCTTCGCTAGCCTGAGTTAAATCTGTGATGTTAATGTTGTCAAAACCACCAGTGTGTGATGACAAAAGAACAGTCGGCATCGGCATAACTTCAATTTGGCAAGTTGATAAAACAGGTAAAGCACTTGATAAGGCGACTTTCCCAACCCCAACAATGTCATTAGCAACAATCACAGATCGTGTAAGATGATTCATAATAAACAACTTTCTAATCTTCTTTAAAGCCCAATCTTATCAAGAAGAAAAGGGTTTAAATTAAGAGTTTAGAAATATTGTAAGAAAATTCAATTTATTATACAATAGGTATCATAAAGAACTGTATGGGGACAGATTATGACAAGTAAATACCAAGACATTATGACATCGATTATCGGTCAAATCGAAAATGGACAATTGCAAAAGGGAGATCGACTGCCATCGATTCGTCGTTTGAGCCAAAGCTATCATTGTAGTAAAGATACGGTTCAACGTGCTTTGTTAGAATTAAAATTCAAAAATTATATTTATGCTGTTGAAAAGAGTGGTTATTACGTTCTTGAAGGAAAAAATCAGAAAGAATCTCCCTTAAATCTCAGCTTATCTGACTACAATAATATGGCTTACGAGGATTTTACAACTTGTTTAACAGAAACGCTTGTCAATCGTGAAAATTACCTCTTCAACTACTACTACCAACAAGAAGGGTTGCAAGAATTGATTCATTCTTTGCAGATTTACCTTGAAAAAAGTGCTATTTACGCTAAAAAAGAAAATATTTTAGTAACATCTGGAACACAACAGGCTCTGTACATCCTTTCTCAAGTACACTTTCCAAATCACAAGGAAACCATTCTCTTGGAACAACCGACATATCATCGTATGATTGATTTGGTTCGCTCGCTTAATTTGCCTTATCGCACAATTGAGCGTGATTTTGACGGAATAAATCTATCGAAGTTGGAAAACTTGTTTAAAACAGGCAATATCAAGTTCTTCTACACTATTTCACGTTTTTCTAACCCTCTTGGCTTGTCTTATTCAACCAGTGAGAAACAAAAAATTGTTGAGCTAGCTAAGCGGTACAATGTTTATATTATCGAAGATGATTATATGGGAGATTTTGCAAAATCAACAGATTTGCCCCTTCATTATTATGACACTTCTGAGCATGTCATTTACCTAAAATCCTTTTCGATGACGATTTTCCCAGCTTTGCGCTTAGGTAGCATTATTTTGCCATCTGCCTTAACACAAGCTTTTCTTGATCACAAAAAGATGATTGATTATGATACTAATCTTATTATGCAAAAGGCACTTTCGCTTTATCTAGATAGCGGTCTGTTTGAGAAAAATCTTAACTATCTTAAACAAGTTTTTCACAAACAAAACTACAAAGCTGAAGCCATGCTAGCGCAATTTCCGGCTATTGAGCATTTTAGTACTTCTCTTCAAGGTTTGGTGCTTGAACTTCCACAAAATCACCATCTAGGCGATCTCAAATTTACCAATAAAATCAATTATTTAGAGACTAATTATCTTTCTTCAGCCGAGAAGCAATTTATTAAACTTCCTAATGACAAACATCTTCAGGAAACATTAGCGCTAATAGCTAAGCAACATACAAAATAAAACTCCAGAGACCATCTCTGGAGTTTTTTAGTTGTCTCAAATAGTCAATTAATAATCAGGGCGTAAAACACCTGTAACGGTTTCTTTAGTAGCTTCCACATCGCCATCAATAACAACATTGATAATACGTTTAGCGTCTTCTGGTGGGCAACACACCAAAGGAAGACGTAGAGGACCTGTTTCAAAGCCAAGATAATTCAAGACAGCTTTAACTGGAGCTGGACTTGGATATGAGAACAAGGCGTTAACTTTTGGAATGAACTGACGTTGGATAGCAGCAGCTTTTTTAATATCGCTATTTTCAATTGCTGTCAACATTTCATGCATTTCATCCCCATTTACGTGGGAAGCAACTGAAATGACACCGTCAGCACCAAGGTTCATAGCGTGGAAAGCATCTCCATCTTCACCGGTAAAGACTAAGAAATTGTCTGGTTTATGTTCGATAAGGTAAGCCATGTTAGCAAGGCTTGTACATTCTTTAACACCGATAATATTTGGATGTTCTGCTAAACGTAGCATTGTTTCTGGAGTCATTTCGACAACGACACGACCTGGAATGTTGTAAATGATAATTGGAAGGTCACTGGCATCCGCAATGGCTTTGAAGTGTTGATACATACCTTCTTGAGATGGTTTGTTGTAATAAGGAACGATAGCAAGCCCCGCAGCAAAACCACCAAAGGCAGCTACTTCACGCGCAAACTCGATTGAGTCACGTGTATCATTGGTACCAACGCCGGCAATCAAAGGTACACGACCTTTGACGATTTTTTGAACAGCCGCAAAAAGTTCCAATTCTTCATCGTGTGTCAATGTTGGACTTTCAGCAGTTGTCCCTGCCAACAAGAGCGCATCTGTATGGTGTGCTAGTAAGTGTTCAACAAGTTTTGGCAGTGCATCAAAATTAATTGAGCCATCTGCGTTAAATGGGGTAATCATCGCGGTGATGATTTTGACATCTCTTAAATCTTCAATAGACATAATAATCTCCCTCTTTGTCTAAGAATGTAAAACCTAATTGATAAAATATGCTCAAAGACCAGCTTCTAAGAGAAACTGGCTTGAGTTATTATTTGAGTTCGAATTTAAGCTCTTTTGTTGGGTGTACAAGTCCACGTTCGTGGAGTGTTTCAGCGATTTGAACTGAGTTCCAAGCAGCACCTTTAAGAAGGTTGTCTGAAACAACCCACATATGAATACCATTTTCAACATCCAAATCTTTACGGATACGTCCAACGAATGTTTCACGTTTGCCGACAGCATTAGCTGCTTGTGGGTAAACTTGGTTAGCTACATCGTCTTCAAGGACTGCACCTGGGAAAGCTGCAATAGCTGCTTTCACTTCTTCAATTGGGGCTACTTCTTTTGTTTCGATATAAACTGATTCTGAGTGTGAGAAAAGAACTGGCACACGAACACATGTTGCAGAAACTGGAAGTTCAGGCTCTTCCATGATTTTCTTAGTTTCGTTTGTCATTTTCATTTCTTCGTAAGTGTAGTCATTATCAGTGAAAACATCAATTTGTGCTAGAGCGTTAAATGCGATTGGGAAGTGTTTCTTATCGCCTCCACATGGCAAAATATCAGCATGAACGTCTTTAGGTTCTACGCCATCATTAACAACTTCTTTGATTTCGCGAAGTGTTTCGTTAATAGCTGATTGACCTGCACCTGATACGGCTTGGTATGTTGATACGATGATACGGCTTAAGCCCCATTTTTGACGAACTGGTTCCAAAGCAACCATCATTTGGATAGTTGAACAGTTTGGACAAGCAATAATACCATTGTGTGCGTCTAAGGCGTGTGCATTGACTTCAGGTACAACAAGTGGCACATCAGGATTTTGACGGAAATAAGATGTGTTATCAACAACAACTGCTCCAGCTTTAACAGCATATGGTGCGAATTTTGCAGAAACTGAACCACCTGCAGAGAAAAGAGCAATATCAACGCCTTCAAATGAATCTTCAGTTGTCAATTCAACAGTAACATCTTGTCCCTTATATTTCAATACTTTCCCAGCAGAACGTGAAGATGACAAAAGACGTATTTTGTCAATAGGGAGTGTTGATTGTTCTAATTGTTGAATCATGCGAGTTCCAACGGCACCTGTGGCACCAACGACAGCGACTGTATAGCCCATTTCAATACCTCTTCCTGGAAAATAGTATACTATTCTCAATTTTCTAAAAATTTATAGTAGCTACATTATACAATTTTTTAGAATAAAAGAAAAGACTGAATTTTATTTAATTTTAAAATATTTTGAAAACAAAAAATCCCCTACCAAAATGGTAAGGGAATGAGGCATTCAAAACTGAATGTGGCAAAAAGGTTCACACAGATTGCCAAAGTCCGCTCCTGCGTTTCTAGTCGAACTAGAATGACCTCCTCTTGCGCAAATAAACTCTCAAATCGAGTTAATTCGGCTCATCGCATGTAAATGATTATACCATAGATAGTAAGATTTGCAAAGAAGTTTTACCCGAGTGTATCTCCTTATTCATATCTTTTATCGATTATGTTAATACGCCAATGTAACTTTTTTATGTTGATTTCTCCTAAAATAAAGTTCCACCTGGTCTCCAAAGTTTATCTTTCAATGGAAACTGTTTTTGTAATTCACTATAAAAATTCAAAGATTTTTTGCTCAGTCTAAATTGTAAGGCCATCGGAGAAAGATTATTTTTTAATTCAGAAACAACTTGTAAAAAATCTCTATTGTTTTCTAGCTGTTCTTTTGCTTCAATAAATAATTTTCGCTCCCCATCTGATATATCAGAATCAAGTATCAAATTATAAATTTGTTTTAACATTTCATTCCTACTTTTTAAAGACGGCATAACTATTCTCCTATCAAATAAGATTAGGACATGTTTTGGCTAAATATTTAATTATCTTTCCAAAAATAATATGTTATTAGTAAACCAAGACATAATGAAAAACCGATGAGTATATAAAATATTTGATTAGTTTTTATTGTTAAAAAACCAAAAAATACAAGGTTAATAGTTGATAATGATAGAAGAAGTTTTTTCTTTTATTCATATTAGTCCACCTTCTTCTCTACATCAACGGTGCGATGGTTTTGACAAGTAATCCGATGAGTTTTTCGTGAGCTGGTCGGTTGACGAGCATTTCTTGTGTCACGCGCTTACTTTTTTGCATGGTTTGAATGCAATCGTCGTAAATATCACGGATAGCATCGACTTTGTACATGTAAGTTGCACATTCAAAATGATGGTAGAGACTACGGTAATCAAGGTTAATCGTACCGACTACTGCTTTGCTATCATCGCTGATAAAAACTTTTGCGTGAACAAAACCAGGTGTGTAGAGATAAATTTTAACGCCAGAGCGCATAAGTTTGTTAAAGTATGTTTTAGCTAGCATATAAGGGACTTTTTTATCTGGAATACCTGGCATGATGATTCTGACATCTACACCACGTTCAGCCGCAAAACAAAGAGCGTGTTCCATTTCACTGTCTAATATCAAATAAGGTGTCATGATATAGACATACTCTCTGGCGTGGTTAAGAATATCGATGTAGACATTCTCGCCAATTTTATCCGTATCTAGCGGCGAATCGCCATATGGAATAACATAGCCATTTGCTTTACGTTTTTTATCATGTTTTGCAAGATAAGGTTTGACCACCATTTGACGCTCGGTAATTGACCACATTTGTAAGAAAAGAACCAAGAAACTATCAACCGCTTTACCTTCAAGCATTAGTGCGGTATCTTTCCAGTGACCAAAACGATTGATTTTATTAATGTATTCATCAGCTAAATTCACACCACCTGTGAAACCAACTTTACCATCAATAACAATAATTTTTCGGTGGTCACGATAATTGTAATAAGTTGAGATAAATGGTGAAATCGGTGAAAACGCCTTAGCTTTGATACCAATTTTTTCCAAACGTTGCGTGTAGTCGAATGATAGGGTTGAAAATTCAATCATGCCGTCGTAGAGAACACGAACTTCAACCCCTTCTCTGACTTTTTGCTCTAAAATTCGAAGAATTTCACCCCACATGACCCCTTCTGCGATGATGAAAAATTCCATGAAAATATATTCTTCTGCCTTAAGCAGTTGTTTTTTAAGTTCTTCGAAAAATGCTTCTCCCGTTGGGAAATAGGTTACTTCTGTATTTTGATAGGCTGGAAAATCCCCTCGGCTACGGTCAAAATATTGAACCAAATGATAAGTTGTTGAGGTATTGCTTTTTAAAACTCGCAAAGTTTCAAGATTATCTTGCAAATACTGACTGCTAGCATCAACCAAATGATTCATGCGAAGCTTGAGACCACGATATCCCCAGTCAAGTTTGGTATAAATAAGAAACAACGACCCTAACAAAGGGGCAATCATAACCAAAATTAACCAAGTGACACGAGATAAAGCATCCATCTCGCTATTAACCAAGTATAGTACAGCAGCAATTGCAAGAGCACGCTCAATGATAGCAACCCAAATGCGATATTGATCTAACCATACAAATGATGCAATAATAAACAACAGTTGTAAAATTAGGAGAATGGAAATGACAGTCGTTCGACTAAAAATTCCTCTAAGAAAACTGCGACGGCTTTTATCTAATAAACGTATTGCTTTGATTTTATTTGTGCTTTTATTGTCGATAATCATAACCTCCCGTGTCGTCCTTTTTCATTTGCTACTATTATATCATACTTTACATTATGTCCTTTTTTGGAAGACAGAAAAAGCCGGCTAAAAGCCGACTTCATCTATATATGTATTAAATTAGAATAATCCAATAGCAGTTCCGTCTTCAGCAACATCCATATTAAGTGCTGCTGGTTTTTTCGGAAGGCCAGGCATTGTCATAACATCACCTGTTAGAGCAACAATAAATCCTGCACCAGTTTTTGGCACAAACTCACGGATTGTAATATCAAATCCTTCTGGCGCTCCAAGAAGTGTTGGATTATCAGAGAAGCTATATTGTGTTTTGGCCATACATACTGGCAATTTATCCCAACCAAATTGAGCAAATTGTTTCAATTGGTTTTTAGCTTTTTTACCAAAGATAACTTTGTTACCACCATAGATTTCAGTAACGATTTTTGTTATTTTTTCTTCAAGGCTTTGGTCATCTGAGTAAAGGCGTTTGTAGTTTGCATTTCCATTTTCAACGGCGTTTACAACGGCGTTAGCAAGATCAACACCACCGTCAGCTCCGTTTGCCCAAACGCTAGCAAGTTCTACTGGAACATCGATTTCGGCACAAAGTTCTTTAAGCGCAGCAATTTCAGCTTCTGTATCAGCAACAAATTCATTAATGGCAACAACTGCTGGAACACCAAATTTACGAACATTCTCAACGTGGCGTTTAAGGTTAGCAAATCCAGCACGTACTGCTTCAACATTTTCTTCACCAAGATCAGGTTTTGCTACGCCACCATGCATTTTAAGGGCACGAATTGTCGCAACGATAACAACCGCATCAGGTGTTGTTGGAAGATTTGGTGTTTTAATGTCAAAGAATTTTTCAGCACCAAGATCAGCACCAAAACCAGCTTCTGTGATAGTGTAATCAGCTAAGTGAAGAGCTGTTGTTGTAGCAAGAACAGAGTTACATCCGTGAGCAATATTAGCAAATGGTCCACCGTGAACAAAAGCAGGTGTTCCATAGATTGTTTGAACAAGGTTTGGTTTAATAGCATCTTTAAGGATAAGTGTCAAAGCGCCTTCTACCTTAAGATCACGTACATAAACTGGTGTACGATCATAACGGTAAGCAACAACAATGTTAGCCAAACGTTCTTTCAAATCTTTAATATCAGTTGCTAAACACAAGATTGCCATGATTTCTGAAGCAACAGTGATATCAAAACCATCCTCACGTGGAATACCATTAACTGGGCTACCAAGACCAACTGTTACATGACGAAGGGCGCGGTCATTAAGGTCGACAACGCGTTTCCAAATAATACGACGTTGGTCAATGCCGAGTTCGTTACCCTGATGAAGGTGGTTATCAATAATTGCTGAAAGAGCATTGTTAGCTGTTGTGATAGCGTGCATATCACCTGTAAAGTGAAGGTTGATATCTTCCATAGGAAGTACTTGGGCATAACCACCACCTGCAGCACCACCTTTAATCCCCATTACAGGTCCGAGAGATGGTTCGCGCAAAGCAAGCATTGTTTTCTTACCGATTTTGTTTAAGGCATCAGCAAGACCGATAGACATTGTTGATTTACCTTCACCAGCTGGTGTTGGGTTGATAGCTGTGACAAGGACAAGTTTACCTGGTTTATTTTCTTGAACAGATTTGATTTTATCAAATGATAATTTTGCTTTATATTTACCATAGAGTTCAATATCATCAAATGTGATACCAACTTTTTCAACAACTTCTGTGATTGGTTTAAGCTCAACACTTTGTGCAATTTCGATATCTGATTTCACGGGGACTCTCCTCTGATATTTTTTGATTGATAAAAACATTATAACACACTTTTTCAAAAACGCACGATATTTATTAAAATAATTATTATTGTTCGTGTTTTACCGATGCAAAACAATTATTTTTATCAATAGTTATAGTTATTCCTTATAACCAAGAATATTTCATAAACTGTGAAAACATGGGCAATTGAGTGATTATCTGGTTTTATAATCATTATTGAAGACATTTGTTTTATCAATCAAAGTTTAAAAGCGAAATATCTGATATTATTCGCTTTTTACTCTATTAAATCTTTAAAAAATATTTTTTCAAACCAAAAACATATTAAACAATTTACGAAAAAAACGTTTTTGTGTAAAATAAGGCTATGAAAATTTTAATTACATCCGGTGGAACCACCGAAAAAATAGATTCCGTTCGTGGCATTACCAATCACGCTACAGGATCCTTAGGAAAACATATTGCAGAAATTTTTTTAGAAAAAGGTTATCAAGTTACTTTGGTGACAACTAAAGAAGCTGTTAAACCAGTAGACCATCCGTTACTAACAGTACATACTATTACGAATGTTGATAGTTTGCTAAAAACACTTGAACCACTTGTCAAAACGCACGACGTCTTTATTCATAGCATGGCAGTATCTGACTACACACCTGTTTATATGACAGATCTTAATGAAGTTGAACAGGCCGAACACGTTTCAGATTTGCTAAATCGTCAAAATACAGAATCTAAGATTTCTTCTAAAGAAGACTACCAAGTGCTTTTTCTGAAAAAAACACCAAAAGTGATTTCTTTGGTAAAAACGTGGAATCCAGATATTGCTCTAATCGGCTTTAAATTATTGGTTGGTGTCAGCAAAGAGGAACTTTTTGCTGTTGCGCGTGAGAGCTTGCAAAAAAACAAAGCACGATACATCGTTGCAAATGATTTGACAGAGATTGATGGAAATCACCATCACGCTTACATGTTAGATGAGTCAAATGTTTATGAAGCTGATACTAAAGAAAGTATTGCTAGCTTAATTTTTGAAAGAGTGACCAATCATGACTAAAACGATTTTACTTGCTGTTTCAGGTAGTATCTCTGCCTATAAAGCAGCAGATTTAACTAATCAATTAACGAAACAAGGCTACAATGTTCATGTTTTAATGACAAAAGCTGCTACTGATTTTATTACGCCACTAACACTTCAAGTGCTATCAAAAAATGCTGTTCACCTTGATGTAATGACAGAAAATGATCCTAAAAGTGTTAATCATATCGAGTTAGCAAAAAAAGCAGATTTATTTGTCCTTGCCCCTGCTTCAGCTAATACTTTAGCAAAACTAGCACACGGTATGGCTGATAATATGGTTACAGCTACTGCTCTTGCTTTGCCAGCCGATACACCAAAATTAATCGCGCCAGCTATGAACACAAAAATGTACGAAAATCCACTCACACAGCGTAATCTAGCTATATTAAAAGAAGTTGGCTTTGAAGAAATCGAGCCTCGTTCAAGTTTATTAGCCTGTGGAGATATTGCGCGCGGTGCGCTAGCTGAGCTTGACGCCATCATTGAACGTATAGAAAAAAATCTTTAAATTTTACTCTTGTCAAGACACTTGTAAATTTGTATAATGTATTGGGCTTTTGAAAGAAAAGTCGAAAAAAGTCGTCCTTTAGGAGGAGTTATGAAAAACAATAAAGCAGCAAGTAATATTGCTACAGTTGCAATTTTCTTTGCTATCATGCTTGTTATTAATTTTTTAACAAGTCTTGTCTTTAACCTTTGGCCTGTGCCAATCAAACCAACCCTTGTTCATGTTCCAGTAATCATTGCTTCTATTGTTTACGGACCGAGAATTGGTGCCACACTCGGTGCTTTAATGGGGGTTATCAGTGTCACAGTCAATACTTTGACTCTATTACCAACAAGTTATCTTTTCTCTCCATTTGTTGAGAATGGTAATCTTTCATCACTGATTATTGCTATGGTGCCACGTATCTTGATTGGTATCACACCATATTTTGTTTACAAATGGCTTCACAATAAATTTGGTATTGTTATCGCCGGTGCGATTGGCTCAATGACAAATACAATTTTTGTTTTAGGAGGCATCTTCTTACTTTTTGCTAACGTATATAGCGGAGACATTAAAGCGCTTCTTGCTGTTGTTTTCGGAACAAACGCAATTGCAGAAATGATTATTTCAGCAATTTTGACACTTGCAATTGTTCCAAGATTACAGAAAATCAAATCATAAATAATGAAAATCACGGGAAAACCGTGGTTTTTTTAATGACATGAAGTAAAAAACTTGGTTAATTTTTACCTAACACAAACGTTTGCGTAACTTACAAAAAATGCTTAGAAAGCTTGATTTAACAATATTTTCACCAATATTAAATTTTTACTAGAAAAATAATTTACAAAGTGGTATAATGAAAGCGTTTATAAGATCATAAAAAGGAGTTCCATTAATGACTTACACTGAAAACTATCAAAAATGGCTCGATTTTGCGGGGCTTCCCAACTATCTCCGTGAAGAATTGTTAGCCATGGACGAAAAGACAAAAGAAGATGCTTTTTACACAAACCTTGAGTTTGGTACAGCAGGTATGCGTGGGGTTATTGGCGCTGGTACAAACCGTATCAACGTTTATGTAGTACGCCAAGCTACTGAAGGTCTTGCAAAACTTATCGAAACAAAAGGTGAAGACGTTAAAAAACGTGGTGTTGCTATCGCTTACGATTCACGCCACTTCTCACCTGAATTTGCTTTTGAGTCAGCTCAAGTTTTAGCAAAACACGGCATTAAGGCTTATGTTTTTGAATCACTTCGCCCTACTCCAGAATTGTCATTTGCTGTTCGTCACCTTGGTACATTTGCTGGTATCATGGTGACTGCAAGTCACAACCCTGCACCATTCAACGGTTACAAAGTTTACGGTGAAGATGGTGGACAAATGCCACCTGCTGATGCTGATGCTTTGACTGATTTCATTCGTGCTATCGATGATCCATTTGCTATCGAATTAGCTGATCTTGAAGAAAGCAAAGCTTCTGGTCTTATTGAAGTTATCGGTGAAAATGTCGATGCTGAATATCTTAAAGAAGTTAAAGATGTTAACATCAACCAAAAATTGATTGATGAATATGGTAAAGACATGAAAATTGTCTATACTCCACTTCACGGTACAGGTGAAATGCTTGCACGTCGTGCGCTTGCTCAAGCTGGTTTTGAATCAGTTCAAGTTGTTGAAGCTCAAGCTGTTCCAGATCCAGACTTCTCAACTGTAAAATCACCAAACCCTGAAAACCAAGAAGCATTTGCACTTGCTGAAGAACTTGGACGTAAAGTCGATGCTGATGTTCTTGTTGCAACTGACCCAGACGCTGACCGTCTTGGTGTTGAAATTCGCCAAGCAGATGGTTCATACCGCAACCTTTCAGGTAACCAAATCGGTGCTATCATCGCTAAATACATTCTTGAAGCACACAAAACTGCTGGAACTCTTCCAGAAAACGCAGCTTTAGCAAAATCAATTGTGTCTACTGAATTGGTTACAAAAATTGCTGAAAGTTATGGCGCTAAAATGTTTAACGTTTTGACTGGTTTCAAATTCATCGCAGAAAAAATTCAAGAATTCGAAGAAAAACACAACCACACTTATATGTTTGGTTTTGAAGAAAGTTTTGGTTACCTAATCAAACCTTTCGTACGTGATAAAGATGCTGTTCAAGCTGTTCTTATCGTAGCTGAAATTGCTGCTTACTACCGTTCACGTGGATTAACTCTTGCTGATGGTATTGAAGAAATCTACAAAGAATACGGATACTTCGCAGAAAAAACTATTTCAGTAACTCTTAGTGGTGTTGATGGCGCTGCTGAAATTAAGAAAATCATGGATAAATTCCGTGACAATGCCCCAGTTCAATTTAACGCAACAGATGTTGTTAAAACTGAAGACTTCTTGGCTCAAACAGCTACAAGTGCAGCTGGCGTTGAAAAATTGACAACACCACCAAGTAACGTTTTGAAATACACTCTTGCCGATGATTCTTGGATTGCGGTTCGTCCTTCAGGTACTGAACCAAAAATCAAATTCTACTTCGCTACTGTTGGTAAAGATTTAGCTGACGCTGAAGCTAAAATTGCTAACATCGAAAAAGAAATCAATGCATTTGTTAAATAAATCTAATTAATGATGTTTAAACTCCTTCTATTTTTATAGAGGGAGTTTTTTATGCATTGCTTTTCAGTTTAAGAACATTAAAGGTTAGTTATCTATTGATTTACATAAATATATTTACATAAAAAGAAACAACACCTAAGGGAGAAAAGGTGTTGTTATGTTGTTTTTTAGAGAGTTTGCATTTCATGAATTGGTTGTTTTAAATATTACCTGTTAACCATGCAACGATAAAGAATAA
>OCTW011609676.1_pt1 | contig 14787 bp, 14 predicted proteins | sample 1539671 | NCBI WGS metagenome assembly OCTW01 (sample SAMN02144230, study PRJEB22623) | gut metagenome | biome: sheep rumen | host: Ovis aries | place: New Zealand
GCCGTCAAATCCAGTCAACCCCAAGATAAAAATCGTCGTAAAATGAATCGTTCACTTACGATTTCGAGTGCAAAGATAGCACTTTTTCTGGTACAAACAATGGTTTTATGCAAAAAATTAGTATTTTTGTAGCCGATTTCTAAAATAATAAGGTAAAAAAGCCGTTTTAAATATAGTATATAGCAATAAAACAAAATGAAAATAAGACACTTAATTGTAACAGTAGGTGCTTTAGCGATGCTCTCGGCATGTACTACTCCTAAAAATATCACCTACTTTCCCGACGTTAACAACGGCGCAGCCATAGCTATAGCACAAAGCAAGGGCATTACCCTAAAACCGAACGACAAGCTTTCGATAGTGGTTAACACTAAGTCGTCAGAGCTCAACAATATACTGAATCTCCCTGTAACCACCCAAGTCATTGGCTCATCGGAGGTGCAATCGCTTAATCAGGGACAAGGCACATCAGGATATACCATCGATCCAGATGGCAACATCGATTTTCCACTTATCGGCAAAGTTAAAGCTGCAGGATTTACACGTACAGAATTGGCCGCCAAACTAAAAGAGTTGTTGGAGGCAAAAGATGCAGCAAAGGGTGCTGTGGTAACAGTTGAATTTCTTAATATCGGATTCTCAGTTTTGGGCGAGGTTAATTCACCAGGATTCCACGCATTCATTAACGACAAGACTACGCTGCTGCAAGGTCTGAGCCGTGCTGGCGATATGAACATTTACGGCAATCGCAACAACGTAAAAGTGATAAGAATGCAAGACGGCAAACAGCAGGTATATGTAGTAGACATGCAGAATACAGAAGATTTGATGAAATCGCCTGCCTACATCCTGCAACAGAACGATGTGGTATACGTAGAACCCAACAACTATCGCAAACGCCAGGCAACAGCCAACGCCAGCGAAGTAACAAGAGCATCGTTTTGGATTTCAGTAGCATCGATACTTACCACCCTAGCAGTTTTGGTATTCAAGTAAGTATGTCGTATCTGAGCAATAAGATAAATATTCTTAAGGGAGTTTTCATGGGAAATCTCATGAAACTTAAAGTGTTGTACGATATCCGTGTGCGAAAATCAATCTCACTATCTCCCCAACAACAATCATCAGTTATTGTATCGCTTACCAGCTATGGGAAAAGGGCTAAAGGCTGTGCAGCATATACGGTGTACTCAATGATACGACAATCCATACGCCCAGAGCGAATTATACTATGGCTTAACGAGCAAGAGTATAACGCCAAAAATCTACCATCCGATTTGTGTTTTCTATGCAATTACGGTTTAGAAGTACGCTATGTTAAAGACATGAGGTCGTATACCAAAATTATTCACGCCTTGTCAGCATTTCCTGATAAGCAAATCATTACAGTTGACGATGACGTGTATTACGGACAATATCTTGTAGAAGAACTCATAGAAGCCCACAATCAACACCCGCAAGCAATTATTACCAACTATGCAAAGTTGCCACTGATTAATAACCAACATCAGTTAGAGCCCTATACAAAATGGCCCGAATACTACCATGCACCAGCCTATTTGCTGTACGATGGCGCTAAACTATTCCCACTTGGTGTTGGTGGTGTGCTTTATCCAAGTCATGTATTCGATGATGAGGTAAAGAACGAAAGCATATTCAGCCGACTCTGCCCAAAAGCTGACGATATCTGGCTTTATGTGATGGGATTACGATGCAAGGCCGAAAAACAGATTCTTACCAACTCACGCATTGTTAATTATCATACAGACCTGCTGCGACAGTACTTTTCAAAGGACCGTCTTACAGCTTCGAACCGTCTTGGTGGCGAGAACGACACGCAACTTCAGGCGCTGTTATCACATTACAATATTACACTTTAAAACAACATCCACAGCATATGAAAGAAACATTTACACTCAATGATTTTATCCGAGTAAGCCTAAACAAATGGAAATGGTACGCCACATCTGTGGCAACATTCCTGTTGCTGGCTATCGTCTATTTGGTAATTACCCCTCCCAAATATACACGTAACGCACAGGTTCTGGTAAGAGACGAAGGCGGCATGAGTGGCATTATGGGACAGTTGGGAGGTCTGGCCGAACTTGGCGGTATCATTGGCTTCGGCTCATCCAACGTATACAACGAGCTCTATGCCATGCAATCTCCATGGTTACTACTAAATGTAGTAAACAAATTGCATCTGGACATGACCTACACAATCAAAGGTATACGCAACAAGGATTTATATGCCGAGCAGCTACCCATAACCATAGCCTTCAAGCATATTTCCGACGAGGACGATGTAAGCATGAAAATCGACATCAACAAGAATGGCGACTTCAAAATATACAAAATTAAGAAAAACGACGATAAGTATAATGATGAACTTAACGGACACGTTGGCAGCAACATAAAAAGTAGCATCGGCGATATCGAAGTAAAAGCTACGCCCTACCTTAACAAGATAACTGACGATAACATTACCATCACCGTAAAGCGAACAGAGCCTATGGCTGTGGTTGACAGACTAAAGAAAAAAGCAATTACAATGGCCGTTAGCAGCCGCGATGCGTCTATTATAGATATCAAATGTAAGGATGTGTCAAAACAGCGAGCTACAGATATCATCAACAGCATTATTGCAGAATATCGACAGGAAGCAAATGACGACAAAGAGGCACAAGCAGCTGTTTCGGAGCGTTACATCGTAGATAGACTTGCCTCGTTGGAGAATGATTTGAAAACACTCGACAACCGTGTGGCCGACTATAAGAGCAAGACCATGATGCCCGACTTGGAAGTGATGGCCAAAGTGTATGCCGAAGGAGCTAAAGACATTTCGACCGCTCACTTGGAGTTGAGCAATCAGCTTTATGTAACCCAGTCAATCCGTGACTATCTTCGCGATGAATCGAAGAAAGATGAACTGCTACCTGCCCTGCTTATCACCGACAACAAGGGATTAGCCGATCAGGTTGGCGAATATAACAAGTTACAATTGCAGCGAAACAAAATCATAGCCAGTTCGAGCAAAAACAGCCCGTTGGTAAAAGATATCGACCAACAACTATCAGCAATGCACAACGCAGTACTCTCATCAGCCGAAAATGCCATTAAGCAACTACAACTCCAAATTAAGAGTGTTAGTGCGAAAGAGAACGAGGGCAAGCAGATGTTGGCATCGGCACCAAAGAAAGCCATAGGCGGTCTGTCGGACGAACGCGATTGGAAGGTGATGAATGAGGTATACATTTTCCTGTTGCAAAAGCAAGAGGAAGCACAAATGGCAAAGGCTCTGAAATCTGACATACGCGTAATAACACCACCTATAGGTGTAAAAAAACAAACATCGCCCGTTAAAGCAAACGTACTTTTGGGTGCCTTGCTTTTTGGACTGTTTGTACCAGCATGCATGATTTTAGTAAGAGAACGCAATAAGCGCCAATAATTTAGCCACATGGTATATCTGTTCAGTACGCTAATTGCCATTATTCTTCTGCTATCGTGGAAGTATATCCTCAGGCTTGAGCCTGCGGGTATCTTTGCTGCGCTATGGATATTTATGGGCATATTCACGCTACTATTACAAGATTACATTAACCTCAACTACGAAGGATGCTCTTTTCTTATGGTTGGCGTTATTTCATTCGTATTAGGCACCATATTCTGCAACGAATTCTACCATCCAACAAATTCTGACATAAAATTATCGCTAAAAAAGAAGCTAGTAACTCCATTGCTACTCATTTTACTGATTGGTGCTATGGTAAACCCCATTTACTCTATTGTACTCCATGGCTTCAGCCTAAGAGCTCTACTCGATATGCGCGAATTACTGGAAATGAATAAGGATATAGCAGGCGACCGTTATTCTGGAGCCGAAGCATATAATATTGTCAACCAGTTCTTTCTTATATTCTCCTATGCAGCACCTGTTATTGGTGGTTTCTGCTATCGGTTAGTTGATAAATGGAATAAAATTCTCTGTGTCATTACGCTTATTCCATGTACTTTCATCGCCCTCACCCAGTCACTCAAAATGGGAATGATTGCATCTTTTATACTTTTCTTCGCTGCATATATAGTCAGTTCGTATACATACGATCTTCCCATCCGAATTAAAGGAAAACTCATTTTTCGATTAACATTTATCATTGCGGGATTTATGGGAATACTATTCATTTCTATGGTGTTTCGCACAGGCGAAGTAAGTAAAAACACAATCCTTGAAATTAGCGAAAAGTTTATATCCTATGCCATAGGGCACATGCACAATATCGACAGGTGGTACACCACATATACACCCCAAGAACTAACTTGGGGCAGCCACACCATGCTAGGCCTAAGCAACCTATTAGGCATCGAGGAACGTGTTCAGGGTATCTATCCAGAATACATGAACATTGGAAAAAACGGATTTTTTGGCATCTCAAACACCTTTACAATCTTCCGACCATTAGTTGAAGACTTTGGTGAAGTGGGTGCGTTGGTATTTATGTTCGCAATCGGTGTAGTATCAAAAATGTCACTTAAAGCCGTTATCTCTCATCGTTCCATTTTTTTCAACCAGACTATACTCATAGCAGTCTTTGCGTTTCTCATGTGGTCATTTTCCGCTTCATTCTATGCATACACCACTTATTTAGCTATGTTTGCCTTAGTATTTGTTCTGTTTCAAATAATCCAAACAAAAGAGACATCATGCTGAAAGCCATACAAAAAAAATTCAGCTCTCGCTTAGGACACGATGTAGTCTGGACTTTTACAATCCAGATTTTGATTATGTTCTGTTCTTTTGCCATCAACAAACTGTTAGCCAACCGTTTGAGCATCGATGACTATGGACAGTACAATGTTATCAAGCGATCGGTACAAGTAATCTCATTTATAATGCTTGCAGGCGTGGGTATTACCCTACCTCGCTACATTCCCATCTACCGAAACAGTACCCCTCCACGAAAGATAGCGCCATTCCTTTTCGCATCCATGATATATATAATAGGAGTATCATTGGCAGTTGTAGTAGTGTGCACTCTATTTTCAGCACAAATGCAAACTATTATTATTGGGCAAGAAGGAAATATTTCTTTATTTCTCGTTGCATTAGCTTATGCATTTACTCTTGCCATAGCACAGTTTGCTTTTGCCTATTATCGCGGTATCGGTGATTTCAAGTCATACAATGGTTCGCAACTAGCAATGCAATTCTTAATTGTCTTGCCATTAGTAATGCTGCCTATGCTAACCATCAGCAAAGTTTTTATATCATGGCTTATCATCACCAGTTTACTTGTGGCTTGCATATTTATCAAAGAACTATGGATTATTATTCAAAAAAGAGGTTCTATCAAGTCAGAGACGCCCATAAAAAGCCATCTATTAACCATCATAAAGTATTCGTCAGGACGTTTGGTGGCTGATTTTTTTCAATACTCTCTTGCAACCTTTCCGCTCATATACATAAGCAAAGTAAATGGATTACAAGACACAGCCTATTTCTCTGTTGGCATAACATTTGTTTCTATGGTTGTTCCCCTATTCATATTTATGGGCATCATCTTGTTACCTTATGTATCAGAAAATATTGCCCAGAATAATATAATGAAAGCAAATCATCTCATATCTCGTTTACAAATAATCTATATAGTCTCATCGCTATTCGTGATTATTATACTTTTATTTTTTACAGCCCCCCTAACAAAATTATTCTTTGCAAATGAATACATGCCAAGTTTGAATCAGACACGCATCATGACTCTCGCAATTCTTCCACAAGCCCTATATATGCTCTATCGTACCCCTATTGACGCTGTCAGCGTCATTCCATATAACGCAATTATCTTAGGAATCTGCATTGTAGTTATGTTTGTTTGTTTCAAGTTCTCTTCAACACTCGATCATTATGCCTGTGCTTATCTTGTAGTATCCACTTTGCAAGGCTTCCTGAGTTGTTTTACATGGCATTTGCTAAAGAAAATATAATTCACCTCACTATAATAATGAACTATACAAAAGAACTTAAACGTGATATCATCGAATGGGATGTTATCAATTGGTGGAAATTTATCCGTTTTATCGACGAATCCGAAATAAATTTCGAAGGAAAAAAGATACTCGATATAGGTGGGCGAAATGGCGGATTGTCACTATACTGCGCTTTAAAAGGTGGACATGTCATTTGTTCCGACTATAATGGCCCAACCGAGCACGCAATCGCCCTACACCACAAATATCACATAGAAGACTCTATTCAATATAAAAAGATTGACGCGACAAATATTCCAAAAGAATACAATAATTATTTTGATATCGTTATTTTCAAGTCGGTCATAGGCTCCGTCGAAGCCAATAAAGGAATAGAATACGGAAATATAATGGCAGAAAACATAAATAGAGTATTGAAACATGGCGGCGTGCTATTATTCGCAGAAAACATGAAATCAACATGGCTCCACCGGTTATTCCGCCTAACAAATCATATTCCATCTTTTCACAAATGGATTCGTAATAGTTATAGTTTTTCATGGGTATATCAGAACGAGAAAAGTATATCATCAAAATTCAAGATGATGAAAAAAGAGAAAGATCAATATTTTGGTTTTCTTGGTTGCTTTGGTATTGGTAATAAAATGAGAGATATTCTTGGAAAAACGGATTCTATTATAGAAGACAATCTACCATCATCGTGGAAATACATAGGTGCTTTTTATTATCGAAAAATTTGAATTAAAGAAGTTAACATTCAATGAAATATATAGTATTTATCTTTATTTCAAAAAAAAAGTTGTAACTTTGCACACTGATTTTGGAAATTCTGCGTTATTAAAGTAATGAACGTACATAAAGTATCTATTATATGCCCCGTTTTCAATGAAGAAAAATTCATTGAAGCATGTATTATATCCATTATTGAGCAGGATTATCCCCAAGACGCAATGGAAGTTTTATTTGTTGATGGCAATAGTACCGACAGCACTACCGAGATTATAAAACGCTACACAGCACAATATAGTTTCCTTAAACTGCTGAACAACCCCCAACGTATAGTACCACATGCACTGAACATAGGACTAGAGGCAGCCAAAGGTGAGGTAATTATGCGTCTGGATGCTCACTGCACCTATCCCACCAACTATGTTTCGGAATTGGTAAGATATTTATACCAATTGAATGCCGACAATGTAGGAGGCGTATGGAACACCCAACCAGCCAAGGACACTCCAGTCTGTCAAGCTATAGCCTTTGCATCGAGTCATCCTTTTGGTGTAGGCGGCTCTATGCACAAGATTGGCGCCTCGAAAATTATGGAAACAGATACCGTTCCGTTCGGTTGCTACAAAAAGGAAATTTTCGAGAAGATCGGACCATTTGACACTGATCTGGTAAGAAACCAAGACGATGAGTTTAATGGACGTTTGAAGAATCTGGGCGGTAAGATATATCTTATACCTCAGGTTATCATCAACTATACGGCACGCGACACACTGTGCAAAATGCGAAAGATGTATTATCAGTACGGACTATACAAGCCTCTGGTAAACAAGAAATTAGGAGCGCCTGCTACAGTTAGGCAGTTTTTTCCACTGCTTTTCGTCATTGGACTAATCATCGGAGGAATCAGTAGTTTTTTCTGGCCATTCGTTCAGCATCTTTACAGTGCTGTTCTCTTATTATATCTGTTCATCAGTCTCGTAGTAGGTAGTATGGGAGCAATTCGTTCACACCAACCTCTACTCACAATGCTGATGCCTTATGTATTTTTCAACATTCACATGAGTTATGGAATAGGCTACCTCATTGGGATATTCCATATTATCGGTAAGAAGAAAGCTCATGTAAAACCAACAAGATAGACAATGAAAATATCGTTTTCACCACCTGATATCACCGAACAAGAAGCGCAGGAAGTAGCAGCCGCCTTACTTTCTGGCTGGATAACCACAGGTCCCAGAACAAAGGAATTTGAAAGGCAGATAGCCAATTTCTGCGAATCAAAAGTTGCAGTATGTCAAAGTAGTGCCACAGCCTGTCTCGAAGCCATTCTACGCATTTTGGGAATTGGTCCTGGCGATGAGGTCATCACTTCGGCCTACACTTACACCGCCACAGCCAGTCCGGTTTGCCATGTTGGAGCCAAGCTTGTGCTTATCGACACCAAGCCCGACTCTTATGAGATGGATTACGAGCAATTAGCCGAAGCTATCAACGAACATACCAAAGTGGTAATACCAGTAGATATCGGTGGCGTACCATGCGACTATTCTGCAATTAGCAGTGTGGTAGAGAGCAAACGCCATTTATTCAAGCCCAACAATGAACTTCAAGAAGCCATTGGACGAGTTATTGTGATTGACGATGCAGCTCATGCCTTTGGCGCAAGCTGGCACAACAAGAAGATTGGTAGCGTGAGCGACTTTACTTCGTTTTCTTTTCATGCAGTAAAGAATTTCACCACAGCCGAGGGTGGAGCCCTCACATGGAGACCAATAAAAGGTATTGACGACAACTGGCTTTACAAGCAGTTCCAACTGAACTCGCTGCACGGCCAAAGTAAAGATGCATTGGCCAAAACACAACTTGGAGCATGGGAATATGATGTTCTGACTCCTGCCTACAAGAGCAACATGACCGACTTGACTGCTGCCATAGGGCTTGTGCAAATGAAACGCTACCCCACCATGCTGGCACGCCGTAAAGATCTTATAGCACATTACGACCAGGAACTGTCAGGATTGAATCTACAGGTACGTGACCATTACACATCAGAACATATTTCATCAGGACACCTGTATCAAGTACGCTTATTGGGCAAAGATGACAAAGTGCGAAATGAAGTAATCTTGAAAATGGCTGAACGAGGCATTACATGCAACGTCCACTTCAAGCCACTGCCCATGATGACAGCCTACAAGAATCTGGGATTCGACATCAACAACTATCCCCATGCTTATAATCAGTATAAAAACGAGATAACGCTACCATTATATACTAAGCTTACCGACGAGCAGGTAGAGTACATCTTAAAAAACTTCAAAGAGGTTATATGATTCGACTGTTCGACATATTTTTCTCCGCTCTGGGATTGATTATACTCTTTCCCTTCTTCGTTGTTTTTTATCTGTTAATCAGAATTGAAAGCAAAGGAGGAGCATTCTATATTCAAGAACGTATCGGCAAGAATGGGAAACCATTTGGATTGTACAAGTTCCGCACCATGCGAGTAGGTTCTGATACAGAAGGATTACTCACTGTTGGCGAACGCGACAGTAGAATTACACGTATCGGATATATACTGAGAAAAACCAAAATTGACGAACTTCCCCAGCTTCTGAATGTATTGAAGGGTGAAATGAGTCTTGTAGGCCCAAGACCTGAGGTAAGAAAATATACAGATCTGTACACAGAAGAACAACGTAAAGTGCTCAGTGTAAGACCTGGCATAACAGACTATGCTTCAATAGAATACGTAAACGAAAACGAGTTGCTTAGTAAGGCTGATGACCCAGAGCGAATGTATATCGAAGAAGTAATGCCTGACAAAATCAAGCTAAACATGAAGTATCTGAAACACTACACCGTAGGTGAATACTTCAGAATAATCTTCCTAACCTTTAAAAGTCTCGTAAAATGAAAAGGTTTATTGATTTCTGTTTGGCACTCGTTTGCATCATCATATTTTCGCCATTATTCATGGTCTGCTATCTGGCTATCAGATTTGAAGACGGAGGTCCCGCATTATTCAAACAAGAAAGAATCGGACAGTGTGGAAAGTCTTTCAATATACTTAAATTCAGGAGCATGCCAGTTGATGACAATCGTGACGAATTCACTCTATTCGATCATAACAAGCATGAGAACCTTACACGCATAGGACGTTTTCTGAGGAATCATCATCTTGATGAACTCCCACAGTTAATCAACGTACTAAGAGGTGATATGGCGTTTGTTGGACCACGACCAGAAAGAAAGTATTATATCGACCTAATAATGAAACAGGATTCCAGATATGAACGCTTGTACCAATTGCGCCCAGGTGTAACCAGCTATGCAACTCTACATAATGGCTATACTGACACGATGGAAAAGATGCTGATTAGACTAGAAATGGATCTATACTATCTGGAGCATCAGTCATTGTGGATGGATACCAAGATTCTGTTGCAGACATTCTTCTGCATCATCGGTGGGAAACGTTTCTAGTATCTCCTAAAATGCAGACGAAGAACATCGTTGGTTAAAATCATGTATTTATCGTCCAACTGCTCTATCGTAAATTTCTCTTCCAATCGATAGATTCCATATGGTTTGAGCAGCTCAACATCATCTATTGGTTCATCTGTTTCATACAGGTGATGAACAACTGGTGATGACAACGTCAATAACGAGTTGTCATTCTCAAATCTAAACAATAATCCTTCTCCCAAATAAACATTGTTTTCAGAGTAACGTATCTGAAGGAGCTTTCCCTGTATTCCCCAGTATATTAATGATTCGCGAGTATCAGTAACACCGCCAGTAGTCAAGGTATCAACCTGACACATCTGCCAGTAGCCATCCAATTTCCCGTTACCTGACGTCTCAAGTTCACAAGAGACGATCATCATTCCAAGTGCCAGTAAATATAGTATCTTTCTCATTTTTCTAATCTATCAAAATAATCCACTCTTTGCTATTGTCAGCTGCATACCAAAGTTATCGCCCATGAGTTTTCCAAAATCTGCGCCTAAGGCACCTTTAATGCTCCAGTTATTAAGTACAGACGTAGAAGGAAATGTATAGCATGCTTCCGCCAATAAAGATATAGTCTTACGAGGATCAGAATATGGAATATCGTATGTACCATAGCCCATAAGATAAGTTCCAAGCATACGATAATGGAAACGGGGATATGGACTACCACTAAAGCCAATATGATAGGCTTTGCTGCGATTGTTCTTTATATAAATATTCTGGTCGGTGTTATAAATCGGAGAAAGGTATAGCGGATTACCTATCACCTGTCCCCAATGCTGCCAACCAGTATAAATGCCATGATTGTAGTAATTATCCTGCCCACCAAGATGGTCAGAGATCACCTCATCATGATCGTGATAAATTGGACCACTCTGGTATTTTGAGAATAATAATTCTGTCACAATCATATCTATCCACCGGGCATCTTTAAGACGGAGTTCGAACCCCAACTGAATATCCTTTAAAGCATAAAGGAAGAAACGGCGTTTCTTTTTCACATTCCACTCAGTTCCTTCACCATATCCATCATACTCCGTTAGAAACATTCCTGAGTGGTCTTCAAAAAAATGATCGGCATATAAGCTGAATCCCCACTCCTCATCGTCAAAATTAAAGCGGGCTAACCAACTACCCAAACTGTTTCCGGCTCCACCTGTATACAAATCATCAACAGAATCGCTACCTCCTGGTATCAAAGCTTTCAACATGCCTTTCAGACCTCCCTGCTGATGAACTTCATCATCAAAAGTTCCATCAGAGTGAAATCGATATGCAGTTCCACCAAACTGGTTAGCCATCTCTAAGCCCAACTCCAACGAAACCAAAGTCTTTTCGGCATTTCCAATCTTAAGGTAACCAGCTTTTGAATGGTACATAACCCCTTCAGTATACTTGCTATGCTGACCGGTAAAATCTTTTTGCCAACCATCGTCGGTGGTTTTGCCATATGCTATATGGCCTTTCAGCGCTAACCAGTTGTTTGTACCTGGGATGGTCCAGTAGTCAGGAAGCGCCAAACGCACTTGAGGTATAGGGCGGGCATTGATTCCAAGGGTCTGAGCACCAGAACTAAGCTCCTGATTCTTGAGTTCCATTGGATACTCCTTGGCTCCTACCGTCAGAACACCTTTAAGCCAACGACCTTCTACATATGCCTGCTGAACCACTAACGTACTAGTAAATTCCGCAGCCACAGCAATATCAGCGCCATAACCAATCCCCCACTTTCTGCCATCATCAGCCGAAAGAGGACGATATGAAGCACCACGAACATAACCATTTGCGGTTTTTAGCGAACTAAGACCGTACTTGTTGGCATTTAACCACAACGGTGTATAATCGCCTGACGACAGGGTAGCCTGCATCTCAACCCGATACTGAATACTATCGGTAAGTGAATGCTGCTGAGCTCTCATTACCAATGGGCTACACATTATTAATAATATAGGCCAGAATTTCTTCATATTGGGGGCAAAGATACGAATTTTTTCTTTCTTAAAAATACTTTTAGGGAAATTCCTCTACCTAATTAGGGAAAATCCTTTGCGTATAAGCCCAAAAAGTTGTTTCTTTGCACTGTGAATAAGTAATTGAATGTCGAACCATATTAAATGATACGATTATGAAGAAGATGTTTTTCGCACTGATGGTAATGCTGACCTCGACAATGGCAGCGAGTGCAATGAGCTACGAGCAGGCTCGTAACGAAGCCCTGTTCCTCACCGATAAGATGGCGTACGAGCTGAACCTCACTGACGAGCAGTATGAGGCTGCCTACGAGATAAACCTCGACTATCTGATGGGAGTTGCCGGACGCGATGATGTTTTTGGCACTTACTGGGAGCGCAGAAATCTGGATTTAAGCTATATCCTGTATGATTGGCAGTGGAATGCATACGTAGCTGCCAGCTACTTCTACCGTCCACTCTATTGGGAGGCTGGTTACTGGCACTTCGGAATCTATCGCCGCTATCCGCATCGCGATTACTTCTACTTCGGGCGCCCACACTTCTATGCAACCTATCGTGGTGGACATGCCTGGCACATTCACGGCACTCATGGCTACTACTATGGACGCAGAGAGCACTTTCGTCCTGCTCACAGAGAGCACTTCGGCATGCACGATCGTTGGAATCGCGGCGATTTCCGCAATCCTCGTCACAGTTCAACACGTATAACAGGTCGTTACGATAACCGCCGTATCGATAACGGTTCAAGCAATCGCCACTACGACAACCGCAACAGCAACATTGAACGTCGCAACAGCAATATCGAGCGTCGCAACAACACCAATCGTAACGATGATGTATATCGCCACTCTGATTCGCATCGCAACAACAGTTCGTTCTCAGGCTATCGCGGTGGTTCAAACAGTAGCAGTATGCACAGTAGCAGTTTTCACGGAACACGCAATATTGGCGGCAACTCGCATAGCAACTCAAGCCACTCGTCTGGTTCACATCACTCAGAGGGTAGCCGCATGGGAGGTCGCCGATAAGCAACTACAACTCAAGGATGCGGACCTCAGCGTTCTGCATCCTTTGAATTTCATTCATTGGCTTTTGATAATAATATGATTGTATAGCTTTGTTGATGATGCCATGGCCTACGGCCAACACCTTCTTTCCAGGGAATGTCTGTTTGACATATGCGATGAATTCGCCCGCCCTGGAAAGGAGGTTTTCTAATGTCTCGATATCATCGGGCCAAACCTCTCCTTTCAAATCAGGAATAAAGCGGCCGGTAAAACTTCCCCAGTCGCGTTCACGAAGCAAAGGCGTTGTAAGCACTTCTAACCGATGTGGTTCGGCAATGATACGGGCAGTATCGATAGAGCGCTTCAAATCGCTGGCCAAAATAATATCAATTGCCTTATCTTTCCATTGTTCACTGAGCTCACGAGCCTGCTGAATACCATTTTCGTTCAGCTTTCCCTGAGTCTGTCCCTGCATTATCTGGTTGGCGTTATCTACCGTCTCACCATGCCTCACTAAGTATAAAGTTGTCATAATCAATAAAATTTTGCTGCAAAATTAAAGAATTATTTGCTGATTCCACCTTATTTTATTATTTTTGCACCGTAAAACTTAGAATTATTAAAGATGAAGATATTACAAAGTTCCATTTTCCGTGCCATTTGCGCCATAGCCATTGGTATTATGCTGATTAAGTATCCTGATAATACTGTAACTTGGATTACGGTTGCTATAGGTATATTATTCCTGTTGTCGGGTGTTATCTCGATGGTGGTATATTACAATGCCAGCAAACATGTTTCAGAATATAGAATCATGGACGAGAACGGTCAAGTAATAGCCGGCCAGAAGCCCACATTCCCGTTAGTAGGTTTAGGCAGTATTATTCTTGGTTTGATGTTGGCCATCACACCAACCGTATTCATCACAGCCCTGATGTACATTATCGGTGCCATATTGGTACTGGGTGCCATCAATCAGTTTATGGTATTGGTAAGAGCACGCCGATTTGGAGGTATCGGCTTTGGCTATTGGATATTCCCATCGATTATTCTACTCACCGGCCTATATGTTATCATTAAGCCCATGAGTCCTGCCAGCATAGCTATGTCTATTTTGGGTTGGTGCTCCCTGCTTTATGGCGTCACCGAAATCATCAACTCACTAAAAGTTCACTCTAATAAGCGCAAAGCCGAAAAAGCTCAGGAGATACCTATAGCCGAGGAGGTGAAAGAAGACGATAAAAAAGTTACGGAAGTGACTACACTCCCGTAACGATTCCTTCTATATATGTTTTAAGGATGTGGATACCTGTACGGTTATCTCCACCCCAGGGAACAATCAGGTCGGCAAACTTCTTTGTTGGCTCGATAAACTGTTCGTGCATGGGCTTCAATACCTTCTCGTAGCGATCCAGCACCATTTCTACGGTTCGTCCACGCTCTACCACGTCACGACGGATGTTACGAATCAAACGTACGTCGCTATCAGTATCTACAAATATCTTCAAGTCCATCATATCACGTAGTTTCTTATGGTGCAAAGCCATAATTCCCTCGATAATAATTACAGGCTT
>OCTW011605039.1_pt1 | contig 14785 bp, 9 predicted proteins | sample 1539671 | NCBI WGS metagenome assembly OCTW01 (sample SAMN02144230, study PRJEB22623) | gut metagenome | biome: sheep rumen | host: Ovis aries | place: New Zealand
GTAATAAAATAAATTAAATTCATATTAATTTATTTAGTACAATTTTACTTTAAAGTAATACTAATATATATTTTACTAAATGGGATTTTTATAGAAAAATAATACTTATTTATAAATAAAAATTAAAAGTAAGGTGATTTTGTAATACTTTGGAAAAAAAGTAATACTAAAAAAGTATTACTCACCCTTCAACCATAATCAGCTTTCCCGTTGAAGGGTCCTTATAGACCTTACCCATTTCCATATAACCCTGACCTGAACTGTCTGATGTGTCAGGTGTCTCATTCAAAACCTGGCCTTCAGCAACCTCAGTAACATCAGGGGAGTTCTGCTCAACAGCCTGCTGAGGATTCTGATTGTCCTGGAAAACCACACTCTGCATATTCCAGCTTATAACAACAAAAATCAATAATCCAACTGCAATAACCAACATTGCATCAACAAGGTTTGATGTTCCGGCCATCGGATCCTCTTCGCCCTCGGCAAAACGCTTTTTGCTTTTATCACGAACCATAAATTTCACCCTACTGATTCAGTTTGTCAAGAAGCGCATCAGCAATCGCATCAAGATTTGACAGGTATTCCTCATACCATCTGCGCCTTACCTTTGATACAAAATAAGCCACCGCACCTGCACCGATACCTACAACGGTTGTGTCAAATGCAACAATGATTGCATTGGCCAATGTATTAACATCCCCTGCTCCAAGAGCAGCCAGACCCGGACCCATTGGTATCAGTGTACCCATAAGTCCCAGTGTCGGACCGATTCTTGTTACAACATCAGTCTTTTCAATGGTTTTTGCAAACTTGTTTTCCTCAAACTCGATTAATTTTTTAGCCAATGCATGTCTAGATTCGGGAGTCAGCTCGTTTGAACGCAATATCTTTATCAGCACCACTTTTTGGGACTCATAGATTTTTGCATTTTTAATGATATTCTTTATCTCATCCAGAGATGTGGCATTTGATATGGAATAGATTAATTCTTCAATCAAATCGGGAGTGACCTTTTTTCTGGAAGTGTATTCTGCCACAAGCCCTCCGATAGCCAATACTGCAAAAACTGCAAAGATTACAAGAAAAATAATCACAGGAATCTGAAGACTCTGTGAAATCATGTTTAAAGTGGAAGTTAATATCTCACTTCCAGGAATTGTTGCTACCATTTAATAATCACCTTTAATTAAAATTACTGTTTCTCCTAGCTATCAGTCCGCCAACAAGCATTATCGCCAAAACCAAAATCAACGCTCCGATCAAGTAGTACGGAGAGGAAATTGAAATCGCATCCATCGGATTTGCAATCATTGCTGTAATATTCGGAAGGAACAGTGCTGAGAGGAGGAAGTATATTCCCAAAAAGAACATGAAATTGCCCAATACGATAGGATAAGGTTTGTTTATAAACTTAACCAGATAGTTAGATGCGAAATATGTTAAAACAATGGTTAAAACCAATGCCCCTGCAACTACAAAACTCAAATCCATCAGACCCAAACCGACAGTCGGCGCCACAAGCATTATGCTCACTATGATTGATCCAAAACAGCACGGACAGGGTGCAACCACTGCCATGCATGTTGCTGCAGTAGTGTTTTTCTCAAACACATTGTATTCCCTTATTGTAAACAGCCCTGCCAGAATCATTATAACCGCCATTATCAGGAAGAACTCAAAGTTATAAGTGTAAATCAAATCGGTTATCTGCTTTGTAAAATATGAGGAAATTTCAGTCAGTACCAAAACTCCACCACCATAACCTATTGAAACAAGTGCCAAATATTTCTTTGACATGTTTGCAAGGCCTGTTGCAAGGCCCAACTTGATTCCGAAGATTAAAACAGCCGATAATATTCCTACTTGCCATAAGATATTTATTGCATCCACTCTACTCACCTATCTTTTCATTGAATAATTTATCTAAATCTTGATTTTTATCGCTTTTGTCATTGTCACGGAAGTAACCAACCGCCACAACCATTATTAAACATAAAATGGCTAAAACAGCCACTATTGACAATCCTACCTCACTTGCTGATTGTGAAGTAATCGGATTAATTTCAACTGACTTTTTAACATCTGCTCCTTCAGATGAAGCCTGTCCTGCCTGAACTGACTCTGAACCTGCACCGACATTTGAAAAAGCGTCACCCTGTGCATTTTCACCGTTTTGAGGTGTGGCCTGGGTTGCAGTTGAGCTTGAATTTGTCATCACAGTTGATGAGGAAGTTGATCCTTCAACCGGATTTGTTGTTGATGCCTCTTTCTGATTTGGATTGTCATTTTCAGTTTCCGGAGGCACAGTTGACTGAGTGTTGTTTGCAAACACTGGATTTTTGGTTGCTTCATATAATTTAGGAAGCAATTGTGCTAAAATATCCGGGTTAACGTATTGCACTGCCCATTGCATCATTGCAATATTTCCGCAGCTGCAGTCACAGCATGCCACACCGTTCTGGACTGTGGCCTGTGCCCAGGTGTTTGCAATGTCCCGGATTGTTGCATCGTTTGCATTCCAATATCCGTCATGGATAGTGGTTAGCATTGTCCCACTCATTGAAATCATTGAATAAGCATTGTTTCCACTCATCAGCCAGTCTTTGACGCCAATTCCATACTTGTCATTGTAATATGTATTGTAAATCCTGTTCCACAGGTCATCAGTAACGGCACTTGGCCTTGTTATCTGCCAGCCGTGCAAGTTGCTTACGAACTTGTTTGACATGTAACGAGCACCACTGTACCCTTCACCCATCATTCCTTTAATCCAGTCAGGATTATCGTATCTTGCTGCAATTTCCCTGTACATCACCTCTTCAAGACTGGAAATGTAAGCATTGTTCTTATCGGCATACATCAATACGTTGAATTTAGGAGTTTTTCCTGAAATCTCCTCAACGGTCATTGAAAGTCCACCCCAGTAATCGAAGAAATCATCATTATCCAATACTCCATACTGGTTGGTGTTACGGCTTGCAACAATTGTATCTGAGTTTAAAAGCGCTCTTAAAAATACCAGAGGATTAGTGTCTCCCCAGTAGTTTTTAGAGTACATGTTTCCCATCCTTCCAAGATAAAAGTCAGCTAATTGTGATGTATCGTTCCAGGTCCATGACATAGACACCAGTTTTGAGATTCCCGCACCATAGTCACCGTTTGGTGGTGCGAAAATTCTTGTTATTGCACATTCACCGGCATAGGTCGCATTGTATCCGACGCTTAAGTAGTACAAGGTATCCTCTATCCAGTGCTGTGCAACATAATTGTCACTTAATGCCTCGTTTGAAACTCCATAGTAATTTATGCTTTGCATTACTGCTTCAAGAGCTTCCTTCAATTGAGGATTGCTCATTAAAGTGGCGTTTCTAGTCATTGTAAGGTATGATCTTGCCAAAGCAACACGGTATGCATTGTCCATCAGTATTGATTGGGAAGAGTACAAATCACGGAAGAGTCCGCTTGTAATTACAGTCACATCTATCCTTTTATGCGCCCAACCGTCCGGACGAGTTAAATCTTCCAATTTTATTACCTGAGGCATTGCACCTACCTTTTTACCTGTCGGGTTTCCCTCATCGTCATATCCTGCACTTGATGAGTCTGTCCACACCGGTTTCATTCCCAAAAGGTAAAGTACAGTGGACACTAACGCTCCGTCGTCCCTTGCCGTTTCCACACACCAGATACCCATGATAATCTTTTCAGTAGTGTCATTCAAGTCAGCAAGTGTGAGCAATGCCAAGGTTTTTGCATATTCCCATGCCTCCATTGTAGGCAGTTCGGATGATTGGTCCTGGAACATGTTTGTTCCTGTTGGAAGCACAGCCGGCTTGATTACGACTTCACCACCTTCACCGACTGGAACATACCTGCCGTTCAAACCGTCTATCATTACGTCCAGCTCGTTTTTCACACTGAAATTAATCAGGTCAATGTATTTTTTACCCAGCTCAAGACATGCTAAAAATATAGGATTTGCAAATTTGGAGTTTTGGGATGACAATAAATCATAAACTGTTTGACTGTCCCAGTAAATTAATGATTTCACTATATCATAGGATTTATTCAGTATGAATTCTCTTTCAAATGCTGATAGGTCATTGTATCCTTTGGAGTAATAGTAATTTGAAAGTTCACTGAAGAGATTTATTACTCCCTGATTGTTTTCAAGCACATAGTCATATGAAAGCATTGCTGAGACTGTGCTTGCAATGTCCTGTTCACTCCAGTACTGACCCAATGCATGAAGACCAAGAGGATAAAGTGTTGACTGCATTGCAGTTAGGAAACTGTTAACTTTACTTATAAGCAAATCGGCAGACAAGGTTTTCACTTCATCTTTAGAAAGGCCGAGATTTGTAGAGTAGTCATTGTCAATAATCAACTGGCGTAAAACTTCAGCAGTGCGGTCATTAGGATTGTCCTGATAATCCTTAATTAGATTTGCCGCTACAGATAAATTGCCATACAGCTGAGTATATGCCATAGGAGAGGTTAAATGTGAAATAATAACTGCAAATCCTCTTCTTTTAGCCTGAATAGCTTCGCCTAAACCGTCAACAATATAGAAATACAATTGAGGAACATCCCCTACCACAACAGATCCGTAATCAGTAGCTGACAGCAGAATTTCCTTTCCAGGCAGCCATTCATGAGTGGCGTGACGGCCGGTGAAAATCATTGCATTATGGTACTTGCTTTGCATATAATAATAAGCCGCCAAATACTGATGGGTCGGTGCCACGGCAGTACAGTGGTATAGGTTTTCAATATCTGATTCCCATCCTCTTTGAGGTTCAGGAGCAATGAAAATATTACCATATGTCAAACCTGGAATTACAAAGTAGTCCTCGCCATTCCTGTTAACAACCATCACGTTTCCCGGCGCTTCTCCCCATCCGTTTAACCCTGAAATGTTTAAGGCCTTGAATTCATCAAAGTATTGTAAAAACAAATTGTAGTATTTAACATCCTTTGTTTGAGTGTACTGCTTTAGTGCATTTACAATATTTCCCAAAACCTCTTTTGATTTATCGGAATTTTCTTCAGGCAATAGTGCTACAACCTGATTGTACCAGTCATCAATGGTATCACCAATTGTTACAGTATAATCCAGTTCAACAGCTCTTTTTGATAATTCCCCAATGTATGCGACAGGTCCTTCCCTAACCTGAATTTTAACGATTTCATCCAAGGAAGTAAACCATTTGGTGTACTCATCAACTGAAAGGAGTGTGACTCCTGACTGATTGGCCAGTTTTTCAAGTTCACCAGGTGCCCATGTAGCAACATTGATACCGCATTTAAGCATCAAATCCTCCAATTCAGAGACATTGCCCGGCAACTCTCCAACATCATAACCATTAGCTTTCAAAGTTTGCAGAATATTATAGATACTTGTTATTGTATCGAGATAACTTGAACCGATGTTCTGTTTTCCAGGCGGATAGTTATAATAGATTATTGACAGCAGCTTATCCGCATTTGGAGTGTATTTTAAATCAACCCATGAATCAATCCTATCGCTCAACAGGTCAACATTCCTTTCGTATGGAATATAAGTGACAATCCTTGCCCCTGTCAAATTGGAAATGTAACTTGACTGACCCCCTATGAAAGTAGCGTCAATTATTCCCTGTGTTTCGGCAATGGTAATGTGCCACCATTTATCACTTCTCTCGGTAGTAAGACCGGTGGATCCCAGCTCCCACATTTCATTTGACACGTAATCGGAATGAACCGCTCTGAAAACCGGAACTCCAAGCTCTTCAAAGAAGTCTGTTGCCTTTGTGAAGTTTTCACCACCGACACCATAAGCAACCATGGATACTATTGCATCAACATAAGTCTCATAATTTTTTGAATTCTGCAAAAATCCGGAAATGTCAGAGCCGGCACTTGTCCAGGACTCGACCATTACACGCAATTGCTCAGCAGACCCTCCTGCGGCGTAAACCGGTATGACATTATATCCTTTTGATTCCAGTGCCTCTATAATGGAATTGGTCGGGTGCAGCTGTTGGGATGCAATATACATTGTACTTTCCAGTATCCCCACAGTTCTTGTTTTTGATTTATCAAAGAATGTGGCAATATACTCATCCAGCGAGTACCATCTGTCACGGTAAATTCCATAATTTTTTGTGCCGGTGAAATTAGGGGCTTCATACTGGAAATTGTAACCTAAAATATTTAAAGTGTATAAAATTTGATTTTTTAAGTTTTCCTTATCGTTAATATCCTTATATAATACCAGTTTATTCAGAATGCTGTTAAATTTAGCCCCGTCACTTTCAATGTAGTTGTTGATGTCTGTGAATGAATTTCCACGTTTAGTATTTTTAAAGTAATCTATAATATCATCATTTGTAAAGGAAGTGAAAATTTTATTATAATCAACAGTATTGTTTCTAACCAGATTTATTGAAGTGGAACCTGAATTTAAATTACCTGAAGGAAGTTCCAAAATTAAGAACAGTTCCTTGTGGGACAGTTCAGGATATTTTCCCAAAAGATTTGTTAAAACAGAATCAACATCTGTGCTGATCCATTCGCCGATGAATGCATCTGATGTTGAAAAGAGTGAATGCAGCTCATTTTCGCTCATGTCCTTGACTTGTTCCCCGCTTCTCAAGACTATATTAAAACCTGACTTATTGTCCTGATTATATATCTCATCACAGGCCGAATCTATAATATTGGTTCCTGGATTGTCTGAAATTATAAATACCGTTTTATTGTGAGTATTATCATTTTTAATTACATCCTGTGAATCATCCGCAGAAGTTAGATTGTCATTGTGGGCCTCTGCAAAACTCACTTGAGAAAAAATTAAACATGATATTAAAATTAATATTAAAAATACCTTTTTATTCATGAAAGTTCCCTTTTATTACTTAATATGTTATATTTTAAATATTCTTAATAATAAAGATTTACAAAGTATTACTAAAAAGGTAAAAAACCTGAAAAAAGTATTACTCAAAAATTGAGTCACTGCAAAATATTTATTTAATCAAAAAAACAGAATTATATTATTAATAACTAGGGGATAATTATGAAATATGGGAAGGGTATTGTAAAAAAGTATTCAAGGGAATACAACAGGACACTGAAAAACGGTGAGCGGAAAAAGTATACAACCGAGCAGATACAGATTACAGTGCCAAAAAACGAAGACATATACGAAAACAAGGAAGAAGTCCTTATTATCCCGAATTCAGAAATTGAAGAGTTTAAAAGTAGAGAGGAAGAAATTGATGTATTGAGAATAGCTAACTATTTGCATGTTGAGGAAGTGAAAAAATTGGAAAGACAACTTGAAGAGACCGGTAACTCATCTACTTTGGAATATGAAAAGGAAATTGAAGCGCTGAAAGCAACAATACAAGAGCAAAACGATGCTTTAAGCGAAATGGAAAGCAAATACGAACATCTCCATCAGGACAACATCGACCACCTGAAACAGGAAAACGAGACAATAAAGGACAAGCACTCAAAGCTGATAATTGAAAACGAAAACCTCAAAACCAAGTTTGTCAACATGAAAACAGAAAACGAGAACCTCAAGACAAAATACTCAAGCATCAAAGAGGAAAACAAAAACCTCAAAAACAAGTGTTCCAACATAAAAGAGGAACATTACTCACTTAAGGAAAGCTTCAATCAGGTTTCAACAAAATACGACCATCTCAAACAGGAAAACCTCAACACCAAAACAAGCTATGCTGAAATCTATGAACTGAATGAAGGCTTAGAAAAAGATTATGATTCACTTTTAGATGAATATAATGATCTTGTAGACAGGTTCAATGACCTGCAAGAAGAATTATATAACATCAAAACCCATCAAACCCAAGATGAGTTTATAGCAAATAGAGTTAAGGAATTTATGTTAAACAGGAGTTAGAGACTTTTATAGTCATCCTGAAACTCCGGATTCCACCTTTTCAATCCTGGAATGAAGGTTGCTGTGATTGCGGTTGCATGAGTTTCGGCCAATCTAGGATTTTTATCCATCATCTCATGAGTTTTTCTTACAATCATCTCCTCAAGAGTTATGTCAGGTTCAGTGTATTCTCCATCCTGATAGCAGTCCTTGCAAAATTCAGGGTTAAGGCTGCCGTCCTTGTTGGTTCCGTAATCTTCTTTTATAATTGGCTGTCCGCATGAATTGCAAAATCCCATAGTATACACCCTTAAAAAAAAAATAGTTGTAAATTAGAATGAATCTAATTTACTAGTCGTCTTTTACATCAATGTTTTCATCTTCATCCATGGCAAGTCTCATGTTGTCTGGATCTGGGTCAAAGTGTTCCAAGAAGTCTTGTGCAGCTCTTCTTACGTCTCTTGAACCGATAATGTATCTTCCTGCAATGATGATGTTTGCACCTTTAGTGATTGCTTCTTCAACATTGTTAGGTTTGATTCCTCCAGCAACGGCAATGAGTCCTTTTTCACCGAGGGTCGCTTTAATATCTTTAATGTTACCCCATTCGGTCATGTCACTGGTGTCTTCACCGTGTTCTGCCCTGTAGGATTCCATATCAACATTTCTGTGTAACAGTACGATGTCAGGTTTCAAGTCATCAGGAAGTTGAGCCAATTTCTCTTCAAATCCTTTAACGTTCATCATATCAAGAATTGAGTAGATACCTTGTTTTTGAGTTTCGTGAATTGCTTTTGCAATTGATTCGATGGTACCGAGACCGGAAATTGCAACTGCATCAGCGGTTTCATCCGCCGCCATTTTAACTTCCACACGACCTACATCCAAAGTCTTTAAGTCAGCAATGATGAATGCATCAGGACGCAATGCTCTGATTTTACCGATTATGCCAACACCGAATTTTTTAACAAGTGGTGTGCCCGCTTCAAGAAGGATCCTGTCGTTGTCAGGCAGGTCGTTGATGATTCTCTCCATAGCTGCTTCATTGTCAAGGTCAAGTGCAACTTGCAGGTATGGTGGGCTCCAGAGTTTTTTGACTTTGAATCCCATGATTGGGTGAGTTCCACGGTCTTTTTCTGCAAGCACTTTTTCAATGTCTGGGTAACCTGCCATTGCTCTTCTGATAGCCAATTTGGTTGCTCCGTAATTGTATTGGTAGATTTTTCTGTAATCTTCAGCTGAAGGGTCAATGAAAACACTTACATTGATTACAATGTCTTCAACGATGTCTTTTGGTATGTATCCGTCTTCAACTGCATCAGCAACTGCTCTTGCAACTGCGGTTTGAGCTGGTCCGAAAATTTTACTTGCGTCATCTAAGTCTCCGACAGTAACCTTAGGAATAATTAAGGTTGCCGGTTTGGTCATTAAGTTAGGTCTAATTACACTTGTTAGTGGAGTGTGGCCTACGGAAAGGTTAGATAAACCATTAGCGAAAGCTTGACCGACTGGTCCGAACTTATCACCGATTAACAAGTCAACGTGTGCTAATTCTGGGCCGTCTCCAATAAGAGCTTCTCCTATTCTATACATTGGGTCCATTAAATTTCCTCCATATTATACTATAACTTTTATTTTTAATAAACTATTGGAAGTTAATCCTTCTTGAGATGTCCTTTGGCAAAGGCAATTTTCTGAAAGGTTTTCCTTCACATTTAGCATTAATTTCACTGATCAATTCATCAACTGTCATTTCAACCTTTTCGCCGGTTTCACGTACAGTTACCTGGAACTTGCCTGATTCGGCTTCCTTATCTCCAACGACAAAAATGTATGGTATCCATTCTTTTGAAGCGTTTCTAATCTTTTTACCTACGCTTTCATCCCTGTCATCAATGTCCACACGAATGTTGGCCGCATTGATTTTTGAGTAAAGCTCTTCTGCAAATTCCTTGTGGGATTCGGAAATGGTCAGGATTCTTGCCTGAATCGGACTTAACCAGGTTGGAAGCATTGGTGAACGTTCGTTTATTTCGATTGCTGTTTTTTCAAGCATTGCACATAATACCCTTTCTATACTTCCGGTTGGGGAAGTGTGCAGGATTGTAGGGTTGTGCTGATTGCCGTCTTCGCCAAGGTAGGTGATGTCGAATCTTTTACCGCTTTCAACATCGATTTGAACTGTAGGGTTTTCAATCGGACGGCCTAATGCGTCAATGTTTGCAAGGTCGATTTTGCATACCCAGTAATGGTGTCTTTCAGGTAAAATCTCCAGCAAAATAGGTTTTTCGAATTTTTTAGCAATTTCATACATCCACTGCTCGTTTTCATCAAAGAAGTCCTGGGTTGCCCTGAAAATCACTTCAAAGTCAAGTTCCAAATCTTTACCTGTCTGCATACACATGTCTGTCTGTTGGGAGAATTCCTCAAGGGATGCATGGACATCTGTACAGAATGAGTGACAATCCGGCATTGTGAATGCCCTTAACCTTTTAAGACCGACAACTTCTCCCTTTTTCTCAAAACGGAAACTGTATCTGGTCAGTTCAAAAATCTTTGCCGGCAAGTTTTTCCAGGTCAGGTATGAGTCTGACATTAATCTGAATGCACCGAAACATGCAGCAAATCTTAACATCAGGTTCTTTTTGGTGTCAGTTCTGTATTGCCTTTCACCGAACTTGTATGCATGCTCATAGATTGCCTGGTTGTCAAGATCATAAAAGATTGGAGTTTCAACAGGCATTGCTCCACGCTCAACGGTAAGGTCATAAACGTAATCGGCTAAAAGGTCCCTTATGAGTTTTCCTTTAGGATACCATCTGAGGTTTCCCACATCTGATGCAGGCTCATAGTCACAGATTTCCTTTTCCCTCATCAGTTTTACATGTGGAGGTTCACCTTCATCGGATGCTCCACGTCCAAGCTCATAGTCGACAAGCTGCTTGAATGCGTGGTTTTTGAAATCGAAATCATCGATTTGGGTGATTTTGTCCCCTTCAAGTATTTGCCATTTGGAAGGTTTTCTTTCGACTTTTTCCTCTTCTTCGTCGGCAGTGATTGTTCTTGAAAGCTCGCTTAACGGGTGTCCTTTACAGGAAATTTCAAAGGCCTTATACCATCCGAAAGGTACTCTTTGAACAGTTAAGTTTTCAGCCAGAAGTGCCTGTTCAGCATCTTTTAGGATTTGAACGGCAATTTTTGGAGAACTTAATGATGAAGACAGGTGAGCATATGGATACAATACTATATTTTCAGCCTTAACCTGATCATTAGTTTTTAAAACTTCCTTAACTAGATTTTTAACGATACCTTCTGGATTATTTTCATCATCTTTTTCAACAGCTGTAAATACTACCAAAGAATCATCAAAGGAGCCTGATTTTTTTGCTTCTTCAATATCTTCAGCTACAGGTGTCTCTTTTTTCACATTGTAGTTTAAATAATCAGAATGAATAAGAAGTATTCTCATTTAATCACCAATATATTAATGATTAAATTTTTGATTTTAATATTATATAAAAATAGTTAATTGGAAATCTGGAGTGCATGTGAATTTCATGGAGAGTGACTTCGCACATGGATTCGAAAAACGGGTCCGAAAATAACTATGATTTAATGAAAAGAATGATTTATTAAACAAATAGTAATGTCAATAATGTTGATGATTATTGGTTGCATCTTAATTTTAATTGGTTGGTGTATTGTAGTTTGGTGTTTTGTTTTGGTGTAGGTATATGAAAAAATAAAAAAAAGTAATAGAGATTAAAAATCTCTATTTGATTGTAATTTTAACCTTTTTGGTTACTTTGTTGAAGTAGCTGTTTCCTTTGTAGGTAACTTTAGCGTTGTATTTAGCCTTTTTGGTTAATTTTTTGAGCTTGAATACAGCTTTACCTTTAGCGTTGGTTGTTGCTTTAAAGGTCTTTTTACCTACTTTGATGGTAACTTTTGCCTTTTTGATTGCTTTACCTTTGTTGTCTTTTAAAGTTATGGTGTATTTTTTAACTTTTACGGACTTTTTAAAGGTTTTCTTTTTGGCGGTTACTTTAGGAGTTGCCTTTTTAACTGTTAATTTAAACTGATCTATATCAGCTTCTAATTTATCAGTTCCTTTAAATGCTACATTTGCAGTGTATGTTTTAGGAACCATATTTGCAGGAATAGTGAATACAGCGTTACCGTCTTTATCGGTTGTGCCTTTATAGGTTTTACCGTTTACGGTAATTTCAATAGTTGCACCAGCAATAACTTTATTTGTAACTAAATTGGTTAATTTAACAGTTACTTTAGCATTGTTTTTGTAAACAACAGAAACAGGATTAACTTTAATTAAAGTTGCTTGCTTAATGGTAAATCCAATTATTTCTTCAACAGCATAATATTGGTCATTACCTGCAAATGAAGCAGTAATAGCCAAATCACCGGTTTCTTTCATACTTACATAGTAAATATTTGCGGTACCATTTTTAATAGTAACGTTTTCCACAAATCCGGAAGGATAGGTAACAGTAAGATTACCGTTTATAGCAGCAGGTAAAGCAACAGTGATGTTTACTTCTCCACCGACAACTTTTACAGTATAATTCATTGCAGGAGCGATTTTAGTAACATTTGCTACATTTTTTGCAAAAATGGAATAATAAGCGTTATCACCATTATAAGTAACGATAACTTGATATTCGCCTTTAGCAAATGGAGTGAGTTCATCATAACTAGCAGTACTGTTTACAAGAGTTTTATTGACAGATATTTGTTTATCTTGTGAATCAATTATTAAAAAGTTGATGGTACCGTTTGCACCTTTGGTTACATTAGCAACAACAACAATATGACCAAACTCATTTACAGTAGTGTTAACGATTAACTCAGGAATTTCTTTATCTACAACTAAAGGAGTTTCACTTTTGATAAAAGTATCATTATAATTACCTTTATTGTCTTTGAAGTCTACAGTGTAATTATATTTACCTTTAGCATAAGTTTGAAGTTCACCAAAGTCAGCAGTACCGTTTACAATTTCTTCAGTACCTTCTGAAACAACAGCGCCAGTTTCATTAATTACTTTAAAAGTAACATTACCGGTTAAAGCTTTATCTCCAGCTACATTAATTTCAATTATACCGAATTCATTAACTTTAGCAGTGACTTTTAAATTAGGATTTGCTTTAGTTATATTGAATAATTCAACATCTGCACTGGTATCATAATTGTTATCTTCAATATTTGCGATTTGAATTTCATATTCGCCAGCACCCAAATCATAAATAGTAACTTTTTCATCATCAATTGTATAGTTAAGATTTTCAATATCCGGTTGAGTTCCTTCAACTAGAAGTCTAACAGATACGGTAACATTATTTGTTCTGTTAACGATTTTGTAGTAAACTACAACAGGAGCGCCGTAAGTTACATTTTCAATTGGACTGATGGTTACGTTGGATCCGTCTTTATTAACTTCAGTTTCACTTTCAATAGTATCGTTTGCACCATAGGTGTTGTTTGAAACAGTTAATGCACCTTTGTTGTAAATAGCACTACCGTTAGCTGCGTCGTTATTTGTGAAGTTGGAACGAGTTACACTTACTGAATTACCAGCAGCTGCAATAGCGCCACCATATCCATCAGCAGAGTTGCTATCGAAATTACATAAGTCAACTTCCACATTAGAACCTAAAATTATGATTGCTCCACCAGTAGGATTTGCACCATTAACCGCTTTATTTTCTTTGAAAGTGGAATTATAAATAGTAACAGTATCAGTTAAATACATCGCACAGATTGCACCACCGCCAGTATTGTAACCAGGGGATCCGAAACCATTAACAACATTGTTTTCAAAGTAAGAATCAGTTACTTCTAATTTCACTTTATCCCAAGCATAAATTGCAGCACCAGCATAACCTGCATTATCCATGAATCTACAATTATCAATGACTGCAACAGTCGCAGCAGTTTTAGATGCTATATTTATAGCTCCACCAAAAATACCACTATTGTTAGTGAAATTGGAATTATAAATATATATGTTTCCTTCGTAACTTGTAATGGTACCTGACAAAGCGTCCCCTTTGGTTCTGTTAGCTTTATCTTTAAGATTATTTGCAAATACAGTATTATTAATATTTAAAGTACCACGATCGTTATAGATTGAAGAAGCACCAGTATTGCGGGCATTAAGATCATTTCCATCAAAGATGGAATTATCAATATCTACAACACCAGCATCATTGTAAACACCAGCACCATATTTAGCAACATTATCAGTGAATGTTACGTAATCAGCAACTAATTTTGCACCAGATCCAACATAAACAGCAGCACCTACTTCAGCAACACCATTGGTTAAAGTGAGTCCTTTTAATGTTAAGGTACTTCCAGCAGTAACATTAAAGATTCCACCAAGTTTTTTTGCGTCAATTGTGTATTTTCCTTGACCGTCAATAGTGAAATTCTTATTAATTACAATATCATTTTCTTCAGCAACTCTAGTATAGTCTTTTTCTAGAGTCAGGTTATTTCCAGCATTATTTATTTCAGTTTGTAATGTTGTGAAATTTGCCGCCGGTTCTGCTGCTGGTTCAGGATCTGCCTGAACATCTACAGCATCGTCCGCTTCCAAAGTTGTGGAATCGTCTTGTGCCAATACATCAGCAGAATCAGCGATATCTTCTGCAGCTGAAACTGCAGAAACAGAGATTATCATTAGCACAGCTAATAATAATACCAATATCTTTGATTTATTCAATTTATGACCTCCAAAATTATTACAAGATTTAATCTAATTTTTAGATTAACCATTACTATTTAAGATAAACATAGTATATATACTATTCTAAAAAGCATTCATTTTATTTACTAGTAATTATTGTTATGTACATATAAATTAATTAATTA
>OCTW013415335.1_pt1 | contig 14783 bp, 12 predicted proteins | sample 1539671 | NCBI WGS metagenome assembly OCTW01 (sample SAMN02144230, study PRJEB22623) | gut metagenome | biome: sheep rumen | host: Ovis aries | place: New Zealand
GCCGACCCCCAGCGTGTCATGTACAATTGGGAATATGACAGCACAAACCACCGGGGCAATTTCATCATCCGGAATGTACCCCTGCCGTTCACCTACGACGAGGCTGCTAATACCATAACCACTGAATTCAACTTCGACGTATCGGGTGGGGGTACTGCCGGTGGTCAGCTGACCTTCAACCAAGTGCAAAGCAAACAATTCACTGTCCGATTAGGGAAATAAACCCACCGCTGACTGAAGACGGAAGGGCTGTGGTGCGACGAGACAAACAACAACGTGCCGCAGCCCTTTCTCTAACCCCCAATCCCCTTTCCGGCCCCGTGGCCATGGATGCTGTCCTCCCGACCTTTCCTCCCGCGCAGCGGCATCCCCTTCGCTCGGTGCCTGTCCACCCGACAGCCCCCTGCAGCCACCCGGCCTCAACCCCAATCACTTCATGAAAACCAAACGTCGACAATCTATGAACAAAAAATGGTACATCTTACCCCTGCTGGTGGCGTCAATAATGACTCTACAGCCCGTAGCCGCCTCGCCGGTGACCCCCCGCCGGGCCGCCATGGTAGCGCAGCACTTCTGGCGCACCTCCTTCTCGGCCAAGCAGGCGGACACCCTGGTCGATGGCAGTGCCCACTGGCCCTTCAGCGGGATATACCTCTTCACTAACCCGGCGGGAGGCTATGTGCTGGTAGCAGCCGACGATGCCGTCCGCCCCATATTGGGCTATTCGCCAACGGGCCGGATAGACCCCGCCAACATGCCGCAACCCCTGACCGAATGGCTTGAAGGCTACCAGCGGCAAATCGACTTTGTCCGGGCCAACAACGTGCAGCCCTACGCTGCCGCTGCCGCCGAATGGCAGCGGCTGGAGCAAGGCCTGGCCGCCAAACAACCCGCCGAGGCCGTCGTGGGTCCCCTGCTCTCCACCAATTGGGACCAAATTGAGCCCTACAATGAGCTTTGCCCCAACAGCGCCGCCACCGGCTGCGCCGCCACCGCCCAGGCCCAGATGATGAAGTTCTGGAACCATCCCCCCTTCGGCGTAGGCTCCCACCGCTATGTGTCCAACATCTATGGCGAGCAGTCGGCCGACTTTGCCCACACCCTCTACGACTGGCAGAACATGCCGTCGCAGCCCACCATCAGCTCGCCCCAGGCCGAGCGCACGGCGGTGGCCACGTTGATATACCACTGCGGTGTGTCAGTCGACATGGACTACCATCCTGCGGGCAGCGGCGGCAGTTCCGCCGTGGGACTGGTCGGTGTCGAGGGCTACGCCAGCATCGACAACTCTTTGCAGAACTATTTCCGCTACAGCCCCTCCATGTATGTCATCACCAAAGACGGCAACTTCACCAACGACACTTGGCGTCAGGCTTTGATTGACGAGCTCAACCAGGGTCACCCCATTGTCTACACCGGTTCGGCGCAGCAGGGAGGGCATGGCTTTGTGTGCGACGGCTACGACACCCGCCAGTATCTCCATTTCAATTTTGGTTGGAGCGGAGTGGGCGACGGCTATTTCCCCGTCGACTCCATCAGCCCCGGCGTGGGTGGAACGGGTGGTAACGTTACATACACATTCAATCTCTACAACCAAGCCCTGATGGGTGCCGTCCCCGTGCGCGAGCCCATCGTGAGCGACACGCTTATCACCTTTCCCCGCAACGGGGGTGACGACTCACTCCTTTTTGCCCCCAACGACACCGCTTCCCAGTCTTGGAGCGTAAGCTGCAGCCAGCCTTGGGTCGAGGTGCGGCACAACAACTTTGCCCACGCCGGATGGGTAAAGCTCGTCGCCCAACCCAACACAGCGCAGGGCGAGCGCATAGCTGAGGTGATCTTCACCCAGGGGCCGCAGCAGGTAAAAGTCAAAGTGGTGCAGTCCGACTTCAACGACGACGAGCTCTGCCCCGTGACGGTGGTGATGGAAAGCACCAACGGCCAGGGGTGGGGAGGCGATGCCCGCCTCACGCTCCAGTCGGCCAGTGGCTTCCAGTTTGGCACCGTGCGTCTGGACCATGGCCGCCGCGACTCGGTGCAGGTGCTGGTGGCGCCCCACAACGTTTATTCCGTGTGGCACCCCGGTGGCGGAACCGACCGCTATATCAATTACTATGTGAAGAACCAATATCACGAGCCGCTGGTCAGTGTCACGTATGCCTACCGTGATGGCGGCACGCACCTCATCGAGTGGCCTTGTGCCCATCTCGGCATAGGGCAGTCGGCCGAGCCGGACATAACCCTTTACCCCAACCCCGCGACCGACATACTGAACATATCGGCCCCCGGAGTCCAACTGGTGCAGCTGACCGATATGTGCGGACGTGTGGTTGCCACCTCGCAGCAAACGTCCATCAACATAAGTGCCCTCCCCGCAGGCATCTATTTCGTCAAATTGACAATGCATACAGGCTTAATTGTTAGGAAAATAGAGAAGTATTGATAGTTTATTGAAGTATGTGTTGTTGTCTGCTGTCCTTCCCTTTCCAAGGGTTTGGGCGGCAGACTTTTTTGTGCCCACCCCATCGTGGGGCGCAGGGCTGGCCGTGGGCGGCGCCTTGGGTCGGCGTTGAGCGGTGGCTGCAGTCCGGGCCGTTTGACATCCCAGGGTCGCTCTTTTGGCATTTGATTGCCCCACGCTCCCCGCGCCTTCTTCGCTAAATAAGCGGAGAAGGCGCGGGGAAGGTGGGGTGGAGGGCCGCCAAAGGAAGGGAGTTGCGACGGGCCGGTGGCGACGGCAGGGGGAGCGGGGGACGAGTGCGGAGGGCGCAAAAGAAAAGAGCGGGAGGCCGCAGTGCCTCCCGCTCAGGGTGTGAATGTCTGGACTGGGTTATTTCTTGAAATAACGGTTGTAGAGTCCTTCGAAAGCCTTGCCGTGGCGGGCTTCGTCGCGGCCCATCTCATGGACGGTGTCGTGGATGGCGTCGAGGTTGAGGGCTTTGGCGCGTTTGGCGAGGTCGTTTTTGCCGGCGGTGGCGCCGTATTCGGCCTCGATGCGCACGCGGAGGTTCTCGGCAGTGCTGTCGGTCAGCACTTCGCCCAGCAGCTCGGCGAATTTGGCGGCGTGTTCAGCCTCTTCGTAGGCGGCTTTCTCCCAGTAGAGTCCCACTTCGGGATAGCCCTCGCGGTGGGCCACACGGGCCATGGCCAGATACATGCCCACTTCTTTGCATTCGCCTTCAAAGTTCATGCGGAGGTCGGCCTTGATGTCTTCGGGGGCGTCCTTGGCCACGCCGACGATATGTTCGCAGGCCCATGTTTTGACATCTTCTTTTACTTCCTGCATTTGTTTGCCGCAGATGGGGCATTTATCGGGCATGGTGTCGCCTTCGTAAACATAGCCGCATACGGGGCAGATAAACTTTTTACTCATATTCGATCTGTATTTTAGGATTAATATTCTTGTTTTATCAGATTGCAAAGATATGGTTTTTTTTTGACATGTTGAAAACTTTTTTTGCGGACAGGTGGGGGAAAGGCTTTTATTTGGTATTTTTGCATTAGTGAATGTCGGTGTGTGTGAGTCGGCAAAGGTCTATCGGTGAGAGGGTCATGGGGAAGAGGTTTTGTGTCGGGTGAGGTGGCGAAGTGGGGGAGTGGTCTTTCCGGGCGGAGGCGCTGGCGCGGGTGGAGGTCCGACGGTTGGGGAAAGTGTGGGGCGTTGTGATAGTGTTGGGGAGCAGGGGGCCTCGTTATTTATTTGGGTGCAGAAAAGTTTAAATAATATCAAGATATGAAAGAAAAAGTTTTGAATGCCATGCGCGAGGCCGGGAAACCGGTGTCGGCTGGCGATGTGACCAAGGCACTGGGTGCCGACCGCAAGGAGGTAGACAAGGCCTTCGCAGAGTTGAAAAAGGAGGGTGCCATCGTGTCGCCTGTCCGTTGTAAATGGGAACCTGCTCAAAAATAGTACCGCCATGAGTGTTGCAATAAGATATTTCAGCAAGTTTGGCCATTCTGAACAGATGGCCGCAGTGGTGGGCGAGGTGACGGGAGCCAAGCCTGAGACAGTGGCGGTGCCTCTTGCCGAGACTGCTGACACGCTCTATCTGGGCTGCGGCGTGATGATGGGCAAGATTAGCGGCGAGATGGCTGCCTTTATCCGCACCCTCTCTCCCGACAGGGTGAAACGTGTGGTATGCTTCGGCTCGTGCGCCATTATCAAGTCGCCTGTGCCGCAGATGCGTTCCCTGCTGGAGAAGCAGGGCATCGCTGTGGACGGGCGGTCGTTCACCTGCCGCGGTGCTATGGGGCCGCTGCATGCCGGTCACCCCGACAAGCAGGATTTGGAAGACCTGCGCCAGTTCGTAAAGTCAATAAACTAAAAAAGTACAGGTTATGGAAATCAAGGCTATACGTATGTTCGACCACGGCTTTATGCACCAGCAGTTCGCCTTTGGCGGCGAGGGCAAGGAGGGTCTGGACGAGCAGATTATTTATCGCAGCAGTTTGCAGAACTTCCTCGTCGACACGGGCCAGGAGGTGATACTTGTCGACACCGGTTATGAGGACGGTTTCGCAGCTCCCGGAAAGAAACTGGGCGCTCCGCTCTATATGGGCGAGAAGGTGGCGGACTATATGCAGTCGCTGGCCGCCCTCGGCTACCGTCCTGAGCAGGTGACCCGTATTCTTATAACCCACAAGCACCCTGACCACACCAATGCCCTGCGCTATTTCCCGCAGGCTAAGGTTTATATCGGCCCAGAGGATGCCGATGCCATGAAGCTGGAAGGTGACAACATTGTCCGTCTGCAGTATAAGGATGGCGCTTATCACAACTTTCCCCGTGCCGAGAAGATTGTTGACGGCATTTGGATGGTCGAGGCCAAGGGTCACACCAAGGGCAACAGTGTGGTTATCGTCGAGAACGAAGGGCTCTTCTATATGATGCACGGCGATGTGACTTACTGCGATGCCGCATTGAAAGCCAACAAACTCAGTGTGGTGTTTGAGGATGTCGAGGCCGCCCGCCTGACGCTTAACCGTGTGCGTGCCTTTGTCGCCATGAATCCCACAGTGTACCTCTCCACCCACTGCCCCGAAGGCTATGAGAACCTGGAAATGAAACGCGTGATAACGCTATAGGCTTGCCCAGCCTTGGGATAATGGCAAGAGGGGGTCTGATAAGGGCCCCCTCTTGCTGTGTGTAAAGGTTTGGTGTCAAGGCTATCTGTCCATTCATTAAAAAACCGGGACGCGGAGGGTGTCCTGCGTCCCGGTTGTTGCGGTTGTCGCGACGGTGATTAGTCGAGCACCAGGCTGGGGGCACTGTAGGTGCGGCCGGCCAGCTCCTGGTTGAGCATATAGAGGCTCTTGGGGTCGTTGCCGAAGAGTTCCATCTTGGTGATCATGTCGCGGGCGTTGGTCTCTTCCTCGCCCTGCTCCTTGATAAACCAGTCGAGAAACTGCATGGTGCGGAAGTCCTTCACCTCGTAGGCGGCGGCGTAGATGTCGTTGATGAGGGAGGTGACATACTCTTCGTGGTGGAGGCCTTCCTTCAGCACATCCATATCGCTCTTGAACACCTTGTCGGGCTTGGCGATGGCGTCGAGGGTGACGGTGCAGTCGTTGTTCTGCATGTATTGATAGAACAGCATGGCGTGGTCGCGCTCTTCCTGGGCTTGGATCATATACCAGTTGGCGAAGCCGTTGAGGCCGCGGCTCTGGAAATAGTTGTTCATGTCCAGATAGAGGTAAGCGGAGTAGAGCTCCTTATTGATTTGCTGATTCAGCAAGTCGGAAACTTTTTTGTTTAACATGATGATATTGTGTTTTAAAAAATATATTTTTTAATCGGTAATCTTGACAAAGTCGCTTTTGCCGTGTTTGCACCAGGGGCAGATGTAGTCGTCGGGCATCTCGTCGCCTTCGAACACGTAGCCGCATGTCTGGCACACCCAGCGGGTCTTGCCGTCGCCGGTGGGGGAGGCCGGTGCCTGGGGTTTGGGCTTGATGTGCTGCTGGTAGTATTCGTAGGTGAGGGAGGGGTCGCTGCCCAGCAGGACTGACTCCTCAATGTCGGCGATGAAGAGGGTGTGGGTGCCGAGGTCTACTGTTTGGCTTACCTTGCCGCTGATGTAGGCATTGGTATAGCGGGGCAGGTAGAGGAGGCCGTTGGTGGAACGCATCTCCACCTCGCAATGCTCGAACTTGTTCACCTCGCGTCCGCTCTGGAACCCGAAATGCTCTATCACCTTCATCGGGGTGTGTTCCGTGAGCAGTGACACGTTGAACAGCCCTGTGCGGGCAATCATGCCATGCGTGTAGTTCTGTTTGTTGACCGAGATGAGCATCTGCTGCGGGGTGTCGGTCAGCTGCGATGCCACGTTGATGATGCAACCGTTGTCCTTCTCCCCCTCGCGGGCGGTCAAGACATAGAGGCCGTAGCTCAGTTTGAATAAAGCATTTGGGTTATGGGTGTTCATTTTTTGTTGGATTAAGGATTTTGAACTTATGAATTGGAATCTTTCAGTTGCGCGACGATGAGGTTGGCCAGGAACAGCAGGTCCTCCACTTGGCTTTCCTTCATGGCCGACTTAATGGTGAGGTCCTCGCCCAGCACGGTGATGTTCTTCATCTCGCCGAGGAGGGTGCGCATCTGCTTGCCGCTCTGTGCTGCCCAGGTGCCGTTTTCGATGATGGCCACCGTGCGGTTCTGCCAGGCATGGGCCTTCAGGTCGTGCAGCAGATCCTCCATCGGGGTGAAGATGCCGGCGTTGTAGGTGGAGGAGGCCAGTACCACATGGCTGTAGCGGAAGCACTCGCTCACCAGCTGGCTCACGTGGGTGTGGCTGGCGTCATACATGGCTATGCCTTTCACGCCCTTTTCGGCCAGCAGCGAGGCCATCTTCTCGGCCGCTGCTGCGGTGTGGCCATAAATGCTGGCATAGATAATCAGCACCCCGCGCTCCTCGGGCTGGTAGCTGCTCCAGGTGACATACTTGTCAATGAAGTACCCCAAGTCTTTGCGCCATATCGGACCGTGCAGCGGGCATATCATCTCGATGTCGATGGCTGAGGCCTTCTTCAGCAGTGCCTGTGCCTGCATGCCGTATTTGCCCACAATGTTGATGTAATAGCGGCGGGCGTCGTCCAGCCAGTCGCGGTCGAAGTTCACCTCGTCGGCATAGATGTTGCCGTTCAGGGCGCCGAAGGTGCCAAAGGCATCGGCGGAAAACAGCACCTTGTCCGTCGTGTCGTAGGTCACCATTGCTTCCGGCCAGTGCACCATGGGGGCCATCACAAAGGTCAGCGTGTGGCGTCCTGTGCAGAGGGTTGCTCCCTCGGCCACCGTCTGCAGGCGGCTGTCGATGTCCACGTTGAAAAACTGTCGTATCATCGTGGCGGCCTTGGCGTTGGTCACAATCGTCACCTCCGGATATCGCAGCAGCAAGTCCTCAATCAGAGCGCAGTGGTCGGGCTCCATGTGGTTCACCACCAGGTAGTCCAGTTTGCGGCCTTGCAGCGCGGCGGCCACATTCTCAAAAAACTGTCCTGCCACGGCGGCGTCAGCTGTGTCCAGCAGCACCGTCTTCTCATCCATCAGGATATAGCTGTTATACGACACCCCGCGGGGTATGGGATAGATGTTTTCAAACAAAGCGAGCTTCCTGTCGCTTGCGCCTACATAGTAGAGGTCTTGGGTTATTTGTCTTGAGTTTTGCATTTTTTACAGTGTATTATAGACTGCAAAGATACGATTTTTTTCAGAAATACAACCTTTTTTTCGCGCAAAAAATCTTTTTCTCTGCCAAATCGGTTTTTTTGTGTATTTTTGCACTTGAATAATCTTTGGGCGGGCATCCCTGGCTCACGGTGCCAGTTCCATTCCCGGCCAGCAATGTTAGTTGAAAATATGTCGTTTCGAAAAGCAATATCCTGCATTCTCTTTCCCCTGACCATTTGGTATGCCGTGGGAGTATGGTTCCGCAACCTTTTCTATGCCTTGGGCATCAAGCGTCAGCAGGCTCCCGCTGTCACCACCATCGGGGTTGGCAACCTCTGTGCCGGCGGCGCGGGCAAAACACCTCATGTCGAATACCTCCTGCGCCTCCTGTCCCCCCGCTACGAGACCGCTCTCCTCAGCCGGGGCTACCGTCGCCACACCCGTGGCTTCCTCCTCGACGACGGCTGCCACAGCCCCTCGCGTCTGGGCGACGAGCCGGCCATGGTGGCCGCCAAATTTCCCAAACTCACCGTGGCTGTGTGCGAGGATCGGGTCGAAGGGGTCCGCCGCCTGCTTCAGGCCGAGGTCCCGCCGCAGGTCATTGTCCTCGACGACGTCTACCAGCACCGCGCCATCAAGCCCACCCTCAACATCCTCCTTACCGAATACCACAAACCCTACTTCTCCGACTGCATCCTGCCCTTCGGCGACCTCCGCGAGTTCCCTTCCGCCCGCCGTCGTGCCCGCATCGTCATCGTCACCAAAGCCCCCGTCCAGCTCAATCCTATCGAGCGCCACAACTTCATCCTACACCTCAAGCTCCGTCCTCACCAGAAAGTCTTCTTCAGTCATATCGCCTACTGCCATCCCCTTCCCCTCATGGGCACTGCCGAGCTTCCCCTCTCCACCATCGACTCAGCCCTGGTTCTCACCGGCATTGCTCACCCCGAACCCATGCTGCAATACGTGTCGCAGTTCTGCTCCGCCACCCCCCTCCGTTTCCCCGACCACCACCGCTACACCCCCTCCGACCTCAAGCGCATCCGTCAGGCATTCGACCGCCTCGAAGGCTCGCGCAAACTCATCCTCACCACCGAGAAAGATGCCGTCCGCCTCCGCGAGCTGGCCGCCTCCAACCTTATGGAAGGCCTTCCTGTTTACTACCTTCCCATCAAGATTGAGTTCGACAGCTCCTCGCAGCAGGAGTTCGACCACTTTGTCGAGAGCGTAGTCCAGGAGAATGTGTCTTTCCTCGACCGCATGAAAAACACCAAATTCAACATCTGATGCATCCCCATAACAGCCTCAAAATCCCCCTGTCATGATAGTAGAAATCTGTGCCAATTCGCGCCAGTCGGCTGCCAACGCCCTTGCGGGCGGCGCCGGACGCATCGAACTCTGCCGGCGGCTCGACGTGGGCGGCCTCACCCCCGCACCCGACGACATCGACTATTGCCTCCGCACCCTCCATCTCCGCACCCACGTCTTGGTGCGTCCCCGCGAAGGCAACTTCTGCTACACCCCGCAGGAAGTCGACCAGATCATCCAGCAGGTGGAGCAGTGCCGACAACTCGGAGCCCACGCCGTTGTGGTGGGTTTCCTCACCCCCGAAGGGCATATAGACACCCGTCTCACCCGCCAGGTCGTCGCCCTTGCCGCCCCCATGCAGGTCACCTTCCACCGGGCTTTCGACGAGATTTGCCAAGATCCCCTCGAAGCCCTCGACGCGGTCATAGCCTGCGGCTGCCACCGTATCCTTACATCCGGTTGCAGCCCCGATGCCGAGCAGGGCATCCCCACCCTCCGCAGCCTCGTCCGCCATGCCGCTGGCCGCATCACCATCCTTGCCGGGGCCGGCATCACCCCGGCCAATGCCGCCCGCATCGTCAGCCAGACCGGCGTGGTCGAAATCCACGGCTCCTGCAAGGCAGTCTTGCCCGACGGCACCATCCAGACCGACACCGAAACCGTCAAACAGTTAATCAAATCCATATCCCAATGAAACACTTTCGACCCATTCCTTTAACAAGCTTTGTACTCCTCGTCCTGCTGGCCGCATCCTGTGGCCGCGATGCCCATTTCATCACCCATAAGGACTACCGCCAGCAAGTAGAGACCGACTTCAGGGCAAGGCTCGACAACATCGCCATGCTCGGAGACCTCAGCGCCACGCTCGACACACTGCCCCTTGCCGAGCGCGAGGCCATGCAGTTCCTCTATGCCTACATGCCCTATAGCGACCTGGCCGACTACACCCCCGCTTTCTACCTCGACCAAGTGCGCTACGCTTTTGCTGCCCGCGACACCATGCCCTGGGGCCGTGCCGTGCCGGAAGACCTCTTCCGCCATTTTGTACTCGTCTACAGGGTGAACAACGAGAACCTCGACACCGCCCGGCAGTATATGTTCCATCAGCTCAAAGACCGCGTCCGGGGGCTGTCCATGTACGATGCCGCGCTGGAGGTCAACCACTGGTGCCACGAGCATGTGGCCTACCGCGCCGCCGATGCCCGCACCTCTGCTCCCTTGGCCACCCTCCGCACCTCCCTCGGCCGTTGCGGCGAGGAGAGCACCTTTGCCGTCACCGCCCTGCGTTCCGTGGGCATTCCTGCCCGCCAGTGCTACACACCCCGCTGGGCTCATTGCGACGACAACCACGCCTGGGTCGAAGTGTGGATAGCCGACTCCACCGGTCACTCCGGCCAGTGGATGTTCCTCGGCGCCTGCGAGCCCGACCCCCGTCTCGACATGGGTTGGTTCTCTGTACCCTCCACCCGCTGCCTCATGGTACACAGCAAAGCCTTTGGCCGCTACCATGGCGACGAGGAGGTGGTTCGCCAGACTGCACTCTATAGCGAGCTCAACCTCCTCAGCCACTATGCCCCCACCCGCCGCGTCACCGTCACCGTGGCCGACCCCCAAGGCCAGCCCCTCAGCGGTGCCACCGTCAAGTTCAAGATGTACAACTATGCCGAGTACTACACCCTGGCCACCTATCCCACCAACGCCCAGGGCCAGGCCTCACTCACCACCGGCTTGGGCGACATACTGGTGTGGGCCACCGACGGCTCCCGCTACGCCTTCAGCAAACTCGATGTCAGACAAGACAGCACCATAACCCTGACCCTCTCCAATGATACAGATAACTCAGGAACCCCCGATTATTCCGAAACCTCCCCCAATATAGTCCTTCTCGACATCGTCCCGCCCGCGCCCGGCGCCCCCAAAGCCACCGCCACCGACCAGGAGGCAGCCGCCAACGCCCGCCGTCTGGCCTACGAGGACTCCCTCCGCAACGCCTACACCGCCACCTTCCCCACCGAGGGCAACTTCAAGTCCTTCCTCCCCAAAGACTGGCTCTGGAACCCCGCCCTCTTCTCCGATGCCCAGGTGTGGGAAATCATCCACAAGTCCGAAGGCAACTATGCCGAGATATACAAATACTTCGAACACTGGAGCGCCCAATACCGCAGTGGCGAGCATATATACGACTACCTCAAATCCTACTCCGACAAAGACCTCCGCGACATCACTGCCGAGGTGCTCAAAGCCCACGAGACCGACTTCGACTGGCTGGACCACGCCAAAGGCACCTGCACCAACCGCCCCTACACCTACGACGTCTATAAGCGCGGCATCCTCCCCGCCCGCGTCAGCAACGAGCTGGTGCGTCCCTACCGCGCCGAGCTTGCCTGCTTCAAGGGCATGACGGCCCAGGCCATCCGCCAGTGGACACTCGACAGCATCGCCGTCGACGACACGGGCAACTACTACAACTGCCCCATCTCGCCCACCGGTGTCTACCGTCTGCGCCATGCCGACCCCCACAGCCGCGACATCTTCTTCGTCGCCGCCTGCCGGGCCGCCGACATCCCCGCCTATCTCGACAACGCCACCGGCTCTCTCTACACCTGGCAGGACAACCAATGGCAGAAGATGGAATGGGTCGCCACCGCCACCGCTTCCGACCCCCTCGCCACCCTCACCCTCACCTATCATGGCAAAGAACCCACCACCCCCGTCTATTACCCCCACTTCACCCTCCAGAAGCTTGAGGAGGGCGACTTCCGCACCTTCGACTTCGAGGGCGACCCCCGCATGGCCTCCTTCCCCGCCTCCCTTGCCCTCGAGCCCGGCACCTATTGCCTCTCCACCGGCAGCCGCTATCCCGACGGCACAGTCCTCAGCCGTCTCGAGTTCTTCACCCTCCAGCCCGGACAGAAAACCACCAAGGAGATAACCCTGCGTCCCCTCGTGTCACGCCCCATGGTGTCCGGGGCTGCCATCAGCCCCAGCCTCACCCTCGCCTCCGGCACATCCCTCTCCGCCTTTGCCGCCGGGGGAAAGTGCATCCTTGCCTTCCTCGGTCCCCATCGCGAGCCAGCCAAGCATCTGGTCAAAGAAATCGTGCAGCAAGAACAAGACTTCCGCTCATGGGGTGGCAACCTCTTCATCACCACCACCGACCCCGCCAACCCCGACCTGAAACAGCTGCCCAACGCCACCGTCACCCCCCTCGCCTCCGGCCAGCAGCACCCCGTCGAGAAAGCCGTGGCCCAAGCCCTGAAGCTGGACACCTACGAGTACCCCCTCGTGGCAGTCCTCGACAGCAAAGGCTCCATCCTCTTCTACAGCCATGGCTACAGCATCGGCCTTGCCGAGCAGCTCTTGGCCTGTTGCAGACAATAACATAGCAGTAAATAATCACAACAAGTATAACCTCAAACACCATCCATTATGTTAAAACGTATACTTACAACCGTTGCCCTCCTGCTCGCCATGAGCAGTGTGCTCCATGCCCAGACCTCCATGCGAGTGCCTCACGGCAGTTTCGAGCAGTGGACCCCCCATGCCGGCTACAGTGCCTCCGTCATGGGGCTCAATGTCCCCATCTACGACACCTTCTCCACCCCCGTAGGCTGGGACTACCTCTCCTATCATATCAACGAGTCCTTCTCATTCATGGGTCTCTCGCTCAATGTCAACACCGACATCCCCCTGGTCAAAGTGGGACGCGAAACCGCCAACGTGCCCGACAGCAGCCGTGCCCTGCGTCTGCAGTCCTTCATGCTGTCCGACTTGGTAAGCCCCGTCGTCTATGCGCTGGCCGTGAGCTCCATCGACTCCACCCTCACCCAGACCGTCCTGCCCACCGTCCTCTCCACCGGCCAGATTGACCTCGAGGCCTTTGTCCCCATTATTGGCAATTTGCTCACCAATGCCGACAGCATCGAGGATCTCCTCATCTCTTTGGCACAGATGGATGTCAACGAGCTTATAGCGGGAGGTTTGGCCCTCGGTGGTTTTGAGCCCTCCCGTCTTACGGGCAGCTATAAGTACCAGTCCGCCGGTTCGGGCGACAAAGGCGGTGTGTTGATGCTGGGCACCCACTACAATGCCGCCACCCACCAGCGCGACGTGGTGGGAGTAGGCGCCAACGTCGAGCTCACCGACATCTCCAACTACACCCCCTTCACCGTCGACTATACTCCCCTCCACCAAATGGAACCCTCCTTCCCCGACCAGGCCCCCGACTCACTCGTCATCCTCATCCTCTCCTCCGCCAGCGACAGCATGCAGCAAGGCTCCGCCCTCTGCGTGGACAACCTCGTGCTTTGGCACGACACTGTCCCCGTTGTCGAACCCGACACCTGTGCAGCCATAGTGGGACTGACAGCCGTTCCCGACATCCACGAGGCCGCTCTCAACTGGAGCACCACCGCCGTGGTGGACAGCTTCGAGCTGGAATACGGCCCCGCCGGCTTTGCCCAGGGCAGCGGCACCACCCTCTCGCTCACCAACAACACCGCCACCCTCACCGCCCTCGCCGCCAACACGGCCTACGACATCTATCTCCGCACCCTCTGTTCCGACAGCATCTATGGCGACTGGACTTTCCTCCAGTTCCAAACCGGGCAGGACACCTGCGCCCGCGTGTTAGACCTCACGCTGCAGGTCGTCCCCGATGCTAACTTTTATGAAATCCGTTGGTGGAGTGCCACCCAGCCCCACCACTGGGAGGTGGAATACGGCCTTCAGGGCTTTGAGCCAGGCAATGGCACAGTGGTCACTACCACCGAACCCTATTTCGGCATCTACACTATCGACAACACGCTCCAGCCCAACACATGGTACGACTTCTATGTGCGCTCCGTGTGCGACGGCGGCATCTATGGCGAGTGGGATTCGGTTCACTATCGCACCGCCTGCGCCACCGTGCAGGATCTTGCCGTCGAGGGCGAGGGGAACCTGACCTTCACTCCCGACAGCCTTGTGAGCGGATATAAGGTCACCTGGACCGACACCACCGCCACAACCGAGTGGATGGTGGAATACACGCTCGTCGGCCCCGGGCAGCCCGACCTGCCCCCCAGACCTGTGTCAGCCATCGTCGATGCCCCTGAATTCAACTTGCCCCCGCTGCGTCCCGACCACCGCTACAGGGTCGAGGTCCGCGCCCTTTGCGGCGAAGGCAATATGGGTGAGATCATGATGGTGGTTTTCGTCACAGCCCCGCTGCCCGTGGGCATTGCCGAAAGCGGGCAAACCCTTCTGGCCGTCAGTCCCAACCCGGCCCACGGCAGCTGCACCGTGAGCCTCGCCGACGGCCAGCCCGCCGAGTTGCGGCTCTACGCCCTCGATGGCCGTCTGCTGCGGTGCTGCCACTATGCCGGCGAGCCAGTTGATCTGCAGCTCCCCTCGCGCGGGGTCTTCCTCCTGCATGTCGTCACGCCCTCAGGCGCGGCCTCCTGCAAAATTGTCAACCGCTGACGGGCCGCCGGCGGCGGGCGCCGCCCCTTGCGGCCCCTCCGCCGGCCTCCGCACCAACCTCGCTCGTCCTACGGTCGGTCTATATAAATTTAGACCTCATTTATAGGCTCGTTGGCCGAATAAGTAAATCAGCCCGAAAGGCCGGCAATCCTGCGTTGAGCGAACTTGCGCCGGGGCCACCCTTTTAAAGGGTGGCCCCGGCGCGGTTTGATGGAATGTGGAGCAGAAAGGCTGGGTGTCGCGGGTGCGGCCCCAGTGTGGGCAGGGTGCTAACGGAGGATGATTTTTTGGGTGGCGGTGGCGCCGGGCGAGGTGAGGGTGAGGAAGTAGGGGCCGGAGGGGAGGT
>OCTW011590255.1_pt1 | contig 14782 bp, 16 predicted proteins | sample 1539671 | NCBI WGS metagenome assembly OCTW01 (sample SAMN02144230, study PRJEB22623) | gut metagenome | biome: sheep rumen | host: Ovis aries | place: New Zealand
GACGAGCTGTTTGAATACGCACTGATCGGACAGAGCAGCGCTGTTGAACTTCAGACCGCAGGTTTCCGGGACGTATTCTTCGATCCGCTGTCCGTGGTCATCAGTTATCTGTCCGAGGCCGGATACCGGTGTGAGGGGGAGCCGGACTGGACCGACCGGCCGGTTTATTTCTATCCGGACTACGTGCCCCGGATTTTCGATAATGTGGTATCCAATGTGCAGAAATACGCCGATAAGTCGAATCCCATCCGGATCCGGACGAAATTCGACGATCATTATTCTTCCATCTGTTTTCAGAACCGGACGAATCCGGAGAAATACCGGCGGGACCGGCACCGGGTCGGTCTGAAAAACGTCCGGAAGATGATGGAGGCCATGAACGGCCTGTGCGAGGTGGACGCCGAAGATGCAGAGACGTTTACTGTGACACTCCGGTTCCGGAATGCTTGAACCCCTTCAGTTTCCGGCGGAGAACACGGTGTGACGGGGTCCCTGCGCCGGCACCGTCCCGGATGCCCAGCATTGAGAAGGCCGTCCGGACGATTCCCAGATAAACCAGCAGTATGAAGATCGGCAGCAGAATCGTGCGGATGATCAGTTTCGCAATGCCATCCATGAAACTGCCCAGCACCTTCTCTCCCTCCGCTTTCAGCGCACTGGCGGATGTGCCGATCAGATCCTTGGCGGATTCCAGCAGATTTTTATTTTCCTTCGCCCTGGTCTGCCCTTCGATCTTCCCGGTGCCATTCTCTGCATCCTGCACCGTCTGTTTCACACTGCTCAGGCTGAACGTCTCCAGATGATCTGAGGCGAAGAGACACACCGGCACCACAGAATACAGCAGCACCCCGGCCAGCGCCAGCACTGCCGCCCCCCGGAGAAGCGCCTTTCTTCGCCGGAACACCCATAGAATCAGAATCCCGCAGGCCACCGGAATCAGAATCCGGAACGCCAGAAATCCGGTCAGTGTCAGCAGACAAGACTCCAGATACACCGCTGCGAGGATCACCAGCAGATAACCGCTCAGATCCGCCAGCTTATTTGCCACCGGCGTGGTGGCATCGCCCGGCACAGCCGCCACCACCGCAGAAGCCACCGCTGCGGAAGCCGTCATTTCCATCACCGTCGTCCTGGTTTCCTTCAGCGACTTCCCGGCCCCGGCGAGCACCCGGTCCGAAGTAAAAAAATCTGCTGCCACAAAAAAAGACAGCAATCCCGCAATCAGCGCAGCGGCAATCACTGCCGCTGCTTTCCCCTTATCCAACATCTTAACTCCTATCGCATTCTGGGGACCTGCTGCACGAATAATCCGTCCCGGTTACAGAAATAATAGATCCGCATGCCGCCGCTGATCTTGAAACGGGCCGCAGCATTCCCTTCCGGATATAATTTCACGATATTCATTCTATCAGAAGATGCCGCAGCGATAAAGGAAATATAGTGCTCCTTCCTCATCTCATGCTCCACCGTAACATAATATTCATCCTCCACCTGCTCCACCTGAAGCCGGTGCCGCTCATCCGCCGGTTCCGCTTCCTCCGGCTTCAGTAGCACCCCGTGGCAGTGAATCGCCGCCTCCCCCATACAGTGGAACACATTTCCGCAGACCGGACACACGTAAAACTTCGACCGCATCATATTCCCGGACACATTCCGGTTCGAAATCGCATTCCCGTTGATCAGCTCCGTCACCGAAACCCTGAGCGCCGCCGCCAGCGGCTCCAGCAGCGTGATATCCGGATACCCCTTCCCGTTTTCCCACTTGGACACAGCCTTGTCCGACACCATCAGCTTCTCCGCCAGTTCCGCCTGGGTATATCCGATCTTCTCCCGAAGCGCACGAATCGCTTCTCCTGTCACATATTGATTCATATTTCTTACCTCCATGGCAAGCGTACCATGCCCGGCGCTGTTCCGGTACCTACGCAGGGTGGAGTTCCCGGAAGGACAAAAAAACACCTTTCCCGCCGGTCGCTTCCCGGTCCGTCACCGACCGGTTCCCAGCCGATCCCGGATGTTTCCCCGCCGATCCCGTCCATTCCGTCTCAGGCGCCGGCCTTCTGAGGCTTACAGACATCACACCAGCCCCGGGCACCCGTCACTTCTTCCAGTTCCCGGGGTGTAACACGGACAGAAGTAAATTCGGATCCCCCTGCCGGGTGCACAACCCCAAAACGCTTCATCGATACATCCAGCCAGATCTCCACCCCCTCCTTCACGGCAAAAGGGCAGACCCCGCCCGGTTCGTGACCGATCAGCGCATTCACCTGATCTCTGGGGATCATATGAGGCTTCTCGTGAAACTGCGCCTTGAACTTCGAGCTGTTCACCTTCACGTCCCCGGCCATCACCACCATCACCGGAGAGCCCCCTGCCAGAAAAGTCAGCGTCTTCGCAATCTCCGCCTCACTGCACCCCACCTGTATGGCCGCATGCTCCACCGTATCGATAGTCTCCTGATGAACCGTGATCCGGTCCTCCATTCCCTTCCCTTTCAGATATTCCCTGACCTTCTCCGCTGACATAATCAGCGCCTCCTTTCTGCTACTCCTCCGGATCATCTTCCGGCCCCCCGAACCCTTCATACCGCATCTGATAGTACTTCGCACTGTAATACTCCGAGGCCTTCTTCCGCTGCCACATCTCCCGGTCCGCACAGATGGCCAGCATTTCGTCCGCAATTTCCTCCGCCGAAACCGGCCGGGCTGCCCGCAGATACCTGAGCATCCGCATCATCGTCTTCTCCGTACCCAGCTGCGTGGCAATCGCCCGGCCGAACTCTTCCGGATATCCGTAGCGGACCAGAAGGCGGACCAGATCATCATACAATTCTTCCCTCTTCAAGCCTACCTTCTCCTTCCCTTTTTCCCACCATCTCTCCCTTTTCCCGATTCACATTCCGATTGTACCATTTCTTTCGTCCGGCAGAAACCCCGGACGGCGGCTTCGATTCCGCCCCCGCACCGCCATATCTATCCGAATAGAAGTGAAAAAAACTGCTGCGCAGCCCGTCCCGGGCATCACGCAGCAGCTCCGCTGATTCCATCTTCAAACTATTCTTCCCTGCGGTTCCGGATTCTGAGTGTCAGAAGACCCAGAGCGGCAGCGCCGCACCCGATCAGGCCCAGCCCCCACAGCATTACGTGCGAAGAATCTCCGGTCTTCGGGAGAACCGATGCAGAAACCTTCTGCTTTCCGTTCCCTTCCGACTTCTTCACTGTGGTCGGTTTCTTCGAGGCGGCCGGCAGATTCGCAGCCGGCGTTTCCCTGCTGACAGTGTGTTCAGGCGAAGCCGGCTCCTCCGAAGCGGATGTATTCTCCTGATTCGGCGGAATCACCGGTCCGTTCGGATTCACCGGGTTCGGCGGGGTTACCGGCGTGGACGGGTCTGTCGGAGTCGAAGGGTTCGACGGATTTACCGGTTTGGACGGATCTGTCGTGCTCGGCGGATTCGAAGGGTTTGGAGTTTCCGTCGAAACTTTCAGATCCGCTGACGCACCCACAGCTGCCGTTTCGATCTCCGCGCCGACCATGTGCTGGAACGATTTCCCGTCAGAAGCGGTCACTTCCTGATCCCCATTTTTCACCGGCGAATACATCTTCACACTCTTCAGCCACGGGATCTTCGCAGAAACCGTCACCTTCTCCGTTCCCTCCGGCTTCTTCTCCGATACCAGCTGGAACGTTTCCCCGGCCTTCACCAATGTACTTCCCTCATACAGTGATGTACCCTCCGGCAGCGTGATTGTGTATGCCCCGTGGAAGTCCGCCGGTTCCTCTACATGGAGTTTGCCGGTGTACCATTTTCCATCCGTTTTCTTGGAGAAAGTTGTGTCTCCGACGATCTGCACACGGCTTGTCTGTTCGGATGTCGGTTCCGCCGAAAGAATGCTGATGCCGGATTTCGCTTTATTCAGCAGTTCGCGGCTCTTGTCACTGAGGCTCATTCCATTATTTTTCGAAATACCGTATTCATACATCAGCTGCCAGATCGCATTGCTCGTGCTCTCGTACGGTTTTTCATTCAAATACAACGCCGTATATGCCCCTCGAGGGTCCTCAAAATTCGTACAAGATGCTGCCTTATAGAACGCAGTGCCTGTGATATCACTATATTTCATCCCGGAGGCGGTTACTTTCGAAGTATCTTTGTTGTAGTCTAAAACAGCCTCCATAAATTTCTTCAGCGTATCCTGATCTTCCACCGGTTTCCCGGCCTCGGTTTCCCTCAACTCCGGGAAATCACTCCGGAGACGTTCGGAAGGAATCAGCAGCTGGCGGAAAGCAGCTTCGGAAATACTGCCGGAACCCCCGTTGCCTTCGATCGAGAACAGCCCCAGACCGTTATACGGATAACCGGCATAGAGCAGAACGCTGAGTTCCCGGATGAACGTATCATAATCTGTATCTGTTTTCCCCGTTTTTTTTCTGAAAGTTTTCCCTCGTCAAATACCCTTCTTCATATAACGGTGCTTTGAAAGTATCCGTATCATGAGGCCAATGCATCTCATTATTCATGCAGAAAAGGATGACATTCCCCACCTTGTGAATCGTCGAAGAAGGATCATACTCGATTGAAATCCCATTGGAATTCTGGTCCGAGGTAGTCTCCTCCCCGTGAACCGGAGTCATCCATCCCGCCGTCAGCAGCACGCTGATCAGGAGAACCAGAACCGGGAGCAACATTTTCTTTCCTTTATATACCATCTATTCATTCCCTTTCTTTTCCAATTTCCAACCCACATACTTCGTATTAATAACATACTTTTACCTGAATTTTTTATGCGTGTCAATAGTTTCACGGATATTTTTAATAATAATTATCATTTCTATGATCTGGTATACTGAGCGCCTGCGGCTTATTTTTTGTCCATTCCACCCGGAGCAGATTGACGAAACAGAGGCTGCCGGGTAGGCTAAAGGAAAGATCCGCAACATCAGATCGGAGGATAGATTATGGAGAATTGGAAACTCAGAAAAGGAAACGGACACATTGTGCCCTGCCTTGCGGAAATTCCCGACGGGGCGAAACAGATTGTTCTGTATGTTCATGGATTCGAGAGCTGCAAAGAGTGTGACACAGCCAAGCTGCTGCGGCGCCGGCTTCCGGCGGAGGGCGTGGGCGTCGTGTCTTACGATCAGCCGGGGCATGGAGAAGAGGAAGCCAGGCAGGAACCGCTGGGCATCGAAGCATGCAAAGACAGCCTGGCGCTTGTGGAAGAAAAAGCAGCGGCCCGCTGCCCGGATGCGGAAATCCTGTACTTTGGTTCCAGCTACGGCGCATACCTTACGGGCCTGTATATCAGCAGCCGGCCCCATCGGGGACACCGTTTTTTCATGCGCAGCGCTGCGGTGAACATGCCCTGGCTGCTGCTGGGGCCTCCGGGAACGCCGCCTGATCCGAAGGCCGCTGCGCTGCTGGAAAAGCAGGGATATCTCCAGCCGAATCTGGGCGTGGGCAATCCGGTGAAAATTCCCCGGGGCATGTTCGAAGACCTCCGGCAGAATAACCTGTTTCTCTCGTTCGCCCCCGATGCCTTCGGAGAAACCTGCTGCCGGATGGTTCACGGCAGCGAGGACCCGGTGATCGATCCGGAGATGGCCCGGGTTTTTGCAGAAAAATTCCGGATTCCCATCACCTTCTTTTCGGGAGAAGGGCACTCCATCAACCTGAAGCCGGGGGATCCGGACCGGGTGGTGGATATGGCGCTGGAATTTTTCCGGGCGTAGGGGCCGGGGGCGGTCGCCCGGGACAGGTTGCGGTCGTCCAGGACGGGTTGCGGTCGCCCAGGCTGCCGATTGTATACAATTTCCGCCTCATTTTCATGCATAAGGTGCGGAATCGGCCATTTGGGGCAATTTCGCACCTGATTTACGCTGGGCTGGGTGCGAAAATCAAAATTTATCTTGATTAATTAATGGATCTCGGCGTCACAGGGTGCGGATTGGAACATTTCTTCCGTTTCCGCACCTGTGAGCAGCTGCTCACAAGTGGAAATAAACAGGTCTCCAGAGTCATCAGCCGTTTTGAAAAGCGACACAGCGCCCTCGGCCGGATATTTACAATCAAACTCTTATAAATACGCATCCAGCAGTCTCTGAACGCCATTTCCGAGAACCGAATAGCTGCCGGGCAGGTGCGATAATCAGGATTTTTCGATTATCGCACCTGCCCTTTTCGTGCACCCGGTCCGGGCGGAAGAAAATCGAAATGCGAGAGTGCGGAATCGGCCGTTTTCGGCAAATCCGCACCTGCCGCCACGCCTGTCTGCCGCCGCACCTGTTATCTTACATTTTTTGACACCTCATCCGGCCGCCTGCTTTCCGCCGACCGCCTGCCTGCCTCTATAAGTGGAAGCGGCGGCGCAGCTCCGCCCGGGCCGCCGGACCACCGATGAGAACGGTGCCCAGGAACACCAGCAGGGTAACCAGAAATGCGGCGCCGGACAGGGCCGGATAAGCCGCCATGCCCAGAAGACCCAGAATCAGCGGCACTGTGCCCACCGGAATCATCATCAATTCCACAATCAGGTATCCGGTCCATCGTTTTCGGTTGATTATCGTCATCATAGCCAGCGTAACGTCCAGAAGAATCACAGCGATCGGGATGCCGAAGGCGATGGACCATCCCCGGAAGCCAGAAACAGCGTCGCCCAGGACAATCAGAAGGACTCCGCCGCCGGTCCCGCCGATCACTCTTTTCAGATAACCCATATCCCGGGAGAACAGGAAGAAGAACCACGTCACGTAGAACAGAATCCCGCTAAACACCAGTCCCCAGTGGATACGGGGCAGAAGAATCCTGTTCAGTCCGATGAAAACGGCAGATCCCAGAATGGCAGAAAACAGGAGGAAGCGGAACGCCCGTTCCAGTTTCCCGGGGTGCGGGCGAACGACAGGAAAGGTTCGGCTCCCCCGGTTCCACTCCGGTGTGATGAAAGGATCCCAGTCCGGCGGATCCGGAATCTGCTCCAGTGCGTGGAAGCACAGCGGACAGAACTCGCTGTCGTCGATCACATCCACGCCGCAGTGACTGCAATGTTTCATATCCTGTCTCCTTCTTTCTGTACCATCGGCCGAACTATACCAGTTGTCCGCCGGGATAATCGGCCGAACTATACCGGTTGTCCGCCGGGACAATCGGCCGGGCCGCTACTGATAGAACACGCCGTTTGTCTCCACCCGCACCGGAATGCCGTCCGCCGCCAGCCGCCGGAACACGCCCCGCTGAATCACCCGCTCCGAAAATGCGCTGCTGAAGCTTAGGGCCAGCGTGTCGCCGCAGGAGGAAATGACGCCTTTGATTTCCTGCCCCCGGGAGAACGGCAGCAGGCCGCTGAACATACTGATATAAGGCCGGTAATCCTCCCCCACCTCGAAGCGGCCGATGTTCGTGATGGTCGCCGTGTTCGCCAGCGCAATCTTGTTGTATACCAGCCGGATCGCCAGGCGCTTCAGCGGAAGAGGCACGAAGCGGGCCGCCGCAATGTCCTGGTTGGACACATTGTAGGAGAAGACGGCTTCCAGGTTTTCCTTTGTGATCTGCCGTGCCAGATCCTCCCGGACGATCCGGGCGATGTCCCGGAAGGTGTACTCGTCCCGGACGGGGGCGAATTCGGCGGATACGACGACAAAAAAATTCTTTGTGGTGATCGATCGGAAGAAGGGCCGGAGGTTCACCGGCACAGCCACCCGAATCGGGTGCTTACGACTCACTTTCCGGGCGTTTTCCTGGTAGGTGCTCCAGACGAACGCCGCCACCAGGTACTCGTTAATTGTCAGGCCGTACTGCGTTCGGGCAATTTCCTTCAATCGATCCAGCGGCATGTATCCGATAGTGACGCCCACGCCGTTTTTCGGCAGCCGCTCGCCCCGGATCCGGAAGGCCCGGCCCATCTTGTAATTCTTCTGGTGTTTTCTTCGGTAATTCCGCACGAAGTCATCTTCCCGGTTCAGAGAGGTTTCCGGGGCCAGGCCGTCGCCCAGTTTCTCCCGGAGTCCGGGATGGGAGAGCCTGAGATACTGATATACCAGTTCCCGCAGGAAGCCGATGGCCCCCGTGCCGTCCGCCAGTACATGGAATACCTCCAGATTGATGCGGGAGCGGAAATAGGTCACCCGGAACAGGTAGTACCGGTTCCGGGACGGGTGAATCGCTCCGCAGGGATAGGTATTTTCTTCCTTCACCGGCGGCGCCGGATGATTATTTCTCTCCAGATAGTACCAGAACACACCGGTGCGGAGACACACGTCGAAGCCCGGAAATTTCGGCAGAAGCAGATCCAGTGCCTGCTGCAGCAGTTCCGGCCGGACCTCCTCCCGCAGCACACAGCTGATCCTGTAGGTGTTCGTCATGGTTTCCGTGGCAATCGCCGGAAAGAGCAGTGCAGAGTTGTCCAGTTTTTCCCATTTACGATATTCTTTCATCTGTTCCTCTCCGGCCGGGGACAACGGATCCCGCTGATCGTCTGTCCGGCGTGCCTCTTCGGCCTGTATTCCGTGCTACATACACTTCGGCCTGTATCCTGATTTTGCCGAAAAAAGTTCTTACATCTGATGTTTTTTCGTGCTACAATAGTGAACAATTGCACTGAACAGTCCTGCTGGTAATATTGGAAACGCACACTCCCGAGTGATAACGAACAACACAGCGAATCACGAAGGAGGTTTTTTTGATGGAAAATATGCCGAGAACGAAAACGGAAGGTCTCTTCTTCAGCATCCTCATGACATTTCTGATGGTCTACGCCATGGTATGCTACAACATTGCCCTGAACCTGGGCGGAATGTCCAATCAGGTATTTCTGATGGCCTTCGGTGAATTGCGGATCATGTGGCCGGCCGCACTGATTCTGGAAATGCTGGTTCTGAGTAAGCCGATCATGGCGCTGACCATGCGCGCCGTAACTCCGGAAATGCCGCCGATGATCATCATTCTGATCCGCAGTGCCATCACCGTCTGCCTGATGTGTCCGTCCATGAGTTTCATTGCAGCCGTTCTCTTCCAGGACGCCGGCGCCCAGCTCCCGGCCCTCTGGGTACAGACAGCCGTGTTCAACTTCCCGATGGCGCTGTGCTGGCAGCTCTGCTTCGCCGGCCCGATCGGCCGCGCCGTCTTCCGGCTCTTCTTCCGCCGGAAATCCGCCGCAGCGCCTCTCGCCGTGCGCCGGAACAGTACTGAGATCCAGTAGACTCCCTGTCCCGGGAAAATAACGGAAAACAGCCGGGGACTTCCGGCTCTGTTATCTGTCCGCCGTTATATGTCGATCCACTCCACAGGATTGCCGTGATCCTCGATCACCCGAACCAGATCTTCCGCCGCCAGCCAGATGGTGGCGGTGTTGTCATTCGGGTGTACGCCGATCAGGCCTCCCGCGAAGAAGCGATCGAGATATAACGTTATTTTTTTGTCCTCGTCCTGGAGAAGACCCAGGGGAGTCACCGCCCCCGGGACCAGGCCCATGCGTTCCATCAGCTGCGCAGGAGACGCAAAAGACAGGGGACGAAGTCCGTGGACCTTCCGGAATTCCTTCAGGTCCACCCGTTTCTCCCCTGCCACAGTGATCAGGTAAAAATTCTTTTTCTTGTCATCCCGCACGAACAGGTTCTTTCCGTCCCGGTCCGGGTACGGCAGGGAAACCTGCTCCAGTTCCGCCATATTGTATACGGCGGGGTGATCCGTCACTTCGTAACGGATTCCGGCCCGGTCCAGATAGTCATACGTTTCCTGCTTGTTCATTCTGCCCCTCCTCCGGCGCTCTCCTCACCTGTTATCCATATTATTCGGTATGGAGAGACGGATTGCAAGGTATTTCACCGGTCTGCGATCGCGAAAGTGATTTCTCCCTTTGCCGCAATCTCCCCGTCCACCTTCGCCACGGCGCTGCCGAAACCCACAGATCCCCGCAGGGCGGTCAGTTCGCAGTACAGGTCCAGCACGTCTCCGGGAACCACCTGCCGGCGGAAACGGCAGTTCCGGACGCCGCCGAAAACGGCAGTCTTTCCCCGGTTCTCCTCCTGAGACAGCAGCGCCGCCGCCCCGGTCTGGGCCAGGGCCTCCAGGATCAGAACCCCGGGCATAATGTGCATCCCCGGGAAATGACCCAGAAACTGCATTTCGTTGGCCGAAACGCATTTCCGGCCCCTGGCCCATTTCCCCGGCTCCATATCCACGATCCGGTCCACCAGCAGGAACGGATAACGGTGGGGAAGGATTTCCTGTATCTGATTCGAATTTAGTTCCATGATTCTGCCCTCCTGAAAATCACCGATGCATTATGACCGCCGAAGCCCAGGGAATTGGACATGGCGCAGGCCGACCGGAATGGTTTCCCGGTGTTCGGCACCACATCCAGATCACAGTCCGGATCCGGCGTCTGATACCCGGCCGTCGGAGGAGCGAACTGATCCCGGAGTGCGTTCACCGTCAGAATCGCCTCCACACCCCCGGATGCCCCCAGCAGGTGTCCTGTCATGGACTTGGTGGAGGATATCAGCAGAGAATCCGCCGCCGGTCCGAAGGCCCGCTTCACAGCCGCCGTCTCACACCGGTCGTTCATCGGCGTGGAAGTGCCGTGGGCGTTGATATACCCCACCTCCGAAGGGGAAATCCCCGCATCCGCCAGCGCTGAAGTCATACAATATGCCGCACCGCTCCCGTCCTCCAGAGGCGCCGTGATGTGATGGGCATCACAGCTGACGCCGTAGCCTGCCACTTCCGCCAGAATCGGCGCCCCCCGCCGCAGGGCATGGCCGTATTCCTCCAGCACCAGAATACCGGCACCCTCTCCGATCACGAACCCGTCCCGGTTCCGGTCAAACGGCCGGGACGCCGTCTTCGGATCCGGATTCACGGACAGGGCCCGCATGGCAGTGAATCCGCCTACCCCCAGTTCGGAGATGCAGCTCTCCGTGCCTCCGGTGATCATGACATCCTGATATCCGTCCCGGATCTGGCGGAACGCTTCCCCAATGGCATTCGTGCCGGAAGCGCAGGCTGTGACAACACAGGTGCAGCTGCCCCGGAGCCCGTACCGGATGGCGATGGTTCCCGCCGCCATATTGGCGATGGACATGGGCACGAACAGCGGGGAAACCCGGTCGAACCCCTTCTCCATGCCCCGGTAATGTTCTTCTTCAATGGTGGGAAGACCGCCGATGCCGCTGGATACATTCACGCCGCAGCGGCTCGGATCCTCCTTCTCCATCCGGAGGCCGCTCTGCTTCACCGCCTCATCCGCTCCCACCATTGCCAGCTGGGTGAACCGGGCATTCCGCCGGGCGGTCATCCGGTCCATGTAGTCTGTCGGATCGAAGTGTTTCAGCTCTCCCGCCACCTGAACCCGGTGTCCTGACGGGTCATAGGACCGGATCCGGTCGATGCCGCATATCCCGGCCCGGGCATTTTCCCACATCTCTTCTGCGGTGTTTCCGATGGGGGACAGACCTCCCATTCCGGTCACCACGACTCTTCTTTTTTCCACGTTGTCGTCCTCCTCTGCCTTTCTTCCGCCGGGTATCCTACAGCATCCCGCCGTTCACGCCGATCACCTGACCGGTTACGTAGCCGGCTTCCTCCGACGCCAGGAAGGAAATCACATGCGCCACATCCTCCGGGGTTCCCAGCCGCCCCATGGGAATCCGGGCCTTCAGGCTTTCTGCCGCCTCCCGGGAGAGTGCCCTGGTCATATCGGTATCAATGAACCCCGGGGCGACCGCATTCACGGTAATGCCCTTTCCGGCGATTTCTTTCGCAAAAGCCTTCGTCATGCCGTTCACCCCCGCTTTGCTGGCAGCGTAATTCACCTGACCGGCATTTCCCATCTCTCCCACAATGCTGGAGAGATTGATGATTCTGCCGTACCGCTTCCGCATCATCGGCCGGGCGACGGCCTTCATCATCCGGAAGGTGCCCCGGAGATTCACGGCGATCACCTGATCGAAATCTTCTTCAGACATCCGGAGCAGCAGGTTGTCCCGGGTGATTCCCGCACTGTTCACCAGTACGTCCACCTGTCCGAAAGCATCCAGCGCTTCCTGCACAATCCGGTCACAGTCTGCCGGAACCGCCACACTTCCCTGAACAGTCACCACCCGGGCGCCCAGGCTCCGGCAGACGTCAGCCGCTTCTTCTGCCGCATCTGCGTTGGCAGAATAGTTCATCACGATGTTCATGGAACGTTCCGCCAGTTTCCGGCAGACCGCCCGTCCGATTCCCCGGCTGCCGCCTGTCACAATTGCTGTTCTTTCCGTCATTCTTCCTTCTCCTTTTCTCTCCGGCCCTCCGGGGTCTTCCCGGACAGTCCCAGACTTTCCAGTGCCGCCCGGAAATCTTCCACCGTACTCACGGAGCAGATTTTCACCCGCCGGTCCGTCTTCCGAACGAATCCGGCCAGTGCGCATCCCGGTCCGATTTCCAGGAAAGTGTCCACCCCCCGAGCCAGCATATACCGGATAGTTTCTTCGAACCGGACGCTGCCCGACACCTGCCGGACCAGCAGTTCCGGAATGGTTTCCCCGGCCTCCGCCGGCCGTCCCGTCACATTATGAATCACCGGGAAATCTTCCGCCTGAAAGACAGTCTTCCCCAGCACTTCTGCCATCGCGTCTCCGGCAGGCTTCATATACTGCGTATGAAACGGGCCGCTGACCGGAAGCGGCATGCAGCGGCGGGCCCCCCGCTCTTTCGCCAGGGCGGCCGCCCGGTCCACCGCCCCGCTCTCCCCGGCGATGACAATCTGCCCGGGACAGTTGTAATTGGCGATCTGAACGAATGCACTTTCCTCAGAAGCCTCTTCACAGCAGGATTCCACCGTTTCCGGATCCGCACCCAGCACAGCGGTCATGCCGCAGCGGATCCCCTTGGCCGCCTTCGCCATTTCCCGGCCCCTCCGGGTCACCAGCCGGATTGCGGTATCCCAATCCACGGCGCCGGATGCGCCCAGGGCCGAGTACTCTCCCAGACTCAGACCGGCGGCGCAGGCCGGCCGGAGGCCCTGTTCCCGGAAACAGGACCAGACCCCCAGACCGAAGGCCGTCATAATCGGCTGAGTGTTTTCGGTTTCCCTCAGCGCCTCTTCCGGACCGTTCCACGCCAGTTGTTTTTTGTCCTCCGGCAGCAGGTCGAAGACCGCCCGGAACGCCGGCATTTCCTCGTAGAAGTCCGCTCCCATGCCCGTCCGCTGGCTGCCCTGTCCGGCGAACAGTAATCCGATTTTCATGCTTTACACCAGCCTTTCTTCAGATCATTCATCACTTCCCGCACTGTCTCCATGCGGTTCACTTTCCCCACATTGGCGCCGCAGAAGAACAGCCCGTGTTCCCAGTCCCCCCGCCACGCAGCCCGCAGAGCAGCGGTAATGCAGTAAGGCGTGGTTTTCGGATCGCAGGTGTGGATGCAGCGGATGCAGCGGGAAGGGGGTGTCCGTTTCCCCGCCGCCCAAGCCCGGGTCAGGGGTGAGCGAAGGGCCCGGCCGGGCATTCCCACGGGGCTCTTCAGAATCACAACATCCTCCGGACGGGCGGCGATGATGGCTTCCTTGAATCCTGCGGAAGCATCACATTCGGGAGTGGCGATGAAACGGGTGGCCGCCTGCACGCCCCGGGCGCCCAGATCCAGCACCCGCCTCACATCCGAACCGTCGAAGATGCCTCCGGCGGCGAATACGGGAATACCGGAAACGGCCTCGATCACCTGCTTCAGAACCCGGTCCAGGTCCGGCGCACTCCCGCTACGGATCTCTTCCTCCCGGTATCCCAGGTGGCCGCCTGCCAGCACGCCCTCCACCACAATGAAGTCCGGCCTTCGGTTATAATGCCGCTGCCAGTGTTTCATGATCATGCGGGCGGCCCGGGCACCGGAAACGATCGGGGCGATCAGCACATCCTTCAGCATCGTGCACTTCGGGAGATTCAGCGGGAGACCTGCACCGGAAATCACTGCGTCGATACCGGAGGAAACCGCCGCCCGGACCATTCTTTCGAAATTCGTCGTGGCCACCATGGCGTTGACAGCGATCATCCCCCGGCCGCCGGCGATCTTCCGGGCTTTCCGGATTTCCTGGGTGAGCGCCCGTTCATTGGCCGCCTCCGGATCTGTTTCAAAATCCGGTTCCCGGAAACCTACATCCGCAGTGGAGATAACCCCCATGCCTCCTTCCGCCGCAACGGCGCCGGCCAGGCCGCCCAGGGACACACCCACCCCCATACCGCCCTGAATGATCGGAAACTCCAGTTTATCCAAGCTCTTCATATTCCTTCATCATCCTTTCAATGATCGTACGGGCAGGCAGAATTTCATGCACCATGGCACTGACCTGACCGGCCATCAGGGAGCCGTTCCGGGTGTCCCCTTCGAGGACCGCTCTCCGCAGGGCGCCCAGGGTATAGCGCTCCAGTTCTTCGAAGCCGGCCCCTTCCTTCTCCCTCTTTACATACTGACGGGCCATGGGATTCTTCAGAACCCGCACCGGAGAAGCGCCGATCCGCCCGGTGACGATGGTGCTGTTGTCCCGGGCCTTCAGGACTTCCGCCTTGTAATTCTCGTGGATCGGACATTCTTCGCTGACCAGAAGGCAGGTGCCCACCTGTGCGCCGCAGGCTCCCAGAATCTCCGCCGCCCGAAGCTGCCGTCCGGTGGCGATGCCTCCCGCCCCGATCACCGGAACGTTCACCGCATCTGCCACCTGGGGCAGCAGCACCATGGTGGTGAGTTCTCCGATGTGGCCGCCGCTCTCACAGCCTTCTGCGATGATGCCGTCCACCCCCAGCCGTTCCAGGCGTC
>OCTW013397113.1_pt1 | contig 14780 bp, 7 predicted proteins | sample 1539671 | NCBI WGS metagenome assembly OCTW01 (sample SAMN02144230, study PRJEB22623) | gut metagenome | biome: sheep rumen | host: Ovis aries | place: New Zealand
CCGGGCTGTCCCTCGCTGTTGGCCTTCACGAGGAAGCCGCCAAAGTCGGGGATGAGCTGATAGATTTCCTGGGCCTTGCGCTTCCACCACTGCGCCACGTCCTTGTTCAACGGGTCGGCGGTCTTGGTGTCGCCCAGCGCCATCGGCGTGGCAAAGTTGATGCTCAGGAACACGCGGATGCCGTAGGGGCGCAGGATGTCGGCAATCTTCTTCACCTCGTTCAGGTACTCGGTGGTCAGCATCTTTGGCGAGGCGTTCACGTTGTTCAGCACGGAGCCGTTGATGCCTATGGAGGCGTTGGCGCGTGCATAGTCGCGAATGCGCTTCTCATCCAGATGGAACCATTCGAAGATGCTCTTGCCTGCGTAGCCGCGCTCGATGCTCCCGTCGAGGTTGTCCCAGTGGTTGAGCAGACGGAGAGAGAAGGTCGGACGCTCGGTCTTGTCGAAGTTCTGGCCGTTGCTTGCGGCACTGGGAGCAATGCCGCTTGCGCGGAGGACATCGGTGTTCTGCAATCGCAACAGCTCGAAGGTGCCGTAAAGCAGGCCGATATCGGAACTGGCGTAGACGGTGGCTGCATAGGTTCCCAGACTTCCCGTCTCCTTGCGGTTGGCGACGATGCGGTAGCCCTCGTCGAGTTTCAGGGTCTTGTCGAGCACAAGTTTCACCTCAGAGCCCAGCCGCCAGCCGCTGGCAAGCTCGCCTTTGGCGATGTCGATGGTGGCCGACGTGGCATTGGCCTCGATGGTGGGTTGACTACCTGGCCGGTTCTGGTTGCCGAGCCAGAGCTTGTAGCCGTCGTCGGCCAGCGCGGTGAGCGACAGCAGGAAGGCGGCCATGATGAGGAAGGTCTTTTTCATATTTCTTTTATTTTGGTGATTCAGTTGGGGTTGCTGTGGCACGGCAGCACACCTGACAGTGGGCTGCATCAGGGAGTGTCCGACTCCTTGACGCGCTCCTGCTCGCTGTATTCGGTGGGCGTCATGCCGAAATGCTTCTTGAAGATGGTGGAGAAGTGGGTCTGGTTGTTGAAGCCCACGGCATAGGCCACCTGTGTGACGTTGATCTTGCGCTCCTTGATGAGTCGTGCGGCCTGCTCCAGACGTAGGTTGCGCATGAAGTCGCCTGCCGAGATGCCGGTGATTTCCTTCAGCTTGCGGTGCAGCTGGGCACGGCTGATGCCCACCGTCTCCGACAGTTTCTCCACGTTGAAGTCGGGGTCGCTCAGGTTCTCGTTGATGCACTTCATGATGCGCTCCATCAGCGCGTCGTTGTTGCCTTTCACGGTCACCTTCTTGATTTTCTTCTCCTGGGCCTGCGCTCCTGTGTACTTGCCTCGCAGACGGCGCACGTTGTCCACCAGGTTGTCGATGAGGATGTGGAGCTCTTCCATGTTGAATGGCTTGGAAAGGAACGCGTCGGCACCCTTCTTCAGACCCTCCAGACGGTGGCTGACCTCTGATTTCGAGGTGAGCAGAATGACCGGAATGTCACTGATATTGGTGTTGCTCTTGATGTTCTTGAGCAGCTGTATACCGTCCATCTCGGGCATCATGATGTCTGAGATGACCAGGTCGTACTCGCTCGTCAGCAGTGCCTTGAGGGCTTCCTTGCCGTTTGGCGCAGCGTCGAAGCGATACCAGTTGCCCAGTTCCGCGCGTATGTAGCCCGCTATCTCGGCATCGTCGTCGGCAATGAGTATGCGGAAATTCTTCGACGCCTGCTTCTTGGGGCTATTGCTGAACACGGGGTCGGGCTCGGTTTCTATCTCTTCGGGCTTCAGATGGTCCTTTCCCATCGGCAGGTGGATGGTGAGCACGGTGCCGCGAACACCGTCGGGACGGTTGGCAGCACTGATGGTTCCGCCGTGCATCTGCACGATGGCGCGGCTCAGGTTCAGCCCGATGCCGGTGCCGTCGAGGTGCAGGTCGCGGGCATTGCTGCCCTGATAGAAGCGGTCGAACAGCCGGTCGGGTTTCTCTTCGTTCAGACCTATGCCGTTGTCGATGACCTGAATGACGGCCTCGCGCTTCCCTTCCTTCGACACCGATTCGCTGATGACGACGTCGATCTGTCCACCGTCGAAGGTATATTTGAACGCATTCGACAAGAGATTGGACACCACCTTGTCGAAGTTGATGCGGTCTATCCAGACAGGAATGCGCGGCGGCTCGTCGGCAGCTTCGCCCGATGGGCCGGCACCGTTGGCCTCCTGGCGCGGATGGGCCTCCATGTTGAACGAGATGTTGCGCTGCTGGGCGTTGTACTGATAGAGCGAGCAGATGCCGTTGATGAACGACACGAGGTCGGTCTCGCGGCAGTGCAGGTGCATCTGGTTCTTGTCTATCTTTCGCTCATCGAGTATCTGGTTGACCAGAAGGAGCAGGCGCTGGGCGTTGCGGTCGATGGTATCGATGTCGGTAAGGCCGTCGGCATCGCTGATGCGCTCCTTGAGTTTCTTCAGCGGACCCAGAATGAGCGTGAGCGGAGAACGGATGTCGTGGGTGGCATTGATGAGGAACCTCATCTTCGACTCCTCAAGCTCAGCCTTGCGCTTGCGCTCCACATAGTAGACGACCATTGTGATGAGGCCCAGGAGAAGCAGCGTGTAGAGGAACCATGCCAGCGTTGACGAGTACCAGGGATCGAGGACGCGCACCACCACCTGCTTCGTGTTCTTCGACGAAATGCCGTTGCACACGGCGCGCACCTCGATGATGTAGCGGCCGGGCTTCATCTTGTTGAACGAGATGGCATTCATGCCTTCGTTGGTGGAAATCCACGGTCCACTGCCGTTGATGCGGTACTGGAAGAAGATGTTCTCCACGTTCTTGTAGTCGAGAAGCGAGAACTCGAGCGTGAAGGAGTTCTCGTCGTAGGGCACCTCGAACTTGTCTTTCAGCGGGCAGACGGTCTCGTTGCCCATGATGAAGTTGGTGAGGTAGACGTCGCCCACGGTGCGCTGGCTGCCCTTAACCACATCGGGACGGAACACGGTGATGCCGTCGTTGGAGCCCAGACAGATGGTTCCGTCGCCCTTGCGCGCCAGAGCGCCCACCACATATTCCTTGGTGGCCAGTCCGTTGCCGTGGATATAGCTCACCCATATCTTGGTCTTCACGCCGTAATGCCATATACCCATGGAGGTGCTGATCCAGATGTCGCCGCTGTCGTCGACGGCGATGCCGCAGATGATCTTGTTGTTGAGTGCCTCTGCGCCCTCAAAGGGTTTCACCTTGTTGTTGATGCGGTCGTAGACGTAGAGCCCTTCGTTGGTGCCGATGAGCACGTTGCCCTGCTTCTGTTCGGCAAAGGCGGTACACTGGAAGGACTTCAGCGCCACGTCCCATCCGAGCTTTCGGAAGTTGCGGTCGGCAGTATCCATGACCGAAAGTCCGTCGGACGTGCCTATCCAAAGCATGCCGTAGCGGTCAACGAAGAGCGATTTAATCCAGTTGTTGCCCAGGGTTCCCTTCTTGGGGTCGGGGTGGTCCATGTCGTAGTTCTGCGACTCACCCGTGGCGGGGTTGAACACAAGCAGTCCTTTTCCGAAGTCGGCCAAGTAGAGCATTCCGTTTTCGTCGTCGGCGATGCAGTTGAGTCCCCACCCTGAACCGCTGAGGCGCTGCTGGGCAATTCCCGTCTGCGGCGAGTAGCTATACAAGGTATTCTGGGTGCTTACCCAGAAACGGCCCTGCCTGTCGCGCATGAGGAACTTGCTGCCGTCGGGAGCTGGCAGCACTGAGACAATCTTTCCGCGGCTGTCGAAACGATACACATGGTCGTTCTGGGCGGTACATAGCAGGTCGCCACTTTCCTCTGCAACGATGGACGACACGCTGCTTCCGATGTTGTGATTCTGCTCGGAAAAGCTCCAGCTGCTGAAAGGCTCGGCCAACTGATTGAGCAGATAGAGGCCCTTCTGGTAGCAGCTCACCCAGATGTTGTGGTCCTTGTCTTCGAGGATATCGTTCACGTATGAGGTCGACATGTCGTATTTCACGTTCACATTGCTCACAGGCTGCAGGGTCTTTTGCCGTCGGGGCACCACCATCAGTCCCAGTCCTGTGGTGCCGACATAGAGGTCGCCGGCCTTGCTGAGCACAGCCTTGCGGATGGCAATCTGCCTGCCCAGCACGCTGACATCGTAGCCGGCGTCGGTCACGGTTTCCGTTGCGTAGTCGTAACGGAGGATGCCATACATGCAGACAATGAGGATGCCGCCGTCGTCGGTTCCAATAAACGACATGGGGGCACCGAAAGGTGACTGGAAGTCTTTCATGGCAACGGCCTCGCCATTCTTTACGCTAACTCGCGTAAATGTGCTTTCGTGGCTGCTGCGCCACAGGTTATGCTGCTCGTCTTCGTATATTCTGCTGTAGAAATCGTCCAGCCGGCGACGACGGTAACTGTCGGAATGGGTGATGGTACTCTGGCCTTTTCGGATGAAGTAGAGACCATAGCCAGCCGTGCCAATCAGCAGGTCGCCGCTGCTGTTTACCATAAGTGAGTTGACGCGCGGACGACGATTGTCGGGGAAACGATAGCGTACAAAGTTGTTGTGTTCATAGTCGTAGCGGGCCAGACCCTTCGAACTGCCCACCCACAGGCGGCCCTCGCCGTCGGCAAGCACCTTCACCACCTCGTTGTCGACAATGGTCATCGTGTCGCTCACACTGCTGAAATAGTTGGTGAAACGGTAGCCGTCGAACTTGTTGAGTCCGTATTCGGTGCCGATCCAGAGGTAGCCATACTTGTCCTGAACCACACAGTCGGTGAGAGAGCTCGACAGGCGGTCGCTGGTGTAGAGGCGGCTCACGTCGGCACGCATGATGAGTGCTGCGGCCATAGACAGCAGCACCATCAAGAGGATATATCGTTTCTTTTTCATGGTTTCACTATTGTTAGCTGACATTCCCGACACACTTGTTTCACTGAACTGGCGGATGCGGCAGATAAAAACCTAGAAGAATCTCTTCGAAATTGTCAGATTCGAAGAAAAAAATCCAGGTATTTTCATTCGTGCTTTCGCGGACTCTCGTTTCCAAACAGATAGCTCCGCTTGTTGAAGCCGCCACAATCGACCACGATTTTCTCTACGACGACGGCCGGATCGAGCGGTTCTACCACGAGCGAATGGCTGCCTGCAGGTGCCGAGAGTGCCATGTCGGCCACCACAATGCGGCGCGCCACGGTGGGATAGTAGATGCTATAGATGTTCTCGGGCTTCTCGTTCAGGTTGTGATTGTAGTTGCAAACGAAGGGTGTTCCGCCGTCGAGGGTGGCACGAATGCGATGTCCGCCGGTGTTCTGGAAGTCGAGGGTGGACTTTAATATAATATACACACGAGCCACGGCGTTCTGTGTGCTGAAGCGATAGGTGAGCGACGGGCCGTCCTGTTGCGGCACGGGCAGCGTGTAGGGCTGCAGGCTCAAGGCGCTCAGCGTGCGGCCCATGTCGGGCATCAGCGTCCATGTGAGGCCGGCCGCATCGCGCTTCTCGTAGTAGTGTTCGGCTTCGATGGCCACCATTCCGTCCACTTCTGAGAATACATTTTTGCCCATTTCATCGGAGATTCGCTCCACTTTAGGCATCACATCGCGCGGTCCGAAGTCATCGTTCCAGGAACGATAGCCGATGTGTTTCTGCGTCATCATGCCGTTCCACTTGCCACCGGCCATCTCCACATTGTAGTATCGGCAGAGCAGAGAGTCACGACGGAAGGCCTGCTCGGCGCGGTCGGCCCAGAGGTTGCAGTCTGGATTGCCCTGCGCAGCAAGGCGTCTGTTCATGGCCACGGCCTGATAAAGGCGATATACATTTCCCATGGCCTGCACGGGGAAAAGGATGATCTGCCGATAGGCATCGCGCTGGTCGGGGCGCAGCTGCGCAAACTGGTCGAGGGCAGCTGCCTCCAGTTCAGTGTATTCGCCAACAACCTGAGCCCACTCATCGGGCGCATAGGTCGAGGCATCGAGCATCTCGGCGGTGCAGCGTCCGTTGAGTTTCGAGATGCGGTTGAGCAGACGGGCAGCCTCGGCAGCCTGTTCTTCGCCAAACGTGGCGCGGCAGAAGGCGAGCGTATGCGGACGAATGTCGGCCACGGCAGTGGCGCGCTCACCCGCCGAAGCCTCTATATTGAGCAGCTCAGGATTCCAGGCCATGTCCATGAAAAGCTGAATGGGATACTCCATGGGCTTCAGGTCGCCCACGTTGAGAATCCACATCTGGTCGATGCCATACTGCGCGGCCAGCGAGAGCTGCTCCCACATGTTCTGCGTGGGGGTGACGTTAAGCCACTTCGAGTTGCGCGGTGCACCCACGTAGTCCACATGGTAGTAGAGTCCCCAACCGCCCTTGTGGCTCTTCTCTTTCTTTGTCATGGGCACGCGGCGCACGTTTCCCCAGTTGTCGTCGCAAAGGAGGAAGATGACGTCGTCGGGCACCTTCATGCCGGCATCGTAGTAGTCCATCACTTCCTTATATAAGGCCCACACCTGCGGTGTTTCCTTTGCCGGTCGGCCTGTCACCTGTTCTATGATGCGCCGCTGGCTCTTTACGACGTCCTCAAGAAGACGTGTGTCGGCCTCTGCACTCATGGCTTCGTCGCCGTCGCCGCGCATTCCGATGGTCACCACGTCCTCCGTTCCCTTCATGCGCTCAATGCCCTCGCGGAAGAAACGGTCCAGATTGTCGCGGTTGGTGCGGTAGTTCCAGGCGCCCCAGTCGCGGCGATTGCGGGCGTATTCCTGATGGTTGCGGGCCATGGGCTCATGGTGTGACGTGCCCATAATAACGCCCATTTCATCGGCGGTTTTACTGTTTTCGGGGTCATCGGCATAGAACGCCCAGTTCCACATGGCGGGCCACATGAAGTTGCCACGCAGACGCAGGATGAGCTCAAACACCTTTTCATAGAACCGGTGGTCGCCATAGTTGGTGCCAAACGTGTTCTTCACCCACGACGTGAGGCAAGGTGCCTCGTCGTTGAGGAAGATGCCGCGGTAGCGAACTGCCGGTTCACCGTCGGTGTAGGTGCCGCTTTTAATATAGATAGACTCGTGATGCGTCACGGGCACATCGGCCCAATAGTACCACGGAGACACCCCCATCTGACGGGAAAGCTCGTAGATGCCGTAGATGGTTCCGCGGCGGTCGCTGCCGGCAATCACCAGCTGGCTGCCCTTGGTTGTGATGATAAACTTCTCGCGTTTCCCCATCAGGTCCTTCTTGTTGATGACACCTTCGCGCACCAGTTTGTCGATGGCCTTGGAGTGGCCCAGCGTACCGACCACGACAGGCGACTGTTCGTCGGCAGTGATAGTGGCAGGGAACCCGCACACGCGCTCAATATCGGTGCCCAGATCGTGCGCGGCACGGCTCACACCCCGCTCGTCGTTGTCGTCCAGATAGATGAGCACAGGGAACTTGGCGTTCAGACAGAAATCGCCTTCATTGAAAAAAACGAACTGCTGAGCTGAGCGGCCTACATGCGAGGCCGTCAGCATCAGCATGAGTAACAAATAACGATAATAAGTTTTCATAACAGGGTCCAAATTTTGTTGCAAAGTTATGATTTGTTTCAGAAACCGCCTAATTTTAGCCTGAAAAATATTGCGAATGAGACATATTGAAACAAATTAGTTACTAAAACTCTTGCCCGAACGGAAACAAACATGTAATTTTGCAACACCTTACCAAAGAACTTATTTCAACTATAAACCAGCTATCATGAAACGCATTTGCACTTTTCTCGTGGCAATCGTATTTGCAGCCACGACGTATGCGGAAGACGCAAAAGTCTGCTGGACCGGAACATGGGCAGCAGCGGCAGAGTTCACAGGCCCGGGCGACATGCCTAAGGAGAGTCTGTCCAACCGTTCGTTGCGCGAAATCGTGAGGGTCAGCATCGGAGGCTCGCAACTGAGGCTCCAGCTGTCGAACGAATTCGGAAGCAGCGAGGTGGACATCAACGCCATCTACATAGCCGACTCGAAGGACGGATGGGAGATAGACGCGAAGACGGCGCGCTATCTGACGTTCGGTGGAAAGAAAAACATCACCATCGAGAAAGGACAGGCGGTGTTCAGCGACGTGCTGAAATACAACCTGAAGCCACTGCAACGGCTCACCATCACCATCAACTACGGCAAGCGGACGCCCGAGAATGCCACGTCGCACCGTGGGTCGCGCACCACCTCTTATATTATTAAGGGGGCGTCGAAGCCCAAAAGCAGCTTCGAGGACAGTGAGCGGCTGGACCACTGGTACAACATCGCAGCCATCGACGTCATGGCTCCTGAGTCGACGCCTTCGGTGGCCATCATCGGCAATTCCATCACCGACGGGCGCGGTTCCACCACGAACCTGCAGAACCGTTGGCCGGACTTCCTGGCCACAGCCCTTGGCGGACAGACGGCCGTGCTGAACCTCGGCATCGGCGGAAACTGTGTTCTGGAGGGCGGACTCAGCCAACCGGCACTGGTAAGATTCGACCGCGACATCCTGGGACAGCGGGGCGTGAAGGCGCTCATCATCTTTGAAGGCGTCAACGACATCGGAGGAAGCGCCGGCCAGGCAGAGCGAAAGACGCAGCGACTCATCGAAGCCTACAAGACACTCATCAAGAAAGCCCGCGACAACGGAATGAAAGTGTACATGGGAACCATCACTCCGTTCAAGGGCAACGGCTATTTCAAGCCGTTCCAGGAGGCCGCACGACAGGTGGTGAACGAGTGGATCAGAACGACCGACCTGATAGACGGCGTCATCGACTTCGACCAACTGGCCCGCGACCCCTCAGACACGCTGCAGCTCAGGAAAGAGTATTCCGACGACTGGCTCCACCTCTCGCCGGCTGGCTATGAGGCAATGGGAAAGTGCGCCGCCGAGGTTCTCAGCAAATAACAACAACGGCCTGAACCGCCATGTCTATGGTGGCTCAGGCCTTTTCCTGTTTATATCAGGGGTAAGGAAAAATGAAGAAAGCAACCGGACAGAGCATTTCTGTAGGCGAGAAGGTGGGCTATTCACTGGGTGATGTGTCCGCCAACCTTGTCTTTCAGATCATGATGGTCTACCAGCTGAAGTTCTATACCGACATCTTCGGGCTGGATGGCACCATCGCGGGCACCGTGTTGCTGTTTGCTCCGCTGGCCAGTGCGTTCATCGACCCGCTGGTGGGCATCGTCACCGACCGCACCCACACGCGCTGGGGAAAGTATCGCCCGTGGCTGCTGTGGACAGCTGTGCCGTTCAGCGTCTTCTATTTTCTGGCCTTCCACAACCCCGGCATCCACGACAAGACGCTTGTTGCCGTCTATGCCACCATCAGCTACGTGCTGATGCTCGCCTTCTATGGGTTCAACAACACGCCCTACGCATCGCTGGGCGGCGTCATGTCGGGCGACCCTCGCGAGCGCAACAGCATCAACACCTTCCGCTTTGTGGCGGCGGCGGTGGCACAGTTCGTGGTTCAGGGCCTCACGCTGCCGTTGGTAAGTCGCTTCGGCGGCGGCAACGATGAGCGCGGATGGACGTGCACCATCGGCCTCTTTGCCATCTTCGTGTGCCTGTTCAGCCTCATCGCCTTCTTCACCACCCGCGAGCGAATCTCGCCTCCCCAGCAGCAGAAGATGAGCATCAGCGAGGACGTGCGCAAGACCTTTGGCTGCGCACCGTGGCGCTGCATGTTCTTCCTCACATTGATTCTCTACATCACGCTTGCCCTCTGGAGCTCGTCGATGAACTATTATTTCCAGGATTATCTCGACGCTCAGGCGCTGGCATCCATGCTTTCGCGCTTTGGCTTCGACGTTTCTCCCAGCGAAGCCTACACGGTGGGCTTCGCTGTCTTCAACACGCTGAATGCCGTGGTACAGTTCTTTGGCATTCTCTTCCTCTCGTCTTTCTTTGCCAACCGCTACGGCAAGCGCACCACGTTTCTCGTGGGCCTGTCGCTGTTCACGGTCCTCACGGCGATGTTCTACATGGCTTCGCCCGAGAGTCCGTTGCTGGTTTTCGTGCTGTGCGCGCTGCGCAGCATGGTCTTTGCCCCCACCATTCCGCTGCTCTGGGCGATGGTTGCCGACAGTGCCGACTACGTGGAGTACACTCATCACCGTCGCGCCACGGGCTTCTGTTTCTCAGGCATCGTGTTCGCCTTGAAGGGCGGCATGGGCATCGGCGCCGCCATTGCGGGCCTGTTGCTGTCTGCCTTCGGCTACCAGTCGGCAAGCTCGGGCGTTCAGTCTCAGTCGGCCATCCAGGGCATCCGCCTCGCCGCAAGCCTCATTCCGGCAGTGCTCCTCGCGGGAAGCGTCATCGCCATCTGGAAATATCCCATCACCAAGACCTTCAACGAGAAGATGCAGGCCGAGCTGGAGGCCCGCCGTTCATTAGAAAAACTTAAAACAACAAATAATAAAGAATTATGGCAACAAACATGAACATGGAAGCCAAAGGCTTCTACAAACTCAACTGGTTGCAGCGCATCGGCTTTGGTTCCGGTGACCTTGCACAAAACCTCATCTTTCAGGTCATCTGCACTTACCTGTTGTTCTTCTACACCGACATCTACGGGCTCACTCCTTCGGCTGTGGCAGTGATGTTTTTTGTGGGCAATGTCGCAAACGTCATCTGGGACCCCATCGTAGGTGCGCTGATTGACAAGAGCAACCCGCGCTACGGAAAATACCGTTCGTATCTGCTTTATGTGGGCATTCCCCTCTCAGGATTTGCCATTTTGTGTTTCTACAATGGTTTTGCCCCGTCGCTCATCTACGCGTATGTGACCTACATTTCCATGCAGTTGCTCTACACATTCATCAATGTGCCTTACGGAGCCCTCAACTCTTCGCTGACCCGCGACACCGACGAGATCACCATTCTTACGTCGGTGCGTATGTTCATGGCCAACCTTGGCGGTCTGGCAGTGAACTCTGGCCTCCCTCTGTTCATCGCCTTGATTGCCGGTGCTCCCTCTGACAGTCTTCCCAAAGACCCGTCTGCATGGTTCACCACGATGACCATCTACGCCATTGCCGGCTTCTGCCTGCTTGTGTTCTGCTTCTCTCAGTGCAAGGAACGTGTGGTGATGGATGAGAAAGCCACCGAAAACGTGAAGGTGAGCGACCTGTGGATGGAGTTCCTTCGCAACCGCCCTCTGCGCGTGCTTGCCTTCTTCTTCATCACCGCTTTCGCCATGATGTCGGTAGGCAATGCCGCAGGCGCCTACTTCATGAACAGCAATCTGCACGGCTCGGCACAGGAACTGTCGGTGTTCATGGCCCTGGGATCAATTCCGGCATTCATCTTCATGCCATTGGTTCCCTGGTTCAAGCGCATGTTCGGAAAGAAGAACATGTTCTACATATTCCTCGGTGCCGCCGTCATCGGTATGGCAATGCTGTACGTCATTTCCAAGATGGAAAGCCCCAGCATGACGATGATCTACGTGGCTCAGTTCATCAAGAGCACGGGCGTCATCGTGGCCACTGGCTACATGTGGGCACTGGTTCCCGAGGTCATTTCCTATGGTGAGTACACCACCGGCCGCCGCATCTCGGGTATCGTCAATGCGCTGACAGGTCTGTTCTTCAAGGCAGGCATGACTTTCGGAAGCATTGTTGGCCCTGCCGTCCTGGCCTATGTGGGCTACAACAGCAAGGTCATCGACCAGACGCCAATGGCAGAAGAGGGCATCCTCTGGTTGGTTTGCGTCATCCCGGCCATCCTCCTGCTGCTCGCCATGTTCATCATCTCAAAGTATGAACTCACCGACGAGGTCATCGACAAGATCAACATGGAGATAGAGGAACGTAACAAGTAACCCGCAACCCCCTCAGACCGTATGAGACAAAGACATATTCTCGCCGCCGTCCTGCTGCTGTCACTCACAGTGCAGGCGGTGGCCAAGAAGGGCCTGAAGGACGTGCTGGGCCGCTATTTCGACGTGAGCGTGGCCGTGAATACAGACCAGGTGAACGGCCTGAATCCCGCCGCCGCAAAGGTCATCTGCCAGCACTTCAACAACGTGGTGGCCGAGAACTGCATGAAGGCGGAGGAGATACAGCCGCACGAAGGGCAGTTCTACTGGAACGATGCCGACGCCTTCGTCAGCTTCGCCGAGCGCAACGGCATGACCATCCACGGGCATTGCCTCGTGTGGCACAGCCAGATGCCTCAGTGGATGAAGGAGGGCAAGGGCGGCAAGAAGCCCACCCGCGAGGAGATGATCAGACGCATGCGCAACCACATCTACGCCGTGGTGGGACGCTACAAGGGGCGCATCAAGTCGTGGGACGTGGTGAACGAGGCCATCGAAGACGACGGAAGGATGCGACAGACACCGTGGTTCGAGGCCATCGGTCCCGAATACATCGTGCTCGCCTTCAAGTTTGCCCACGAGGCCGACCCCGACGCCGAGCTCTACTACAACGACTACTCGATGTTCAAACCCGGCAGGCGCAACTCCGTTTGTAACCTTGTGAGGCTCCTTCGCGACAGAGGCTGCCGCATAGACGGCGTGGGCATGCAGAGCCACAACGGACTCAACTGGCCCGAGACTGAGGAGCTGGAGGCCTCCATCAAGGCGTTCATCGGCGTGGGAGTGAAGGTGTCCATCACCGAGCTCGACCTCAACATGCTGCCGGCCCCTGAGAACTTCGGCGGCGCATCGGTGGAGCAGAACTTTGAATACAACAAGGCGCTCAACCCCTACACCAACGGCGTGCCCAAGGACGTGCAGCGACTGATGGACGAGCGCTGGACAGAGTTCTTCCGCATCTACAACAAATACCGCGACAACATTGTCCGCGTATGCCTCTGGGGCGTAGGCGACGGCGACTCGTGGCACAACGACTGGCCCGTGAAAGGGCGCACGGCCTATCCCCTGCTCTTCGACCGCAGGTACAAGGCAAAGCCGGTCGTGAAGAAAATCATGAAAATGTTCAAATAGTTGTTTAACCATGAGGAGCTACAGAAGTGCATGAGCTGCTGGGGTTGCAGACGGCAGCATTGCGCGCAGGTTTCTTTTTGCAACGCACAAGTCTGTCGCCTGCAACTCCCGTAACTCCTGCCCCCCTGAAACTCCTTCCATAAAAAAGAAAGAAAATGAAAGCAAGGTATCTTTTCCCATCCGACTACATGGCCGACCCGTCGGCCAACGTCTTCAACGGCAAGCTCTACATCTACCCCTCGCACGACTGGGAGAGTGGCATACCCGAGAACGACAACGGCGACCACTTCAACATGAAGGACTACCACGTGTTCCGTCTCGACGACCCCGACAGCGGTGAGGCCACCGACCTGGGCTGCATCCTTTCTACCGACGTCATTCCATGGGCTGGACGCCAGCTCTGGGACAACGACGTGGTGGAAAAAGACGGCAAATACTACCTCATCTTCAGCATGAAGGACAAGACCGACGTGTTCCATCTGGGCGTGGCCGTGGCCGACAGCCCCGAGGGTCCCTTCACACCGATGGCCGACCCCATTCGCGGTTCCTACTCCATCGACCCATGCGTGTTCAAGGACGACGACGGACAAATCTACTGCTATTTCGGTGGCATCTGGGGCGGACAGCTGCAGCGCTACGACCGTCGCGGCAAGCACCTGGAGAACGCTCACCTGCCCGAGGGCGACGAGAAAGCCATCCCGTCGCGCGTGGCCAAGATGACCGACGACGTGCTGCAGTTTGCCGAGGAGGCCAGGCCCGTCATCATCGTCGACGAGAACGGCGAGGAGCTGGCCGCCAGCAACCCCTGCCGCTTCTTCGAGGCATCGTGGATGCACAAGTACAACGGCAAATACTACTTCAGCTACTCAACCGGCGACAGCCACTTCCTGTGCTATGCCGTGGGCGACAACCCCTACGGACCGTTCACCTTCAAGGGAAAAATCCTGGAGCCCGTCGTTGGATGGACCACCCATCACAGCATCGTTGAGTACAACGGCAAATGGTATCTGCTCCATCACGACAGCGTGCCCAGCGGCGGCCGCACCTGGCTCCGCTCCATGAAGATCATGCCGCTGGAGTACGACGCCGACGGAAACATCATCACGATGAAGAGCGAATAAGCCACGACTTCGTGGTTTTTCTGTCACGAATTTGAGAATTTATGAATGGGCCGCCGCAGGAAAGCCAACCTGCGGCGGCCTTCTTTTCTTGCAGCCCCATCGCCTTTCATCCTCCCAAAAGCTCGGTGTACGAAGCGGCACCGCCGCTTCCACAAAAAAAGAACGCCAAACAAACTGAAGAAAAACGCCAGAAAAAGTGAAGAAAAACGCCAGAAAAAACAAACAAAACCGCCAGTTTCGCGAAACGATTCCATTGACATCGTTGAACAATTCCATTGATTTCGTTCAACGATTCCATTGATTTCGTCGAACGATTCCATTGGTTTCGTTCCGACAAACCGCCGCTTTTGCCGCCCCCATCCGTCATTTTCGCCCTTTGTTATTGACGATTTTCGAGGGAGCGCTCACTTTCTTGGTGCATCACAACCGCATACCAGCCTTGCCTTTTCCACGCGCCAAGACCACCGTCCGCACCACCATAGCACCGAAGCGCCTGCAACTCCTCAGCCGAAAATGAGTTAACCCATCTTAAAAAGGAGCTAATCCTTGCTTTGTTTCCAAAAAAAAACGCTACATTTGCAATCGCAAAAAAAACAAGAGATCTTTACTTCATTCACAAACCATTAAAAGAAGAAGACATGACAAAGAAATCGTTTATCCTGACCGCCGCTCTGATGCTGATGCTTATGGCATCAACGCA
>OCTW013401698.1_pt1 | contig 14773 bp, 10 predicted proteins | sample 1539671 | NCBI WGS metagenome assembly OCTW01 (sample SAMN02144230, study PRJEB22623) | gut metagenome | biome: sheep rumen | host: Ovis aries | place: New Zealand
GCGCATTGAAAATGCAGATACTCAGTAAGGTCGGATTGCAAATCCGACCTAGCGGAAGTTTTTTGCCACGGACGAACACTGACTCGGAAACCTTTCTCGCGGCCTCCGTTTCACTCTGTTTGTTTGCCACGGACGAACACTGACTCGGAAACCTTTCTTGCGGCCTCCGTTTCACTCTGTTTGTTTGCCACGGACCGTCACGGACTAACTCGGAAATCTTTCTCGCGGCCTCCGTTTCACTCTGATTGTTTGCCACGGACCGTCACGGACTGACTCGGAAGTCTTTCTCGCGGTTTCCGTGGCTTGTAGGGGCGGATCAGCGTATCCGCCAGCAGGTCTTCCAATGCCTTATCGCCTATGAACGGGCGGATACGCCGATCCGCCCCTACATTGCCTCCACAGCTGAATTACACGAATGTCGATGAAAACCGCCGCTCTTTTTCATTCAACACGCCGATTTCGCGGACTTAAAACGTCATTCCCAACAAACCATTCCATTGATTTTGTTGAACGATTCCATTGATTTCGTTGAACAATTCCATTGACATCGTCCAACGATTCCATTGATTTCGTTTCATTTATTTGCCAATTTAATTGCGTTTATTTGCCAAATAAACTCACTTTATCTGCCAGTTTTATTTCTCGGCCTCGGCATCACGCTCGTCCGGCTTTGCCACCTCACTGGAATCATTATATGTCTATTCGCGCAAATTCGTGTAGCGCCGCAGGCAATAAAGTGAAATGCCAATTGTGGGAGTGGGTTGTTCGCCTGTGGCACTACACGAATATGCATGAATTCACACGGATGTTTCATGAATAATTTTAGGAACATTGATGATGCGGAAAAGAATCGCAAAACAAAACAATAGAAAGAGTATAGTAAATACCTTTTTATAGCTTGAGTAAATTGAAAACAGGGGTGCACCGTGATGGTCGTGCCCCTGTTTGTTGGTTCAATACTCTTCGATGCGATAAAAAGTTGCCACGGACAACCGCGGCCTTCTATCTCTTTTGTGCTCCGTCTTTGTTCTCGGTTCCGAGTCAGTCCGTGTTTGTCCGTGGCTAATCATTTGAGAAAGTTGTCCGCTGCCAACACCTGTTGGCACGTCTCATCAGTCTTTTGAATGACAAGATGAATGTTTTTCGCGTTTACTTGCTATCAGTTTAAAATTTTTTTCGTACCTTTGCGCGACATATTATTCATGTTTCGCATGTTTAAGGAGTTCAGGAGTTTAGGAGTTTTCGCGGCTTGCAGCCGCTGGAGTCTGGACAATAGTTCTTTCGGCTGAATGGAGCACGACAAAGTATCGTCCAAACTCCTAAACTCCCAGACTCCCAAACTCCAAAGGACAAGCAAGCTTGAAATAGTTGAATTATTATATAAATAAACGCAGTTAGTTATGAGAAAAATGATCACTTTGCTGGCAGCCGTCGCCTTGATGGCTACCGATGCACAGGCCCAGGCCGTGACGCAGAAGCCCGTGCAGACCGTGACAGAAGCTCCTGCACAGGCTGCTTCGGCCACCACAACAACAGAATCGCAGACACAGGCGGCACCGGCAGTGCGCAGGTCGTATGGCCTCTATGAGGAAGAACTGCCGCGTTCGGTGAAGCGCATCTCCACCACGCGCACCGTGAAGGAAGAGGAGGCTCCCGCCGAGCAGCCACTGGAGAGCACCACCACGGAACTCACCACCACACCCGCTCCCCGCGGCAACCTGAGCAGCCAGATGGCACCGCCAGAGCGCGCTTCGGGCAAGAAGACCACCACTCGCGTGGTGCGCACCATTACACCCGCTACCACGCCCGCTGCCACAGAGACCGAAGAAAACAAATAGCAACCACTGACACATTCAACAATCATGAGTACCCAACAACAATCAGGTAGCAAGGCCTACCTTATTTCCATCGTGATGGTCGCCGTGCTGGGCGGCCTGCTCTTCGGCTACGACACGGCCGTTATCTCTGGCGCAGAAAAGGGCTTGCAGGCCTTCTTCATGGAAGCCAAGGACTTTACCTACACCGATGGCTGGCACGGCTTCACCTCTGCGTCGGCCCTCATCGGCTGCATCATCGGCTCGGCCCTCTCCGGACTGCTCGCCACCCGTCTGGGTCGCAAGCGCTCGCTCATCGTCGCCGGCGTGCTGTTCTTCATATCTGCCCTTGGCAGCATGGAGCCCGAGTTCCTGTTCTTTGAGCATGGCAAGCCCGTTTACTCGCTGCTCATCATGTTCAACATCTACCGCGTCATCGGCGGCATTGGTGTCGGTCTGGCATCGGCCATCTGTCCTATGTACATCGGAGAGGTGGCACCGTCGAACATCCGCGGCATGCTTGTGTCGTGGAACCAGTTCGCCATCATCTTCGGTCAGCTGGTGGTCTATTTCGTCAACTTCTTCATTCTGGGCGACCACGTCCAGCCTCTCGTCGAGGAGATGGGAAAAGGCTTTGCCTCTATCAATCCGGCTGCTCAGTGGACCGTCACAACGGGCTGGCGCTACATGTTCGGAAGCGAGGCCGTGCCTGCAGGACTCTTCGCCCTGCTCATCTGCTTTGTGCCCGAGACGCCGCGCTATCTCGTCAGCATCGGCCGCGACGATGTGGCAGAGCGTATCCTGGCCAAGATCAACGGCTCCGACAAGGCAGCCCAGATACTGAGCGACATCAAGGAGACCATCACCGTGCGCACCGAGAAGCTGTTCACCTACGGCTTCCTCTGCATCTTCGTGGGCATCATGCTCAGTGTGTTCCAGCAGGCCGTGGGCATCAATGCCGTGCTCTACTATGCACCGCGCATCTTCGGCGACATGGGCATGCAGAACCCCATGGTGATCACCGTCTTCATGGGAGTCATCAACATTCTGTTCACCCTCGTGGCCATCTTCACCGTTGAGAAGTGGGGCCGCAAGCCGCTGCTCATCTACGGGTCGCTGGGCATGGCTCTCGGCGCCTTCGGCGTGGCCATCACCTTCGGACACAGCGGGCTCGAGCTGGTCACCGCGGCCAGTCTGCTGATCTATTCTGCCTCGTTCATGTTCTCGTGGGGACCCATCTGCTGGGTGCTCATCGCAGAGATATTCCCCAACACCATCCGTGGCGCAGCCGTGGCCATCGCCGTGGCTTTCCAGTGGATCTTCAACTTCATTGTTTCCAGCACCTTTGTGCCCATGTTCAACATGCACCTCACCGAGGGCGATGACTTTGGCCACTGGTTCACCTACGGTCTCTATGGCATCATCTGCGTGCTGGCCGCCCTCTTCGTGTGGAAGCTGGTGCCCGAAACCAAGGGCAAGACGCTCGAGGACATGACGAAGCTCTGGAGGAAGAAGGCATAAGCGCGTTGGCCTCGGCTAACAACTGTATGATGGCCGCGGACTAACACGGACAGATGGGAAAGCGCTCGTCTGTGCCGAAGGGCACCACGGACTCGCTTATGACCGCAAAAGACCGTGTCCGTCCGTGGAAAGACAAAGAGCAGGCGCAAGCGCTTCATGGAATAATTGTCTGGCAGACCCTTAAAGGCTGCCAGACATTATATTATTTACATAAAAAACCGTTTGTGGGCAAAAAGTCTTAAATAGTGATAAAATGTTCTCTTTTTCGGGTGTTTTGTTTTCGATTTTCGATTATAATGATTATCTTTGTGACACAAACCTTATTATTAGGAGGATAAGACTATGATACCAAAACCGAAAATGCACAACCAAGAGGAGTTTGAACTCGACAACTACCTCAACGAAGACGACGACCGTTACACGCCAAGCAGCAACGGCACTATTTGGTACAGCTAAGCTTTAAAGGCGGAAAACAGAATGAACAGGCACAGGGCTCACACGAAGGGCACTGTGCCCTTCGTGTTTCTGCGGTGAATGCCTACAACAAGGCATTCACGATGCCAATGAGGCATCCCAGCAAGGCTCCGAACCAGACGATGGCGCGGAGCTCTTTTTTCATGACGTCGAGGATGATGCGCTCCGACTCGTCCATGTCCATCTCGTTGATGCGGTTCTCGATGATGCGGCTGATGTTCAGCGCTCCGAGTATGCGCGGCAGCCGGTCGGTGATGACCGTTCGGTAGAGTCCCAGCGCCGTCTGACGCAGTTCCGACAGCTGCTGTTCGTGGTCGCGAAGCAGTTCGCTGACGGGTCGTTGCAGCAGTCTGTCCGCCTCTCCGTCGAGCATCGTGGCCACCATTTGCTCCGCATTCTGACTCATGATGTCGTTGATGTGCCGTGCCAGATGGTGCTCGGCGGGGTCGAGTGCCGCCTCCACAATCTTGTTCAACCCGAGAGCATCGGTCAGGAAACCGCCCATCTTGCGGTGCGTCTTTTCCTTCATCATCGCGATGGCCTGGTGTGCAATCTTCTGGCCAACCGACGTGTCGGTCAGCTTCTCCTTCACCAGTCGCGACAGTTCCTCGCTGGTTCCTTCCACGATGGCCTGCAGCTCCTCGCGCGTCAGGTAGTGGCGCAGCAGCTGCTCAAGCGTCTCGTTGTTCTCCGTCTGCTTGCTCACCATGCGGTCGATGCTGTCGCCGAGGCGTTGCATCATCTCCTCCGAGAGCAGCGTGCGTTCCAGCACTTCGCGGTTCATCAGGTTGTCGCTGATGGCCTGTCCCACGGCCTGCGCTATGCGACCCCGCTCCTTCGGGATGATGCCGGGCGTGAAAGGCACGTGCAGCCCCATCACATACTTCGCCTTGTGAGGACGAAACAACATGCGGATGGCCACATCGTTGGTGATGTAGCCTATGACACCGCCCACCAGCGGCCCCACCAGATAGGATAGTTCGAAAGCCATAACGTCAGTGTTTTGGGTGCAAATGTACGCAAAAAACGTGAGAAATGTCTTTCCGTTTTCCGAAAAAAACGACGCCAAAGATTGAAAATATATTAAAACGTCCGCGCTTATGGTGTCTGTTTCAAAATAAATTGCTAAATTTGCGATTGATTTGTTATTACACATCGTTTTACATAATATTCAAACAAACTACACGTATGAGAGATCTCAAAATGTACATCAACGGACGGTTCTGCGAGAGCCGTTCAGGAGAGTGGATTGAAGTGTTGAACCCCTCTACCGAGGAAGTGACGAGTCGTCAGCCCGCCGGCACCGTTGAAGACGTGAACGAAGCCGTCGACGCTGCCTACGTTGCCCAGAAGAAATGGGCCAAGGTGCCCGCTGCCGAGCGTGCTGTCTATCTGCACAAGATTGCCGATGGCATCCGCGCGAACTTCGACAAGTTCCAGGAAATCATCGTTCGCGAGCAGGGCAAGACGCAGGCTCTGGCCGCCACAGAGGTAGGCGTCACCGCCACCTATTTCGACTATATGGCCGAGTTTGCACGCCGCATTGAGGGCGAAGTCATCCAGAGCGACGCCCCCAACGAGACCATGATCCTGGTGAAGCGCCCCATTGGCGTGGCCGCAGGTATCCTTCCGTGGAACTTCCCCTTCTTCCTCATTGCCCGCAAGGCTGCCGCTGCCCTCATCACGGGCAACGCCATCGTCATCAAGCCCGCGCAGATAACGCCCGAGAACTGCACCGAAATATGCAAGGTGGTGCACGACAGCGGCCTGCCCGCAGGACTGTTCAACGTGGTCACCGGTAAGGGTTCCGTCGTGGGCAACGCTTTGGCCAGCCATTCCAAGGTGGGCATTGTCAGCCTGACCGGAAGCGTGGGCGCCGGCGTGAAGATTATGGAAGCCGCCGCTCCCAACATCACCAAGGTGAGCCTCGAACTGGGCGGCAAGGCTCCCGCCATCGTGTTCCCCGACGCCGACCTTGAGCTCGCAGCCCAGGCCATCCTCGAAAGCCGCATCGGCAACACAGGCCAAATCTGCAACAATGCTGAGCGCGTGTATGTCCATAAGGACATCAAGAAGGAGTTCACCGACCTGATTGTGAAGAAATTCCAGGCCGTGAAGGTGGGCAATCCTGCCATCGAGAAGGACGTCGACATGGGTCCGCTCGTGGAGAAAGCCGCACTGGAGAGCGTCACCGCCAAGGTGAACCACGCCGTGGAGCAGGGCGCCAAGGTGCTTTGTGGTGGCAAGCCCATCGAGGGCAAGGGCTATTTCTATCCCGCCACCGTGCTCGACAACTGCCGTCAGGACATGGACATCATCCATGAAGAGACCTTCGGTCCGGTGCTGCCGCTCGTAGAGTTCGACAACATCGACCAGGTCATCGAGTGGGCCAACGACTGCGAATACGGACTGGCATCGAGCGTCTTCACTAAGGACATCGACACGGCCACCCGCATCTGCCGCGAGATTGAGTTCGGCGAGACCTACATCAACCGCATGCACTTCGAGGCCATTCAGGGCTTCCACGCAGGCGTGAAGAAGAGCGGAATCGGCGGTGCCGACGGCAAGCACGGCGTAGAGGAATACCTCGTCACGAAGGTTGTCTACCTCGACACCCACTACGAGTAAACCTCATTCCCCCAAAACAACAGCGGCAAGCCATTCCCAACGGCTTGCCGCATTTTTTTTACATGAAAGTCTTTTTCCTCGCATTCTTGCCACATTCTTCTAACGTAAATCTTTCGTTAATCTAACATTAATCTTTTTCCCTAGCATTCAAGTCTTGCTTATAAAGTCATTCGGGCATTGAAACGTAAATCTACATGAATTTATCATTAGCCATTTTAGTAGTGTATTCATGTAAGATTCATGTCGATTTACGTTCAAACCGCCTTCGCGTATCGTATTTCCCCGCGACGTATTCATGTAAGATTCATGTAGATTTACGTTAAAAAACTCCTTTGCGCATCGTATTCCCCCGCGATGTATTCAAGTAAGATTCATGTAGATTTACGTTGAGAACCGCTTTTGCGCATCGTATTTCCCCGCGAAGCATTCATGTAAGATTTATGTAGATTTACGTTAAAGAACGACTTCGCCTATTCTCTTCCCCCGCGATGCATTCATGAAAGATTTATGTAGATTTACGTTCAAAAACTCCTTCATGTGTTTTTTTCAAAAAACGCGCGCGTCCCTTTCGTCTTCTCAGAATTTCTTTCTACCTTTGCTGCCGAAAACAAAAAACGTAGAAGAACCACATGAGCGCTCCCCCCATCGGCAACACAGGCGGCAAGGCCAAGCGGCAGCCCGGCATTGAGGTGCTGCGCATGCTGGCCATGTATCTCATCGTGCTGGGCCACTATCTCTACAACTACGTGAAGACCGGCGAGGCTCTTTCCACCTTCGATGTGGCTCAGCCCGCCCAGGCAATCAGCTATGCGCTCACCGAGACCATGATTGTCTTCACCAGTACGGGCGTCGACCTCTTCGTGCTCATCACCGGCTTTTTCCTGGTGAGCCGACCTGTCTTCCGCATCAAGGGCATGCTCAGCGTCGCCCTCACCACCATTTTCTACGCCGTCGGCGTGTTCGTGTTGTTCTGCCTGACGGGCCGTCATGGATTCTCGCTGAAGGAACTGCTGCTCAACCTTTCTCCCATTCCTGTCCATCAGTATTGGTTTGTGGCCAAGTATCTGGGACTGATGCTGGTGGCGCCGTTCCTTTCGCTGCTCGCCTTGCAGCTCAGCCGGAAAGGCTATCAGCTGTTGCTGCTCGTGCTCTTCGTCCTCTTCTTCGAGTGGCCTTTTGGCGAGCTGTTCGGCGGCGGCATGTCGCTCAACTGGTTCTGTTTCCTCTTTCTTGTGGGAGGCTATCTCAGTCGCCACGGCATTCCTTCGTGGTTGTCGGCCCATACGGGGTGGGGCATCGTTGCCGTTGCAGCGGCCATCTTCGCCCTCCACACCGCCACCAACCTGCTGGCCTGGCTGAAGACGGACGCGCCCTTCGTGCTGAAATACGACGGCAACCACTCGTTTACCTTCTTCCTGGCCTTGTTCATCTTCGTCCTCTTCGTGCGCAATCCCCTTCAGGGCCGCACCGTTGAAGGGCTGGCACGTCTGGCACCTTATACCTTCGGCGTCTATCTCTTGCATGAGCACTATCTGCTAAAAGACGTGCTCTGGCAGCACATCGCCCCCGCGTTTCTTCCCACCCTGCCGTTGTTTCTCCACGGCATCCTGCTCAGCCTTCTCATCTTCTGCGCAGCCCTTTTCATCGACAGCCTCCGCGCTTTCCTCTTCCGTGTCCTCCACATTCCGGCACTCCTTGAAACCCTTTCCCGGCGCATCAATGCCCGCATCCCTCCGCTTGAAACGAGGACATAAAGCGATGCTCTCAGGCAAAACTGACAAAAACGAACGGTGAAAACAACAGATGGGAGGAGCAAAGATGGCAGATTGTAAAAACAAAACCAATGGAATCGTTGAACAATTTCAATGGATTTGTTGAACAAAATCAATGGAATCGTTCAACGAAACCAATGGATTTGTTTCTTGAAAACGGCAGTTTAGCTTGTTGAAACTGACAATTAGAGACCAGTAAACCACCAGTTTTCGTCATGCAAAAGCCTGCGGCGCTACACGAATATGCTTGAATTCACACGAATGTTTCATGAATATTTCTGAATCATTACATGGACATTCATGCATATTCGTGTAGCGCCGCAGGCAGATATGATGTGAATTCCCGTCTGTGCAAGGTCAATGGGCCGACGCGGCTGCAATGCAGGCGCTCCCGGGCTTTCGTCGTTTTCCTTTGGTTGTAAAGATGAAGCAGGTAGACGCAGACAGCCTTTCGGGAGCGCCGTTTGCCTACAGCCGGTTCTTCTCGGCGTTTCCGGCGCCGGTGCCTTTATACTTCGATGGCGTGACGTTGAAGCGGTAGCGCACGGACAGCTCCACGCAGCGCGAGTCGTTGTCCTCGGTCTTTCTGAACAGGATGCGGTCAAAGTAGAATGTGCCGCGGCCGAAGCCCTGGTTGAAAAGGTCGTTGCCCGTGAGCTTGATGTTCAGCCGCCGCTTGAACAGGTCCTTGCTGACGCTGAGCGAGAGCATGGCATTGGTCGCTTCCACCCTGAAGTTCGACCCCGTGTAGCCATGGGTGTGCACGTTGAAGTCGGCCTGAACGAGCCAGTCGTGGGGCAGGGCGACGATGTTGCCCATTTGCAGAGAGAGCATCGGCTTGTTGAGGTTTTTCTCCTGCCCGTTGAAGGTTGTCTGGAGCCATTGCTTCATCAGCGACACGTTGTATTGCGGCGTCCACGTCACGGCATTGCCCAGTTTGACGTTCTTCTGCGCACCCAGCGTAATGATCAGCCAGTTGACATGGTCATAGTTCTTGATGGTGGCCATGTTGACCTTGCTGTCCTGTTCCAGGCTTTCCATCACGTGCAGGAAGGGGTTGACGCAATGGTAGAAGTTGGTCGTCACATACAGCCACTTCCACATCGCCGTGGCGTTGTAGTTGTGGTATTTGACGGGCTTCAGATAAGGGTTGCCTGTCTGCATGTTCAGGCGGTTTTCGTAGATCACGTCGTTGTTGAGAAGCCAGTAGGAAGGGCGGTTTGTGCGCTTGGTATAGCTGACGGAGAGCTGCACCTTCCGGATGGACGTAGACAGGGCGACCGACGGGAACAGGTCGTCGTAGGTGCGGCTCTGGTCGTCGCGCCGCATGCCGTTGACGAAGTAGTCTGACGCCACGTGCTCATAGCGCAAGCCTGCCTGCAGCTGAAGGCGGCCCAGTTGCTGTCGCAGTTCCACAAACGGCGCGATGTTGCTTTCGTGCTGCTCGTTGTTGCTGTTGGCAATGTAGCCCTCCGCGTTGTCGAAACTGCTGCGCCAGCGCGTGTAGGTGTATTCCTCGCCAACGTCTATCCGGCCTTTCCACAACGGGTGGCTCACGATGAGTTTCTCGGCCACCATGCTGCCGCGCGTCAGTGCCTCGGTGTTCACGTCGCGGTTGTCGTAGTTGTCGCTCAGCTCTTGTTGCTGGTTGCGGTTCCGTCTCTTATAGGCCGTGTAGTCGGCGTTGAAGTCGACCGAGAGCTGTCCCACCTTGCCCGTGTAGTAGAGGTTGGCCTGATGCTTGGGGAAGTTCCGGTCGCGCCGGGTGCTGCTGTTCTGCAGGTGGTCGAAGGCATTGCCGTTGGCCAGCAGGTCGTCTACGTAGTCGCTGCTGGTCTTCACGTAGTCGTAGTCGTTCTGATAGAAGCCGCCGAAGGAGTTGGCGTCGTTCAGCTGGTAGTTGAAACCGATGCGCCCTTCGAGATAGGGATTGCGCTCGATGGAACGGTTGCCGTTGGTGATGTTCCACAAGGTGTCGGCAAAGACCGTCTGCTCGAATTCGCCACGGCTCCAGCGCTTGTTGTAGGCGCCGAAGAGGTAGGCAAACAGTTCCAGTCCGCCCTTGCGGTAGGTGAGGTTGACGCGTTCGTTGTTCACATAGCCGCGGCCCTTGCGGCTCCACGATGTCAGCTCTACGCCCAGGCCTTCGCCCTGTGCCCGCTTGGTGTGGATGACGATGACGGCATTGACAGTTGCGTCGTAGCGTGCGCCGGGATTTTGAACCACTTCCACGGTCTTGATGTTGTCCGAGAGGATGTTCTTCAGTTCTTGCATGTCGGTCAGCTTGCGGTTGTTCAGGTAGATGAGCGGCGTACCCTTGCCCAGGATTTCGTAGCTGTCGCCCTTTTTCGAGATGGTGGGCACACGCGAGAGCACGTCGTCGGCCGTACCCAGTCGCTCCATCACGGTGCCCTCCACGTTCATGATGAGCGAGTTGCCCTGCAGCTGCACCTTGGGGCGTTCGCCCTGAACCACCACGCCCTTGATGGTGTAATTGTCGGGCTCAATCCTTATCGTTCCCATTTCGGGGTGGCTGCAAAGCCGGTAGACGGTCTTGTAGCCTACGTATGAGATGCGGGCAAGGACCCGCTCTTGCTCGTATGGAATGGCAAAGTAGCCGCTTTCGTTTGACACGCCACCACTGAGCAGTGTGGAGTCGGCGGGGTTGAGCACCGCTACATTGGCAAAGGCCAGGGGCAGGCCCTGCTCGTCGATGATGGTGCCCGTGAGGCGGCGGTCGGTCTTGTGGGTGCACTCCACGAAGATCTTGCGCTCTTCCTCGTTGGCGCTTGTGGTGACGCGGATGGGGTAGAAGCCTATCATCTGCTGTATGGCTTCGGGCAGGTGCTTGTTCCTGATGGTGGTGGTGATGCGGAAGTCCTCCAGCTCGTTGTAGAGGAACATGATGGTGTAGTCGGTCTGCTGCTCGCTGAGCTGCCGCAAGGCGTCGGAGAGCGACACGTTGTTGTATTCACGCGATATGCGCTTCTGGGCTTGCGTGTTGAGTGCCAGCAGCAAGGCGAGAATGATGAGTGTGGCGTGTTTGTTCATGGCGGCTGCTATTCAACGGTGATTTGGTTGTCCATCAGGGTTACAGTGAGGCGCTCGAACTGGTTGAGGTCGCTGACCACCTGGTCGATGCCCTGCTCAGGGTTCCACACAAAGCGGAAACGAAGCTGGCGCGCCTCGTCGTTGGCGAATGTGACTTTGACGTCGTAGTGTTCCGCTATCTCCGGGAGCATTTCCTCCAGCGGGATGTTGTCGTAGATGATGGGCTGCACCGCCGCGGTGGCAGTCTTGAGCGTGTCGGCTGTGGTCGTGTCGGAAGGCTTCACAACGTTTTCCGTCTGTTCTGTCTTCGGCGTTGGTGGCGTTTCGCTCTGTCGCACGACGTGAATGGTGGCAAAGGCAATGCCAGAGATGATCAGCACACCGATGAATGATGCCGCAATCTTCATCCATCCATGGCCTTGCGGTCTCGGTTGGAGTCGCTGGTTGAATCGCTGCCAGGCGGCGTCCACATCAACCGGGTCCTCGTCTTGCTGATGGCGGCTGCTGCGTCTGGCCTCCACCATCATGCGGTAGGTCTCGCGTGTGTCTTCATCACGATGGATGATGTCCTGGATTTCCTGCTCGGTGTAAGCATCGGGGTTGTCGAGCATTTCCAGTAGCTGGCGGATGTTTTCACTTGTCTCTCTCATTGTGATTACCTTTTAGTGATTGACGTGTTTTCTGATTTCCTGAATGCATTGCACAAGATACTTGTAGGCGGTATTCGGGTTGAGATGGAGCCGACGGGCAATCTCAGCGATGGTGAGGTCCTCGTCGAAGCGGAGATGGAAGATGCTGCGGTGTGGTTCTTCCATTTGTTCGTCCACGAAGACGGCGATGCCATCGAGCCGTTCCATCTCCTTGTCGACGGGTTGCAGGTCGGTTCCGTCTTCTACAGGCAACAGGCCTTTCACCTTTTCATGCAGCTGCTTCTGCCGGATTCTGTTCAGGCAGGCGTTGCGCACGGCCGTCATCAGATAGCTGTCCTTCCTGGGCGGGATGTCGCAGTCTGCCAACCGCAGGAAGATGTCTTGTACCACATCCTCCGCCTCGTCGGCATCGCCCAGAAACACTTTGGCCAGATGTCTCATCGCGCAGTAGTTCCGGCGGAAAAGCTGTTCTATCAACTGCTTGCGCCCGGCCCCTTTCAAGCCAGCCTCCTTCGCGCCCGCAGCATCACCTTCTTCAAGTATTCTATGTTCAAGCATATCGTTCTTCTCTTCATTGCCCCGTTTTTTTGAGGCACTTCTATTTCTAAGACACTTCACCCACGTCCTTTTTTTACGCAATCGCCCCTTTTTTTTCATCTTTCCCTCATTCCCCCCAGTCTTTTCGATAAAACCATCTGCAAAGTTACATTTTTTCCCCATACGTCTTGTCCTGTTTTTTGTGAAATCTGAAAAAGCCCCAAAACATCCTTCCCCCTTCCTGCTTTCCGTGTGCTATTTTGTTTCTGAATCCGTGCAATCGGTGTTCATAAAACAAACGAACACGGATGACTCGGATTCAACGGATATCGAGGTTCGGCTTGTCAAAGTCTCGAAGAGACGAAAGAACACAGACGGGGGTGTTAGCCCCCGGGTAATGATGCGACAATAAAGGAAGCCCCGAGGGGGCGATAGAGACCTAAAAACTGATACTGAACAAGTAACACGTTCTGTCGCCCTTTCTGAAAAACTATGGATGATGACAGACCAGAGGCTAACACCCGTGTCTGTCATCTATCGCACCTTCGGTGCTTTTCCCCGGACACTAATAACAAAAAAGTTGCTTATATTTTTGAATTTTTTCTGGTTTGTGACTATATATAGGTTACAAACATTTTTTTATTCAAAACTATGGCAACAACAACGATAAAGAAAGTTCAGAAGAAAGAAATGACACTGCTGCATGCTATTGAGCGAGTGGTGGAATTGTCGAAGGACTCGAAAATGAGTCAAGAGTTTATGAAGAAGGCTAAAACTGAGATTCAGTTTTTGGCCAAGAGCTATGGCATCACCGAACGACAGGCAGTGCTGTTCTGTGTGTGTATGGAAAAAGGGCCGCGGCGGGTTGACTATGACGACCTGGCCTCTTATCTGGATTTGAACAAGATAGGGGTACTTGGCTATGCCAGTGACATCGATGCTTTGGTACGCAGACGGCTGCTGAAATACCGCGATGTAAAGGATGAGGATGATTTCGATGTCCCTGCGGCCGTTATCCGCTGTCTGAAACACAACGAGGTGTATCAGCTGCCCAAGCGTACAGGACTTGACTGTGCAGAACTGTTCGAACTGCTCAACCTGTGGTTTGAAGACTTGAACGAAGATGCCATTTCGCCACGCGAGATGCGCGAAGAGTTGCAGGTGCTCTTCGACGAAAACCCGCAGGTGGGCTTCGTACAGAGAATGAAGGAACTCAACTTGAACAGCGAGGACCAGCTGTTGCTGACATTGTTCTGTCATTTGCTGGTGAACAATGACGATGATGACATTCGCTTCGGCCAGATCGACGATGTGTTTGTGTGTCAGAGTGATTTCAACAAAGCAAGAGCTGAACTGCGAGCAGGTGAAAACCTTCTCCAAAGGCGTAGGCTGATTGAACATCGCTGTGAAGACGGTATTGCTGACGTGAACAGATACAAACTGACGGAGGATGCCAAGCGCTCATTACTGGCAGAGATGAAACTCTTCGCTGTTGCCGAGAAGATAGCGGATATAGTGGAATATGACCAACTGACAGAGAAGCAGCTGTTCTTCCCCAAGGCTATTCAGCGACAGGTTGAAGAACTGAATACGTTCTTTCAGCCAGAGAACTACCAAAGAATACAGGAGCGCATGAAGGAAAAGGGATTCCGCAATGGGTTCGCCTGTCTGTTCTATGGCTCACCAGGTACGGGCAAGACCGAGACTGTGTATCAACTGGCTCGCCATACCGGTAGAAACATTATGGTGGTAGACGTTCCGCAGATCAAAAGCAAGTGGGTGGGCGAAAGCGAAAAAAATATCAAGGCCCTCTTCGACCGCTATCGTGAACAGGTGAAACGGGCCAAGCTAACCCCTATCTTACTCTTCAACGAAGCCGACGCCATTATTGGCAAGCGCAAGAACGGTGCCTCGAACGCTGTTGACAAAATGGAGAACTCCATTCAGAACATCATCCTACAGGAGATGGAGCAGCTCGACGGCATTATGATTGCCACCACCAATCTGCAGGAAAACCTGGACAAGGCCTTCGAGCGCCGTTTCCTTTATAAGATCAAGTTCGAAAAGCCCAACGTGGAAGCCCGCGCCCTGATCTGGCAATCGATGATTCCCGAACTGAGTGAGATGGAGGTTCATACCCTGGCCTCAAAATACGAATTCAGCGGAGGTCAGATTGAGAACATTGCCCGGCACTATGTCATCGACAACATCCTGCACGACGCCAAGGGTGATGTGTTGGCCATGCTGACAAGTCATTGCGACAACGAACGACTCGATGATAACAAGCCGCATAAGATCGGATTCTGATATAAATACTACTCCCGCC
>OCTW011402568.1_pt1 | contig 14767 bp, 11 predicted proteins | sample 1539671 | NCBI WGS metagenome assembly OCTW01 (sample SAMN02144230, study PRJEB22623) | gut metagenome | biome: sheep rumen | host: Ovis aries | place: New Zealand
ATCCGGAGAAAAGCCCTTTATGGTCATTCGTGATCAGAAAGATCATTGCCTGTCCTGGGGCCTGGAAGGAGCGGAGGCAGTCAAGCCTGAAGCGCTGAAAGAAGAGATTAAAGAAGAAGATCATGTCATTCAAGCGTTTCGTCAGGCAATGGCAGATGCACAGGGCACAGTCCGGTATTCAGAAATCTTCCCTGGTGTTGATATGATCTGCCGGAATGACAGCCGTTTCAAGGATGATTTTATCTTTTCTGCTCCAGAGAGCGCCCGCCCGGTTATTTTCAAGCTGGAAACGGAAGGATTGAAGCTGAGCCGGGACGAGGAATCTGGGCTTGTCGTGTTTGACACTGATAGCGAAAAGATTTATAATATTCCTGCTCCTACACTGATGGATAATGAAGGCCAGGAGGGCATGGTTCAGGTCTCTTTGGAAGAGACGGAATCAGGTTATCGCCTGATCTATGAGCCTGATCCTGAATTTATGGAAAGCGCTGCTTATCCGGTAGTGCTGGATCCTTATATCCGTACTTATAATCAGGATTTTGCAATCGATGATACTTATGTCTGCAGTAAATACCCCAACAACAATTATGGCACCAATGAACGTGTCTACGCGCAGCGGACTGAATACCAAGGCGTGAAGGATATCCGCTATGGTCTGGTAAGAGTAAACACCCTGCCTAACTTTGGAGCTAACCACTATATCACCAACGCTTCCCTGGTAATGCGGACGGTTAATGTTTCCGGTACCAATCCGCATTTGTATATCCGGGAAATTCAAAGCACGTGGACTGATACTACCGCCACTTGGAACAAGCTTCAAAATGGTGAAATTCAGTATTCTGATATTATCCAGGATTATGTGGCGCTGGGCAGCGGCAATATCTATTTTAACATCACCGGACTTGTAAGAAAATGGTACCAGGATGGAAGCACGAATTACGGCGTACTGGTTACCCCGTGGGAAGGCTACTGCATTGGAGCTTTCTATGGCAGTGATTCAGGCGTTACAGGCAAACCGTATCTGAAAGTTGAGTATGCTTCCCTGGCTGGTTTGGAAGATTATCTGACCTATGACACAGTATCTGCTGGGAAAGCCGGTACCGGGTATGTCAGTCTGGTGAATGGCAACCTGGTGTTCACCCACAGCGATACTCAGATGAACGGCGCGAGGATGCCGGTATCCGTCACCCATGTGTATAATTCTTGCGATGCTGATAAGAATGATTTCTACTGTGGTTACGGCTGGCGGACGAACTTCCATCAGACGCTGCATAAGGAACTGCTGGATAGCGTAACATACTATGTCTATACGGACGGAGACGGCACGGAACACTGGTTCAAGTCTGCGGGGTCTGGAAAGTATAAGGATGAATCTGGTTTGTCGATGGAACTGACAGTATCGGGGGATTCGACCATCATCCGGGATAAGGGCGACAATGTCCTGACCTTCCCGCTGGTTTCTGGAACACCTACCGCGATTCAGCCGACGGCTAAAGTACTGGTCTCTTCTATTGCAGATGCCTGCGGGAACAAGATTAAGGTAACCGCAACTGGAATGAAGATTACGAAGCTGACAGACGGTGCGAGTACGGATAACGATCCGGATTCCGGTCGGGAAACTGTATTGGAATACTCCAACAATCTTCTCGCCAGGATTAGGTTGCCATGGCAAGGAACAAATGATTGTGTTCGTTTCAGCTATTCCAGTCAGAGGCTTACCGGGATCACTTATGAGGATGGGAACAGCAGCAGTTATACTTATCATACTCAGAGTACTCAGGCGCATCGTCTTCTGACAAAAGCGATTTCTCCGGAAGGGATTCATGCCGAATTTACTTATGACAATCTGGGCGTTGAGGTCGGACTTCCTCATGAAGTCAGATTTTCCAAAGTCAGCGACGGCCAGGCGAGCAACAGCCTGATTGCAAGCCATACTCAGTATACCTATGGAGCGCAGCTCTGCCTGGTAGAAGATAAACTGACCGGTAATCATCTTCGCTATCATTTCAATGATAACGGTAACTGCACCAGCGTGGATGACGGGCTGGGTTATGCTGTGTACGCGGAGTATGATCAAAGCGGCAGCAACGCAAACGCGCCGATCAATCACGCGACGACCACTTCGAGGGTTGAACGTGCGGTCAATAACCTGCTGACCAACGGTCTCTTCGGGAAAACTACGGATTGGACCAAAGACGGTACCGGCACCATTACCCAGTCTGCCCGCAGCGGCGGGTTTGGCGTCAATCAGAAACAGTTTAACGTAGCCAATGAACAGACGCTGTCTTGTTATCAGATGGTTGGCGTCACCCCCGAACAGACTTATACTCTTTCGGGTTATGCCCAAAGCTTAGGCGCGAAAGCGTATCTCAAGGTGACTGCTGGAAATGAAGAATATACTTCCCTTCCTGTTGAACTGACCGGAAGCGAAACGGAAACCGAGTTGACCAGAACACAGGTGACCTTTACCGTGCCTCCGGCTGTCAGTCAGATTCGTGTGGATCTGGTTGCCAAAGGGACTGTTCGGGGAACCATTGCCTGGTGGGACAGCGCTCAGCTGGAAATTGGCGAAACCGCGAACCACGTGAACCTATTGGAAAACAGCGACGTGCATGATATGCAGGGTACGCTCCCAACTCCCTGGCAGAAAGATAACACTTATTCTACAGTGATTGCCCGCTCTGTGGATATGCCTACTCACGTAACCGGCAACGCGCTTCGGATTACGGGTAAATGTAACGCGGTTCGCCGGGTATGGCAAAGTGCGAATGTATCCGGTTCGAAAAACGATCGGTTTACGGTCGGCGGCTGGTGTTCCGCTTACGCCAAGAAAAAGGTTGGTACGGATGTTATCTGTCAGATTTTGGTTTACTTTGCTGCATCCAATTCAAATAACTGGAGCGATTGGAGCCTTGGCGGCAGCGCTTCGTTCCATCATGAGGAGGGCACCTGGCAGTTTGCTTGCGGAGATGTCAAAGCGCCGAGAAATTACAGCTGGATCCGCGTGGTAATGGCGTACAACAACCAGGTGAACTTTGTTGATTTCTCAAACCTGTTCCTGTATAAAGAACAGTATGGAACCGACTATGTTTATGACGCTAAAGGCAATCGGAAATCATCCACCAGTTCTGCAGGCATTACTGGAAATAAGACGTATGACGCTTACAATAATATCTTGACGAGCGCAGCGCCTGGACGGACGGTGACAACCAGTTATAACTGGGGCAGCACGGAGGCGGAAAAACGGAAGCACCTGCTGCAGAAAGCAACCAGCCCGCTGGGAACAGTCAGAACTTTTGATTATGATGACTATGGCAACCAGACGGAGAGTAAAGTCAGCGAATCGGACAGCGCGACTGCTAAGTTTATTAAATCCACAACCGCCTATACCGCCGTAGGAACCTATGTTGCTTCTCAGACGGACGCAAGAGGCAAGACAGTTATTACCGTAACCGATCCGAACAAGGGTGTCGTGACCAGCGTGACTGATCCGAACGAACAGGTTGTAAACACTACTTATGATACCTTGCGTAGGCCGACCAAAACGAGTACAATACTGAATGGACAGGAGGTGAAGACGGAGAGTACCTATAACGCTCAAAAAGGCTACCTGACTACCCTTAAGCACAATACGACGACCGCCGCCAGCGGAGATGTGACCTATACCTTTGGTTATGATAATCTGGGAAGACAAACCTGCGTACAAGTTGGTAACAAAGTATTGAGCACGACTGCTTATGACGCATTGACCCGGCAGATCAGTCAGGTAACCTTCGGTAACGGCGACAAGGTGCAGAATACCTATGATGCCTTTGGCCGTCTGACTGGCGTCCGGTATGACGATGAAACCAATGATCGCTTTACTTATCGTTACGATGCAACGGGCCGGGTAGGTATGGTTGAGGATCATGAGCAGGAGACTCTGACTTATGCCGATTATGACTTGGCTGGCAGACCGGCGAGAAAGACGAAGCTTAGGAATGGCGCTCATATCTATACCGGGAAAGTGCGGTATAATGGGTTTGAACTGCCTGCTGATTTTACTGAACTGGTCGGTGAAAACAAGGAGAAACATTCCACTGCGTTTACCTATGATAACGAGAACCGTGTGACTGACCTGACGTATGACGAGAGCACAGACAAAGTCAGCTACCTCTACGATGCCCTGGGAAGGATCACAAAAAAGACCGTACACCTGGGTACGCAGGATCTGGAGACCACTTATACCTATGTTCCCGGCAGCGAAGCGAACGGAACGACTGGCCTGATCCAGACGATTACCCAGAATGGCGTTACGCTGACCTATACCTACGATAATAACGGAAACATTACCAGTGTCAGTGACGGGACAGAGACGGTCAGTTATGTGTATGATGCTATTGGCCAGCTGATTCGTGTAAATGATCCATATGATAACCGGAGCGGCAGTGATGGTACGACCTGGACGTTCGAATATGACCTCGGGGGAAATATTCTGAACAGGAAGCGCTATGCGTATACGACTGGTACCTTGCCGAGTTCTTATCTGCAGCGGATCCTCTACGCCTATGGAGACAGCTCCTGGAAAGACAAGCTGACCAGTTATAATGGCGTGGCCATTGATACTGATGATATTGGCAACATCACTGAATATGGCGCTTGGACTTATCAGTGGCGTCATGGTCGGGAGCTTGTTCATATGAGTCGGAGTCAGTATCCGATTGAAGTCGATTTCAAGTACAATGAGGATGGCCTGCGGACGAAGAAAACGATCACGGATACAAGCGGAGCAACTCCAATCACGACCGTCACCGAATATACTCTCCACGGCAAGAATATCGTCCATCTGACCAAAGGCAACCAGCAGCTTCACTTCTTCTATGATGGTCAGGGCAAACCTTCCATTGTGGAATGGAATAATAATGGAACCATCGGTAAATATGCTTATGTATATAACCTCCAGGGTGACGTCATTGCGCTGGTGAACAGCGCCGGTACAAAAGTCGTTAATTATACCTATGACGCCTGGGGGAAACCGCTCAGTAAGACCGGTCCCCTGGCAGATACTCTGGGTACACTGAATCCCTTCCGCTATCGCGGGTATGTGTACGATGAGGAGATTGATTTCTATTACCTGAGAAGCAGATATTACAACGCGAATCGTGGCAGGTTTATTAATGCGGATTCTGTATTTGATGGAACAAATCTCTTTAGGTATTGTGCAAATGATTCAATTAATAATTCTGATACCGGTGGATATAATGTATTAGATGTTGTTTATCCTAAAGTACCTGCCTCTTATATTATTGAAGGTGTTTGTGGTCTTGAAAAACTGAATATTACCAAATATGTAGATGGTGGTAAGACTGCAGAAAAGTGTAGCTGTATTGGATTAATTCTTCAATTTGTCGAAGAATTTTACAAAGGTGGAATAATTAAATATCAAGTCAATATTGAAGGAAAAATTATAACTATTGGTCAAGGCACTAATTCAGCAGTGGGTAATAATGTGAAAGACAAGTATAAAGGTTTTAAACCAATACCTAAAAACAGCTCATTGCTAAATGATTTGTTACCGGGAACACTTGTGTATACAGATGATTTTTCACATATTGGTATATATGTGGGTTATTATATTGATAGAAATAATAGAACTATTGAACATTGTGTTATTGATTGTACAAGAAAACGTGTGAAAGATCCGGAAAAAGATGAGGATGGTGTTTATGCCCGTGATATTAATAATTGTCGTTTTACACAATATTGTACATTTAATTACATGAATTATGATCTATCTTATGAGGATACAGTAAATTATTATTGTTGTCTAAAATAAAATAATGCAACATATCTGACGCGAAACGGCTCCTCAGTTTCATGACCGTATCGGTGCCTTTCGCAGAAAGGCGGAACATAAAGATGAGGAAAACAACCAGAATAATTATTTCTTTACTGTTTTATTTTTGCATTCTTACTCTTTTAACTTTTGCTTATGCTGAATCAGATCCAAACTTATATGAATATGAATTGACAGAAAAAGGAATTCGAATTCTAAATTATGTTGGAGATGAAACATTTGTTGTAGTTCCCAAAGAAATCGATGGGTATGATGTTGTATATATAGGGAAAGATGCTTTTTCAAATAATAACAACATATGGTGTGTAATCCTTCCGATTACAGTGCAAGTAATTGAAAACTATGGTTTCTATGAAAGCTCATTAAGAGAAATAGTCTTACCTCCAACATTGAAATATATAGGAGAATCTGCTTTTGCTTATACGAAGCTGACATCAGTATATATACCAAATTCGGTACATTATTTAGGAAGAGCTGCGTTCTACGGATGCTATGATCTTAGAACTGTCATTATTCTGGCTAATATTACGGAAATAAAAAACTATATGTTTTTTGAATGCATGAATCTAAAGGAAGTCTATTTTCCGGAAACCGTTTATTATGTTTCTGAAAATGCTTTTTATTATTGTAATACTTTATCGACAATTATAAACTTCGAACAGATTAAAACAATTTATGAAAACAGTTTTCAGGATTGTTATTTGCTGAATGATGATATCGTGAAACACTTTTCATCAATAGAAAGGTTACCATGTAATTATTAAGATCATGTTGAGATGCTTCGTATTTATAAGCTATGAAAAACTACCAGTATAGCATAGCTAAGTAAGAGATGATTATTTTTCTGTTCTCTATCTTGAAATGGTTTTATAAGTGAATTAAATAATGGGAATGAGGTGATTTTAAATATACAGGAACATTGCTATTTACTGCCGCTTAAGCAAGGATGACGAAAAGAATGGTGAAAGCATTAGCATAGAAACACAAAAAATGATGTTGAATCAATTCTGTAGCGAGAACGGGTTCAACATTTTTGATTACTATGTTGATGATGGGTTTTCGGGTCTCAATTTTCAACGGCCAGGATTTCAGAAACTATTGCAGGATGTGGAAGCCGGAAGAGTGGATACGGTCATTACAAAGGACCTGAGCCGTCTGGGCAGGGACTACATTCAGACGGGGTATTATATCGATATTTATTTCAAAGAAAGGAATATTCGCTATATTGCGATCAATGACAATATTGATACGCAGCGGGATGATAATGATATTGCTCCGTTCAAGAACATTCTGAATGATATGTATGCGCATGATCTGTCCCGAAAAGTGAAAGCGGCAAAGAAACAAAGAGCCTTGAAAGGGTATTTTATCAGCGGACAAGCGCCATATGGGTATCAAATTGACCCGGAAAATAAGAATCATTTGGTCATTGATGAAGAAGCTGCTCCAATCGTACAGAGGATTTTCCAACTTGCAGAACAAGGAGAAACGCTGCGATCCATCACGGCTGTGATGACAAATGAAAAGGTTAAGCCGCCGAGTGTATATAAAGCACTCCATGGGGATCACCGGTTCAGCCGTTATACAAGTGACAATGATAATAATTGGTGCATGGCAACTGTTGCGCAAATCCTAAAAGATCCTGTCTATGTGGGAAATATGGCCAATCATAAAGCTGAAGTGAAAAATTATAAAACAAAAGCGCGCCGAGCAGTCCCTAAAGAGGAATGGATTATTGTTGAAAACACTCACGAACCGATTATTTCCAAAGATATATTTGATCATGTGCAGGCGATCCTGTCAGTAAAAGCTCGTCCAAGACGCTATGAATTTGATAATATCCTCAAAGGTCTGGTGTTCTGTGGTGAATGCGGACATCCGATGAGTCAGGCGACAAAGACAAACAAGAGTGGAAAGCGGTATCTGCTGAGGTGTACCAATCATTTTGCACATCCAGAAGAGTGCAAGCAGAATCATGCGATATTCTATGATGAATTATGTGTGAATGTTCAAAAGGAACTGAACAACTATCTTCAATCATTCAACAGTGAAAGGGATAAAGCAGTTGTATTAACACGATCTGTAGTTCTTCAATGGATTGACTATATTGAAGTGGGTACTGCTTCTTCAGGAGGAGGAAATGAAAGAAATCGTGTGAATATTCATTTCAGAGAACCTGATAGTGAAAGGCAAAAATGGCGTTGTAGAAAACCTTTCAACTTTTATTGCTGACAAAAATCACAAACCGAAGATCAGCTTGTCCTCGAAAGTGCAAAACGTTCATGGGTCTATTGACGATAATATAGCCAAATGATAGGATATAGATGAACACCATCAAGAGTATGTCTATGATGCCGAGATTGACTTCTATTATCTGAGAAGCCGTTATTATAATGCTAATCGAGGAAGGTTTGTCAACTCTGATTTAGATATTGATGACAACTCAGGAGTATTCCGTTGTAATTTATTTGTATATTGTGCCAATAACCCAATAAATTTCACGGATGATGATGGTACGGCAATTAATCCTATCGGTATTCTAATTGGTGGAGCAATTGGCGGTGCAGCTGGAGTACTCCTTGCAGATCTACTTGGCTTAACCGGTTGGAAACGAGGATTATTCATTGCCGGTTGTACACTGGCAGGCGCAGTTCTTGGTAATTTTCTTGCGCCTTACATGTCAAAACTCGTTACACTTGCTGAAGCAAAAATAGCTTCATTATCGACAATTGCTGCATCCTCATGGCAGGAAGCAGAAAAAATCCTTCGAGATGCTTATCATGGAGTTTCAAAAGCGATTAACACACCATTCGGTCGACGTGTTGTTGATTCTCTTTCTGGTAAAATTGCACGTGAAGCTAAATATGGATATCAATCTTTATCTCAGTTTATTCATAAAGAAATTGCAAAAGACTCATATCTTATCTCAATAGGATATAAAGTTGAATGGCATTTCTATTGGAGTCAGGTTTCAAATACAGGTGGACCGTCTAAACCCTTACGAGATGCTCTTATTGATGCAGGAATTAAAATTATTGAGCATTATAAAAAATAAAGAATACAAAGATGCGGAGTATTCTTTAACTAGAGCCGAAGCCGCACGGCTAAGGAGGTTATATGATAATGGATACAAATTATATACCATTACTGCTGCCGTTGGATAAGCCATTTGAAAAACTTAACAAAAAAGAGGCAAAACAGTATTTTGATTGGTTTGTTTCTCATATTGATGATCGAGCAGAATATCTACGTGAAAAAGTATCTGAAGGGCTCTCTATCTCTCCAAGTACAGTACAATATTCAATAGACTCATTTATTCCAGTTTGGCAATGGTTTATGAAATCTGCAATTATTCAAACTACATCTAAATTAAGATTGATTCAACTGCGAAATGAGTTAAAAAAGCAACACGAACCAAAGGAATTTATAGATGATATGGTACGTGCAAATAGTAAAGAGCTTAGTCTAATTTCTCTTTATATGCTTCGCGATATAGGTATGTTCGTTGGCAAGGTATTCATATATAATTATCCAGTCCTAAAATGGGGATACCATACCAATACTAAACAAGATTCGTTTGCAAATATACCTCAGGTTTTTGGCTTTATTAATACATCATACAATCCACCTTTTGAGATGCAATTTGATCCCATTCATTATGCTGAAATGTCGGCATCCAATCTTTTGGATGGCACAGCATCAAGCAGTGACTTATACAATGATTGTTTAAGATGGATAAAATGGATTCCGAATAATAAATAGTAGCTAATTATGATGCTTTTATAGCTTTTATTCTTTACAAAAGTTGTATGAAACACAAAAACTAAGTTGTTTTGAATTGATTATTAGATATATCACGATTGAAAAAAACACATATCGGTCTTGATGATGACAAAGTTATACTTGTAACAATAGGCAGCTCCTATCTGGGCTGCTTTTTTTCATTTCCGAACAACCAAAGGAGAAAAAAATGGACCTAATAAACTGGCATTATGGAAAAACCACCACGAATGCCTTGAATATCCGAAAAGCTCCGAGCCTTTCAGCGCAGCGCTGGAATAATGTATGGCCTGTTGCGCGAATTGCTCTGATCAAAACGACCTATACCCCGGACTGGTATGAAACCATCTATCGAGGACAAAAAGCATATGTTTCCGTGAAATATATGGATCTTCTTTCGGACCAGGTTCACGACGCCATCCCGGATCGGATGATGTATATGGCCCAGGCTGAACTTGGCAGAAGCAAATCCATCTACTTCAACGGATATACCGGCGCCTGGTGCCACCGGTTTGCTGATTGGCTGGCCATGCATGCCGGCCTTCCGCCTGAATATATCCCCAATACAGGGAATTGCGCTTGGGGAGTCGCCTGGTTCGTCGCTGATCAGAACAGCGGCGGCTTTTTCTTTAAAAACCAGATTCATAAGACCAGGATCATCCGACGAATCGCGCCGCTTCGTCAATTCTCGCCCTTAATGACGGAAGAAGAAATGGAATATATTCCATCACCGGGTGATTACGTCTATTTCCGCTGGCCCAATACCGACATTCTGACAAATGTCAGCCATGTCGCCATTGTTCGTCATGTATCAGATATGGATATTACCACTTTTGAAGGAAATGTACAGAAAAAAGTTGTCTCCAGGGTTTTTGCTCTGAACGATAACCGAATCGTGGGGTATGGGAAGCCCCTTTACCATTATTTTTAAATGATCGAATCTTTTTGGGTTGGTAGGATTCCTTATAATACGGGCATTTATTTCTTTGAGCCTGGAGGAGATCGTGGTGATATCGGCGCGCTGGCTATTTGAAAATCACAAAAAGCATCTGGCCATGGCCAAGTATTATCAGGAATTATTGGATCATCCTGATAATATCTCTGCTCAGGCTTCTCAGAACGCTTCTGACTATGGAAAGGCTTTAAAAGAATATTTGTCATATCTATTATATTTTGATTTGGTACAAATAATACTAACAGATGAGGAAAAATGGCTGGTCGAGCATATCTTTATCAAAGAAGAAACCTATTACTATTTGATCTCTGATCCAGATAGCCCGGTTCAAGGATGCTCGAAAGCGACGATTTCCCGTCATAAGAAGCGATTGCTTGAAAAAGCAGATTCTTTTTTGCGAGAGACATGCCTTAAAAATGGTTAGAAGACAGATCTATTCCATCAAGATACTTTTCCAGTTTGTTGAGTAGTTCTTTACAGTGTTTGCTCATGGTTTGTCTGGTGTAGATGCCTAAATCCGGTGGCTGGGAGGATAGCATAGCTTCAAAAGTTTTCTTTTCTATATATCTGGCTGTAAGAAGCCATTTATCTCTATGAGTCTGCTTACTTAGCAAATCTTCACAAAGATGAATATAAAAATTCAACTGCTGGATTTTCTGGGCGATCTTCAGAGATTGCTCTTGGATCGATTCTTGGATCTTTTCTTTATATGATAACGCGACAGCTTCTGTTCGGCTTGTTTCAGAATGATCGTGGGGAATGTCATTGGTGATGATAGATCCTTGGATTGAGCGGGCTATGATTTCTTCTGCTTCTTTTGCGCTGATGAAGTCAGTATCGTTCAGTTGGGAATACTTGCGCAATAAAATGTTTTTTCTGCTTTGAAAATCATGGTAATGACTCAGAAGCCATTCAGCCTTTTTCAAGTGAACCTACCCCTTTGCAATGGATTTCGCTTAGTTACATATTACTCATGATGAGCAGATAGATCAAGGAACAATGCGTTCCGGATCGATATCAAATACTTTCGCTGTGATATCAAAGTGTTTCACTGATAAAGATGTTTTTTTATTTGCTGTCAATGGCAAAACAGAAATGACGAATCATGTATACTTAAAAAGATGACAGTAACTATTCAATTTAAAGAAAAATTTTTATGGTAGCTTAAATTTCATGAGAAATCAGAAGAATTTTCTGATTGGAAAACCTTTCATTAGTGGGATTGCTGATAGAACATTCATTTCATAGATGGAATAAACCTGTTTTTCATCCCTAGATATCAAAGAAAAGCATAAGAGACTACTTGCATAAATCGTTATAGTTATACGATACAAATGATTAATTTGTAACGAGAAAGCGAAGTATAATTTACGAAGAAAGCAAGTAGGAGGCAATGCGGGATGAAAGATATTCTGTCCACAATTACTGCATATCGGCAGGCTCGCGGTTGGACGGAGTATCAGCTATCCGAGCGCTCAGGTTTGCCGCAATCGACGATTTCTTCATGGTATCGGAAAAACATGATTCCCACTGTTCCTTCGTTAGAGAAAATCTGCGAAGCATTCGGAATTACGCTCTCTCAGCTTTTTGCAGGGGATGAGACGCTGTTTGCCTTGACGGCAAAACAAAAGGAAATGCTGGACCGGTGGAATCGGTTGAATGAGGAACAACAGGAGATCATTTTTCAACTGATCGATAAAGTTCTAAAGTATTGAAGCTATGATAAGAGAGAAGCCCGATAACGAGCTGCTCTTTCAGGTAAATCAGTTACATTTGCTCGCTTATTCCATGAGGCTGTTGATTGATGACGGATATTGCAGACTTGGTAAGCAGCGATATTGATTCTCATTCTGTGTTTTTTCATTGCTGTGTGATTTCTGGCAGTAAATTGAGCTGTTAAGCTCTTCTCTCATAATTGCTGTATTATCTGCAAATGACAAGCCTCTGTCATGATGCATTGGATGGCTAAACAAAGCCATTACACTGTTCCATTATGGCTTTGCTCGTATTACAATTGTAAAAGGATGAGAAAGAAAAATGATGCCATCGGATGAACGAGATCAATTTCTTTCGGAATTGTATACCAAGTATATGGATGATTTGGTGCGACACTGCAGATCAATTACTGAGTACAATGCCGAGTATTATGATTTGATTCAAGACGTTATCCAGGATACTTTTTTAGCTGCGAGTATTGAATATGAAAAGCTGAAAGACCATCCTTATATAGAAGGGTGGTTATACAAGGCGTCTCGTTTTCGTTTGACAAATGCGATCAAAACCTACCGGAAAATGAAGAAAAGGCATGCTTTTTCGATAGATCAAAGCGGAATGGAGCTGCCTGATAGTACTGGCTCAGTTATCGACAGTTGGCTGTCGGAGGAAACAGTCAAGCAGCTTGAAAAGCATATTTTTGCTCTCATGAATGATACGGAACAAAAGATCTACTATGAGTATTTCAAAGAGAAAAAGCCTATCAAACAAATTGCTGCCGAAACCCAGAAATCTGAGAGCGCAGTGAAGTCTGTTATCGCCAGAATCAGAGCTAAACTAAGAAAGTATAAACTTTTCTCATTTTTTCAGAATCTTTTTCTGTTGTGAGTATCTTATATAAGTGAAAGGAGGAAAACGTATGAGTCGCTCCGAAACGGAGATTCAAGTTCAAAAGCTTAAGGAGTCAATTCAAACAGGGGAAATGACAATTGAAGAACTTAAAGATCGTTTACACCTAATCATTGACACTGAGCTTTTGAAGGATGATGAGGAGGTTGATATAGATCTTATAAAGGCATGTGAATCATTCTTTACCCATCTTCACGGAAAAGAAGAACCTCTGAGTGAAGAGGAGCGTCAACAGCAATGGGCTAAGATTCAGGATCGGATCAAAAGCCAGGGAACAAAAAAACGGACCTTTCGAAAGGCTCCGGTATACGCTGCTATTGCGGTTGCCGCTATCATCATTCTCTTCTTTGGTATCTCTATCCGATTCCAGTGGTTTATTCCCTCTTCAACGCCAGATGGACAGCAATATGTCATTACTGGAAAGCAGATCTCGATAGAGACGATTTCTAAGGCGATTGCGAGTCATGATTCATATGGGCAATTATATTCAAACGAACAAAAAGAGATTGAGGAATTTTTGGGTTTTTCTATTGAGGGTATTGTCCCGGTTATTGACGGATGGGAAAACTATGAGTATCATGCAAGCATTTTTTCGAAAGGAATATTTCTAAGAACCAGTATCCGTAATATACAGAAAAATGATGAGTTTATCCGATATACTATTCGCTGGATTACAGACTATGATAATATTAATTATTCTCTAGAGCAAAATGAAGAAGGCGAAATCATCCAGATAAATAGCCATACGGTTTATCGTAGTGAGAACTATGACTTTGTTACTTATACATGGCATAAAGATTCGACTATTTATATGCTTTCAGGGTCTGCTGTTGATAAAATGATTAAGTATTTTTTGGGGGGATGATCATGAATTATCGAGGTATGTCAATAATAACGATTGTATGTCTATTGGTTGCTAACAGTTGTTTGGCTGAAACAAAAGGAGTGCATGCTGATCTATATTTCAATACTGCGAGTGCTATTTTTTCAAATGATTATACTCTCGATATAGATTTTGAAACAGTAAACAATGAAGATGATCTTGGCGTATACTCATGCTGGTTACAAGAAAGAGTTAACTCGGTTTGGATTACCCAATATTCTATAACCAGACCATTATATGAAGCACATAACACTTGTTCATATGTAACAACTATGGATTATTCGGGTTCTTTAAATCTGACAGGTATATTTCGAATCAAAGTAGTAATTTACGGAGGAGAGCATTCAAAGACTATTTATTCTAATGTATGTACATTTTAGTTTTTACATATTTACTATTATTTTGGAGTTTTTAAGACGATCTCGTGACATGAAGTCGAGCCTGTGAAAACATCTGTGAATAAGTAAAAGCCAAGGCCTTCAGTGAAAAAATAAAATTCATAGGAGGCCATGACTTTTTCCGTTTTTGGAGGGAAATGTTTTCAGTAAAAAGGCGTTTCATTTGAAAAAACAGAGGTTTGTGGTAAGCGCTCAATGTTCCACGCATGACTCGCCAAACATCATCCGAATCTCCTCGGTCCAAGGCATCAGATCTTCAACCGTAGCATGCGGATCAGCAGCAAACCTCTCAG
>OCTW011612258.1_pt1 | contig 14767 bp, 28 predicted proteins | sample 1539671 | NCBI WGS metagenome assembly OCTW01 (sample SAMN02144230, study PRJEB22623) | gut metagenome | biome: sheep rumen | host: Ovis aries | place: New Zealand
ATAAGCATATTAAATTTGTAGGTAGTATATATGATAATGATATACTTAGAAAAATAAGAAAATATTCAAAAGGATATATACAATGTAATTCTGTTAATGAAACTAATTATTCTTTACTTGAATCATTAAGTATAACAGATATAAATATAGTGCTTGATTCTGAATATAATAGAGAAGTTGCTAAAGATGCAGCATTATATTATGATTTTGAAATAGGATCATTACAAAAAGTATTAGAAAAAGTAGAAAAATTCAGAAGTAAAGAATTTAATGAATACGGAGATAAAGCAAAAGAAATAATTAATGATGAATATACTTGGGATATAGTAATAAAAAAACACGAAAAGATATTTAAAAAGTTATTTTAATATACTTGAGGGGGGATTATATGGTATATATAGATTTTGATGGTGTCATATTAGATACTGAAGGTCTACTATTTGAAGAATGGAGAAAAATTCCAAATAGACATTTATTAACAGAACAAGACAAAATAGAATATATAAAGAAACGTGATTGGCAACATATAGTAAATGATTCTAAAATAATAAATAATTCTGTTGATTATTTAAAAGAAATGAATCCAAAAGAAACGTTTATTCTTACAAAGGTTCATTCATTAGAAGAAGCTAAAGCTAAAACTGTGTGGATTAGAAATAAAGGTATAAAACAAAACTTGATATTAGTCCCATATTATTGTAAGAAGACTGATATAGTAGATCCTGATGGAAATATATTAGTTGATGATTGCTTATATAACCTTTATGATTGGGAAGATAAACAAGGGGTACCAATATTATTTGATATAGATAGTGATGAATATGATAGTTGGAACCAACCCAATGCAAAAGGATATAAAAGAGTTTTAAGTTTAGCTAGTTTTATAAATTAAAAATAAAGAGTAGAGAAATCTACTTTTTTTATTGTAAAAAAATGTTAAAAAAAGTGTTGATTTTGCTTATAAATAGTGATAAAATGGATTATGTGTGACTGGCGAAGATATGCAAGGTTGCTGATACACAAGGTTAAGTTGCTAATTAAAATAAAAGCAAAACTACCGAAATTCAGGTTTTTGCATGGAGCAAGTGTATACAAAGATATATGCGAAGGGAGGATTAATGATGGCAAACAAAATCCAAATTAACTTAAAAGCTTATGATCACAGAACAATAGATCAAGCTGCAAGTAAGATTGTTGAAACTGTTAAAAGAACAGGTGGAGAAGTAAGTGGACCAATTCCGCTACCGACTAAGATTGAAAAAATCACTATTCTAAGAGCAGTTCACAAATATAAAGATTCTCGTGAACAATTTGAAATGAGAACACACAAAAGATTAATTGTTATCAATAACCCAAGTAAAGACACAATCGAGGCATTAACTCGTTTGGATTTACCAAGTGGTGTTGAAATAAGTATTAGACAATAAGATTATATAGGAGGAAATTATGAGAAAAGGAATCTTAGGTCGTAAGATCGGGATGACTCAAGTTTTTGCTAAAAATGGTAAGTTAACTCCAGTTACAGTTATTGCTGTTGAACCAAACTATGTTTCACAAATCAAAACTGTAGAAACTGATGGATACAATGCTATCCAACTTGCTGCTTTCGATAAGAGAGAAAAATTAAGCAATAAACCTGAAACAAGTCATCTAAAGAAAGCTAATGTAACACCTAAGCGCTTCTTAAAAGAAATCAGAAATGTTGATGTTAGCGCTTATACATTAGGACAAGAAATTAAAGCTGATATCTTTACTGTTGGAGAAATGGTAGACGTTTCTGGTGTAAGTAAAGGTAAAGGTTTCCAAGGTGTTATTAAACGTTTTGGTCAAAGTAGAGGCCCTATGGGTCATGGATCACAATACCATAGAGGTGTTGGATCACTTGGTACATTATTACCAATGCACGTATTAAAAGGTAAAAAATTACCTGGACATATGGGACATAAATTAGTTACTGTTCAAAATCTTGAAGTAGTAGAAATTGATTTAGAAAACAATATTATCTTAGTTAAAGGTAATGTTCCAGGTCCAAAGAAGTCATTAGTTATTATTAAATCTGCTATTAAACATGAAGGAAAAGTTAACGCTCAAGACGAACTTATTACTTATGTTGAAGAAGTAGTAGAAGAAACACCAGTTGAAGAAACTCCTGCTGAAGTAACTGAAGAACCAGTTGCTACTGAAGAAGTTCAAGCTGAAGCTCCAGTTGAAGAAGCTGCTACAGAAGCAAAAGTTGAAGAAACTGCAACTGAAGAATCATCTGAATCTGCTGAATAATTATTAATAATAATTGAAGAAAGATTTTTGATGAAAGGAGGAATATAATATGGCTAAAGTAACACTTTTAAGTTTAAAAGGTGAAAAAGTTAAAGAAATAAAACTAAATGACGAAATATTTGGTATTGAACCAAATGAACAAACTGTATATGATGCAGTAAGAAGAAAAGGTGCATCATTAAGACAAGGTACACATGCTGTTAAAGACAGAAGTGAAGTTAGTGGTGGAGGAATTAAACCATGGAGACAAAAAGGAACTGGTAGAGCTAGACAAGGTTCTATTAGAGCACCTCATTGGTATCATGGTGGTGTAGTATTTGGTCCAAACACTAATAGAAACTATGAAAAGAAACAAAATAGAAAAGAAAGTAGATTAGCTTTAAAATCTGCATTAAGTTATAAATTAAGTACAAAATCAATTATGGTTTTAGAAAAATTAGAAATGAAGAAAGCAAGTACTAAAGATTTCATTAAATTATTAGATACTCTAAAAATATCTGGTAAAGCTTTAGTAGTAGTTAGTGAATTAACTGATGAATTAATCTTATCTTCAAGAAACTTAAGCAATGTTAAAGTAATTGAATCTCATGAAATCAACACTTACGATGTTCTTAACTATAAAACAATAGTTATGACTGAAGAAGCAGTTAAAATGCTTGAGGAGGAACTTAAATAATGAAAGATTATAGAGAAGTTATTTTAGCTCCTATTGCTACTGAAAAAACTACTAATATTATGGCTGATGGCGATAGAATAGTTTTTAAAGTTAAAAAGGATGCTAATAAAACACAAATAAAACAAGCTGTAGAAAAAATCTACAACGTTAAAGTAACAAAAGTAAACACATTAAATGTTAGACCTAAAAAGAAAAGAGTAGGTCGTTATACCGGAGCTACTTCTGCATATAAGAAAGCAATTATAACTTTAGCAGAAGGAAGCAAAATAGAATTATAAGGGAGGTTTTAGAATGGCTATTAAACATTTTCGTCCAATGACTAACGGACAAAGAAAGAAAAGTACATTAGTAAATACAGAGCTAACTAAAACAGCTCCAGAAAAAAGTTTACTAAAGATTAAAACAAAAACAGCTGGACGTAATAATTCAGGAAAGATTACTGTAAGACATCACGGTGGTGGAGCTAAAAGAAAATATAGAATTATTGATTTTAGAAGAAACAAATATGATATCGTTGGTACAGTAGCTAGTATTGAATACGATCCAAATAGAAGTGCAAATATTGCATTAATTAATTATGCTGATGGTGAAAAGAGATATATTATCGCACCAAAGGGATTAGAAGTAGGAATGAAAATAGTTTCAGGTGAAGCTTGCGATATTAAAGTAGGTAACGCTATGATGCTTAAAAACATTCCAGTTGGAACTGTAGTACATAATATTGAATTAACTTTAGGAAAAGGTGCACAAATAGCAAGATCTGCTGGACAAAGTGCCCAAATTCTTGGTAGAGAAGATAGATATGTATTATTAAGATTATCTAGTGGAGAAACAAGAAAAGTTCTTGGAACTTGTATGGCAGTTATCGGAGAAGTTGGTAATGAAGATTATTCATTAGTAAGACTTGGTAAAGCTGGTAGAACTAGACATATGGGTATTAGACCTACTGTTCGTGGTTCTGTTATGAACCCTAACGATCACCCACATGGTGGTGGTGAAGGTAGAGCTCCAATTGGTCATAAGAAACCAATGACTCCATGGGGTAAACCTGCACTTGGTTATAAAACTCGTAAAACTAAAAAGAGTTCAACTAAATTAATAGTTACTCGTCGTAAATAAAGGAAAGGAAAAATATAAATGGCAAGAAGTTTAAAAAAAGGACCTTATGTATTTGATAGATTAATGAATAAGGTTATTGAAATGAATAAAAATGGAAAAAAAGAAGTCGTTAAGACATGGTCACGTCGTTCAACAATTTTTCCTGAATTTATAGGACATACTTTTGCTGTACATAATGGTAAAGAATTTATACCAGTATATGTTACAGAAGATATGGTAGGCCATAAGCTTGGTGAATTTGCTCCAACAAGAAAATTCACTGGACATGGTAAAAAGGACGAATAGTTGAATTTGACTTTAGGGAAGGAGAATATTAATGGAAGCAAGAGCAACTGCTAGAACAGTTTTACTTGTACCAAGAAAAGCTAGATTAGTAACTAGAATTATTCAAGGTAAGAGTGTAGCTGAAGCTAGTGATATATTAAATAATATGAATAAAAAATCTGCTCGTTTAATAAATAAGGTATTAATATCTGCTACAGCAAATGCTGAAAATAACTTAAAGTTAGATAAAAATAATTTATTTGTTAAATCTGCAGTTATAAATGATGGTCCAATTCTTAAAAGACATAGATTTGGATCTAGATCACATATTGATAGACATGACAAGAAAACAAGTCATATCACAATTGTGGTAGCTGAGAAAAATTAGAAGGAGGTTAATTTATTATGGGACAAAAAGTTAATCCAGTCGGAATGAGAATTGGTATTAATAGAGATTGGACTAGTAAATGGTATGCTGGTAATAAAGATTTCGCTAAATATTTAAAAGTTGATAATGAAATTAGAAACTATTTAAATAAGAAATTAAAAGATGCTGCTGTTAGTTCAATTAACATTAATAGAAATAATAAAAAGACTGAAGTAGTTATTTACACTGCTAAACCTGGTGTTGTAATCGGACATGGCGGTGAAGAAATAGAAAAATTAAAAAATGAATTAAGTAAATTAACAAAAGAAAATATAATTGTTTCAATATTTGAAGTTAAAAATCCTGATTTAGTTGCTAAATTAGTAGCTGAAAATATTGCTAAACAAATTGAAAACAGAGGATCTTATAAAATGGCACAAAAGAGAGCTATTCGTAATACTATGAAAGCTGGTGCTAAAGGTATTAAGACATCTGTATCTGGAAGATTAAATGGTGCTGATATCGCAAGAAGTGAAGGATACAACGAAGGAACTACACCATTACATACTCTTCGTGCAGACATTGATTATGCAACTGCAGAAGCTGATACAACATTTGGTAAAATTGGTGTAAAAGTTTGGATTTATAAGGGTGAAGTACTTCCAAAGAAAAATAAAAAAGGAGGTAATGAACATGGGTCTAATTCCAAAAAGAGTGAAGCATAGAAAAAACCATAGAGTTTATCATGATGGAAAAGCTAAAGGAAATTTAGTATTACATTTTGGTTCATTTGGTTTACAAGCTAAAGAAGGCGCATGGATTACTCAACAACAAATAGAAGCTGCAAGAGTAGCTATGACTCGTTACATGAAAAGAGGAGGAAAAGTTTATACTAATATATTCCCTCATTTCTCATTAACAAGACATGCTGCTGAAACTCGTATGGGTACTGGTAAAGGTGAACCAGAATTATGGGTTGCATGCGTTAAAGAAGGTAAAATTATGTTTGAAGTAGATGAAATTGATGAAGCTACAGCAAGAGAAGCATTAAGACTTGCTTCACATAAATTACCTGTTAAATGTAAATTCGTTAAAAAAGAAAGTGGTGAAGTAAATGAAGGCTAAAGAATTAAGAGAATTAACCACTGAAGAGTTACTTAAAAAAGAGGATGAATTAAGAACAGAACTTTATAATCTTAGATTCCAAAGTGCTGTTGGAAATTTAGAAAAACCTTCAAAAATTAAAGAAGATAGAAAGACAATCGCTAGAATTAAAATGATAATTGCTGAGCGTGAAAATAATAAGGAGGCTTAATTATGGAACGTAAACGTAAAGAAATAATTGGTACAGTTACTAGTGCTGCTAATGACAAGACTATAACTGTTACTGTAGAAACTTATAAGAAAAGCCCATTATATGGAAAACGTATAAAATCTTCAAAGAAATATAGAGCTCATGATGAAGAAAATAAAGCTAAAGTTGGAGATAAAGTACGTATAGTAGAGACAAAACCTATATCTAAAACAAAAAGATATAATTTAGTTGAGATTGTTGAAGAAGCAATAATCTTATAATCTCTATAAAAAAGAAGGAGGATTAATATGATTCAACAAGAAAGTCGCTTAAAAGTAGCAGATAACTCTGGTGCTAAAGAAGTTTTAGTTATTAGAGTTCTTGGTGGAAATAAAAGAGTTGGTAGTCTTGGTGACATAGTAGTTTGTACAGTTAAAAAGGCTACACCAAACGGTACTATTAAAGCTGGTAAAGTTGTTAAAGCTGTTATCGCAAGAACTGTTAAACCTGTTAGAAGACCTGACGGAAGTTATATCAGATTCGATGATAATGCATGCGTAATAATTAACGATGATAAGAGTCCAGTAGGTACACGTGTACTTGGTCCTGTTGCACGTGAGCTTCGTGATAACGATTATATGAAAATCGTATCACTTGCTAAAGAAGTGTTATAGGATAAATAAGGAGGATTTATGAACTTAAAAGTTGGAGATAAAGTAGTAGTTATTTCTGGTAAATCCAAAGGTACTGAAGGAAAAATAATTAAAACATTAAGAAAAGAAAATAAAGTAATAGTAGAAGGTGCTAATATGGTTACAAAACATGTTAAACCTAATGCTCAAAATGAAAATGGAGGAATAATTAAAGTTGAAGCTCCAATTCATGCTTCAAATGTTATGATTATAGATCCAAAGACTAAAAAGAGAACTAGAATAGCTTATAAAATTGATGAAAAAGGAAATAAAACAAGAATTTCAGTAAAATCAAAAGAAATACTTAAGTAGTGGAAGGAGGAAAACCTATGAACAGCCTAAGTGAAAAATATAAAAAGGAAGTAATTCCTAAATTAGTAGAAAAATATGGTTATACATCAGTTATGCAAGCACCAAAACTAGAAAAAATAGTTATTAATATTGGTGTTGGTGATGCAACTGAAAATGAAAAATATTTAGACGCTGCAGTTAATGAACTACAAGCTATTACAGGTGCTAAACCAGTAATTACAAAAGCTAAAAAATCTATAGCTGGTTTCCATTTAAGACAAGGACAAGCAATCGGATGTAAAGTTACATTACGTGGTGAAAAAATGTGGACATTCTTAGATAAATTAATAAGAATAGCATTACCAAGTGTTAGAGACTTTAGAGGAGTTTCAACAAAAGCATTTGATGGTAGAGGTAATTATACTTTAGGTATAAAAGAACAAATGATATTTGCAGAAATAGAATACGATAACATTGTTAAAACTCGTGGAATGGATATAGTTTTTGTTACAACAGCAAAATCTAATGATGAAGCGTTTGATTTATTAAATGAAATCGGAATTCCTTTTAGAAAGTAATAGGAGGAAATAATGGCAAAGAAAAGTATGGTTGTTAAACAACAAAGAAAACAAAAATATGCTGTACGTGAATATACTAGATGTGCTAGATGTGGAAGACCACATGCAGTATTAAGAAAATATGGTATTTGCAGAATATGCTTTAGAGAACTTGCATATAAAGGTGAAATACCAGGTGTTAAAAAATCAAGTTGGTAAGGAGGATATATTTATGGTAGTATCAAGTCCAATCGCAGATATGCTTACTAGAATTAGAAATGCTAATCAATTAAGATATAGTGAAGTTTCTATGCCTCTTTCAAAAATGAAAGAACAAATAGCAAGTATATTAAAGAATGAAGGATATATTAGTGATTATAGTAAAGATGATAAAACTTTAACTTTAACACTAAAATATGGTGCAAATAAAGAAAGAGTAATTTCTGGATTAAGATGTATATCAAAACCAGGATTACGTGTATATGCTCAAGCTGAAGAAGTTCCATACGTTTTAAACGGATTAGGAATTGCTATTTTATCAACATCTAAAGGAGTTATGACTGATAAAGAAGCTCGTAAAAATGGTGTTGGTGGAGAAGTCTTAGCATATATTTGGTAACGAAAGTAAGGAGAATAAGAATATGAGTCGTATAGGAAATAGAAAACTAGAAATACCTGCTGGAGTTACAGTAACTGTTTTAGATAATGTTGTAACTGTAAAGGGTGCAAAAGGTGAATTAAGTTTAAAATTAACTGATGGAATAAAAGTTAATGTTGAAGAAAATGGATTAACTGTTGAAACTAGTGGTAAAACTAAATTTGCTAATGCTATGCACGGAACTACTAACTCATTAATCAAAAATATGATTAAAGGTGTTAGTGAAGGTTATTCTAAAGGATTAGAAATAATTGGTGTTGGATATAGATTCCAAGTTAGAGGAAATGTATTAGTAGTTAATGCAGGATACTCTCATCCAGTTGAACTTACTATTCCACAAGGATTAACTATTGAAACAGTTTCAAATACTGAAATTACAGTAAATGGTATTGATAAAGAATTAGTTGGCGAATTCGCAGCTAAAGTTAGAAAAGTAAGAAAACCTGAACCATATAAAGGTAAAGGTGTTCGTTATAAAGATGAATTCATCCGTCGTAAAGAAGGAAAGAAAGCATCTAAATAGTAGAAAAGGAGAGTCTTATATATGATAAAGAAAGTATCAAGAAATGAATCTCGCTTAGAAAGACATAAAAGAGTTAGAGCTAAAGTATCTGGTACAAAAGATATTCCAAGATTAAATGTATTTAGATCTGCTAAACACATTAGTGTTCAAATTATTGATGATGTTGAAGGTAAAACATTAGTTTCTTGTTCATCAATGGATAAAGATTTAAAAATCACTAATGGTGGAAATATAGAAGCAGCTAAAAAAGTTGGTGCTGAAATAGCTAAAAGAGCTAAAAAAGCAAAAATTACTAAAGTAGTTTTTGATAGAGGTGGATATTTATATCACGGAAGAGTTGAAGCATTAGCTGACGCTGCTAGAGAAAACGGATTAGAATTTTAATAAGGAGCGAGTATATGGAAAAAAGAGAAAGAAATATGCGTAAGCAAGAAGATAATTATAAAGATGAAGTATTATCACTTCGTCGTGTTACAAAAGTAACAAAAGGAGGACGTACTCTACATTTTTCAGCTACTGTTGCAGTAGGAGATAAAAAAGGAAAAGTAGGTATTGGTTCTGGAAAATCTAGCGAAGTAGTAGAAGCTATTAAAAAAGCTAGAATGCAAGCTGTTAAAAATATTAAGAAAATCGATATTATAGATGGAAGAACTATATCTCATGATATTATAGGTGAAGCTGGAGCAGCTAAAGTATTACTTAAGCCTGCTAAAGCCGGTACTGGTATTATCGCTGGAGGTCCAGTTAGAACTGTTCTAGAATTAGCAGGACTAAAGGACGTTGTATCTAAATCACTAGGATCTAATACAAAAATTAATACTTCTAAAGCAACTATGAGAGCTTTAGTAGCTCAAAAGAGCGCTGAACATATAGCTAGTCTTAGAGGTAAATCTGTAGAGGAGATTAGATAATATGGAATTAAATAATTTAAAATTTACTAAAGGTTCTATGCAAACTCGTAACAGAGTAGGTAGAGGAATCGGATCTGGTAATGGTAAGACTTCAGGAAGAGGTCAAAAAGGACAAAATTCACGTAGTGGTGGAGGAGTTAGACCTGGTTTTGAAGGAGGACAAAATCCATTAGTATTTAGAATTCCAAAGAGAGGTTTCAATAACTATAACTTTGAAACTAAATATGCAATAATTAATGTTGGTGATTTAAATAATTTTAAAGAAGGTACAGAAATAACTCCAGAATTATTAAAAGAAATGGGATTAGTTAAAGACATGAAAGATGGTCTTAAAGTACTTGGTAATGGAGAAATTACTAAGAAATTAACAGTAAGCGCAAATAAATTTTCAAAAGAAGCAAAAGAAAAGATAGAACAAGCTGGTGGAAAAGCGAAGGTGATCTAGTATGTTTGCTAAAATAAAAGATATCTTTGCAAAAAGAAATAAAGAATTAAGAAAAAGAATATTGTTTACATTAATATGTTTAGCAATATTTATAATTGGAACAAATGTTAGAATACCTGGAACAACAGAAAATAATAATTTAGGATTCCTAGAACTTCTAAATGTTATTGGTGGAGGAGCTTTAAAGAATTCATCAATATTTGCACTAGGTGTTATGCCTTATATTAGTGCATCAATTGTAGTTCAATTACTTCAAATGGATATTATTCCATACTTCTCAGATTTAGCTAAAGAAGGTTATGCTGGAAGAAGAAAGTTAAATAGAATTACAAGATATTTAGGTATAGGAGTTGCTTTAATCCAAGGATTTGGACTTGCATTTAGTATACTTGGTACAAGTGCTACAGCATTTGAATATGTAAAAGTATCACTAATATTAACTGCAGGTACTGCATTCTTATTATGGATTGGTGATCAAATAACTCAAAAAGGTATAGGTAATGGTTTATCACTTATTATCTTATCTGGTATAGTTGTTTCATTCCCATTCATGATGACTGAAGCATTCAAGACATTTGTTTTAGGAAATAGTAATCTATTTATAGGTATTATTTCATTCATAGTTTATTTAGCAATATATTTTGCAATAGTAATAGGAGTAGTATTTATTTCAGAATCTGAAAGAAGAATACCTATTCAATATTCAAACAAAACTACTAGTTCATATGGAGCTAAACAAACATATATACCTTTCAAGGTTAATGCTGCAAATGTTATTCCAGTAATATTTGCATCTGCTTGTATAAGTATTCCACAAGTATTAGCAAGATTTATTAACAACGAAGGATTTGTTAAGTTTGTTTCTACATATTTAAACTATAATACAACTGTTGGATTAATAATATATTTAGTTTTAATAGTTATATTTAGTTATGTATATACATTACTTCAATTTAGACCTGAAGAAATAAGCAAGAATTTACAACAAAATGGTGGATATATTCCAGGAATTAGACCTGGTGTTGAAACTAAAAAATATATTACTAAAGTATTAGTTAGAATAACTACTTTTGGTACATTATTCTTAGTTGTAATAGCAGCTTTACCAATATTATTCCAAAATTACTCTAATGTACAAAATACAAATATTTCAATTGGAGGAACTGGATTAATAATTGTTGTAGGAGTTGCACTTGAAACATTCAAACAAATTGAAAGTGTATTAGAACAAAAAGAATATAAAGGAAGATTTTAATATGAAGTGCATTATTTTACTAGCTTCTCCAGGAGCTGGAAAAGGAACAACATCTGATTATATTGAAAATAAATATGGATATAAACACATATCATCAGGTAGTTTACTTAGAAATGAAGCATTAGTTAATGAAGAGATTAAATCTTTAATTGATAATGGTAAATTTGTTTCTGATGAATTAGTCATGGATGTATTAAAAAGAAATATTGATTCAAATAATATAATTTTAGATGGTATTCCTAGAAATTTAAATCAAGCTAAATTATTAGATTCTTTATTTAAAGAAAATAATATTGATTTAGATAAAGTTATATTTATAGATATAGATAAAGAAATTGCAGCGAAGAGAGTTATTAATAGATTAACTTGTGATAAATGCAAGAGAGTTTATAATAAAGAATTAGTTGATAGTAAAGAATGCATGATATGTGGTGGTAATTTAATAATTAGAGAAGATGATACTAAAGAAGTATTTGAAAAAAGATATGATACATATCTTAAAGAAACAAAACCTTTAGTAGATTATTATAAAGATAAATTAGTTAAGATTTATAATAATGATACTCTAGAAAGTTTATATGATAATTTAGATAAGGAGATGAGATAATGATTACAATTAAATCTCCAAGAGAAATTGAATTATTAAAACAAGCTGGTAATGTCGTTTACCAAACTCATCAATATATAAAACCTTTTATTAAAGAGGGAATTACAACAAAGGAATTAGATAGACTTTGTGAAGAATTTATACGTAGTAAAGGATGTACTCCATCTTTTAAAGGATGTGAAGGATTTCCAAATTCAGTATGTACATCAGTTAATGATTGTATAGTACATGGAGTTCCAAGTAACTATAAATTAAAAAATGGAGACATAATTACTATAGATATAGGTGCTTGCTATAAAGGATATCATGGAGATTCTGGTTGGACTTATGCTGTGGGAAATATATCAGATAATGATAAATATTTAATGGAGCATACAGAAAAAGCCCTTTATGAAGGAATTAAGAAAGCAGTTATAGGAAACAGAGTTGGTGATATTGGACATGCTGTTTATGAATATGCGACTAAACATCACCTAGGTGTTGTTAGAGAGTTCGTAGGTCATGGTGTAGGAACTTCAGTACATGAAGATCCAAGTGTACCAAATTATGGTAAAGAAGGAACAGGACCACTTCTTAAAGAAGGTATGGTTATAGCTATTGAACCAATGTTAACATTTGGTTCTGAAGAATTAGAAGTAGATGATAATGAGTTAACTGCATATACCTGTGATGGTAGTAATGCAGCACACTTCGAACATACTATAGCTATAACAAAAGACGGTCCAATATTATTGACAGGAGTTGATAAAAATGGCAAAGAATGATGTAATCGAAGTAGAAGGTAAAGTTATTGATGTTTTACCAGGAGGAAAATTTAAAGTAGAACTTGAAAATGGTTATACTGTAGAAGCTCATGTTTCTGGTAAAATACGAATGAATAACATTCGTATCTTACCAGGCGATACAGTTGTCTTAGAATTATCACCAGTAGATATAACACATGGGCGTATAATATGGAATAAAAGATAGGAGAGAAAAATATGAAAGTTAGATCTTCAGTAAAGAAAATCTGCGACAAATGCAGAATAATTAAAAGAAAAGGTGTAGTTAGAGTTATTTGTAGTAACCCTAAACACAAACAAAGACAAGGTTAATAGGAGGTATTAGTTTATGGCACGTATTAAAGGTGTAGATCTTCCAAATGAAAAGAATATTTGGATAGCATTAACTTCAATTTATGGTATTGGACAAAAATTATCTAGTGAAATCTGTACAGCTGCTAAAGTTGATAAAGCTAAAAAAGCAAAAGATTTAACAGATGATGAAGTTGCAGCATTAAGAAAAGAAATTGATAAGCATGTAGTTGAAGGAGATTTAAGAAGAGAAGTTGCAATGAACATCAAGAATAAGATGGAAATTGGATCTTATCAAGGTCTTCGTCATAAAAAAGGATTACCTGTTAGAGGTCAAAGAACTAGAACTAATGCTAGAACTCGTAAGGGTAAACCAAAAACAATTGCAAATAAGAAGAAATAATAGGTTAGGAGGAAATTTTGTATGGCTTATAAAGCAAGAAAAAGAAAAGTTAAAAAGAATGTTCCTGTTGGAGCAGCTCATATAAAAGCATCTTTTAACAATACAATTGTTACAATTACTGACCCAGAAGGAAATGCTATTAGTTGGTCAGCTCCAGGAGCAGTTGGATTTAAGAGTGCAAAGAAATCTACTCCATATGCTGCACAAGTAGCTGCAGAAGCTGCTGCTAAAGGAGCATATGATGCAGGTATGAGAAAAATTGATGTTTATGTAAGAGGACTTGGTCCAGGTAGAGAAACTGCAATAAGAGCTTTACAAGTTGCAGGCTTAGAAATAATGTCAATTACAGACGATACACCAATTCCACATAATGGTTGTCGTCCACCAAAACGTCCAAGAGGATAATAAATAAAAAGGAGTGAGTTGAAATGATAAAATTTGAAAAACCACAATATAAAGTTACTGAATATGATGAAACTAGTAACTATGGTAAATTTGAACTTGAACCACTAGAAAAAGGGTTTGGTTTAACTTTAGGAAATGCACTAAGAAGAGTAATGCTTTCTAGCTTACCAGGAAGTGCAATTAATTCAATTAATATTGAAGGAGTTAATCATGAATTTGAAACAATTGATGGTATATATGAAGATGTTACTACAATAGTTTTAAATTTAAAAAATGTTATTGTTAAAAACTTATCTGAAGAAGACCAAGTATTAACTATTAACACTAATAAAGAAGGAGTTGTAACAGCAGGAGACATTGAATGTCCTACTGATATTGAAATAATTAATAAAGACCAAGTTATTTGTACTATCGTTAAAGGTGGTAAATTAAACATGGAAATTACTGTTTCAAATGGAAGAGGATATGTTCGTGCAGAAGCTAATAAGAAATTACTTAAGAAAGCTAAAGTTGGAACTATATCTATGGATTCTAATTATTCTCCAATTGAAAGAGTTAATTATGAAGTTGAAGAAGCCAGAGTTGGTCAATCAACTAATTATGATAAATTAATTATGGAAATTTGGACAAACGGTGCTATGAGAGCTGAAGAAGCTATTGCACTTGCTAGTAGAATCTTAATTGAACATTTAGATATATTAACTAAATTAAATGAAATCGCTGATGTTACAGGAATTATGGCTGAAAAAGAAGAAGATCCAAAAGTTAAAGCTTTAGAAACTTCAATTGATGATATGGAATTCTCAGTAAGAGCATATAACTGCTTAAAGAGATCAGGTATTAACACAATGCAAGACCTAGTTAACAGAAAAGAAAGCGATATGATGAAAATCAGAAACTTAGGAAAGAAATCATTAAAAGAAGTTCTAGATAAAGTTAAAGCTATGGGA
>OCTW011612487.1_pt1 | contig 14761 bp, 13 predicted proteins | sample 1539671 | NCBI WGS metagenome assembly OCTW01 (sample SAMN02144230, study PRJEB22623) | gut metagenome | biome: sheep rumen | host: Ovis aries | place: New Zealand
CAATTCCGAACGGGAGTACTTTCGGCGAAGCCAAAGTACGAACCATGAGAGAAGTGCCAAATTTATTTGAGCAATTCCGAACGGGAGTACAAAAAACAAAAAAATACTTATTTTCACTTAAAAATCAGCCGGAGTATTCAAATATTTCCTTATATTTGCCCTGTCAATCACCAACGATTTCGAGCATGACAATAGGCAAACATATCTGCAAGACACTGAAAATGATCAGGCACCAGGTGGCACAGGCCAACGACATACCTTATGAACCCACGGAATGCCATCATCAGGGCGACTGCTCCGGCACATGTCCCAAATGCGAGCAAGAGGTGAGGTATATCGAGGACCAGCTGGTCTTGCGCCAAACTCTTGGCAAGGCTGTGACCGTGGTAGGCGTCTGCGCCAGTCTGGCAGCGCTGACCTCCTGCCACAAGGGTATTTTCGGACCCAGCACCACGAGTGGTTACATGATGCCCATCGAGGAGACGGAAACAGAGAATCCTCCATTGACCGGCATCCCGCCCTCTCCGGAAAAGATCAAGGAAGGTGCCGACAGCACCCGGACCGAAAGCGAGCCCAAGACGATGGTGGTGAAGACCGACACGCTGAAAGAAGACCTTGTCTTCGGCGATATGCCTGAGACCCAGCCCGCCTTCCCCGGCGGCCAGCGTGCCCTCCTGGACTATATCAACCAAAACATCCATTATCCGCCTGAAGCCGTGAAAGACAGCGTGAAAGGACGCGTGGTGGTGAAGTTCACCATCAAAGAAGACGGCAGCATCGACAAGGCGAGCGTCGTGAAGGCACTCCATCCCCTGCTTGACAAGGAAGCCGTCAGAGTCATCGAGTCGATGCCCAAATGGATTCCCGGGAAGCGCAACGGCAGGGCCATCCAGGTGAACTACAACATACCCGTCACATTCGTGTTCCCTTACAAATCATCCCACTGACAGATGCAGCACGCCCCACTCATCGGCATGGGCCGCCACCGGCTGGCCATCGACGGACAGGGTGTGACCACACTTGTGGCTTTCCATGGTTGTCCGTTGCGGTGCGAGTATTGTCTGAATAAGACGTGCTGGCATGAGGATGGTATCTGGCGTGAAGTGACGACAAAAGAACTCCTCGACGAGGTCAGCATCGACAACCTCTATTTCCTGGCCACAGGCGGCGGCATCACCTTCGGTGGTGGCGAACCGTGCCTGCGCAGCCTTTTCATCGACGAGTTTCATCAGATGACGGACCGACGCTGGCATCTCAACATCGAGACGAGCCTCAACGTGGAGCACACCCACGTGGAGCGGCTTCTGCCCTTGGTCGACCAATGGATCGTCGACATCAAGGACTGCAATCCCGACATCTACGAACGCTACACTGGAAGAAGCCTGCAGAATGCCATAGCCAATCTCAGATGGCTGCTCTCGCACGACGGCATGACCGAAAAGATCACCGTGCGGCTACCCCTGATTCCCAGGCACAACACCCGCAGCGACATCAGCAAAAGCCGCCTGCAACTCTCGGAGATGGGGATCACCCATTTCGACGAGTTTGAGTACGTCGTCCGGAAATAACCACCCGCCGACTGTCTTTTTTATCTCAGCAGACCCAAAACTCAGTTTTTTTGCCTAATTTTGCAGTCATGGAAAATCAGATCAGAAAGACCCTTTTGGGAATGACCCTTGACGAACTGAAGCAAACCGTCAAGGAGATGGGCATGCCTGCTTTCACCGGCGGACAAATCGCGGACTGGCTCTACAAGCACCATGCGAAAACCATCGAGGAGATGACCAATATCTCGAAAGCCAACCGGATACGGATGGCGGAGGTTTTTGACATAGGACTCCTCCCACCTACCGACTGCCAACGCTCTGTCGACGGTACCATCAAATACCTCTTCCCCACCCATGACGGCAAACAGGTGGAGACGGTCTACATACCCGACGGAGAACGTGCCACACTCTGCGTCTCGTCACAAGTGGGCTGCAAGATGAACTGCCTCTTCTGCCAGACTGGAAAGCAAGGTTTTGAGGGGAACCTCACCGCCGGCGACATCCTCAACCAAATCTACGCCCTGCCCGAGCGCGACACCCTCACCAACATCGTCTTCATGGGACAAGGCGAACCGATGGACAACCTCGATGCCGTGCTGCGTGCCACGCAGATCCTCACTGCCCCCTACGGATGGGCTTGGAGCCCCAAACGCATCACCGTGAGCAGCGTGGGCATACGCCAAAAACTGCGCCGCTTCCTCGACGAGAGCGAGTGCCATGTGGCCATCAGCCTCCACAGTCCCATCGCTGAGCAGAGAGCCATGCTGATGCCCGCCGAGCGGGGAATGCCGGCCGCCGACATCATCGACCTGCTGCGGCAGTATGATTTCACCCACCAACGGCGCCTGTCGTTCGAGTACATCGTCTTCGGCGGCGTCAACGACACGCCGCGCCACGCCAAGGAAATCGTCAGGCTGCTCCATGGCCTGGAATGCCGCGTCAACCTCATCCGATTTCACCAGATACCTGGCGTGGATCTCCATGGCGCACCAGAGGAGCGCATGGAGTGGTTGCGCGACTATCTCACCGCTCACGGTGTCTTCACCACCATCCGGGCCAGTCGCGGACAGGACATCTATGCGGCCTGCGGTCTGCTGAGCACCGCGAAGAAGATCGCCGAGTCTCGCCGGCAATGATCTGCATCACCACCCACTTTGGCGCCATTTTCACCATATTATGATGATTTTTGCATAAAAAGTCGTAAATTTGCAACGTCTTTGCCCCGGAAGGCATCAAGACAAGACCAAAAAGAATAAAAACCACCCGAAATGGAAGACAAGAAAATCCGCATCGCCATCACTCACGGCGACACCAACGGCATCGGTTATGAAACCATCTTCAAAGTTTTCTCCGATCCCGCCATACTCGAATTGTGCACCCCTATCATATACGGCTCGCCCAAGATAGCTGCCTATCACCGCAAGAGCCTCAACATGCAGGCCAATTTCAGCATCATCAACAAAGCTGAGGATGCGCGCGACGACCGCGTCAACATGCTCACCTGCTTCGACGAAGAGGTGAAAGTGGAACTTGGGACACCGACCACAGCATCCACGCAAGCTGCGCGCAAGGCACTGCTCCGGGCCGTGAACGACTTCGGGCTGGGACTCTTCGACGCCCTGGTGACGGCTCCCGCCATCTTCGAGGAGACTGCCGGCGAAGAGACCGTCAGGGAGTCGCAGCAGCGCTGCATCGAGCGGGCACTCAACCAAGACGGGAAATCTCTCTGCATCCATGTCAACGGCGACTTGCGCATAGCCTCCGTGACCGGAGAGCAACCTCTCGGCGATGCTCTCCGAGAGATCCGCAAGGACCTGATTGTCGAGAAGGCCACAATCTTCCACCAGAGTCTGCGACGCGATTTCCGCCTGTCCAATCCCCGCATAGCCTTGCTTCAAGTCAATCCACAAACAGGTGCCGAGGAGGAGGAAATCCTGAAACCCGCCATCTCCGAACTCTACAACGCTGGCATCGGGGTCTTCGGTCCCTACCCCGCCGATGACTATTTCAGCCACTATGAGCACACCCATTTCGACGGCACCCTCGCCATGTATTACGCCCAGGCCATTACCCCGCTTCGCATGCTTGCCGAGGAGGGCCGCATCTCACTGACCACAGGCTTGCCCATCGTCTGCACCGCACCGGGCATGAGTCCCAGCTTCGAGATCGCAGGACAAGGCGTGGCTGACGAGAGCCAGCTCCGCAATGCCATCTACCTGGCTATCGACGCTGCCCGCTACCGCGAGGCATTCGACGAGCCGATGGCCAACCCCCTGAAAAAACTCTATCACGAGAAGCGCGACGAAAGCGAGAAAGTAAGATTCAGCATCCCCAAGAAGAACGAGGCCAACTGACCATGAAGAAAACCTATCAGAACGGTTTCTTCCTCTTTGGTCTGGCTGTGCTGGCCATCATGGTGTCACAACTCAATTTCAGCGAGGTGTGGCGCCATCTCCAAGAAGCCGGATACTGGTTTCTCGCCGTCGTGGCTCTATGGACTTTCCTCTATATGATGAATACCTTCTCGTGGTATGTCATCATCCACAATGGCCTGCCCCGCAAAAGCGAGGTGGGTTTTTGGTGGCTCTACAAGATCACCGTATCCGGGTTCGCCCTCAATTATGCCACACCAGGTGGCCTGATGGGAGGCGAACCCTATCGTATCATGTCGCTGAAACCGAAAATCGGCACCGAGAGGGCTTCCTCGTCAGTGATACTCTTCGCCATGACCCACATCTTCAGTCATTTCTGGTTCTGGCTCCTCTCCGTGGCGCTTTACATCATCACACAGCCGATGACTATCGCCATCGGCATCCTCCTCGCTGTCACTACCTGCTTCTGCCTGACAGGCATCTGGTTCTTCATGACCGGTTATAAAAAGGGACTTGCCGTGCGCGCCATGCGCGTGCTCAGCCACCTGCCCTTTGTGCGCGGATGGGCCATCCGCTTCATCAAGAGCCACCGCACCCAGCTCGACCGCATCGACCATCAGATAGCTGCCCTGCACAGACAGAGTCCGAGGGCCTTCCTCTGCGCCGTGTTGTCGGAACTGTCGTGCCGCATCGCATCCGCACTTGAGATCTATTTCATCCTGAGGGTGATGATGCCCGACGCCAACTACCTCCAGAGCATTCTCATCCTCGCCTTCACCAGCCTGTTTGCCAACATGCTTTTCTTCATGCCTCTGCAACTGGGCGGACGCGAAGGCGGTTTCCTCATGTCGGCCAAAGGACTGCACCTCAGTGCCGACGCCGGCATCATGGTGGCTCTGCTCGTACGCCTCCGCGAACTCATCTGGACGGCCATCGGCCTGCTGCTCATCAAATGGGAGAGAAATTGAGAATTTTTCCTAAAATGTATGCCATAATAGCAGTTATCTCAGAGAAAATATGTAATTTTGTCATCCAATGAGAACAAACAACCTTCAAGACATCAAAAACCGCTATAACATCGTAGGCAACTGCGATGCCCTGAACCGTGCCCTCGATATCGCCCTGCAAGTAGCATCCACCGACCTGTCGGTGCTCATCGTAGGCGAGAGCGGCGTGGGCAAGGAGATCATTCCCCGGCTCATCCACGACCATTCCACCCGCCGCGGCAAGAACTACTTCGCCATCAACTGCGGCTCCATCCCGGAAGGCACCATCGACAGCGAGCTCTTCGGACATGAGAAGGGAGCCTTCACCGATGCCATCGGCGAGAGCAAGGGGTATTTCGGCGTGGCCGACAAGGGCACCATCTTCCTCGACGAGGTGGGAGAACTGCCCATGGCCACCCAAGCCCGCCTGCTCCGCGTCCTTGAGAACGGGGAGTATATCCGCGTAGGCGGCCAGGAAGTCAGGAAGACCGATGTGCGCGTGGTGGCTGCCACCAATGTCAACATCCGCAAGGCCATCAGCGAGGGCCGTTTCCGCGAGGATCTCTACTACCGCCTCAACACCATCCCCATACAGATGCCTCCACTGCGTGAACGGGGAAATGACATCCTGCTCCTCTTCCGGCTTTTCGCTATGCAGATAGCTGAGAAATACCGCCTGCCACGAATCACCCTCACTGAGGATGCTCAACAGAAAATGCTGAAATACAAATGGCCCGGCAACGTTCGTCAACTGAAGAACATCACCGAGCAAATGTCGGTGCTCAGCGAGAAGCGCGAAATCGACGCCGAGACCATTCGCCGCTTCATTCCCGATGACCAGGACACCACGCTCCCCGCCCCTATTACCACGTCGAACAGCGCACACAGCTATGAGAACGAGCGGGAGGCTCTCTACAAAGTGCTCTTCGACCTGCGGGCAAACGTGAGTGAACTGCGACGTGAACTCAACGGACTAAGACAACAGATCGACGACGCCTCGACACTGAAGACTCAGGCTCAGTCGCTGAGCACACCATACAACTCCGTCAGCTCTCCACTCCCCGACTCCACTTCCCACAAGGCTCTCGAAGCCTCACACGAGGTGGAAGACGCTGAGGCCGAGGAAATCGCCGACTCCGAACTGGAAAGCCTCAACCTCAACGACCAGGAGCGCCAAGCCATCACCAAAGCATTGGAGCGCAACAACGGCAACCGCAGCAAAACCGCCCAGGAACTGGGTATCTCACCCCGCACGCTATACCGCAAACTCAAACTTTATGGACTCACGAAGAAATAATGGCCTCGCAGCCTTCCTGGCATCACTTTTGCTGGTAATGGTCTTGGACGCATGCAGCGTGTCCTATTCTTTCAATGGCGCAAGCATCGACTACGACAAGACGAAGACCATCACCATCGCCGACTTCCCCATACGCTCCAATTACGTCTGGGGACCGATGCAGTCCATCTTCAACAATGAGCTGAAAGACATCTTCGCCAAGCACACCCGACTCTCACAGGTGAAGCGCAACGGCGACATGAAGATAGAGGGTGAAATCACACAATACTCTCAGCGCAACAAGAGCGTGTCGAGCGAGGGTTACTCCGCACAGACCGAACTCTCGATGACTGTCAACGTGAGATTCACAAACAACAAGAAACATGACGAGGACTTCGAACGGCAGTTCACCTCTACCACCAGCTATGAGTCTACTCAGTCGCTGAACTCGGTTCAGGAGGCCTTGGTCACTCAGATGGTGAAAGAAATCGTCGACCAAATATTCAACGCCACCGTGGCCAACTGGTAAGCAAAATGGACCTGAAAGAACTCATCAACCACCCTGAGAAGATGACTAAGGAGACCCTCTACGATCTCCGGCAACTCACTGCGCTACACCCCTATTATCAAACGGCACGGCTGCTGCTGCTCCAAAACCTCTATCTGCTGCACGACTCCTCTTTCGACGATGAGTTGCAAAGGGCGGCGATCTATATCACCGACCGTACGAAACTTTTCGACCTGGTGGAAGCCCGCCACTACCAACTCAAGAAAACCGACGAGAAGCCGAAAGCCGGCCAGGCGCAAGGCGACCGCACCACCTCACCCATCGACGACTTCCTGGAGACGATACCCGAAGACCAACCTGCCCCCAAGAGCAAGCGCCGAAAACCCACCACCGTCGACGCTACCGTCGACTACGTGGCCTACCTGCTCGCTGCCGATGCAGCTGACCATGAGCAAGAAAGCATCCCCGAGATGAAAGGCCAAGGACTCATCGACAAGTTTATCCAGGACGACGGAGGCAAGATGCAACTGCATGAGCAAACTGAGTATAGCCCTCAACTCACCGAGGAACAGCCGCGAAGCACCGAGGAGGGTTATTTCACCGCCACTTTGGCTCGGATTTACGTCAAACAAGGCCGATATTCGAAGGCTTTGGAAATAATTAAGCGTTTAAATTTGAATTATCCAAAAAAAAGTGCTTACTTTGCAGACCAAATCCGTTTTTTGGAAAAATTGATCATAAACAACAATAACAAATAGATTAAAAAATGTATTATTTATTCGTCATTCTCATCGTCATTGCATCATTGCTGATGATAGGTATCGTGCTGATACAGGAGTCGAAGGGCGGCGGTCTGTCGTCAAATTTCTCCTCAGCCAATCAACTGGCCGGTGTGCGCAAAACCACCGACTTCATCGAAAAAGCCACATGGGGTCTTGCCATAGCTATGGTTGTACTGAGCGTGATCTGCGCTTACGTTTCCCCCACCGTCACCGAACAGAATGTGATTGAGTCGAGCACCACCAACCCGCTCGCCAACCCGACCACACAGCAGAACTTCGGCGCTGCTCCCGCTTCCGACCAAGCTGCTCCTGCCGCTGCTAAGGAAGCTGCACCCGCTGCTGAAGCTCCCGCAAAGGCTGCACCCGCTGCTGAGGCTCCCGCAAAGGCTGCACCCACTGCTGAGGCTCCCGCAAAGGCTGCACCCGCTGCTGAGGCCAAATAACAAGACTCAGGCAAAGATTTTTGAAAAAAACCGCCGCATTATTTGGCGGTTTGAGTAAATTGTCTTACCTTTGCATCCGCTTTCCATCGAAAGCGGTCAGATGGTGCCCGTAGTTCAGTTGGTTAGAGCGTCAGATTGTGGTTCTGAATGTCGTGGGTTCGAGTCCCACCGGGCACCCTTCAAGGAAAATCCCTGCAAGTGTTTGACTTGCAGGGATTTTCCTTTGCATAGTCCCATGATCAAGAGGTCTTCTTATTCAGAGTCAGCGGATTTTTCCAGTCAGCGCCATTTTATTCTGAGTCACTCCTCTTGTCTATCATGAGGATTAGGATTCGGAGTTATCTGAGAATTCTGACCTGTCTGAGAACTCTGACCTGTCTGAGGACTCGGAGTTGTCTGAGAATTCGGAATCTTCTGAGGATTCGGAGTTGTCTGAGGATTCGGAGAATTACTCCAACTTGCCTGTGCCCTCTGATTATTGCGGTATTTCAACCTAGTTTGGAACATGCGCTCTCTGATACCCCCTTCCGTCACGAAGCGATTCTGCATCGTTATCAGCAGTTTGTGAAGCATGTATATGGCCTGATGGATAAGCGTTACACACAAGTTGGCGATTTCCTCATCACTCATCCGCAGGATTGTCTTGGCATAATCTTTCTTGATCTGCTCACTTCGTGCATATTGCCGCATTTTCTCGTATCTGGGATGAAGGTTGCCCCATTGCTGTAAGTTGCGCACCCGCAAATAGTCTTCATAATCATCGAGCAACTCTTCCAAACTGGCTTTTGCCACATTGGTCAGTTTAATCTCTGTCTCGCCGGAGGTGGCTGCTGCCTGGTTGCCCTCTGCTATATTCTGCTTGCCAGAACGAGCGGCTTGCACCATCTGGTCAATGGTGCGGTCGCCTTTCACGAAATATTTGTGCACAAAATAGAAAGTGATATCATATATCATCTCTGTGACTTGATAGACTCGCAAGTGACGATAATGACCATGCTGAGGCAAAAAGGTGATCGGAGAAGCCTGTGATATTGGATTATTCCGATTACTCTGATTGCTCGGATTGCTCTGAGGATTCCGAGAACTCTGCTTGCCCTGATTATCCGGATTGTTCTGACCATTCTGATTCATAGCACTACCTATTATTACATGGTTCTATCTATATATCGTGGAATAATCTTATTTATTGTGTATTATCGCATGATGGGCTGATGATGACGGATTTGTTGTTGTACCAAAAGGAGAAAAATGGAAGGACGGGCTTGTATCTGAAAAAAAAAATGTATATTTGCGGGTGAAGTATGAGAGAATGCTTTGCTTTTGATAGAATCCAAATTTTTAACTGGTCAAGAACGGCTTACTTCCAAATCATATTCATGAATAGCTGTTCAATTACCATTAACAAAAAAGATATATGGGAAACATGACATTGACAACAGTGGCACTGCGCTATCACGCATTGTACCTGCCTATCAAGCCTGAGGAGATCGACCTCAAGTCGGAACCCACCGCCCCGGTACTGGCCTTCGTCAGACGCCTGAGAGAAAACGGGTTCTGCCTGGAGGAATCACTGCTCCATGCCCTGAATGCCGTGAGTGCCGACACCCTGGCTGGCATCACCCAGTGTATCAATGAGGTGATGGGCGTTACGCTTAACTGGGCTCCTCTTGTCAAGGGATGGGACGTGCCGACCGGTGAGACGATGGCAGACCATCTCGTCACGATGATCGCCAACATCTTCGGCGAAGATGCCGGATTCAGAGGCGAACGGTTGCCTTGCGGGCACTTGATTCCAAATGGTACATTTCCACTGGAACGCTACAACGGCTGTCCGTTCTGCGGCACCCCTTTCAGAACGACCGACTATGTGTTTCGTGGACAAGGCAGCAAACTGAAGGAACTGCGTCTGTTCACCGATGATGACATGCAGCAGGTTTTCTTCTCTCTGCTGGAGTCATCCACACCCCTCGACGGCACCCAGAAAGAGTCTCTCAGCCAGTTGTTGACCGTCTACGACGTGCCTGAGAGTGCCCGGATCACCATGAAGGAGACCACCATGCTTGTGATCAGGAGTCTGATCGGCAAAAAGAGGGATGAAGACGCGACGCGATACCTGAAGACGCCCACAGACGTGCTACGCTACCTGTGGTTTGAGAAGACCGGCTATGTGCAGGTCATCGAACCCAAAGTGCTTATCGCCCATGCCAAGCGGCTGAACATGCACATGTGGCTGGCTGCAGACCAAAGCGCCGAGGCTGCAGCTGTCATGAAAAACAACCTCAAACTGAAATACGACCGCAAGACCTGCCGCAGAGTGGCTTCATGGTTGAATGTCACCCCCATGTCAGCTCATCAGGCGGCCGAGAACATGAACCCCAAACGAGGGATGTGGGTGCGCATGATCCGTGCGCTCCGCCTCGGCGAATATGCCCGGAGGAAAGGATTTGAACACCTGGCGGAAATCATCGATGTCTTCTACAAGCAAAATTACACGACCTGGCAAGGGCACGTGGACAAAGCCAGGAATAACAACGACGCCACCACCGTCTTCGGATTGCTCCGCCAGCGTCCGGGACTCTTTGCCCGTTGCCTGTTCTCAACGATACTCCGCTTCGGCACGGAGAAGACCTTAGCGGCTTTCAGTGAGGTGGCCGACGAGTTGCCAGCCCGCTTATTGCTCTCGCTGGGCAACGCCGCCGAGATCTATTTCGACAACAGACAAGAGCGCTTCGCACGTCCTATCATCGGAGGTACCAAGCAGATCATGCCCAACAAACTGCTTGCGCTCTACAGCGATGATGAGCGAAAGGCTATGGCAGATGCCGTGATGGATATCTACAAAGCATCGATGAGAAGGCGTTTTGCCCAACTGGCGACATCGCACAAAACCATGTATATCGATCCCGCACTCTTCCATATCCCCGTCGGCGTCGGCGACCGCAGCACGACGATACAAGACCTCTCCTGCGCACTGATGGGCACCCGTTTCGCAGTGGAAGGCGATGCCGTGAGACTATTCATGCAATGGGGCAAAGGCCTGCCTGCCCAGCACCTCGACATGGACCTCAGCTGCCGTATCATCCTGCCTCATCGCACAGAGGAATGCGCCTACTACAACCTCACCTGCACGGGAGCGAAGCATTCCGGCGACATCCGTTCCATACCTGAGATGGTGGGCACCGCTGAATATATCGAACTCTCACTCCCCGAACTGGAGGAGGCGAAAGCCACCCACGTCGTCTTCACCTGCAACGCCTATTCCACAGGTGCTCTCTCGCCCAACCTCATGGTGGGGTGGATGAGTTCAGCCTACCCAATGGAACTTTCTGAGGAAGACGGTGTGGCCTACGACCCGTCGTGCGTGCAGCATATGGTCAGGATCAGCGAAGGCGACCTCTCCAAAGGCCTTGTCTTCGGCGTGCTGGATGTGGCGAAACGCGAAATCGTGTGGCTGGAGATGCCTTTGTCGGGCCAGACCCTGCGTGATGTCAACAGCGGAGCCGTGATGGCTTTGCTCGAACGTCTGGACAAAAAACTGTCGGTGGGAGAACTGCTGAGGATGAAGGCGGAGGCACAACACCTCACGCTGGCAGAGACTGCAGACGAAGCCGACGAGAGCTACACCTATCAGTGGGCGCTCAACCCTGCCGAGGTGAGCCGGTTGCTGGCTTCGGAGAAGAGCGGCGAAGCGTGATGACATTGATCTCAGGCCATGCGCCGAGACGGAAAGGCACAGTGCCGCTGATTCCCAGCGACACATACAGCATCCGCTGCCCCTTATGGTAAGCCCCGCCCCACTCCTTATACATCAGCCGGGCCGGAGACCATCCGAAGACACACAGCTGAGCACCATGGGTGTGGCCCGAAAGGGTGAGTGGAATATCAGAATCGCGCAGACCGGGCAGATGCCAATGGGCGGGATTATGCGACAACAAGATGCGGAAGGAATGCTCAGGCAGACCTTCCGCTGCTTTTTCCAAGTCGCCGTAAGTGAGTTCGGGGTCAGAACAGATATGTCCCACACCGATGACGTGGATGGAGTCATCCCCACGATGGAGCGTGACGTGCTCATCGACGAGGGTGCGCCACCCCATCCGCCTTTCAAGAGCGAGCAGGTGATCAAAATGCCGGTGATCGACATAGTCGTGATTGCCCAGAATGGCAAGCACGCCATCGGGAGCCCGCAATCCCGCAAGTACTTCGACGAAAGGTTCTGCCTCGCCCACCTCATGATTGACAAGGTCGCCCGTGAAGACAATGAGGTCGGCATTCTGGGCATTGCCCATCTCCACCACACGGCTCACCACCTCGGGATGCGAGGCCAGCGTGCCGACATGCAGATCAGAGATCTGCAGAATGCGGTAGCCGTCGAAAGCCTCCGGCAACAGAGGCGAGGAGCAAGTCACTTCTCTCACGCTGAGCCTGCGCCAACCCCAGATCAGTCCGTAGGTGAAACAGAGGATGGCAATCAAACAGACTGCCAACGCCCATCCCCACCCCACGACAGGCGCCAGGATGACAAACACCATCTTGGGCATGATGAGGAAAATGAGCGTGAGGAAAAAGAAGCGCAGCGACCTGACATGACCGAAAGGCCAGGTATGCATCACCCACAGCGAGAATGCCACCCATAGGGTGGTGGCTGCATAGAGGATTCTCCAGGCCATCGGCAACCGCATCGCATAGCATGGCCAGATCACCACCTCGGGAAGGATGGCGATCAGCGTGAAAACCAGCATGAGATAGAAAAACATGATCGCTTCGGATTGGAGGGGAATCAAGGGTCAAGAAAAGAGGAAAAAAGACGAGCCATTGCCTGGCCCGCCTTTTTTGTTTGCACCGAAGTGATGGTAATCACTCGACATCCCAGATACCGAACCTGTTGGAACGTCCGTCGGCATCCGTACCCTCGTCATTATCCGGGTCGATGTCCTGGTGATAATTGCCGTCGCCATCACTGACGATCTCCATGAAACCATCGCTGAGAATGGGTCTCACACTGATAGATGGTGTCAAATATATCTTTTTCATTTCCTTCGTTTTTGGGGGTTATTACTTAACAACGACCTTCTTGCCATTGATGATATAGACACCCTTCTGGGCTTTGCTCACCTTCTGACCGTTGAGGTTGTAAATACTCTCGGAAGCGGGGTTGTCGTTGAGTTCGACCTGCTCGATGCCGTCGATCACGAAACCATTGACGCTGGTCTCCACATCACCCTCGGAGGCACCCACTTTCTTCATGTAGGCGCGATAAGCCTTGAGACCGTTGCCGCCTTTTGCTTTCTGGAAGTCGATGGTGCCTGCCACATAGTCGCCAGCGACGATGGGTGAGGTGGCACCCTTCACGATTTGGGCGTAAGTGCCCACGAAGCTGTATTCCTCTCCAGCCACAGTGAGGTCGTTGGCCTCGGCTACGGTCTTGTTCTCGAAGACGGGCAGCGACTGGTCGGCATCGACAAACACGGCATACGGAGTATTGGGCGACAGGTTCTCAACCTCGGTGAAGAGCAGGCGCACCTTGCCGTCAACCTTCTCAGTGCCGTTGAACTTGAGCACCTGAGCCACGCGGAGCTCGTCCTTGGTGGTGGCGAAGGGCAGCACGATGGTATTGAGTCCCTTGAGGAGCTTGCGGTCGCTGGTCAGTTTGGCGTATGCGCCAGCAGCGGGAGCCTGGGTGTCGGTGTCGGAGAGTTTGGCCTCTTTCGGTGCTACCTCATAGAGTTCGACATAACCGATTCCCATCCAGTTGCAGGTATTGCCCGGCATGGCCTTCAGACCCACCTTCACCTCTCCTTCAGCTGTCTGGATAAACTCGATGCTGGCCGGCTGCAGAGTGGTGCTGCTGATGGTAGAACCCTCGGTGTCGTTGGCATAGAACTTCACACCACGGACGTTTTTGCCGGCATACTGGTCCTCGGCGAAGGCCAGACACGACATGTTGTAGGCACCCGGTGCGAGGTTCATCGTGGTATAGAGGGTGAAAAGCCCATTATCCTTGGCTGGATTGCTCCAGTACTCATAGAAATTGTCCTTGTCGCCATAGGCTTTGCTATCATTTTCCATTACCTGGCTGTTGCCGTCGCCTTCAGCCTGCTCGGTAAACCATCCATCGCACTTCTGCCATGTGGGCAGTCCCTCGAGATTGGGGTTGACGAGCATGAAAGTCAGGTCGAACTTGGCGTCGTCCATCGGGTCGGCGTCCTTGGCATACTGGATACCGGCAGCCTTCAGCGTGGCAGCAATCTCGGCGAGAGCCTCGACGGTGCTGCTTCTCTCGGCATTGGCAGAAGCGTCGTTGAGGGCGTTCTCCAATGTCTTGTGGGCATTGGCCACGATCTCCTTGTAGGGTTTGGCGTCGGCCAGGGCCTTGACGATGTCATACATCGACTTGTAATCGGCGTAAGCTACCACCATTTTGTCGGCGGCGGCGAAAAGTTCGTTGACGGCGGCAATGGCAGAGATATACTCATCGGCATCCGAATAGGTCTTGTTGTAGCCGGCCACGCTCCTGGCCAGGTTGTCGTAATAGGCGGAAGGCACCTTGCCCTGATACTGCGACACATTGGCGCAGAGCGTGGAGAGAGCCTTGGCGATATCGCCGCAGTAGTTGAGGGTGAAGCGGTCGAAGCAGAGATAGTTGGCCTCGCCGCCCGTCACACCGGCCTCCACGGTGAGGTTTCCGTCGTTGATGACGCATCCCACGGTGTATTTGTCCGACTTGTTGGCAGTCACCTGGGTAGTTTTGTCATTGAGTTTGAGATAAGCGCCGGCACTGCCATAGCTTACATAAGCCGAGAGCTGGTAGTAGCCATTGGGAAGGTTGCGCAGGCTCTGCGACATCTTG
>OCTW013367856.1_pt1 | contig 14761 bp, 13 predicted proteins | sample 1539671 | NCBI WGS metagenome assembly OCTW01 (sample SAMN02144230, study PRJEB22623) | gut metagenome | biome: sheep rumen | host: Ovis aries | place: New Zealand
TCACTAATCACAAGTTGAAAACGAATGGACACCTCATATATCATCCCCCCTGTGCCGCGCGACCTGATCAAGGCCGAACTGAAGCACAAGAACTTCCTCCGCATGACCAACAGCGGCAATAAGGAGATTTACATCACCACGGCCCACCTCTCGCCCAACATTATGCGCGAAATCGGCCGCCTGCGCGAGCTGAGTTTCGCCCTCGATGGCGGCGGGACCGGCAAGGACTGCGACATCGACGAGTTCGACACCCTGCCCGAACCGCACTGCTTTAAGCAGCTCTTTGTGTGGAGTCCCGAGGACGAGGAGATTGTGGGAGGCTACCGATTCATCCACGGCAGCAACATGCTGCGGCGCGAGGACGGCACCATCGCCACCCCCACGGCAGAGCTGTTCCAGTATTCGGAGCAGTTTATAAGCCAGTATCTCCCCTATACGGTTGAACTGGGACGGGCTTTTGTGCAGCCCGAATTCCAGCCGGGAAACAATCTGCGCAAGGGCCTCTACTCGCTCGACAACCTGTGGGACGGTCTGGGTGCCATCGCACTGGAGATTCCCGAAACGCTATACTTCTTCGGCAAAATCACCATGTATCCGCAGATGAACCGCCGTGCCAAGGACCTGATACTCTATTTCTACCAGAAGCACTTCCCCGACCCGGAAGGGCTGGTGTGGCCGTTCACGCCGCTGGAGATTGAGTCGGACTTCAACGAGCTGCACACCCTCTTCAACGGGCGCAACTATAAGGAGGACTATCAAATACTGGTGCGCAGCGTGCGCGCCTTGGGCTGCACTGTGCCCGCCATGATTAACGCCTATATGAACCTGACGCCCACCATGCGCTCGTTTGGGACGGCGAAGAACACGGAGTTTGGCGACACCGACGAGACAGGCATCCTGGTGACCCTGCGCGACATTGTGCCGGAGAAGCGCAAGCGCTATATCGAATCGTACGAGACGAAAAACCGGGTGCTGGACCGCCTTCGCCTGTTCCGCATCAACATGAAGCAGCTGCCATGGTGGAAGCAGATGAAGGAGTCGGAGATTGTAGAACTGAAACGGCTCAAAAGTCTCAAAGAGGCCGCGCTGAGAGATTTGCAACCCGCCAAAAGCGAGCCTCGCCGCCACAGGCACCGCCGCCCCACCCGGCACAGAAAAGCCTGACACACCAACATTGACCCCCAAGACCGATGGAAATAAAGACCGCCACATTCGTCATCAGCAACAGCGACTACCGCAAATGCCCCGACACGGGACTGCCCGAATATGCTTTTATCGGCCGCAGCAATGTGGGCAAATCGTCGCTCATCAACATGCTCACCCATAACAAAAGCCTGGCCAAGACCAGTGTCAGGCCGGGCAAAACCCAACTCATCAACCACTTCCTTATCAACAACGAGTGGTATCTGGTCGACCTTCCGGGCTACGGCTATGCCCGCACCTCGAAATCGGACCGCCAGCGGTGGCAGACGATGACCGCCGACTATGTGCTGAAACGGGATACGCTGAGCAACCTGTTTGTGCTGGTGGACTCGCGCATACCCCCGCAGCAGATTGACATCGACTTTATCAACTTCGCCGGCTCCAACGGGGTGCCACTGAGCATCATCTTCACCAAGACCGACAAGCAGCGGCAGCGCGATATAGCAGCCACTGTCAACGGCCTGAAGCGCGCCCTGGCGGAGACGTGGGAGGAGCTGCCCGACATGATTCTTACCTCGTCGGTCACCCAGTCGGGCCGCGCCAATGTGCTGGACCGCATCGAACACATCAACCACCTGCTGCAAGCCCAATGACAAGCCGCCCGCCCCTCACCCACCGCCACCAACACACCTGAACGAAATTAAAAAAAAGCCATACATTCCATGACATGTAGCAAAAGAATATTGACAGCCCTCTGCGCCCTGCTGCTCTGCACGGCCGCTATGGCACAGAATACTGACCGCCTCGACTTCGTGGTGCGGCACGCAGCCCTCAAACCTGCTCTGCGGCACGCCTCGTTTGCCGTGTGCGTGCACAATATCACGAAAGACAGCACCGTCTACTCGCGCAACGACGATTTGGCCATGATGCCGGCCGCTCTCAACAAACTATTCACCACCGCCGCCGCCTACAGCCGCATGGGGCCTAAGTTCTATTTCGAAAACTACCTCTACTATTCGGGCGAGATTGACCGGCAGGGCACCCTGCAGGGCGATATCATCGTAGCCGGGACTGGCGACCCTTTCTTCTGCTCCGACCGGTTCCCCCACACGGACTCGACGTTCTTCCGCCTCGCAGAGGCCCTGCGCCGCAAAGGCATCAAGCGCATCAACGGCCATATCTATGCCGACACCAGCATCTTTGAGGGCGACGCCATACACCCCTCATGGCGGTGGGACGACATAGGCAACTGGCTGGGCAGCGGAGCCTGCGGCATCAACTATAACGAGAACTCGGTGGATGTGCATTTCCGCGCCGGACGGCGTGTGGGCGATCCCGCCATCATCACCAGCACCCACCCCGAAATACCTATCACCAACCATGTAATCACCGGCCCGCGCGACACTGTGTTCCAGGTAACCTTCTATGGCGCACCGGGACTGGAGAGCCGCACCTGCTGCGGAGTCATACCTTTGGGCACGGCGGACACCCATTTCCGCGCCTCTATGCCCCAGCCTGCCATTCACATGGCCATGGACTTTACCCGTTATCTGCGCAACCACGGCATCGCCGTGTCGGGCGAACCCGCCGTGCATTTCACCATGCCGAAGCAATACCGCAAACTATGCATCGACACGGCTTTCAATCTCTTCACCACTACCGCCCTCACCACGCAAACCAACAACAACCTCGCTGCCGAGAGTCTCTTCAAACTGCTGGGCTATCTGCGCGACGGCCACGGCTCGTTTTCGTCGGGACGACGATTCATGTATGAGTATTTCCAGGAGCTGGACCTCAATACCTCTGGGGTGAATGTGGTGGACGGCAGCGGCCTGTCGCGCGACAACAGAGTGACTGCCTACTTTGTGAGCCAGTTTCTCGACGCCGTGGCACGGCAGCCCTTCTTTTTCGATTTCGCCGGCGCGGTAGGCATCAGCCAACGCATACCAGAATACGACATCATACCCACCGTCCCCGACGACTGCTCGCTGCGCATCAAGAGCGGGGTGGCGCAGGGTGTGCGCAACTATGCCGGCTACTTCTCCAACCGCGACGACAGCGAATACAGTTTCACCATCCTCTGCAACAACTACAACTGCGACGACGCCACTATTGACCGCATCATCAAGGACATCATTGAGGAGATTATCCGGCTCTGATTCCTCCTGCACCGAAATAAGCGGAGTGCCTATCCTTTCTGCAGGACAGGCACTCCGCTTTTCAACAGTGCAACCTCTTGAGGACGGCACTGCCGGGACTGCCCGGCGGTTATTTCTTCACAACCTTGTGTACTGACGAGCCCGTGGTGGTGACGACACGCACAAAATAGGCACCCCTTGGCAGCCCCGACATGTCTATGCGGGACTGGCCGGAAGCCATCACACTGCGGCCGTCGACGGTGGTCAGCTCCACCTTCAGCAGCCCTTCGGCCCGAATGGTCAGTACATCGGACACCGGGTTGGGATAAAGTGTCGGGGCGGCAGACTCTTGTGTGGACTCCTGAATGCCCAAATGGGCGCAAGGCCACTCTATGTCATGGTTGCCGCCGTTGCGATAAGCGTATTGCACCGCCAACAGAGTCTCGCCATACAGATTCTTCACCGTATAGTTGACATAGCGGTCGGTGCCGCCGCCACTGCGCCACACGGCATGGAGGTGATGCGGACAAACCGCCACCTGCACCGAGTCCTTGCGGCCGTCGACCAGCTTGGCCAGTCCGTACACATAGCCGTTTTCCGACTCCAGGCTCAGGTGGGCATCGCCTTGCCAACCACCGTTGCGGGTGCTTTCCATCACCACGGTCACGGGGCATAGTTCCTCCGGGCTGTAGGCAGACTGCACAACCTTCACACGGGTCTGCTCATCGCCTTGGGAAAAGGTGAGCAGGGCTACCCTGTCCGCACCACTGTTGTTTTCGGCGGCACGCAGATGCACCCATCCCGCATGGGCTGTCTGTCCGAGGGACTGCAGGTCACACGACAGCCAATCGGGCATATCCTCGACCCGCAACTGCCCGGCGACCTTCTCGTTGAGCGACACGATAACCGAATCCTCGGCGGCATCGCGGGGCAGACAAACCAGTGTGTCGCTGACCCGAAGGGCATAGTCGGGCACCAGCCCCAGCAAGGCGGCATTGTTCATGTTGAATGTATAGGTGACATTGCCACCCACGCCCCCAACACCCGGACTGATAGAATCAACGGGGAAGAAGCCATCGCCTGTCCCGCTCCATCCGAAGTTGAAATGCACATAGCCTTGGTCGTCGTAGCCGTCACACACAAAGCCGTGTCCACCCTGCTCGGCGGCCCCGGCATAGACGATGGGATGCCCCAGGTCCAACTCGGCTATCAGCGAATCGCGCCAGTCGGCATTGGAAAAACCCTCGTCCTTAAAGATGACACGGAGATCGCGGCGGTAGTGGAAATAATCTTTCAGCGAGTTGTCGATGCTTTTAATACCTGAAACACCAGCCAGACCTGCAGCCGAGCTTCCGCCTTGGGCAGCCGTGCCGTATACCATCTCCAGACTTACTCCGCAATGATACATCAGCGTGGCCACAGCCATCACCTCCTCATCCGACGAAGAGATGGAGGCCCTCACCGGCATGTGCTGCCAGTCGTAAATCGTGTGGCCGAAGTCGGCACGTTGCTCACCGTAACGGGGATGGGTGTACTTGTGGCTTCCTTCACCGAGGGCGGGATATTGCCAGAAGTTCATCACCTGGGCCTGCGCCGTGGCGGCACAACCTGTGACGGTACCTCTTGGGCAGAGGGCATTGTAGGGGTACGTCTGGTCCCAGAAGGTGGTCAGCAGCGGACCCACCACCGCAGTGCTTTTCTGCTTGGTGTCAAGGCCTTGTTCCAGAGCCTGCCACTCGGCAGCGTAGAGAGCGGCTGCCGGGGCCTTGCTCTCGCTCAGTGCGTCAATCTCCCGCTGGTAGCCCTGCAGCCACACACGCAGCTGCGGAGGCATATTGGCGGCATCCACCTTGCCGGAAGGAGAGTAGCCGAGGATAGGCCGGGTGGCGTCATCCGCCGACACCAGCACAAATCCACCATCCTCTCCGGCAAAGAGATATATCCCGTCAAACTGCCAGTCGGCACCTTGCTGCGACACCAAAGCGGTCTGCGACTTGGTGCCACCGAGCGTCATGAAGAAGTTCCGGGCCACCTTGGCTGCACGCTCCGGGCTGACCGGCGAGGCCACGGCTGAGCTGAAGCATAGTAGCGCAGCAGCTAAAATGATTGTTTGCTTGCTTGTCTTCATCGGCTTGGCTCTATTTGTTGATGGCATGGAGAACCTTGGCCATCATCTTCCGCCAATTCATTTTGGCCGAGGTCGGTTTGCTTCCGGGGATTGTGGTCTTGGCTGTCAAATCCACTTGGGTGAACACCAGTTTATTTACACCCAAAATCTCTACCATATCCGGGTCGTCTCCTATATCCTGTGTCAGGGTCTTGGCCACCTTGTCGTAGAACATGGCAGCGGTGTCAACACCCGTCTCGCCAGTCTCCTCATCCTCCCAGTTCAGGTATACCATCAACGTGTCGCCACCGGCATAGCTATAGCTTCCCTCCCACGTAAAATCCGCATTCTGTGGCGGTACTGGCAAACCGGGATAATCCACGGCTATAGCATTATAATACTCAAGATTCACCGAATCCAAGAAATCAAACGAGACATCATAAACCACATGGAACGGGATATTATAGCCCTGTTCGGTGATTGTACCCGAATTCTCCACGCTTGCTGCCCACGAAGTACCCGCAAAGACATTTTCCACCACAGGTGTCTCAGGGTTCTCAGGGGTTGTCGGTTCCACTTTTTCTTTCTTGCAACCGGCCAGAGCCAAAGTCGCGGCCGTCATCATGACGGCAAAGGTTTTCATTGTAATTTTCATGATTCTATGTGTTTTTAAATTTTCAATCCAGTGTTGGGCGCTTTATTGCTTTCAACCTTTGTATAAATAAACGAACAAAGGGGGGCAATTCTTACACCAAGACACAAGTTTTATCTTTTTTTAAGTTTTACTTCCAATTTGGTGCGGACAGAGGACTCTAAGGGGATATAGTTGTACTGCTGCCAGAAATCCTCGTCATACACCTTGCTGTCGGCCCGCCGCTGCGTCACCAGCACACTACCCGGCTGTTGAATCACATTGTCCGTCAGGAACGATGCATCTCCTCGACGCTGTCCCGTCATCACACACTGGCACCGTTTCTCCATGTGTTCCACCCTCTTGCCATACATATCCAAGCCTTCGCTTCGGGTATACGAAGTAAGGGTATACTTTCCGTCCACCAATCCATAGCTGTATACCACCTGCTCACTTCTCGCCATCGAGTCAACTCCAGCCTCTTTAAACTTCTTTTTCAACGGAAAGAAGGGGCGCATGGCAAAATAGCTGTTCTCCTCGATGCTGACAATGGCCAGACTGCCTTTGGCTATCGTGTAGCGCACCGACCCATGGCCTTTGAAAGGGCCGCCTGCGGCGTTATAGCTCGACGTGAGGACGTAATACTCCTTTCCGTCGGCATCCGTCACCTCCTGCATGGTGTACTTATTACTCCGTGCCGCACGCTTCAGATTCTTCTCCGAAAGACGCGTTGTGTTGGGCACCTCCAGCGGGTCATACAGCACCTCATTCTCGCTATAGTCAATATATGCGTCTGCAATCCCGTTCGTCACGCGGTTCACATACCCCGTGTCGCACAGCAGCAGCCGGTCATGTTTGATGCTGGTGTAGTTGCTCTCTATGGGACGCTTGTAGTCAATCCGCACCGCGTTGACCAGTCCCCTGCTGTTCATCAGATTCTTCAGGCTGTGATGCTTGTCATAGCCCACGCGCAGGGCCTCAAACACCATCTCGTCAAACAGGAACAACTCGCCGTTCAGCATCCTCACATCGCGGTAAAACCATGCGCCCACCGTCGTGTCTGTCCAGTAGTTCTGTGGTATGCGATCCACCGCATCCTTCAGCAGCCGTGCCGCTGCCTTGCCCGAATACTCCGTCACCGTCACCTCCTCCAGCCAGCGGCCGCCGTCCGTGACCAATGCCACATCGGGCCGTTTCTGTGCCTTGTCCATCGGCACCGTGTCGCGCCGGTAGCCCATCAAGGCATACACCACGCTCCCTCCCCCCTGTTCCGCCGGCACCTTCAGCACATATTCGCCGTCGCCGTTGGTCTGGGTATACACCGCCTGTCCAGCCACGCACACCGTCACCCCCGGCAGTCCCTCGCGGGTGCCACTGTCCGTGACGCGCCCGCTGAGGGTCAAAAAACGCTCCTGTGCCGTGGCGGCTGAGGCCATAACCACCAGCAACACCCAGGCGGCTGCCCTTGTCATTGCCCGTCTCATGGCCTTGCCTCCCCCCTGCTGCTTTGGGCGGCAATATCCTCCCATGTCAATCCCAGCATCTTCATCCGCTGCACAAAATAAGGCAGTTCTTCGGCTATAAAGTACTTCCTGTTCTGTTCCACAATACGCTCCTTAGCCTTGGCCGACACATAGTAGCCCAGTCCGCGGCGGTTATACACAATCTCGGCGTTCTGCAGATAGTCGAAAGTGCGCATCACCGTGTTGGGATTCACCCCAAGGCTTGCCGCCACGTCGCGCACCGACGGCACCCGCTCGTCCTCGCCCCACTCGCCGGCCATGATGCGCTCGCACATCGTGTCGGCAATCTGTAGGTATATCGGTTTTTGTTTGTTGAAGTCCATAATCTGTTCCTTTTTATTACAATCATTGTTTCACTTTAATATCCAGTGTGCCACTCACACCGTTGCTCTCTATCTTGCACGAGCCGTCACCCGCCACATACTTAAAACCTTTCTTTACCACAGGCAGCTCGGAATAGAACTCTTGCTTCACACCGCCCATCTCCAACGTATATCCTGCATCCGCGGGCATATTCAGCACCGTGCTGCCGCTCACATAGTTCAGCTCCATCTTCTTGGGCAACTGGCTGAACGTGGCATCCAGCGTAGGGCTGACACCGTTCACCTCCACACGCTCCAGCACACATTCATTCAAGGAAATACAGTTCGACACACTGTTCACTTCCAAACTGCCACTCCTCACACCGACCATCACCACATTGTGCCCTATCCCGTTCAGCTCTATCGACTGGAAGGTGAGCGCGCGTGGCACCTTCACCACCAGCTGCTTGTCGGGCAGTTGCTCCCCTTTGAATCGTATTCCGGGCTTGCCAAACTCAATGTTCAGTGTGCCGTCGGCCTGCAGGTAATGATACATTGTCGTGCTGTCGTTCAACGCGCTGTCGGCTGTTTCGCTTATCACCACCTCATTGCCGTCGTATGCAACAATGGTCACCGAATCATGCAACCACTCAATCTCCAGAGCTTTCACCTGCTGCCCACCAAACGACGCGCCACCCATCGTATAGTACTCCGCATCCGTATCGTTGCCCAAGGTGATCTCGCCATTCTCATAGTTGAACTCTTTCGTTATATCCTCAAAAGTCTTGCCGTTGGAAAGCTTGCAACCGCTCATCGTCATCACGCCCACCAGGGCGCACACGACCAAAACTGTCAATCTGAACGTCTTCATATCTTTATTTTTATCCTGTTATACTATCAATTATTTTCTCTTCGTGCCATCCTTTAATATTTCATGTTCTTCAGCCTATAGCTTGCCCACCAGAACAGCACCGTGGTGAACACGAAACTCCAAGCCGTGGCGGCCCAATAAGCAATGTTCAAGCTTTTGGCGGGGTCGACGGTGGAGAACATTTCGAACATCCAGTTGCCGTTGAGCATCATGCTGCCCATAATCGGGGTGAGGATGATATTCAGCACAAAGCTGATAAGCCACGTCCACAGTAAGGTCTGCAACACCTTATGCTTTTTGAAGATAGTGGTCGTGAACAAATACAGTGCGACAGTGCTCAGATAACTCAACACCGCATACAGCACCATCTTGCCCGGCGTCACCGTCGACACCAACACGTCGAGAGTACGCGTCTGCTCCACAGGGAACTGGCCGGACACCAATGCGCGGTAGCCATCCATCATATCGGCCAGATAATCGGTCTGCCACAGCCATTTGCTGTAAGGCCCGAAGGGCAGCAGTGTGAGGAAATAATCAAGCACCATGCTGCCACAGAAGCACAGCAGCGGACAAACCACCACCGAGAAAAGCAGCATGCTCAGATACTTCTCCAACTTCGAGGCAGGCAACATGGCAAAGTAGATGCCCTCCTGACGCAGGTTGCACGTGCGGTACATGCGCGACGGCGTGACCATGGCGGCCAGTATCACCACCCCGGCTATGAAACACCAGCGCACCTCTGGCACGATGTCCGGCACATCCTCTACCCCGGCTATCGCCCACCACAGCAGCCACACCGCTATGGGCAAAAGGGTTATTATCAGCAACGTCGTTCCGGCATTCTGCCATATATTTCTGAAATCCTTGCGGACCACCATCCCGAATCGGGACCATTCAAATGTGTTATTCATGTCTCTAAACTATTTAACGGTTATTGATTGCTACTATTTATTGCCGAACAGCTCCTTCATCAGGCTCCTGTTGCGCAGCACTGCATTGAACAATGCCTCAATATTCACCTGGCTCTCCTCGCCCTCCTTGTTCACACGCACATTCATGCAGCCGCCAGGCATCTGCTCCGAATAGAGGGCACCCTCGGCAGGCGCGGCATCGTAAGTGAAGCACAGCTTGCGCGTCACCTCCTCAATCGAGGCGTTCAGCAGCACATCGTCGTGCGTCAAGATGATGATGGGGTCTATCAGGTTTTCCACATCTTTCACCTGATGGGTCGAGATGATAATCGTGGTGCCCTCAGTGGCGCGCTTGGACAGCAGCGTGCGGAAGTCGGCCTTCGACGGAATGTCCAGCCCATTGGTCGGCTCGTCGAGCAGCACATAGTCCGTCCCCAGCGACAGGGCGCAAGCAATCAGCGACTTCTTTTGTTGCCCGAACGACATCTCGCGGAACCTCCGCTGCGGCTCCACGCCCATCTCCTGCATCAGATGCAAGAAGGTGCCGTAAGCATACTTGGGATAGAACGGGGCCAACTCCTTCACATAATCCATCGGAGTGGCATTGTCGGGGGTGGTCACCTCGTCGGGCAGGAACACAATGTTCTGCAACATCTCCGGATCGCGGTCGAAGCTCACATGCCCGTCCACCGTGCAGCTGCCCTGCTGCGGCTGCTGCAGTCCGCTAATCAGTTTCAGCAACGTGGTTTTACCCACGCCGTTCTCGCCCAGCAAGCCGTATATGCTGCCCGGCGCAAAGGTCAGGCTAATGTTGTGGAACACCGCCGTTTTCTTGTAGAAAAAATCCAGATTTCTAATCTCAATCATTTTTTTATCGTTTTTTTATTATCGTTCATTTTATTCAAACCACAGTTATTGTGTGACTTAAATGTGTTATTGCTATAGTGTATTACTGAACTAATACACTGCAAATGTACAACACTTTTCCGAATAAACAAGTACTCGACTTAAAAATTAGTAATTTTTAACATTGCCGCACAGGGAATACTTGCTGCCGCTACCTGATTCTCAGAATAATGGCCTCAGTTTCGGCACAGCGGGGACAAACCGCTGTTATTGTAACAGCCACTGCAAAGTGTCAACAGGGTCTCGGTCCGCTCCATCCTCACAATCTCGACTCCGTAAAAACCCCACTCTTACTATTACCGCAGGGCAAAATGCACAATAGGCACGGAAGGAGTGTCTGCGAATGAGCGAACCGAGAGCGAAGAGAGTGGGGCGAACACTCAGCCTTACATAGTGCCTGTCAGCACCTTGCCCTTTTGATAAAAGGGATGTGGAATGGCGACGGGAAGAGCGGCGATGGGCTACTAATCGACCAGGCGGGCCATGAGGTCGTGCTCCATGGCCTGGGTGATGACCACTTGCTGGAAGGAGCCGATGGGAATACGCCGGGAGGCGGTGATGAGGACTTCGTCGTCAATGTCGGGGCTGTCATACTCTGTCCGCGCCACATAGTAGTCGCCTTCACGACGGTCGACAAGCACACGGCAGGTGGTGCCCACACGGGCCTCGTTCTTTTGGAGCGAGATGGACTGTTGCAGGGCCATGAGCTCGTCGACGCGGCGCTGCTTCTCGTCGTCGTCGACGGGGTCGCCGAGCGACTCGGCCGGGGTACCCTCTTCGGCGGAGTAGGCAAAGCAGCCCATGCGGTCGAAACGGGCATCGGCCACGAATTGTTTGAGCTCTTCAAAGTCCTCGGCAGTCTCGCCGGGGTAGCCGACGATGAGGGTGGTGCGGATGGCCACACCGGGCAGTTGTTGGCGGAAGTGCTGCAGGAGGTCGAGGGTGCCTTGGCGGTCAATGCCGCGCTGCATGGAACGGAGAATGCGGCTGTTGATGTGTTGCAGGGGAATGTCGATATAGTTGCAGATGTTTGGGTGGCGGCGCATGGCCTCGATGGCATCGAGGGGGAAGGAGGCGGGGTAGGTGTAGTGGAGCCTTATCCACGAGGCTCCGCTTTGGGTGGCCAGAAGGTCAAGGAGGTCGCCCAGCCGGCGGCGGCCATAGAGGTCGAGGCCGTAGTAGGTGGTGTCCTGCGCGATGACGATGAGTTCTTTGACTCCTTGGGAAACAAGTTGCCGGGCTTCGCTGACTATCTCTTCGATGGGTCGCGAGGTGTGGCGGCCCCGGATGAGTGGGATGGCACAGTAGGAGCAGTGGCGGTCGCACCCTTCGGAGATTTTGAGGTAGGCGTAGTGTCGCGGGGTGGAGAGGCCGCGCCGGGAGGCGAAAGAGCCGCTTTCGGTCTTTTGTTCCGCATGGGCAGCGACGAGGGCAAGGAGGTCGCCCCATTGGTGCACCCCAAACCAAGCGTCGACTTCGGGCATCTCGGCCTGCAGCTGGTCGCGGTAGCGCTCGACGAGACAGCCGGAGGCTATGAGCAGCCGTCGGCGTCCGTCGGCATGGTGGCGGGCGTTGAATCGGGAGGCGGCTTGCAACTGGGCAAGGAGGGTGTTGATGGACTCCTGCTTGGCATCGCCGATGAAGCCGCAGGTGTTGAGGATGACTACGTCGGCATCGTTGCGGAGGCGGTCAAAATGGACAGTGTGGCCAGCGGCACGGAGGTGACCGGCCAGATTCTCGGAGTCGACAGTGTTTTTGCTGCATCCGAGGGTGATGATGTTGACGCTGAGGCGGTGTTGGGGCATGGCGCGGTGGGTGGTGTGGGAACGGTTATTGCTTGTCGAAAAGGCTGTCGACAAATTCTTCGGGGTTGAAGATTTGAAGGTCGGTCATCTTTTCGCCCAGCCCTATGTAGCGGACCGGGATGTTGAACTGGTGGCTGATGCCTATGATGACGCCGCCTTTGGCTGTGCCGTCGAGTTTAGTGAGGGCAAGGGCGTTGACATCGGTGGCGGCTGTGAACTGTTTGGCTTGTTCGACGGCGTTTTGTCCGGTGCTGGCATCGAGGACGAGGAGTACTTCGTGCGGAGCGTCGGGCATGAGTTTCTGCATGACTTTCTTGATTTTGCCCAGTTCGTTCATGAGTCCCACTTTGTTGTGGAGGCGTCCGGCAGTATCGATGATGACGACATCGGCATGGCGCGAGATGGCAGACTGAAGGGTGTCGTAGGCCACGGAGGCGGGATCGGCATTCATGCCTTGCTGGACGATGGGGACTCCGACACGGTCGGCCCAAAGCTGCAGCTGTTCGACGGCGGCGGCACGGAAAGTGTCGGCGGCACCGAGGACGACGCTGCGGCCCGCCAGTTTGTATTGGTAGGCCAGCTTGGCGATGGTGGTGGTCTTGCCCACGCCGTTGACCCCGACTACAAGGATTACGTAGGGCTGGGCGGGGAGCGGCGAGTCGAAATCGTCGGGGAAGGGGCCTGCGGGCTTGCGGAGAAGGGTGGCTATCTCGGCCCGGAGGATAGAGTTGAGCTCGGCAGTGCTGATGTATTTGTCGCGGCGGATGCGTTCCTGGAGTTTCTCGATAATCTGCAGGGTGGTCTCAACGCCGACGTCGGAGGTGATGAGGGTTTCCTCAAGGTTGTCGAGGACATCGTCGTCAACGGTGGATTTGCCGAGGATGGTTTTGGAGAGTTTGGCAAAAAAACTCTCTTTGGTTTTGACGAGACCCTGGTCGAGGGTCTGCTTCTTTTCTTTTCTACTGAATAGTCCCATGGCTTATAAGGTTATAAGGTTGAAAGTTAAAGGCCGAGTTTTTGGTTCATGACAGGACGGATTTCCTTGTCGAACATTTTGTGGTACTTGTCGAAGGGGTAGCGACGGTTGTCGCCTGAGGCAAAGTACCACAGCATGACGACGAGGTCGTCGGCAGTCTGGTAGCCCTGGATGATGGTGAGTTTGGACTGGTCGGAGTTGAAAAGGGCGAAGGAGGGGAAGCCCATCTGGGTGCCGAGGATGGCTTTGGCGAAACTGTGGGTGGAGGGACGGGAGCCTGGGACGGAGGCCAGGTTGGTGTATTGTGTGCCCTGCCATGCAAATTGGGAGTTGCCTTCGGCATCGAACTTGACGGGGATGTAGTAGGCGTTGAGGATTTTGGCCACTACGGGGTTGGTGAATGTCTCGCGGTCCATCTTTTTGCACCACCCGCACCAGGAGGTGTAGAAGTCGACAAAATAGAGCTTGGCGTTGGTCTTGCTGTCGGTTTTGGCTGCTTGCTGTATGGTTTTCCATTCCACCTGTTGGGCATGGATATTGCCTGAGAATATCAGGGCGAGGGTTAGAAGAGTGAGTATTCGTTTTGCCATATTGAAAAGTATTTAGGGTTAATAATAATGTCGTTACCAGTCGTAGAGCCAGTCTTGGTCGAGCTGTTCGTCGTCGGGAGTGTAGGTTTCCTCGCGCTCTTCGCGGTCGCGCAGACGGAAGAGGCGCCCCAGCCAGTCGTCTTTCTTGGAGGTGGAGCGGGTGGAGGCGGATTTGTCTTCCTCGATGATGCGGGTTATCTGGGCAATATAGTTCTCGATATAACCGACGGGTTGGGACTCGTGGTAGGCAATGGAGGCTCCGGTGTAGTAGTGGCGGATGATGCTGTCGTAGGCAATGCCAAGGCCTACCATGCGGATGGCGCCTTCCTGGCTGAGGCCCACGCCGTGGCCGAAACCGTGGCCGGAGAGGGTGACGCGGTGGGCGGCACTGTCGTAGAGGACGGAGAAGAAGGTGGAACGGAGCTGGAAGTCGGCACGCACGCGCGTGAGGGGAACACCACAGATGCGCACTTTGCGGGTGGACTGGCTGAAGGTGAGGAGTTCGCGGCGGACGCTGTCGTCGGCGGTGTTGAGTTTGTGTTTGTTGGCGAAGTAGTTGAGCCACTTGTCTTCAGTGAGCACCTTGACCCACTCGCTTTGGCGCATGCCATAGGAAAAGGTGTCGGGCACAGAACGGAGGTAGGGCACTGCGGCACGCCATACGTCTTCGGAATTTGCGGTCTGGCCACCGCTGTTGGCATGGAAGGGGGTCTCGATGAGGTTGCCCAGGGTGTCAACAATGGTCATGCCGCTGCTCATGATGGTGCCGAGCATGATGTCGGGACGGACGCAGCGGTTGAGGTATGCCTGGCAGTGAACTTGGTCGCAGAAGTTGTAGCCTTCCGCGCGGTGCTTGTT
>OCTW011586447.1_pt1 | contig 14752 bp, 11 predicted proteins | sample 1539671 | NCBI WGS metagenome assembly OCTW01 (sample SAMN02144230, study PRJEB22623) | gut metagenome | biome: sheep rumen | host: Ovis aries | place: New Zealand
TCAACATTTTTCTGCTTTTCCTTAAAATTTCGCACGTTCGAAAACTTTAAAAATGCATTCCTCAAGACAAGAAAATGTGTCATAATTCTTATTGAAAGATATGGAGGAATAATTATGGCATTATTGCAAATAAGAGTTGACGAAGAGCTGAAGAACCAGGCCAATGCAATCTATAATGAATTAGGAATTGATTTATCTACTGCCGTAAGAATGTTTTTAAAGAAAAGCGTTTTAGAAGGAGGCATCCCTTTTGATACTAAAGTTGATTCCTTGACGCTAAGCACAATTTTATCCGTTGATAATATGAGAACCACATCTGAAAGCAATGGAAACTCTGAAATGAGTTTAGATGAAATTAATGAAGAGATAAAAGTTGCAAGAAAAGAGAGAAAAAGCAGAAGATGAAATATTATGCTGTGATTGACATACAATGGAGGCATTTCTAATCACCGGAAATATCAAACATTATCCGATAAGAAACTATATTGTAACGCCAAAACAAATGATTGATATTATCAGTTCAAGACCAATTAATCCGAAATTAAGATATATTTTACCAAGTCATCGTTTGTAATAACCTCAACCATATTTTTATCCAGCCTCTTTATGAGAAAGGAGTTCACCTGTTCTTATGAGCAATAAACTATGTGTCGTCTTTCCCGGTCGCAGATATTCTTGTGATCGTTCCTTGCTTTATTATCCCAGTTGTTATTTTTCTCGTCTTGGTTATCAGATGGTATTTCTTCATTATGATGCTCATCGTGAGAAGCAAGACATGCTCCCTTTAAAAGAGAATTTTCTTCTCGCATATAAGGAAAGCAAACTGATTCTCAATCAGATTGATTTCTCAAAATACGAGAAAGTCATCTTCTTATCTAAATCCTTGGGTACCATTATCGCTGGACAATATGCTAGCGAAAAGAATATTCCTAATCTGACTCAGGTATTCTTCACACCTGTAGATAAGACTCTTCCTTATATCAACAAGGAAGACTTGATTTTCGCTGCAGAGAAAGACTCCTATATGGAAGATACTTCTCTTAAGCTTGCTAGTTTTCCTCACGCTCATATTCTTCCCATACAGGCTCATTCTTTAGAAGACAAAGAAGACGAACTTCACTCTTTAAAAATCCTTGAGACCATCATGTTAGCCATCCAAGACTTCTTCCAAAAGAAATAATTTGTATTTTCGGCATTCAATTTGGATTTTTACCTTATCTAGCGCAATACTTTTCAGTACACATACAAAGGATCATTCAAAGTTGCTTACTTCTTCTAGAATGAAATTTTTTCTTTGCTATAATTTCTTTTGCTGATTACGAAAGAAAGAGGTTATCCATTATGTATCAAGAATTGCAAAAGGGATGGTTGGAAGTCATCTGTGGTCCGATGTTTGCCGGTAAGAGTGAAGAACTCATCCGTCGCGTCAAGACCCTTACCTACGCTCATCAAAAAATCGTCGCCTTCAAACCAGCGATTGATAACCGTTATGATAAGACTGCCATCGCTTCCCACGATGGTGAAAAATATCAGGCATATGCCGTAAGAAACACCAAGGAGATCGACGAACTTGTCACTCCTGATGTTCAGGTTGTCGCCATCGACGAAGTTCAGTTTTTTGGTGACCCTATCATCCAGTTGGTAGAAAAGTTTGCTGACTCTGGCATCCGTGTCATTGTCGCTGGATTGGATACTGACTTCAGAGGCGAACCTTTTGGTCCAATGCCTGTTCTTTTGGCGAGAGCTGAATTTGTCACGAAACTGACCGCCGCCTGTACCGTCTGCGGTTGTGCCGCAACTAGAACTCAGCGCTTGGTTGATGGTCAACCCGCCAAATATGATGATCCAATCATTCAGGTTGGCGCCAAGGAATCCTATGAAGCCCGTTGTCGAAAACATCATATTGTTCCCGGCAAACCAAAACTCGATTAATTTCAATTTTTGACTACAAATCCACTCCTTAATATTGTTACAATATTAACACCATGGGTTTAAAAGATATCAAAAACAAGTTCTTCACCCACAAAATAGAGGGAAGTGAAGACATGCAAAAAAGCAAAAAGAAAAAAGTCGAAAAAGCAAACGAGTCTGAGACTGTCGAGAAAAAGGAAATAGATTCCCCTGTTCAGCCAACGGAAAAGACCAAGAAAGAAGAGAAAATCGAAAAGGTTGAAAAAACACCTAAGGCTGAAAAAATCGACAAGGCTGAAAAAGCCGAAAAGACACAAAATGCTGAAACAAAAAAGGCATCAGAAGATGCCCCTGTTTCCAGTAATGCGGAAAAAGAAAAGCCAAAGCAGAAGGAAAAGCCAAAATTCCGCGACAAAGAAAAAGCCAAAAAAGAAACCGATGACGATCAGCGCTCCAACAATAAATCCACCTTCAACAGAAGACAGTTACCTCTTGATACCCCAAGATTCCAACCAACCATCGATCAGGGTTTAACAGAAGAACAAATCAACCAGCGCAAAGAAAACAATCTGACCAACACCTCCAGATTAGCTACCTCCAAGAGTGTCGGTCGTATCATTTATGAAAATGTCGTCACGTTCTTTAATTTGCTCTTGTTTGGTATTGCTCTTCTTTTGATCATCTTCCAGCAATACATGCAGCTTACCTTCCTTGTTATCGCCATCATCAATACCGCTATCGGTATCTTCCAGGAAATTAAAGCAAAATATACCATCGATAAACTAAAACTCGTCACCTCAAGTTCCTTTGAGGTCATCCGTGGAGGAAATAAGACAGTTCTTCAGACCGAAGACATCGTCTTAGATGATATCTATATCCTCAAGATGGGTGATCAGATTCCAACTGACTCCATCCTCAAAGATGGCAAGATCGAAGTCAATGAATCCCTGTTGACTGGTGAATCCTTACCGATTTCCAAGAAGCCAGGCGATAAGATCTATGCCGGTTCCTTCATCGTCTCTGGTTCTGGTATCGTTCAGGCTGACTTAGTCGGCGATTACAATTACATCTCCGGTATCCAGGCCAAGGCTAAGGAATTAACCAAGCCAAAATCTGAATTGGTCCGCTCTCTTAACGCTGTGATTAAAATCATCGGTTTCATCGTTCTTCCTTTAGGTGCCTTAACCTTCTGGACGCAATGGTTAGCAAACTATTCCGACGGCAAGGATCTCTTCTTAATTGCCGGTGATACAGTCAAAGCGATGGCCGCCAGTATGGTCGGTATGATTCCATCTGGTATGTACCTGCTTACCTCAGTATCCTTAGCGACGTCTATCTTGTCCTTATCCAAGCAAAACGCCCTGGTGCAGGACTTATATTCCGTAGAAATGTTAGCTCGTGTCAATGTGCTTTGCCTAGATAAGACCGGCACTTTGACCGATGGCACCATGAGAGTTGATGAAATCCTCATGGTCGATAACAGTTATGAGATGGATAAATTAGTCGGTTCCTATCTCTCATCCTTCCCTGAATCCAACCAGACTTCTATCGCCTTATCGCAGAAATTCCCACTGAGAAAAGAATATCGTGTCGTCAACACCATTCCATTCTCCAGTGCCAGAAAATATTCAGCCGTTGAATTCCATAACATGGGCACCTTCATTCTCGGCGCTCCAGAATACATCTACAAAGGTAAAGATAAAACCATCAGCGATTATATCGCCAAGAAGCAAACAGCCGGATATCGTGTGGTCATGCTTTGTCACAGCGAAAACTCCATCATGAATGGTGAAATCAAAGATCGCTTTAAACCAATCGCCGCCTTCACTTTAGAAGACCACGTCCGTAATGAAGCCCCTGATACCATCAAGTGGTTTGTGGAAAATGGTGTCGCGATCAAGATCATCTCTGGTGATAACCCGCTCACCGCTAGCGAAATCGCCCTGAAATGCGGAGTCCCCGATGGTGATAAATGTGTTTCCTTAGAAGGTTTGAATGAAAGCCAGGTCAAAGAAATCGTCAACATCTATACTGTCTTTGGACGTGTCTCTCCAGAACAAAAAGCCATCATCATTGCAGAATTGAAACGTCAAGGCAAGGTCGTAGGTATGACCGGTGATGGTGTCAACGACTTGTTGGCTATGAAGAAAGCAGATTGTTCTGTCGCAATGGCAAATGGTTCTAGCGCAGCCAGAAACACTGCCAACTTGGTCTTGATGGATTCTAACTTTGCCTCTATGCCATCCGCCGTCAGAGAAGGAAGAAGAGTCGTCAACAACGTGCAACGTTCTTCCGCTCTCTATCTGATGAAGACCATCTTCACCATTGTCTTCACCATCATTGTTCTGTTAACTTATCTCAATGGTGGCAATGGTATCAAATATCCATTTGATCCAAATAACTTACTGATTACGGAAATGATCTGTATCGGCTTTGTTTCCGTCTTCTTAGCGGTTCAGCAAAACGATGCACCGATCAAAGGTCACTTCCTATCCAACACCTTCATTCGTGCCGTTCCGGCAGGTTTATGTCTGATTATCGCAGTCGGTCTAAATTATATCTTCTATGCTATTCCAGGTAACTTCTTGGAATTCACACTCAACGAAGCGGGTCAATTGACCGCTCAGGATGAATTAGCCTTCAGAACGCTGAATTCCTTAAGTATGACATTTGTCGGCTTAGGCATGGCATATAACTGCTGCTCTCCACTTTTCCCATTATCCAATCGACAGAACCGTTATCGTTGCATCGGTTTTGGTATCACCGTCTTCTTAGCCTGTGTCATGATTTTCGGCTTTGGTGTCATCCCACCATCCTCTCCTGAATATCATTCATTCTGTCATCAGATTGTCGGTATTGACTTCCAGAGTCTTACCAAACCGATGTGGTTGCTCTTGATTATCTATCTCACTGGTATATCCGGTCTTCTTGGCATGTTGGTCCGCTTTACGGAAACGAGTACTTTTGCCCATAAGATGAGACTAGAAAAACCAGAAGTTCAGGGTCAAAAAGAGTTATCTCAAAAAAATTAAAATAATTTTGAAATAACTCTTGCAATAATTTTATGCTCGTAATATAATTTACAAGCACGATTTTGTTGCATGGATCCTTAGCTCAGTTGGTAGAGCAACTGACTCTTAATCAGTGGGCCAAGGGTTCGAGTCCCTTAGGATCCACCATCGTGTAAAGATAAGCCCGAGAAATCGGGCTTTTTTCATGCTTTGGAATCCTTCATCAAATCCTATTTTGACAAAATGTCATCTTTTGCTATAATATTGTTGTATGTAATGTAATAGAGGAACGTAATCATGAAAAAAACTGTGTCGTCTGTCGTGATCCGTGTTTTCGCAACCATTGGGAAAATCATTCTTTTTGGTGGAACGATGTATTTCCTGGCATGGATCTATTTTCTCCTATTATTCTTAATCAGTCCTAAATACTATTTTGCATCGCTCGGTTTTGTTTTGGCTTTCATCGTGCTTGTCATCGCATGGATTATCACCAACAAAAAAGCCCGCAGAGTCGTTTTAATCGTCTTTTTAAGTATCACTACCACAACAGCCTTAACGCTAGGCTGTATCGGTATATCTGACGCTTATCAGTACTCCAAGATACTTGTCGACAACACCAGCATCGATACGGATGCTTATCTGCCATTTGATAAAAACAGCAAGATAGCCAGACTCGATAAGAAAGCTTCTCTACAATTCAGCATCTTAGATCAATTGCCCGTATTGGATGGAGCTGCCGCTCTATTTCCGATGTATTCCGCTTTTGTCAATGCTACCTATCCATCAAACATCGAACCTTTAAACGCACCCGGCTCGCCTTTTACCTACAACAACACCATTTTGGGTTATACCAAACTCTTCAAAGGGGAAAACGACATCATGTTTGGTGCTGCTCCTGACCAGTTTATGGTCGATGATGCAAAAAAAATAGTCGGTGAGTTTGAACTGAACATGACTCCGATTGGTAAGGAAGGCTTTGTCTTCTTCACCAATGTCAACAACCACGTAGACTCTCTTACCATGGAACAGATTCGCTCAATTTACAATGGTGATATCACCAACTGGAGAGAAGTGGGTGGTGCAGATGTCAAAATCCTACCATACATCCGCAACCCGGGAAGTGGTTCACAGACGGCTTTTGCAGAATACTTCCCCGATGTCAGCAATAGCAACACGCCAAAAGAACTCGTCGCTAATGCGATGTCTGGTATTATCGAGATTATCTCCGATTATCATAACTATCCTGGTGCTATCGGTTTTTCCTTCTATTACTATGCCACAGCCTTACAGAAAGCCAATGACATCAAGATTCTCAGCATCAATGGTGTAGAGCCAAACAAGACCAATATCTCAAATGATTCCTATCCGATGAGCGATAGTTTCTATGCTACTTATCTTGAAGGAAATAGAAAGACTGAGAATATTCAGAAGCTGATCAACTGGATCTTGAGTGACGAAGGTCAGGAACTGGTAGATAAATCCGGTTATTCACGTATCAACGGATAATCTAAATCGTGTATCAGGGCACTTGAAAAGAGTGCCCTTTTGTTGACTACACATATTAAAAGGGGACCAAAAGGTCCCCTAGGATTAACTTCTTGCCTGATATAAAGGCTTGTTAGAGCCGTTTCCATCATCGGTTGGTGGAGGACAGATCTTGCTCATGGAGAAGACGGTTCTCATCAAGACAGCACCGACAAGGATCATAAAGACATACTTAGAATTGAAGAAACCGACAATCATCGTAATCAAGGCTGGAGAGAAGGATAAGTAACAAGCTTCGTTGAGAGCGTGGAAGTAGTTGACATCGCGATAGATAGAAGTTCTTCTCTTGTGGAAGAAGAAGAGAAGGAGAGAAGCAACTAAGATAGAACCAGCAGCAACAGCAGAGATGATGCCGATATTGATCCAGACAGAACGGAGATAAGCAGGTCTGCCGGCTTCGTGAAGGAAGGTAGCAAACTTACCAGAATAGATCTTGGTAACGTCTTTTTCTTCACCAGCCAGATAAGAATAGAAATTCTTTTCTTCTAAACCCTGTTCATTTACAAAGCCATCGTTGAGGGTACCAGAATAGGAACCGGCAGCACCGATGGAACTCTTGGTTGACTTGATTGGATAGTAGGCAATGGCAACGAAGTCTTTTGCCCAGATAGCATAGGAGTGTGGGAAACGATTGGAAGTATCAGCAGAAATAGAAGTCATATTCAAGATAACGGAGGAAGCAAAGTTGGATAACCACTGAGAATAATTGGTCATGGAGCTGGAAAGATCAGGGATATAGTAGCTCTGTAAGAAGACGTCGCGACCGCTGTTTTCATAAACAACACTCGTATCGGTTGGAGTGGCAGTGGAAGTGTTAGTACTTGGAGTGATGGTGTTAGCAGTCTCGACGCTGACGCAATCATAATAATAATCAAAGCCACCGTTATTTGGACCCTTCAAGTCACTGAGCTTAGTGGAATAAGAAGTGGTCTTCTTGTAATATTCCAATGCATCATTGGCGGTCTTGACATCGCTGAAGGTAGATTTGACCAATGCTTTTTCGTTGGTGCCGTTATATTCATTTTCATAATCGGCAGAACTGGTAGCTTCAACATACATATCAGCGAAATTATAATCGAGATAATATTTGCCTTCGCCATCCTTCTTGATGGTGATACCTTTCTGGAAATAATCGCTGTTTAAGACGCTCTTGAAACCCTTATCGATATCATAATTCATAGAAGAGGTAAGAGCGGAAGCGGTGTTAGCAGTATAACCTGCGCTCAAACTTGGAATCCAGGGAAGGAAGATAGTAAGGATAGCCATGATGAGACCAATCCACCAAGGGTTTTTACGGCAATCGATGACAGCCTGGTTGGAAATCATCGATTTGAATATCGTTGAAATTTTTTTCATTTGTTTTTTCCTTTGTAGCTAATTAAATATATATATTATATATGCAGTTAAATATTATGCCTTAATTTCTTTTTTTTTACAACTTATTTCAAGACACAACAAACGACAAAAAAAGAAATTGTTTCTTAAGCACTTAAGAAATTATAAAAAATGACACAAAAAAATTTGCTGAAAATATATCGTAATCAAGGACTTTTTCAATGAAAATTTTCGTTTAAAAACAAGATACAACTTATTATTTTTTTAGAATCGCTACTAAAAAAACAAACTGAATTCAATTGAATTGTTGACTTGAGTAATCTATAATCTTAAGTACCAAAGTTTGGAGGAATTATTAAAATTATGGCAAAAGAAAGATCTACCCCACGTTACATCAAAATCGCCCAGGATGTCTGCGGTAAAATTTTAACTGGTGAATATCCAGAAGGTACCTTATTGAAAGGTCGTTCTATCTTAGGTGCTTCTTATGGCGTTTCCCCAGAAACCGTCCGTAAGGCTCTCAATATCCTTGAAAAGGAAAAAGTCGTCTCTTCTAAGAGAGGTGTCGGTGTCTTCGTTGATTCCGTCTTACACGCTCAGGAATTCGCTAACAAGTGGAAAGCTGAAACCCAGATTAAGGATAAATACGCTAACCTCGAAAAGTTATTAGCTGAGCAGAAAGAAATCGCCGCCAAGGTTGCTGCTGCTATCGATGATATGAAGGATTCCTTCACTTATCAGACCACTGAAGCCATCAAGTTCTCTCAGGTTGAAATTCCAGTCAACTCCTGGATCAATGGTAAGACTGTCGGTGATGTCTATTTCTACAACTACACCGAAGCTACCATCGTTGCTGTTGTCGGTGCCGATAACATTGCTCAGCAGTCTGTCGGTCCAGACTTCGTCTTACACACTGGCGACAAGATCATCTTCGTCGGCAAGGATAGCCTCACCTATGACAGAGTCTTATCCTTCTTGACCTATGGTGTCATCAACCAGGGCGAATAATTCTTTTCCCAACGAAACGATTTAAACCACTCCAGCTGGAGTGGTTTTTTGTTAATGATCATGCTTTTATGTTTGTAATCATGTTTTATATGGTAAAATTTATTGGTAGATTTTCGTTGTTTTGTTCAATACTTTTTCAATCTTTTGAAATAAACCTTATTCAAAAAAAGAAGGTATTCCACAAAAAAATGGTGCATAATCCATTTATAACTATCACCTTCCTCCTTTGATAACAGGAGTTAGCATGATTATGGGTGGATTAATGCTACCAAAGCTCACATCTGGTATTTTTGGAGTGATTATGAAGTCATAAGGAGAAAGCTCAACTAATGACACTAAAAAATGTTCTACTCATCCTTTTTGCTACTTTTCTGGTATCTATCATTCTATTCATCTTATGGGAAAAGAAGTGGATCAACAAAAGTTCTCCTTCAAAGATACTTAATGTTGATGCTCTATTTTCATGTTTTTATGTTTTTCTCATGGTTGCTATAATTGTCATATTCTTTTTGAGCCTACGCGACGAAGACAACCCAGAAAATCTCGCACATCTTGCCTATACTTTGTTATCCTCCGTTTCATTTGGAAGCATTTCAGGTCTTGCTTCCGATTTATATCGCGAGTCTAGACACCTTAGAGGATTAAAAACCCCTGATCCAACAAAGCTTAAATTTCTTCGTGGTCCCTTATTCTCTTATAACGCCATAGCATCTTATGGAGCCATTGATTTACATTTCTTCCTTTATTACATACTCGGTTTTGTCTTTGACGTTCCTACATACATGACCATGGAAAGTTTACCTGTGGACGTTTTCCTCTTCTTTTTATTTTCTATAACAGTTATCGTTATCGGATACTTAACTAGACTTAACCATGACACATATCGATATTTCAGTAATATCAATCCCATACTGATATTCTGTTCTTTTTGGTTTTTTGGAAAAAACTTCAACAATTTGATTAAACTAGATCAGGCAGCTTTCTTCTCTTTTTTAATTATCATGTTTGCTTTGACTGGTGTTTATAATATTTTTCAAAGTCACTATTTCAGTGACAATCCTTACTTATACAAAAAGGAAAAAGGACCGATTTCTAAAATCATTTTGACACTCGACGTTTCTATTATCGGAATAGAAGTCTTTATCATTGCGGTTTATGTCATTATCCTAATTTTAACTCTTGCCTCTGGCGTTCTATATAACTAGAAATACAACTCCACTTCAAAACATGCAAACTCTCTATTCAGAAAATCAAAACACTTTTTAACGCTTATCTCTTTGATTTTCATGAATAATCGTGTATATTTCTATGGCGATGAAAGAGAAAGACACATTTTTGGAAATCAAGAAGAAGCTCACTGGTGATGTCAAAAAAGATATCCCATATCTTTTTGATGAAGCCCAGAAGTTTTCCGAAAACCAGGAAGTCTTCTCCAAAATCAATCAATTGATCAATCAACTTACCAAAGAAGCTTCACCAGAAGAAGTGGCTCGCATTAACATCAAGGAAAAGAATCTCTTATCCGAAAAACAGTTTGATAAATTGTTGTTAGAAATCAAATCATCTATCAACGACACCTACTATGATGAAGCGTTAGAAAGAATCGAAGTCTTAGAGAAGCAGGTCCACAAAGTCATGGATAGCATTTCCTCTCTGGCAAAAGAACCAAATCCCGAATTTCAGTTCTGTTTCTCACCTATGGAATTTTCCCTCTTCTCTTATTACTATAATCCAGAAGACCGGGATATCTTCCTTCTTCCTTATGACTATGTCTCCTTATTGGTTTTAAAGAGTCAAACGAATTTCTACCTTCATAATTATGACGAAGCAAGAAGCGCCATGAAGAAAGCGCTAGAATATAATCCTGTATCTGTGGACGTCCATTTCCTTTTAGCCGATATGGATGCTGCCATGAACAACTATTATTCTTATCATGCTGACTTAGACCGCGCCTATACTTTCTTATATAAGGAACAAGACTTTTTCAAGTTCTATCGCCTGTTAGCAAAATATTATCAAGCTACAGACCATAACGAACAGTTAATTTCATTACTAGAAGATCTCGGGGATGAAAAAGGTGGCAACAATCTCTACCATCGCTTCCTTCTCTTACCTGATAAGAGCAAAGCCCTTCTCGATGAATACAAGATTCCTTATGACGCTTCTGATGAAGTGATCAAGACTTGTATCCACTCTGCCAAAGACGCCTTAGACAAAGACGATATAAAGACGTATAAATACTATTATCAGATCCTGATCAACTTCAGAAACGATCGTGCCATCAGCAATTTACTTCACAACAACTAAAAGGAACCGACCCCTCGTGATTATCACGAAAGAGTCGGTTCCTGTTTTTTATCTTTCTTCTCTGAAGTAAGGTAAGCCAAGACTGGCTGGTGGTTGATTTTCTTTCTTCTTTCTCGAAGAGTTAATAATCAAGACGATGATGGTAACAAGATATGGAAGCATCTGAATGACCTGAGTCATACCAGTGAAACCATTGATGCTTAACATGTTTGGTAAATAGGCATAAGCCCAGAACAAGAAACCAAACAGTGGAGCACCCCACAACAAGTGAATCGGCTTCCAGGAGACAAAGATAACCAAAGCAACAGCAAGCCAACCCAAGGCTTCAATACTGTTATTGGTAGACCAAGAAGCACCAGAGAACTGCATGACATAGATCATACCGCCAAGACCGGCAAGAGAACAGCCGATCATGGTCGCAATATATTTATAGCGAGAAACATTCAAACCAACGGCATCAGCAGTGGCTGGAGATTCACCAATAGATCTTAAGTTGAGACCGATTCTTGTCTTGCGGAAGAAAATCATCGCAACAACTAAGAGGATGACGACAACATAGGTCATGAAGCCATAGTTGAAGAACAAGTCGCCAACCACTCCCAAATCCTTTAAAAATGGAAGACCGGCATTGAAGATATCATTGGCGTGAGCTAACTTTGGATAAGTGGTAGAACCAGCACCGATAACCAAGGATAAGAATTTACCAAAGCCGACACCAAAGGCGGCAATCGATAAGCCTAAGACATTCTGGTTACAACGGAAGGTGACAGCAAACACGGAATAAAGAAGACCGAATAAAGCACCAGTAAGAAGAGAAGACAACACTGCAAGCAAGATAATCACAATGACAAGAGGCTCTTCTACTGCACCCTCATACGCCTTCGTGGCAATATAAGATACAACACCAGAAAGGTACATGATACCCGGAATACCTAAATTGAGGTGACCAGCTTTTTCATTGATGATTTCACCGCAGGCAGAGATGGATAAAATGGTGCCATAGACAACAGCAAATGTAAACCAAGTGATAAATGTATCCATATTACATTGCCTCCTTAACAGTCTTGTTTTCTTCAGCCTTTGTGTTCTCAACCAAACCGGAAGTTAAGGACTTGACCAAATGTTTTCGAGAGAAAGTATAGTGGATACGATAACGCATAAAGAACTTACCTAACATAACACCTAAGATGATGACAAAGACAATAAACTGAGCAGAATATTCATTCAGGTTAGCAGAATAACCAGAGTCGGCAAGATTCTTCGCACCCTTCTCAAGGAAGACGATCAAAGCACTATAGCCTACCATGGCAAAGGAATTGAAATTCGATAACCAACAGACGATAACGGCAGTAAAACCATAACCGAGGTCAGAGAGAGTGGAGACAGTATGGTCAAAATTGCTGACGATGAAGAAACCGATCAAGCCGCATAAGATACCACTTAAGGAGACGGTTCTGCGGATAACATGTTTGACATTGATACCGGTATATTTAGCTGTTCTGATAGAATCACCGACAACATTGATTTCATAACCATGCTTGGTGTAGCTGATATAGACATAGGTAGTAGCGACTAATACCGCAACCAGAATCAGAGGAATGAAGACAGAACTGGTGATGAATTTGTTATCAAAGCCAGCGGTTGATTCAATCGTATAGAACCAGCCGATATGATTACTCTGGTTGATCAGACCCATAGCGGATTTCTGACCTCTCCAGATATTGGTAAACAATTCAACCAGCAAGATGGCGATATAGTTCATCATCAAGGTAAACAAGGTTTCATTGGTTTTCCATGTTGCCTTGAAGAAAGCAGGAATATAAGCCCAGATACCACCAGCGACCATGGCAGATAAAGCGGAAATAAGAATGATCAAGGCATTGGCTAAATCCTTGGTGGCATCCTGAGACAACATATCCGCAAAAGCACCAGGAAGATAAATCATACAAGAGGCGCAAGCAAGAGCACCAATGAGTACCTGACCTTGGCCACCGATATTCCAGAATCGCATCTTATAAGATGGTGTCAAGGCTAAGGCAATTCCTAGTAAGATAACAAAGTTTTTAAAGAAAGCGTTCAGCTTGGTGATAGATAATCCACCCTTGGCAACTGGAGCAAACGTACCCTGGAAGATGTAGACCAGAGACTGGAATGGATTATTTCCACCAACCATCCATAAAAACAGGATGGAGATAGCAATAGCGATCAAGAAGGTAACACCACGAGCGACACCCTGTTGCAAGAAGGTGGAATCATTACGTACCGTGATACGAATCCTGGAAGGTTTCTTGACTTTCTCGGTTTTCATTGTATTAGTCATGTTTCACCTCCACATTATTACTCATCAAGCGACCGATGGTCATCTTATCTGTTGTACGAGAATCAACAATACCCGTAACCTGACCATCACATAAGACTAAAATTCTATCGGTCAAGGCAAGTAAGACATCCAGGTCTTCACCGACATAGACAACTGCCACACCTTTTCTCTTCTGTTCGTTTAAAAGGTTATAGATAGCATAAGAAGTATTGATATCAAGACCACGAGTCGCATAAGCGGTCAAAAGAAGTCTTGGGGAAGAAGCGATTTCTCTGCCAACCAATACTTTTTGAACGTTACCACCGGAAAGTTTGCGAACAGGCGTTTCCAAACTTGGCGTGACAACGTGAAGTTGGTCTTTAATTTGTTCAGCCAAAGCATGTGGTTTTTTGGTGTGTAAGAAATAGGAATGGCCTTCTTCATAAGAACGAAGAAGCATATTGCCAGTCATACCAAATTCACCAACCAAACCCATACCAAGACGATCTTCTGGAACAAAGGCGAGACGAACACCAAGATGCTTGATCATCTTTGGTGTCTTACCGACCAGTTCTTCTTTTTCGCCATCGGCTTTCTTGAAAGTGATATGGCTACCAAAATCAGAATGACGTAAACCAGTGATGGCATCAAGCAGGGCTTTCTGACCAGAACCAGAAACACCAGCGATACCTAGAATTTCACCACCATAAATGCTGAAATTGGCATCCTTGATCAACTTGATTCCCTGAGATGAAGTGCAGTTGAGATGTTCTACTCTCAAAACTTCATCATCTTTCTTTGGTTCATCACGGTCGATATGTAAGGCCACATGTTCGCCGACCATGGCATCAGTCAGAATAGACTCATTGGCCTTAGCTGTCTCAATGGTCTCAATGACCTTGCCTTTTCTTAAAATGGCAACACGGTCAGATAATTCCAAAACTTCATTGAGTTTATGAGTAATGATGATAACGGTCTTACCATCTTCTCTCATTTTTCTTAAAACATTAAACAGTTTCTTCGTCTCCTGAGGAGTCAAGACAGCTGTTGGTTCATCCAAGATCAAAGTGTCGACGCCACGATAAAGCAGTTTGATGATTTCCACAATCTGTTTTTCGCCAACGGACATACGATACACTTTCTTCTTTGGTTCGATTTCAAAGTCATAACGAGTGGCAATCTCTTTGACTTCACGATTGACTTTCTTATGATCGACAAAGAAACCTTCTTCCTTCAAGCCGAGAATGATGTTGTCACTTGCCGAGAAGACTTCAATCAGTTTGAAGTGCTGATGAACCATGCCGATACCATGTTCAAAAGCATCCTTTGGTGAAGC
>OCTW011527013.1_pt1 | contig 14749 bp, 23 predicted proteins | sample 1539671 | NCBI WGS metagenome assembly OCTW01 (sample SAMN02144230, study PRJEB22623) | gut metagenome | biome: sheep rumen | host: Ovis aries | place: New Zealand
ATTGATTCAAACCACCTTGCAACTCCTGATGCTACTACAGCATTCAAGGTTTATAATTTACGCAAAGGTGCAGCTTCAATGACTTCTACTTTAACAGTAAATGATAATGCAGGTTCTTATTTTACAACTGAAGTTGCAATGAACTTCTTGAAAATGGAAAATGCAAAACGTCTTGAAGTAATGGCAATGCTTATGGGACAATGCACTGGTGTAGTTAAAGACCGTAATGGTAAATATTGGGCAATTGGTGTAGAAAATCCACTTGAGGGTTCCGCTGGAACTGGTGAGACTGGAACAGCTGCATCTGATGCAAACCAATACTCGGTAACAATCTCTGTAGATGATGCTGAGTTACCACACGAAATCACCGATGCAACTACTATCACAGCATTAGAAGCTATAGAATTAGTTTAATATTTAATAGCTAAAGAAATGGAAGACTGGGAATTTTTCTCAGTCTTTTTTTATGCGAATAAATATCTTGATGGAAATATATTTTTCATTTGAACAAAAATAGTCAAAATATTATGAAAAAAGACGAAAAAAATCAAAAAACTACACAATTTTTATCATTTTCTATGGAAAATGTAGAAATACCTCAGTTGATAGAACGCTCTTATTCCGGTAAAGATTGGTATTATTGGGGAAAAGATAACAAACTCCCATATTATTACTATAGTTTGTATGAAAGATCAGCTTTAATGCAGTCTATTATAAATACAACGATAAATTTCGTGGTTGGTAATAGTATTGAATCTAATTATAAACCAAATGAAGATGAAAGTTGGGAAGATTTAATCAAAAATCTTGGGTTGGATTATATGCTTTATGGTGGTTTTGCAATTCAAATAATGTACAACAAAATGGGTCAAATTCACTCATTAAATTGGCTTGATATGAGAAAATGCCGTACAGATGAAGAACATACTAAAGTTTATTATTCTAAAGAGTTCGCTACTAAATCAAGTCCAACATTTATTCCGTTTAAAGTTTGGAAACGCGGTGAAGAATATAGAAATGAATCTGCTGTTTTCTTCTACACCGGAAGCAAAAGAACAGTTTATCCATTACCACGTTATTCAGGCTCAATTCAAGCGATTGAAACCAGTATTAGAATTGATAATTTCCACTTAAATGCAATTAGAAATAACTTCAATGGAAACTTTATTATATCATTCAATAATGGCATTCCATCTGATGATATTAAAAAGCAAATTGAAAAAGATATTGCTGATAAATTTACTGGTGATAACAATGCAGGAAAATTCTTATTAGCCTTCAATGATTCAACACAAAATGCAGTAACAGTAGCACGTATTCCTGAAGATAATTTTGATAAGAAATATGAAGCATTAAAAAACCAAACAATAACTTCTATTTTCACAGGTTTTTCTGCTCCATCACAATTATTTGGTTATGCTATTACCGGAAATGTATTCAGTAAACAAGAATATCAAGAAGCATTTGACCTCTATTCAAGACTTCAAATTACTCCGATATAGAATTTATTTACCAGAGTATTTGAGCTCATCTGGGGTCACGAAAACGTGCTTAGATTCATTCCTTTTGAGTTAACAGCAGAAGACAATGATGAGAACGTTGAAGATACTACAAAAATTAATCCTGATGACAACAATGAATAATATATTACTAATTAGTGAGAAAACTATCAAAGAAAACAGTTTAGTTTCTAATAATGTCGATGGTAAATACATTCAAAATGCCATCAGAACTGCACAAGATATTTCATTACAACCAATAATTGGCCAAAAGTTATTTGAGAGACTTTGTGAAGGAGTTTCAGAAGATAATTTGACAGAATTAGAGACAGAACTCATCAAAACATATATTCAACCAGTTTTATTGAATGCAGTGATGAGTGATTTAGTGCTTCAATTGACATATAAATTTAGAAACTTAGGTATTGTTCAAACTACAGATGCAAATATAATGATTCCAAGTTTGAATGAGCTTCAATATATACGTGAAGATTATAATATGAAAGCTGCTTTTTATATGAATAGACTTAGTGATTTTCTTGAAGCAAATTGCAATAAATTTAAACAATATCCTGGTTGTGAATGTGGCAAATTAAAAGCTAATAAAAAAGCATATAAAATGAATCTTACTTTATAATATGAATTTACAACAATTATTACATAAGATAGAGAGTTTTGCTAAGAAACAAAAATTTGTTAATTCAGTTACTATTGGCAGTGTGTATGAAAATTGGAATGGTGATCCAGATAAGAAATATGGTGCATTAAATATAGATATACCACAATTAATAGTTAATTCTAATATGCAACAAATGCAAGTTTATTTGTATTATGCAGACAGATTGACACACGACCATTCTAATGAATATGAAATCAGAACTACTGCTGAATTAGTTTTGAATAATATAATAAACTATTGTGCAGAATTAGGTGATATTACTGAAGGTTGGACTATTAACTTTTTCACACAACAATTTGCTGATGAATTAGCTGGCGGTTATGTTTCTTTTTATGTAGAAATAGAAAAACCATTTGGTGATTGTTTAATAGATGAATACGAAGATGCTGATGAAGATTTAATAGAACGTCTAAAAGAAGCAATTCGTCAATATGAAGAAGAAAATGAAGAATTAGCACTATTGCTTAAGGATGTATTATTCAGACTTGAAGGCGAACTAAAATGAAAACTAATTGATAAAAATTATAAAAATTAAACTTATTAAATTATGACAAATTTAGAGTATTGTAATGAAATTTTATCAATTATTGGAAACGTAACAGAAGCTAATGATGCTATTTATAATTTAGCATATGATGCTTATTAGAAATTAGGTGGGCAAGAAAGCAAACCAACTTTAGCAACTATTTATAATGAATTAAAAGGTGCTATTCAAATATGGGATAATACTGATAACTTAACCATAACTGAAAATGGCACGTATAATTTACTTGGAAAAATTATAACAGTGAATGTTCAAGGTGGTGGTTCTGTACCAAGTGATGAGATTTGGTATACGTCAAGTGATGGAAATATTGTTACACCTTCCGCTTATGGATGGCCTAATATAATTTCAAATACATATAGTGATGGTAAGGGTGTTATTAAATTCTCTAGTAATATCACTTAGATTGGTAATGATAGTTATAATAAAAATACTAGTACATTCTATGGGAAATCAACATTACAAACTATCACAATACCTAGTAACATAACTGTTCTTGGAGATTATGCATTTTGTCTTTGTAGTAGTTTAAAAGATATAAATCTAGATAATATTACATACATTGGTGCAAGAGCTTTAGAAGGTTGTGCTTTTTCAACAATGACAATTCCAAATAGCGTTACATTTATTGGTGGAAGCTCTTTCGTATCCTGCAATAATTTAACATCTTTAACAATTGGTAATGGTGTTACTGAGATTTATGGAGGTGCGTTTTCTAATTGTAGAAATTTAACATCAATTTCGTATGTTGGGACTATATCTCAATGGAATGCTATAATTAAAGGAAATTTATGGCACTATAACGTCCCAGCAACAGTAGTTCACTGTACAGATGGAGATACTCCAATCTAATATATTAAAAATTATATTTTTCATTTGAACAAAGATAAAAAATTATTCGAATAATACAATGAGTAAAATTTACGATTCAGACTATAGCATAAGATTAGCAACTTTAGGTGCTATGGGTGGAGATACCACTAAATGCTATGACAGTGTGTATGAGATAGACTTAGAAATACTTAAAATAATTCAAGAAGGCGGTGGCGGTGGTGCACAGATAGATGATTCTGTTATTTCTACCGAGACAACCTGGTCTTCATCAAAGATAGTTTCTGAACTTGCTGATGCAGGATTCAATGTTTTAGTAGTACAAGAACTTCCAGCTACTGGTGAAGCACACACTTTATATTTTGTACCAAGTGCAGACCCACAGACACAAAATGCTTATGATGAATATTTATATGCTAATAATGCTTGGGAACAAGTAGGAAGCACTGCTGTAGATATGAGTGATTATTATACTAAGACACAGGTTGATGCACTTTTAGAGGACAAAGCAGAGATAGTTGAACTTACACAAGCCGAATATGATGCACTTTCAACAGAAGAAAAGAATAATGGTAAAATTTATTCTATCACAGACGCTGTTGTAGTTGATATGAATGATTATTATACCAAAACACAAGCTGATGCAGCTTTCAACCCTAAAAACACTACTACTGCAAGTTCTGGCTCATATAAATTCCCTAATTGGAATGCAAACGGACAAATTACTGGATCTGCAGCACAAGCATATCAAGCTAGCCAAAATATAAATGGATCTAGTAGAACTATATATTCAACTTCATCTTCTGCACTACCAACATTATATGCACCTACAACTGCTGGTACACAAGGTTATTACTTAGTTTCTAGTGGAAATGGTGCTCCAGTATGGCAAGCATTAGAAGTTGCTAGTGATTATGTTATTTCAGATGCAGATGCAATCGCTGGAACATACTCAAGTGATATTGCAGCTTTTTATGCAAAAACTATAAGTGAAAATATTGTACAAGGTGTACAAATTAAAATTACTGATGCTCATATAATTCACGAGGGAGAACCGGAAGAAGAAACTGTTTATTCTGATTCTTACTATTTACCAAGCTCTTCAAGAATTTATGAAGGTAATGTAGAACTTTGGTTGATGACAACAGAAGATGGTGTAACTTGGGAAAATATTCATTATTTAATAACTGGTAATTCTATTACAAGAACAGTAACAACTGGAAACTTTGGACCAGCAAATCCTTAATAAATATTAAAATTAAGAAAATTATTTATGAGACAAGTAATAGTTTTTAATAATAAAAATGTGATATTACCAGAACCGTGGGTGCAACCTGGCCCAGCTAACGATGAAATTTGGTATACTAGTTCTAATAGTCAAATTGTAAATCCATATTATACAAGCTCATTACCAGAAATTGATACTAATACTTATAGTGATGGAAAAGGTGTAATTAAATTTAAAACAAATGTCACCAGTATTGGATATTAGGCTTTCTACAATTGCCGTAATTTTGCCTCTGTGACGATTCCCAATAGCGTCACCAGCATTGGAGGGAATGCTTTCTCCATTTGCACCGGTTTGACTTCTATAACTATTCCTAATAGTGTTACAAACATTGGAGGTGGAACTTTCTATTATTGCACCGGTTTGACCTCTGTGACGATTGGTAATAGCGTCACAAGCATTGGAAATGATGCTTTCCAAGGTTGCAGTAGTTTGACCTCTATATCATATACAGGAACTATTGCTCAATATAATGCCATTACTAAAGGATCTAATTGGCGTTATAAAGTCCCAGCAACAGTGGTACACTGTACAGACGGAGATACACCAATTTAATTAAAACTAAATACACAAAACAATGATATATTCAGATAACACATATGATATTACAAATAATATTGCTACTTATGCTAGACGTGATTTCAAATCAGTTTTTGATACCACGTCTAACAAGTGGTATATGTTGAATAATTTAGATAATTATGAAGAATACGGAATTTATGGAGACAGTTTTGATACCTACTATATAGGAAAACTAGTTATAGTGAATGACCACGAATATGAATGGGATGGTGATGAATGGGATGATTTGGGAGAATATATTGAACAAGTTGTGGCTGTTTATAGAGATGCTCAACATACTGGTATTATTAAATTTAATGAAAACACATCACAGGTGACTAGTATAGAAGCAACATTTAAAATGATGGGTGCTACTAGTGGAGATTCATTTTTAATTGGTTCTGGTACATCTGATAATGCTGATTGGCGTGTATTTCAGACTGGTGCAACAGGATCATCTTTTTATTATGATTGTGGTAGTGGAAGATATAATGGAAGTATGTCAGGAATTTATGATACAATAAGACATATGAGATTTGATGGTGCACCAATGAGAATTTATGATTATGATAATGAACAATATCTGTATACTGGAAGTTACATAAGACCGTCATCAACAACAAATATTATAACATTTGGTGGGCAGAACAACGGAACAATAGGAAGACCGAATTATGGTTATTTATATGATATAGTATTTTATTCAGATAATAATGGACAAAATGCTGTTGCTCACTATATTCCGTATATTCAAAATGAGACTGTAGGAATGTATGATACCATAAATGATGTTTTTGTACCAGCTACTGGAACTATGGGTGCTGAAAATGGAAGCATTAGACCAAAAGACTACACAGCTAAAGCAGCCCCAACTATTTCCACTTTATGGGCAAGTACTATATATAGAAACTCAGCTCATTTAACTACACTTATGAGAAATGATGCAGAGATTATTAAGATAGATTATATGAGTGACGATATATTGAAGAAAGGCGAAGCACCACTTCCAATAGATTATTTATGTTTTGAAGCTAATACATCTGGATCTACTATTGCTCTTTCTAATACAAATATTAGTCCAAATATAGAATATTCTAGAGATAAAAATAATTGGACAACGTGGAACTATTCAGCTTTAACATTACAAAATGTTGGAGACAAAATTTATATGCGTGGAAGCAACCCCAACGGAATTGGATAGACTGAGACAAACATAAGTAAATTTATTATGACAGGATCTATTTCTGCTAGTGGAAATATTATGACATTAATAGATAAAGTTGGAGAAACATTAATTATACCAAGTAATTATTGTTTTAGAAATTTATTTAGACAATGTACTAGTTTAGTAGAAGCAAATATATCATTGCCTGCTACAACTCTTACTAATTATTGTTATGACAATATATTTAGAGATTGTGCTAATTTAAGTAAAGCACCAGTATTAGTTGCAACAAATGTTAATTATACTGGATGTTATAGAAGTATGTTTAATGGGTGTAATGCTCTTAATAAGATTATTACTTATGCACAAACTATTGGATCTAATTCAACAGAGTCGTGGGTAGACAAAGTTGCAGCAACTGGAGACTTCTATAATTTAGGAGGTGCTAATTACTCGTCTGGTACAAGTGGAATACCATCAGGATGGACTGTACACACCTCACTATAATTAAAAATCAACAATGAATAAAATTAAACATTAAATATTATGACATTAGAAGAAATAAAATTATTAGAACACATTGAAGTTATAGAAAATGAATATAACATTATAATTATACCTGAACCATTATACTATATTGAAGTGGAAGATATTCCAGTTAATCAAATATATTATGATTCAGTTGAAATGATGAAGCAACCAGAATACAGCCAGATATGGGTAAAATGTTTTGCACCAGACCCAAGCATTGCTGATGCAAGTTTATAAAATATTGAAATATAATAAGTTATGAGATTTAATAATAAAAATGTGATATTGCCAGAACCATGGGTGCAACCTGGCCCAGCTAATGATGAAATTTGGTATACAAGTTCAGATGGAAATATTGTGACACCTTATCGAACAAGTTCATTACCAGAAATTGTTTCTAATACATATAGTGATGGTAAAGGTGTAATTAAATTTGCAACAGATGTCACAAGCATTGGAATTTATGCTTTCTAGTATATTAGAACGTTTATCTCTGTGATACTTCCTAATAGTGTAACTGGAATTGATGAAAAAGCTTTTTATAATTGTTATGGTATATCATCTATAATAATTGGTAATGGCGTCACATACATTGGACAGGAAGCATTTGCAGCACTTGGTAATAATTTTACTCAAGTGACAATTCCTAATAGTGTCACAAGCATTAGAAATTCTGCTTTCTATAATTGCAGAGGTTTGACCTCTATTTCATATACAGGAACCATTGCTCAATATAATACTATAACTAAAGGATCTAATTGGCGCCAAAATGTCCCAGCAACAGTAGTTCACTGTACAGACGGTGATGCACCAATTTAAAACTAATACACATATGGTCAAATGAATAAATTAAAAGAAATATGGCAGTATGTTCCAGAATGGTATAAAATTAGTTACTGGGTTTGTTTAATAACAGCAATAGTTTTATTACTTTTAGGTTTTTTCGCTATTCCTGTAGGATCTATAGAACCATCAGTTTTAACAGGCGCTGGAATTATGTTCGCATTTGCTAGCCTTGGAATTGGTGGAAGGGCATTGGAAAAAGGTGTTGATGCTAAGGTTGTTCACGGAGAGACTTCCCTTGAATTAAACAACCCGGACAACAAAAAAGATGAAAATTAAATAAATTGATTCTGGAACACTTTTTCAGTTAATATAATAAATTATATTAAAAAGATATTTGGCATCACCAGATGTCACGAAAATAAACCAGAAATGAGTTTTAAAGATTATTCATAATGGTATTTAGTATGGGATCCATCATTCCATACTTTTTTCTTTCCTTTAATTGAAGATTTTGTTATATATCCATTTTGTTTTCTAATACTCCATCTTAGTTTCATCTTTTGTCTTGATTCTTCAGAATGGGTATATCCTAAATGAGGTACACGTTCTTTACACAATTTCGCCATTTTTTCGTGGGTTTCTGTAGAAATATTATACTTACCTCTTTTATGACGATTACTATTTGCAGCCTTTAATTTGGTTTCGGTTGTTCTATTATTAGCGTGTAGTTGTTTATGGTCTTTTTTTGATAAAAAAATTAATTCATATGCAGGTCTATTATAGTATAAATCTTGGTTTTTAAGGTCATTTACACTTAATACAATATTACCGTGAATTTCAAGTCTATGGTGGCATTCCCATATTTCTTTATCATCTGCTAATGCATTTTGATAGTTTTCAATTAAACTAATATCTTCACAACAAAATTTTTTTGCATTTTTTCCTATCATAATTTTTCAATTCTTTTATAAATTATATTATTCATATAGAAAAGGTTTCAAAAAATTATGCATTTTTTTAAATTTATTGAGATGGTCAGATCTTCAAAAGCTGACGAATTTAATATAGATAATTGGCCGAAAGATGCTGATATAATGGATAACATAATTTTCACAATGGAATGTTTAGACAAGATACGTGAAGATTATGGATTGCCATTATATATTACTTCAGGCTACAGATGCAAGGAATTAAACAATAAGCTGAATGGGTCCAAAACTTCACAACATATGAAAGGACAAGCAGCTGATATTAACTTAGGAAGCACTGAGAAAAATTTTGCGTTCTTCAACTGGTGTCAGGCTAATATAAATGATTTACCGATAGATTAGTTGATAGATGAAAGCAAATATTCTTGGGTCCACATTTCATTTAAGAAAGAAGGCGGCAGAAAATAGGTATTACATTTAGGATAATAATACCCAGTCTGGATGGAAACGTTTTACTGCGCCTTTATTCATTTCTTTAATTTCTCCATTTTGTGTCAACCATTTGAATTTTTTGCGTGGTTTACATAATTTTGCTAATGTTTCTTTTGAATGATGCTTTCCATAAAATGGATTTCCAGAACCTTTAAAACGATGATTTCCATAAAATGGATTATTTTCTCCTTTATGATTATGTTTTCCTTTTCCACTTATACTCATTTTAAGACGAGTTTCTTCTGATTTAGTTGTGTCTTTGTAATGAATTCGATAATGGTCTTTAGGTGTCAAAAATATTAATTCTGAAGCTGGACGATTATAATATAACCCAATATCAACCAACTCTTTTTGTTTTTTGTTTAATTCTATTTCAAGTCTATGATGGCAGTGCCACGTTTTATTTTTATCTGCAAGTGCTAAATGATAATTTTCTATTAAACTTATATCTTCACAACAGAACTTTTTTGCGCATTTTTCATTTATCATAACTTATAAACATTACTTTATAAATTATATTATTCAATAAAGAAATGTTTCAAAATTATGTGGAAAAAAGTACTAAATTGGATATTTGGAATTTTGCTCCTGGTGTTACTTTTATTTAGTGGATATAGTTTCCATCAGATGAAGCATTAGGATGCACCAGAAGCTATCTATTTGCACGATACGGTAACTATTCATACAGATAGTATCATAACAAAAACAAAGTGGAAAACACATTTCGATACTATAACAGAAATTTAGTATAAAGATACAATAATTCACGATACAGTAAGAATACCGATTGAGCACAAAGTTTCTGAATTTAAGATAGAAAAAGACAGTTTAAAAATCACAGAGAAAATACATCACAGTGGGTGGCATACTAATATTGATAGTGTAGAGTGTAGTTATACTCTTAATTATGAGATAATGAAACCGAAACCTAAAAAGTTTGGCTGGTGCATAACATTCGGACCTAGTATAAATTATGGAATAACATTGGACATGCAAAACAAAACTTGGACACATGGACCTTCTGCCGGGTTCTCAGTTGTTATTGGGCCAAGTTATATAATAAAATGAAACAAACTAAATAAACCAATATATAATAAATGAATTACTAATGAAAGCATATTAAAAGCAATTTGATTAAAAGTGTCTGAATTAAATTGATTTTTACTTACCTTTGTTTTCTTAGTAATCTTCTAATAATTTTTGCTATAATTGATGTTAAAAGGGACTAGCAATTCGGCTAGTCCCTGATGTTTTATTTATATTGAAATTTTGTATGGTCTTCATTCCAAACTCTATGTTTTCCAAAATTTGGATTTTTAGGCCCTTTCATTGATTCACTTATTTTCTATTTATGCTCTTCAGTATATCTAGATTTAGGTTTTCTTAAATTTTGTTTATGCTCTTCAGAAAATACATACGCTTTACGTATTTTTCGCATTTTTTCAATAGTTTCATCACTTAATGTCCAGTGTGCTCCTAATGTTCCTTCTCCGCCATCTGTTAAATTATAACCAGCTTCTCTGGCTTTATACTTTTTAATATAAAACTTTTCTAAATAATTAAGAGTATCTTCAGTATCACAAAAAGCTAAATATTCCTTAGTAAAGTTTTCTATACCATATTTAGTTATAGCTTTTTTTATTAGTATTCCACTGCCCATATAACTATCATCTAAATTGTCAGTGGAGTGTTTACCGACATAAATTTTTTGGTTTATATTGTTTTTAATTAAGTATATATAATTGTATGTTTTCATCGAATGACATAATTCATTTATATATTTATATTCAAAAAAAATCAAGATGTTTCAGATTTTAATAAATAAAGAAAAACAATGACATTATGAACCCTAAAATTTATTATACAAAAGAAGAATTAATGCTAATTCCGCATTTCAATTATATAGATAATGGAACAGATTTATATTTGCACTAGAAAGATGGAGAATTTGAAATTTTCAAAAAAATATATATTCTAAAAAACAATGAGCAAGACTTAACAGAAATATATGTAGAATTGAAAGTTTATATGGTTATAGTAGCTCATTTAAGAAACAGTAAAACTAGATGGCTAAATGTACTAGATGCATACGTGTTCTATAATATTAAAGACTATTTTGAATGTCTAGATGAAGCTAATAAAAACAGATTATTCTGATATGAGAAAGAAACTGTCTAAAGATGATATATTGAATGATGAGACACTAAGTCCTTAGGAACAATATAAAAAGTACGTTAAAACAGATGCGTGGAAACAGATCCATAATGAAGTTTTAATTAGAGACAATTTTACATGTCAATGTTGTAACAGAACTTAGCAAGAAATAGATGAGTACAATACTAAAAAAGGCAAGAAGTTGCTTAGTTTGGTAGTCCATCATAAAACATATAAAAACCTGTTTAATGAAGTTGAAACTAACTATAAAGATTTAATTACTTTATGTAGTCCGTGTCACAGAGCAATTCATATGGTTCCTAATAACAGAAACAGGTTTAAGTTTAATGATTAAAAGAGTTCAGTTGAATTTGACTGAGCTTTCTTTTTTAATATAACTATATTTGGCTTTTCTGGTTCTGGTTCAAACGGTATAGTTAACTATAAATTAGGTAAAGTTAAGTCTAAAGTGTCTAGTTGTTTAAGTATAACATGTAACATAGTTTAAATAGTTGGTTTAAATATTTATTGAAGAATAAAAGAAGTAAAACAGTATTACAAAAATGGTACTTTTTGTATATCTGTTTAATATATTATATATATTAATTTAAAATTTAACTATATTTACTAAATTATTTAAAGAAGGAACAGATATACATTTTGTACCATTTTTAAGCAAGTTAAAAATTTTCAAAATGAACTTAGATAAATATATAGAAGATGGTGGTAAAAAACAATTTATTTAAGGTTCTTTATAATAATTAAATGGTTGAATTAGTTTATATCTCGCTAATTAGTAAGCTAATTCATTAATAAATATATTGAAGCTTTATAATGCTTTTATAACTGAAATCTTTATAGCGAGAGGGAGAGTAAGTTATAAAAGCATTTTTTATAAAAATTTATCTCGCTAACAATGAATAAAGAAATTATTAAAGGTGACATTTTTGATCCTCATTTCGATTATGAAAAAGCCAAGTTTAACGAAATTATACGTGAATGGGGTTATTCATCTAAAAAATTAAGAGAGTGGTTAAACACTTATCATCCAGAAATTTTAAACAATAAAGAGTATAGCAAGAAAGCCGATATTAATGCAGACGTATTTCTTCCTTATTTAAAAAACAGATTTTGGGAAGGTCCAGATGCAATTTCCCGTTTAAAGCTTGCTATTAAAGCTGAAGTTATTATTATCTTTAGTAATACTGAACTATCTGATCTTGAACAAACGGAAATTTATTTAATAGAGTGTCTTAGGCTTTGGACCCGTATTAATTCACAAACAACTTCATTAACTGTAGATCAATTCAAGGCTTTATTAAACAAGTGTTATAATGAAGTAATGAATGATTGGGATGAAGCTGTTACCATGTTATAGATTAAACAAGATAATTTTAGAGCACACAGAGTAAAAACACTTTACCATTATAAAAAAGAGGACTTTGATAACATTTATCCGACAATGACTTTACGTGAAGCTTATGATGATTGGATGAAATACAAATTTCCACATTTGCTTGAATACTATAAACAGTCTAAGAAAAATGAATTTAATGAATGGGTATTAAGCAATCAACCATCTGTTAAATATAAAGATACAAAGTATAATAAGCTACAAGCAGAGCTTAGCGTATTACGAATTAAAGAGCCAAGCAAACTTGCATTTAGAAAATTACTTGACAGATTTGATATAGAATATAAACAAAAGAAACACTGATAATTTTAACTTTAATAAATAGAATATAAAAATTTAACATATATCAATTATGACAAAAAATTATAATTTTAGCCGATACCAGGCACTGAATAATGGAGAAGAAGTAGAATTTTATTCCACTATTACCAAGAAGATTTTAAACCCTAAGATAAACAAAAACGGTTACAGGTAGGTGACAGTTATTAATGATGAAAACAAGCGTATTACTATGAATTATGCAAGGTTTGTTATGATTAAAACAGATCCCCAAGAAGATTACACAGATTTAGTTGTTGACCATATAAACAGAAATAAAACAGATGACAGACCTTGTAATTTAAGATGGATTACTACCAGAGAAAACACTAAAAACAGAGTAACATCAAAAAGACCTCACAGAAACACACCTATAATATTAGAATTTGATAATGGTAAAAAACATGTATATGCACACATAAACAAAGATTTATTTGATATTCCTTATGATACCGTATATGCTTTAGCTAATAAAAAAGAAGGATCTAATTATTCAAAAAAGTGGGGTGTGAAAGTTTACTATAAATATTAAAAATTAACTACAATTACTTATGAAAACTGAATACCCATTTGATGATAAAACCGCATTGATATTGGTTCATAATGAAGGAACTAAAGAACAAAGTGTAGAAGAACTAATATATAAGCACGATATTGCTATTATGTAGCTAGAACACCGATTAAACTCACTGGAGAATCTTGTTAATGATATACACCAAGCAGTGCCAGTATACTGGGAGGTTATAGAAGATAAATAATTTGATTGTTTACCATAATTTATAGTTATTTTTTGCCACTATTTGTCGAGATGATAGGTAGTGGTTTTTTATTAGCAAAAAGAAAAGAGAGCCCTGAAAGCTCTCTTTTCTGATTTAGAACGGTAAGTGATTTTTTGGATTATGTTTTAGAATATATTTATAATGGGTAAGATTTGTTTGAATTAAGTATCTGAGATAATTATCTCGCTTGGACATTTTATGAGGTCTGGACCAGGAAGGTGATAATTTAACAGAAGATTTACAGATAATATATAAAAGTTTTTGTGTGTTCATCTGTCACCTCCTTTCTGATTTAAAAAGTTTATTGTAACTGAAATAACTGAATCCGGGTTTAATCTGTTAAGATCAGATATTAGTTTGTGTAATTGTTTAACTGAATAGTTTTGTGTGTTCAGGGAATCGTTTCCTGATTTAAAAGTAATGTTTTTGATTTGCATAATTTTAATTATTTAATTTTTGTTAATAAAGTTAGTTAACTTGATTCTGAGAATGGTACTCGGAATTATAAAAAAGTTTGGATTAAACCAGGAAAAAGTTGCATAATCTTAAAATTAGGAAATAAAAACTTAACAATCATATATAAAATTCATTCTAAGATACCAGATTTGACACCAGACACACCGAAATAACCCAGTAATATAAATTATTAGGCTAACAGAAAAGAAGTCCCCAGAATCAAATTATAATCTGGGAACGAAAAGCAGTAAGAAACGAATCAGGTTTGCCTTATATTAACAGATTAACGAAAAACGTATATATAAGAACCAGAATTTGCCTGA
>OCTW013370347.1_pt1 | contig 14749 bp, 13 predicted proteins | sample 1539671 | NCBI WGS metagenome assembly OCTW01 (sample SAMN02144230, study PRJEB22623) | gut metagenome | biome: sheep rumen | host: Ovis aries | place: New Zealand
GCAAACAGAAGGAAAGCAATAGATGAAGAAACCTATGGGGGCAGGAATCGGCATTGTTGTCCGGTTCCTGCTCATTTTAGCAGGAGCGGGAATGATCGCCGGCGGGGCGTATCTTCTGCGTGAGAGAACTGAATATGACCGGAAGATCGCACGGCAGCAGACGGAAGTTCTGGCAGCGTTGGAAAAAGTGATTCCGGGGTATGCAGAGGCGGGGAACGGCGCGGAGCAGGCGGCGAAGGACGACGCAGGCGCTGCTTCGGTCAGCGCGGAGCAGGCAGCGAAGGAAGACGCAGGCGCTGCGTCGGGCAGCGCGGAGCAGGCAAGGACGATTATAGGGACCGGGGAAGCTGGCAGTGCAAGTGCAGCCGGCCTCGGCGCCCGCCCGCTCTCAGTTGTCTCGATTGACGGCATCGACTGCGTCGGCATCCTTGAGATACCGTCCGTAAAAATGTTGGTTGCAGTCGCGTCTTCCAAAGAAGCTCCGGAATATATGGCATACATCGCAAAAGTGGACGCGCGAAACGGTAATGTTTCGATTGCCGGAGAAAACCGGGACAGTCTGCTGGGGCGCCTGCCGGAAGTGAGCGAGGGCGATCAGGTCCTGTTTACGGATATTTATGGAGATACAAAGACTTATCTGGTCAATGCCGTATACACGTCGGAGCATTTGCCGGAGGATACGGCGCCAGGCGGGAGTGCGCAGCAGGGAGTTGAGTCAGCGGACGCGTCGCCGGGCGGAAAAGTACCGCAGGACGCGAGTGAGGAGCCCGGCACCGCGCAGAGCACCGACAGCGCGGTGCAGACTGCCAGCGCGCCCTCTTCGCCGCTTCTGAATTTGTGCTGCCCGCAGGGGAAAAACTGGTTTATTGCGGAATGTACGCAGTAGTTCAAAGAAGGTCTGGAAATCAGCATTTCCGGACCTTCTTTTGATATAATAAATCAATGAGCTATATAGGCAAAAACGAACAATTCGAAATTGGCTGATAGAAATCGGAATGGAGGGATGAAAATGCTGGATTTTACGTATTACACACCGACGAAGGTTGTTTTTGGCAGAAACGCCGAAGCACAGATAGCAAATCTCGTGCGGGAGTTTGGCGGCAAAAAGCTGCTGATTCATTACGGCGGCGGGAGCGTCATCCGCTCGGGACTCCTGCAGCGCATCACGGATTCGCTGGACGAGGCAGGCATTTCGTATGTGACGCTCGGCGGCGTTGTACCGAATCCGCGGCTGAGTCTGGTTTATCAGGGCATTGATCTCTGCAAAACAAACCACGTCGACTTCATCCTCGCCGTCGGCGGCGGTTCTGTTATCGATTCCGCAAAGGCGATCGGCTACGGCGTTGTGAACGAAGGCGATGTCTGGGACTTCTACGACTACAAGAGGAAGGCGGAGGGGTGTTTGCCGGTGGGGGTTGTTTTGACGATTGCGGCGACGGGCAGCGAAATGAGCGCGTCTTCCGTCATCACGAAGGAAGAGGGGCTGGTCAAGCGCGGGTACAGCAGTGATTTTGCGCGGCCGAAGTTTGCTGTTATGAACCCGGAGCTGACGATGACTCTGCCGGATTATCAGACTGCGTGCGGGTGCACGGATATTCTGATGCATACGATGGAGCGGTATTTCAATGGCAGCGGCACAATGGAGATTACGGACGCGCTCGCGGAGGGGCTGCTGCGCACGGTGATGGAAAACGCGCGGATTCTGGTCAAAGATCCGAAGAATTATGACGCGCGCGCGGAAATCATGTGGGCCGGGAGTCTGTCGCACAACGGATTGACCGGGTGCGGGAGCGACGGCGGTGACTGGGCGACGCACAAGCTGGAGCATGAGATCGGCGGGCTGTTTGATGTTGCGCATGGCGCGGGGCTTGCGGCGATCTGGGGAAGCTGGGCAAGATATGTGTATAAGGATTGCCTGCCACGGTTTGTGAAGTTTGCCGTGAATGTGATGGGCGAGAAGCGGCAGGACGCGCAGGCGGACTGCCGAACCGGACGCGCGCAGGGGGACGGCCAGACCGGAAATGCCAAGGATGGCGGCTGGCCCGGAAGCGCCAAGGATGGCGGTTGGTCTGCAAGCGCCACAGCAGATGAGACGCTCGCTCTGCGGGGCATTGAAGACATGGAAGAGTTCTTCCGTGAGATCAAGATGCCGACGAGCCTGCGGGAACTTGGCGTGGACGCGACTGACGAACAGCTGGCGGAGATGGCGCGCAAGTGCGCGGAAGGCGTTGGCGGCTGTGTCGGCTCTGCGAAGAAGCTGCGGGAAGAGGATATGCTCGCGATTTACAGGGCGAGCAGGTAAGACAGTGGGCTTATAGCCAGTCTGGTCCGGGGAGGCGGTTTGGCTTGCGGTCGGGCAGCTCGGCGGGGCGGTGGTTCGGCTTGTGGTCGGCAATTTCTTGCAAAATAGAAGAATATGAGAATTTGCAAGAAGAGCTTCTTAGCGAAAGAGGGAAATTGGAAATTTGCAAGAAGAAATCTTGAAATTAGAGGGAAAACTTCTTGCAAAACAATGGAATCCGGGAATTTGCAAGAAACTCTTCTTGCAGCCTGCGAAAGGTCCCAAATGGAATGCATACAAAGTCAATAAAAATTTCCGCGCGCCGCTACAATCCGCGCGCCCGCAAAAAATCCTCGCGCGCCGCTACAATCTGCGCGCCCGCAAAAATTCCCGCGCGCCGCTACAATCTGCGCATCCGCTGAGATTCCGCCACACGCAGCCGATACTTGCGAGGTATTGCAATGTGCTGCCGATACTATATTGATGATGAATCGGAACAATTCCGCACAATTATTGAAGAAATGAGTCGGTCACCGCTGCTTGGAAAATGGAAACCGGCCGCCGCGATCAAGACATCCGGAGAAATCAGGCCGACAGACATTGCACCTGTCATCGCCCCGAATAAAGCCGGCGGCCGGACAGTATTTCCGATGCAGTGGGGGTACACAGGTCGCTCACTTCTTTTAAACGCGCGGTCGGAGACTGCGGCGGAAAAGCCGGCTTTCCGGGAAGACTGGAGGCGGCACCGCTGTATTGTCCCGGCAACGTATTACTTCGAGTGGGAGCATAGAACAGTCGACCACACAGTGACTAAAACAGTCAACAAGTATGCGATTCATCCGAAAGATGCCGCGATGACCTGGCTCTGCGGACTGTATCGGATTGAAGGTGGGGTGCCGCGCTTTGTTGTTTTAACGCGGGAACCGGCGGATACAATCCGCTTCATCCACAACCGGATGCCGCTGATTCTGCCGGAAGAATTTCTGGACGAGTGGATTCGGCCGGACGCGGAGCCGGAGAAGCTGCTTCGCTGCGCGGTGACGGACATGGAATTCGAAAAGTGCATCTGAAACAAATGGAGAAAATGATGATAAGTTGTCTGGCAGTTGGTCTTGGTGGTTTTGCGGGTTCGGTCCTGCGGTATCTGATTGGTCTTGCGCCGCTTCGGCCGTAGTCCGGTTTTCCCGCCAGAACATTCCTGATCAACATCCTCGGCTCCTTCGCAATCGGTCTGATTGCCGCGCAGATGATTGTACATTGAGCTGGGAGTGCGTGGAGACCGTGGACGAATGCATGGAGGCCATAGATAAATGGATAAAATCAGGGTTTTGTATTACGGGCATTCTTGTTTTGCGCTGCGAACAGGCGGAGGAGCGGTTGTTCTCGACCCTTACGAAGATGGAAGTGTTCCGGGACTGCGGCTTCCGCGCGGGCTCATCGCAGACGCGGTTTACTGCTCACACGATCATTCGGACCATAACGCGGCACAGCTTGTCGGACTGACCGGAAGGTCTGCTCCGTTTCCGGTCTCGTATCTGACGGTGCCGCATGATGACGCGGACGGGAGAAAGCGCGGGCTGACAAAGCTGACTTTCATAAGCGCCTGCGGCATCACGGTGGCTCATCTCGGTGACATCGGGAGGCTGCCCACGGCGGAGGAGTACCGGAAGCTGCAGACGGCGGACGTCGTAATGCTTCCGTGCGGCGGATATTATACGATAGATTCGCGGCAGGCGCTGGAGCTGATTCGAAATTTGCGGAAGCCTTGCCTGAAAATTTTGATGCACTACAGGGATGGCAGCAGAGGATATGAGGTCCTCTCCGATATCTCGGGCATTCAGCGAACAATTCCAGGGGTGAAGCGCCTGCAGAATTCGTATCTGGACATTACGGCGGGCAAAGCAGTGCCGGATGAGATCGTGACGCTGGAGCCGGAGCAGGATTGGCGCGGCGAGAGTAAAGATCCGGTGAGCCGCAGTCGCAGACACGTTTTGACGCTGTAGCAACTTCGCGCGAAACGCAGCGAACAGAAGAAGGAAAAACATTGAGCGATCGAAAAATTGATTGGAGCAAAACAGCCCTGCTCGTCATTGATATGCAAAGGGCATTTGTGGAACCGGACCAGCCGCTGTGCGTGACGGGGGCGGCGGCGACAGTGCCTGCTTTGACCATAACAGTTAACGACGCCCGCAAAAGCGGCTCACTCATTGTCTGGATCAGACGGGAATACAAGGCTGATGGAAGCGATATGGAGGCTTTCCGGAGGGAAAAGATGCGGACAAACGGAACCTTGAATGTCATGGCGGAAGGCAGCTATGGCGCACAGCCCGTGGCAGGACTTGAAGGCGAGCCGGGAGATCCGGTTGTCATTAAAAAGCGGTTCAGCGGTTTCTTCGGAACAGATTTGAAGGAAATGTTGGATGCGCACCATATTGGCAAGGTTGTCATCGCAGGTACGCAGACGCCGAACTGTGTGCGCGCGACGGCGTTCGACGCGGTTTCGTTTGATTATCGGACGATTATTTTATCTGACTGCACATCTTCCGCGAATGCGGATGTACAGCGGAGCAATCTGGAAGACATGCGCGCGGCGGGTGTGGAGATCTGGTGAGGCGCAGCAGACTGCAGGCGCACCGGAAGGTTGATGTGCCGCACGGGCGGTATTGCCGGGGCGACTTAGTGTGTGCCGCGCGGGCGGTATTGCCGGGACGACTTTGTGTGTGCCGCTCGGAAAGGCATTGCCGGGACGGCTTGATGTGCCGCGCAGGCGGCATTGCCGGGACGACTTGATGTGCCGCTCGGAAAGGCAATTTCTTGCATAACTGAAGAATTTCAAAATTTGCAAGAAGGGTTTCTTCGCGGAGGCGGAAATACGAAATTTGCAAGAAGAAATTTGAGAATTGAAGAGAAAGCTTCTTGCAAAATATCGAAATCCTGAGATTTGCAAGAAGCTCTTCTTGCAAATTCAATAAGGGCCAATAAGAGTTAGCGCAAATCCCAATAAGGACCAATAAAAGTCAGCGTAAATCCAATAATAACTAATATAGTTAGCACAAAATCTTAACACAATTTCCCGCCACGCGCCGGCGCGGAAGGCATGCGGGGGTATTGCCGTCGCGGCTTGGTGCGCCGCGCGAAAGGCATGCGGGCGGTATTGCCGGCGCGGCTTGTCGCGCCATCACGCGCCGAACATGCCGGCCAGCGCCGCATACTTCTTCGGCGAAACACCGACCGCTTTGGTAAACGCCTTCAGAAAATTGCTGTAATCACGGAAGCCGCAGGACATGCAGGCGTCCGTAACCGACGAGCCGCCCGACAGCAGCTCCTTGGCAATCGTAATGCGCTTTGCCGTGATATAACGGTTCAGCGTCGTGCCGGTTTCTTCCTTGAAAATTTTGCAGATGTTTGAACTGCTCATATAAAAATTCGCGGCGAGCTGCTCAATCGACAGCTCGCTTTTTATATTCTGATTGATATAGGAAAGAATCGCGTCAACCTGCTCGTGGTGGGAGATATTCCGGTAGGGGGATGTTTTGCCGTCGGGACAAGGCGTGCCCTCCTCCGGCTGCTCGGCAAGCCGGTTGTGATTACGGAACGAGATATTCAAAAACAATAAAAGCTCCATAAACGTCGCCCGATCCAGAATGTCTTCGCCCTCCTGACCTTCATTTTCACGAAACCTGTGGATGAAATACCGGAAACGCTGCTGCTCTTCGGGCGTCAGAGAAATTTTGTGCCCACAGATCTGGTCGTGGGCGGAGAAACAGTGGTTAAGGTCTGTTTTGGCGCTGCTAAGGGAGATCAGGTACGCAGGGTCGATCGAAAGGACGATGCGTTCGTGGGTTGCTTTGTCCAGTTGGGAAAGATAGTGACTTTCGAACTGGTTGATAAAGAAGATGTCGCCGGGCACAAAATCATAAAACCGGTTGTCAATCAGAAACTGCCGGCCGCCCGAGATCGAGTAATAGATCTCGTAGGTGTCGTGGATATGCATCTTCATGGGGACATCGTCGTTGTACAGGTGCGCGACCGCGAAGGAGTGAGTTTCTTTGCAGTCACGGATCGCCTGCGTGCAGGATGAAAGAATTTGCATGTTGTACCTCCGGAAATGATTGTAGCACAGCAGCTTGTAAGATTTGCATGGTTTTATATAAATTTTGCAAAGAAACGGAAAATATTACGATGTATGATAATCTCATAAAGAATTACATCGGATAGGAGGGATACCTATGGAACTCAGAACAGCTTCATCCCCGAAGGATGAAAAATATTATGACACTAAAAGATTAAGAGATGAATTCGTCGTCGAGAAGATTTTCTTCGAAGACGAAATCAAGCTGGTGTACAGCCACATCGACAGGATCATTTTCGGCGGCGCGATGCCGGTTTCGAAGACGCTGCGGCTGGAGGCGGGCGCTGAACTCCGCGCGAAGTATTTCTGCGAAAGAAGAGAGCTCGGCATCATCAACATCGGCGGCAGCGGCGTTATCACGGCGGACGGTGTGGAGTACAGGATCGGCGAGCGTGACGGCATGTACATCGGAATGGGCACGAAGGAGATTTCGTTTGCTTCGGATGATGCCGCGCATCCCGCAAAATTCTATATGGCCAGCGGTCCGGCGCACAAGGCGTATCCGACAAAGAGAATTTTGAAGGACGCAAAGGCGGAAAACAACGCCGACGTCGAAATCCTCGCCGCCAACAAAAAAGAGCTTGGTACGCTGGAAGATTCGAACCACAGAACGATCTGCAAGTACATTCTGCCCGGACAGGTAGAGTCCTGCCAGCTCGAAATGGGTATGACGCATCTGGAGCCCGGCAGTGTCTGGAACACAATGCCATGCCATACGCATGACAGACGGATGGAGGTTTATCTGTATTTTGATCTGCCGGAGGATGCTTTTGTCATGCATTTCATGGGCGAGCCCACAGAGACGCGCCATATCGTGATGCGGAACGAGCAGGCGGTCATCAGCCCGAGCTGGTCGATTCACAGCGGTTGCGGCACAAGAAACTATACATTTATCTGGGCAATGGTCGGCGAGAATCAGGACTTCGACGACATGGATGAAGTGAAGATGCAGGATCTGATGTAAGATGGCGGCGCGGCTGGCGGCGGCTGTGCCTATGCGCCGGATGACGCTGCCGGGCGTATAACGCTGCGCAGTTGCCCGCCGCCGACCGCGATTTATTCAGATCGGATTTGAAAGGAGAAATTGCGATGGGAATTATCGATAAGTTCAGACTGGATGGCAAAGTAGCATGGATCACAGGCGCATCCTACGGCCTTGGCCTTGCGTATGCGGAAGCGTTTGCGGAAGTTGGCGCAAAGATTGTTTTCAATGATATCAATCAGGAGCTGGTTGACAGAGGCCTTGCGGCTTACAAGGAAAAAGGTATCGATGCTTACGGCGCTGTCTGCGATGTAACGAACGAAGAGCAGGTAAATGCTTTTGTTAAAGACGTAGAAGAGAAGGTCGGCACAATTGACATTCTGGTCAACAATGCGGGCATCATCAAGAGAATTCCGATGATCGAGATGACAAAAGCACAGTGGGATCAGGTTATCAATGTTGATCTGACAGGACCTTTCATTTGCTCCAAAGCAGTTCTGCCCAGAATGATCGAAAAGAGAAGCGGCAAAATCATCAACGCCTGCTCGATGATGTCCGAGCTTGGCCGTGAGACGGTTTCCGCGTATGCGGCGGCAAAGGGCGGTCTGAAGATGCTGACCAAGAACATCTGCTCTGAGTACGGCCAGTACAACATTCAGTGCAACGCGATCGGACCCGGCTATATTGCGACTCCGCAGACGGCTCCGCTTCGTGAGAAGCAGCCGGACGGCTCGATGCATCCGTTTGACCGCTTCATCAGATCCAAAACACCGGCGCAGAGATGGGGCCAGACAGAAGATCTGCAGGGACTGGCTGTTTTCCTTGCTTCTCCGGCTTCGGATTTCATCAATGGACAGGTTGTTTATATCGACGGCGGTATCCTCGCTTATATCGGCCAGGATCCTTCGCAGCTTGATGAGTCGAAGTTCGCAGATGTGCAGGAAAAAGAGCATGTCAATGTTGTTGACAAGTAATTCATTATGAAACCGGAAAACGGGAGGCTGCGGAGGCAGTCTCCCGTTTTTTCGTGGTGTAGACCGGCGCCTGCAGATTTTTGCCGCGCAGCGAGGCCTATGGCAGGGCGGGCGTGCTGCGGCTTGCTTAATACAATACGAGTGGTGTCGAGCATACTGCATGAAAAATCCAAGACAAATTTGTGAGCCGAGCTCGTATTGCCTAGAAAATGAGAAAATCTATGCAATACGAGCGAACATACGCAAAATGTCTTGGAATTTCTATGCAAACTATGGCGAGCCACGCGTATTGTATTGAAGTTTGTGGTCGCCCGCTCGCGGGCGCCGAATAGCGGTTGCTTCTGACTTGCTTAATCTTTTACGAAGTCGCTTCTATAAGGTGTGAAAGTATCAATTAACACACCGGCTTCCAGACAGACACAGCCATGTTCAACACCATTGGTCTTGCAGAGCGTATCGCCTTCTGTCACGATATGTGTTTCCCCATCAATCGTGAACTCAAACTTTCCGCTTTTCACATAAGTGATCTGCGTGTGCGGGTGGTGATGCATAGCACCGACTGCACCCTTTGCGAAGGTGTTCTCGACGACCATGAGATCATCTGAATATGCGAGTACACGTCTGACAACACCCTGTCCGTTATCTTCTGCCACAGCATCTTTGTAAAATACCCAACGGTCATTCTTCATTTCTATCGTCCCTCCATTCGTTGTTCACGGATCTTTGATCCGCAGCCATTGCGGCACATGAATCAGTGTAACACAAAGGGGCGCATGGATGGTATCATATCTAAAAGGATAGATTGTTGTTATAATACGGCAGTTGGGATATGTCAGCTGTCTCGTGCGGCGCCGCGGCCGCTCGCCAGACTGCACAACCCGCCCGCCCCGCCCACACACTACCACTATGAAGAAATTACAAACCCTATGGCTGGCGATGCCCATCCGCGAAAAGGTTAAGCTCTTCGTCAGCGCGCTTTTGATTGCGCTTGCAGCCGCGGCTGCATTCAACATATATGCGATGAACTATTCCACAGACGCGACAGAGCAGATTCTGACTGCATTGACGCGCTGCGAGACCGCGCAGAAGGCGATGCAGCAGGAAGAAAGTGCCTTCCGGACATATGTTCATAATCAAACCGATGAGACCGGCACGACACTGCGCGATGCTATCCTGCACACGGAAAACTCGATTGAGCTTCTGCCGGATGACTACAATGAAATCGGCGCCGAGCGCTGCGCGAGAACCTGGAATATCCGGAACGCCTACAATACGTATGGAAAAGTCCGGGACCGCCTGATCCGGACGGACATGGAGCAGACCGGGTCCGTCAGTGACCTGTATGATCTTTATGACATGCAAGGTTACCTGAACCGGTACTTTGTCGATCTCCTGAAAATAACCGTCGAAGCAGGCAGTTCCTCCTACCAGTCTATCTATCCGACGCTGCATTCGTTTCCGTATATTCTGATTCTGTTTTCCGTGTTGGTGCTGCTGCTCATCGTAAGTCTTTCGGGCGTCTTCACCCGCGCCATGGTAACACCGGTCACGGTTCTCGCGCAGGCGGTCCGCAAAATCATAAGGGGCGGCTTCGACGAGCCCGATGTTCGGGTCGACAACACGGACGAGCTGGGCGAGCTGGTCGCCGCCTTCAACAAGATGAAACACGCGGCAAGGAACAACATCGAAACGCTGCAGGAAAACCAGCGCCTTTCGGAGAAGCTCCATCAGGAAGAACTCGACCGCACGGTCATGGCAAAACAACTCGAAACGATCCGCCTCGACCTCCTGCAGTCGCAGATTAATCCGCACTTTCTGTTCAACACACTGAATACGATTTCCGGCATGGCGCAGATTGAGGACGCGGAGACGACGGACAAGATGATCCGCGCGCTTTCCGGTATTTTCCGGTATAATCTGCATACGGTGGAACAGTTTGTATCCCTCTCGCAGGAGCTTTCGGTTTCCGATGACTATATGTACCTGCAGAAGATGCGGTTTGGGGACAGGCTTACTTATTCCGTCAAAACAGACGGCGTCGACACAGATCAGATCATGGTGCCTGTTTTTCTGCTGCAGCCGATCATCGAAAATGCGGTCAACCACGGCGTCATCAAAAAAGAGCAGGGCGGCCATGTCGAAACACGCGTCCGGCTGGAAGACGGCAATGTGCATATCACGGTGGAAGACGACGGCGTCGGCATGAGCGACGACGCGTATCGAAAACTCATGGAGGATCTGGAGAAAGCGGCTTCACCGGGTTTTGCTGCTGCGGCGCCCAAAGAGGAACGTCATGTGGGAATCGGTCTCGGCAATATTTACCAGCGCATTCATCAGATCTACAGGGAAGGGCAGATGCTGATTACAACAAAAGAGGGAGAGGGCACGAGGATCGAGATCATTCTTCCGCAGGATGAGAAAATCATGTAGCGGCGTCTAACCCTCCCCGCGCTCCGCGGCGCGCCTGCACACACTGTGGCCGCTGCGCGCCTGCCCTGCGCGCCACTTCATTGGAGGAATAAAATGTATAAGGTTATCATCGCGGACGACGAAGTCATTGAACGAACCGTCCTCGGTAAGAAATTAAAAAAGAATTTCGGCGACAGCATCAGTCTGCGTCAGGCCAGAAACGGAAGAGAAGTCGTCTCGTTCTATAAGGAAGAGCCGGCGGATATCCTGATTCTGGATATTGAAATGCCGGGCGTCACGGGCCTTGAAGCCGCTGAGCAGATCCGCGCGACAGGCGCGGCATGCGGCATTGTTTTCCTGACTGCGTTTGACGAGTTTTCATACGCGAAAAGAGCGATTTCCGTCCGGGCGCTGGACTACCTGCTTAAGCCCTGCGACGACAGAGAACTGATTGCTGCTGTGGAAGAGGGCATGCGGGGAGCGGATGAGAGACGCCGCCGGGCTGCAGAAGCTGCAACGAGAATGGCGATGCAGACCGGAGCTGCCGCGGGCGCAGGAGAGGGCCTGCCCGGAAGAGAAATCGCAGGCGGGCAGGATTTTGCAACCCGTCCGGTGATAGCCGCCGGACAGGATGCGGCCGCCGCGGCGCAGTCCGCCGCAATGAATAGAGAAATATCCGGTCGCCGGATGACGCCGGATATATCAGCTGCAGGGCTGCCCGCAGCAGGCTCCGCGCAGTCGAAGGAGAATGAAAACGGCGCAGACCCCGGCGCCGCATGCGGCGTCGGCGGCCAGCAGGAGAGAATCCGGCAGATCATCCGCCGCGACTATATGAATGAACTGTCCGTATCGGACATTGCGGACGAGCTGGGCTATTCCGAGGCGTACTTCTGCAAGCTGTTCAAACAGTACTTCGGCCAGTCCTTCATCAGTTTCCTGACAGACTACCGGATCAGAGAGGCAAAGCGACTGCTGACCGGCACGAATATCAGCGTGAAGGAGGCCGGGCAGGCGGTCGGGTATGCGGACGCAAATTATTTTGCAAAAGTGTTCAAACGTGTGACCGGCCAGTCTCCGACCGATTGCAGGCTTGGCAATATGCACTAATAAACAGAAATACAACGTGCAAATTAAACAAAAAAGACAGGAGAGCCTGAAACAGGCTCTCCTTTTCTATTCAATACTCCCAAAACAGGACAAAATATTACCCGCGATGACAAAATATTGCCCTAACGCATGAAAGGGCTTACACATATAATGAATTCGTAAGGGTTCCGGAAAGGTTGTCCGGACCAAAGTTAATACCATAGGGGGTAAATTATGAAAAAGAAGTTATTAAGCGCAGTTCTGTGCTCCGCAATGGCAGCTTCGATGCTTGCCGGCTGCGGACTTTCCGGCAATAAGAGCGCGGACAATGCAGCAACGTCAGCTTCGACAGCAGCAGCAGCGGCTACAACAGCAGCTACCGAGGCGGCAGCAGCATCCACAGAGGCAGCTGCGGCAACAACGGAAGCAGCTGCTGACTACACAGTAAACGAAGCAGCGAAGGCTGATCCCGCAGTTACTCTGACAATGGCAGAAGTTAACCCGCTCGACAACACAGTCTGCGGCGCGATGGACACCAAGTTCAAGGAAGCTGTTGAGGCGATGTCCGGCGGCTCCATTAAGATCGATCTGCAGGGCTCCGGCGTTCTCGGCGTAGAAGCCGATGTACTGGACGGCATGATCGGCGGTACAGGCACAGTTGATATCAGCCGTATCTCCGCATTCGCTCTGACATCTTATGGCACAAAGAAGTCCGTCCTTCTTTCCCTGCCTTACACATTCAAGGACAGAGATCACTTCTGGACATTCGCAAACAGCGATCTCGGCAAGGAATTCCTGAACGAGTCCGAAGAGCTCGGCCTTGGCGTAAGAGGCCTGTACTACGGCGAAGAAGGCTTCCGTCATTTCTTCACTGTTAAAGACAAGCCGATCAAGACTCCCGCAGATATGAAGGGCATGAAGATCCGTGTTTCCAACGACCCGATTATGACATCCATGGTCAGCAGCCTCGGCGCAACACCTTCTCCGGTTTCGATGTCCGAGATTTACGCTTCCATGCAGAACGGCACGATCGACGGCGCTGAGCAGCCTACTGTTAACTACGCAGGCAACAGCTTCCAGGAAGTCGGCCCGAACCTGACAATGGACGGCCACACACTGGGCGCTATGATGACAGTTATCTCCGACAAGTCCTGGGATAAGCTGACAGACAACCAGAAGCAGGTTATTCAGGATGCCGGCAAGATCGCTTCCGATTACTGCAGAGAGGTTTCCGAGTCCAAGGAGAATGAGGTCCTGGATCAGCTCAAGAGCCAGGGCGTCAACATCATCGATGTTCCGGACAAGACCGCTTGGCAGGAAGCCTGCAAGCCGATTGCTGATGAGTACGCTACCGGCGATCTCGCTGATGTTTACCAGCAGATTCTTGATCTTGCGAAGTAATTCCTGATCAATAGTGTTTCAAACGGTGCCCGGACAAAACTGTTCGGGCACTTTTTAAAGAGGAGGGCAATATACATGGCTTCATTCATCAATGCAATGAAAAAAGCCGAGCCGGTCTACAATGTTGTCTACAGTGTTTTCCTGACGATCTGTAAGGTTCTTCTGATCGCGGATATCGTAATCACAAGCTGGATAGTGCTTGCAAGATACATTACCGTGATTCCCGCGCCGAACTGGGGCGAAGAGCTGATCCTGACACTGATGGCATACATGGCCGTTCTTTCGGCTGCACTCGCGATCAGACGCAACGCGCATATCCGTATGACAGCGTTTGACCGCTATCTTCCGGTCAAAGCAGTTGAGGTGCTGGATCTTCTGGCGGACATCGCTGTTTTGGCTCTGGCACTGGTAATGCTGATCGTCGGCTGGAAATACGCAACCGGTATCGGCGCCAAGGGTTCATACATTTCGATGCCCTGGCTGTCCAAGTTCTGGCAGTATTTCCCGATTCCTCTCGCCGGCATCGCGATGATTTTCTTTGAGGTTGAGCGTCTCATCATCGACCTCGAGCATCTGGCCGGTATGTACGGTCAGATCGGCATTGATACTGAAGCTGATGAATTAAAAGCCAGGGAGGGCAAATAAATGACATACAATACAGCTGCGATCGCAGTGCTCCTTGTCAGTTTCCTGGTCATGGTCTTCCTGCGTTTCCCGATCGCTTATTCCGTAGCAATTTCCGCTATTATCTGCCTTGCTTATCAGGGCATGCCGCTTGCGACTCTGCCGCAGCAGATGGTTAAAGGTATTTCTTCATTCTCGTTGATGGCCGTTCCGTTCTTCATAACGATGGGTGTTTTGATGGGCTTCGGCGGTATTTCAGAGAAACTGCTGGACCTCGCCGATGCCTGCGTCGGCTGGATGACCGGCGGCCTCGCAATGGTTAACATCGTTGCATCTTATTTCTTCGGTGGTATTTCCGGTTCCGCTTCCGCCGATACGGCATCTCTGGGATCTCTTGAAATCCCGATGATGGTTGACAGAGGATATGATGTTGATTTCTCGACAGCGGTTACAATTTCGTCTTCCGTAGAAGGCATGCTGGTACCGCCGTCCCACAACATGGTTATTTACGCGACAACAGCCGGCGGTATCTCCGTAGGCTCTCTGTTCCTTGCAGGTTATCTGCCGGGTGCGGTTCTCGCTGTTTCCCTGATGGTCATTTCCTACATCCTTTCCAAGAAGAGAGGATATCCGAAGGGAGACGCATTCAGCGGAAAGAGACTGTTAAAGGAACTGCGCACATCTCTGTGGGCGCTGTCTTCGATCCTGATCGTTGTTATCGGCGTTGTTGCCGGTGTTTTCACGGCAACAGAGTCCGCGGCGATCGCGGTTGTCTACTCGCTGCTGGTTTCGATCTACGTTTATAAGGGACTGACCTGGAAGGGCGTCTGGTCCGCACTCAATCAGTGCGTAGATACACT
>OCTW011439403.1_pt1 | contig 14748 bp, 12 predicted proteins | sample 1539671 | NCBI WGS metagenome assembly OCTW01 (sample SAMN02144230, study PRJEB22623) | gut metagenome | biome: sheep rumen | host: Ovis aries | place: New Zealand
GGTGATATTTCAATTAATACTCCACACTTTGAAGAATATTTTGAAAATAATAAAGTAGATGGTGCTATTGCAGTTAGAGATAGTATAGCAGTATCATTTATGAATGTTATGATTAATAAAGGATATAAAGTTCCTGAAGACATTTCTATTTGTGGTTATCAAAACACAAAATATGCAATGTTAGCTCGTCCAAGCTTAACTTGTATTGATACACCTGTATATGATATTGGTGCAGTAGCAATGCGTTTACTTACTAAACTTATGAAGGGTGAACAAGTTGATTCTATTAAAGTTGTATTACCTCATAAAGTAATTAAGAGACAAACTTTATAAAATTAATATTTGACAATCAATTGTAACTAGTTTACAATACAAATATATTAATAAGGTTGATGACCTGAACATAGTAGTTAAATATATTTAAAATTAGAGATATTTCGGTTGGTGAAAGAAATAAAATATATTTGATGAAATTACACTCAGCAAGACCTAAGAGTGCCTCTCGTTAAAAGGCTAAGTGCTAGATTAAATCTAGAACTAAGGTGGTACCGCGTATTTAACGTCCTTAGATTGGGGACGTTTTTTTATTTGTAAAGGAGATAATTATTATGGGTATTTATGAAGAACTAGAATGGCGTGGATTAATTAAAGATGTATCAGATCCAAGCCTTAGAGAAAAATTAAATGCGGGAGGAATGACTTTCTATATTGGTACAGATCCAACAGGTGATTCACTACACATTGGTCATTTTTCAAGTTTCTTAATTTCTAAGAGATTAGCTGAAGCAGGACACCATCCAATTTTATTAGTTGGTGGTGGTACAGGATTAATTGGTGATCCAAAGCCAAATGCTGAACGTCCTATGATTACATATGAACAAGTTAAGCATAATTATGAATGCTTAGCTAAACAAGCTCATGATATCTTTGGATTTGAAGTTGTTAATAATGCTGACTGGTTAAAGGATATCAATATCTTAGATTTCTTAAGAGATTATGGTAAATATTTTAATGTAACATATATGTTACAAAAAGATATTATAAAGAGAAGATTAGATGAAGGTATTTCATTTACTGAATTCTCATATATGATTTTACAAGCTCTTGATTTTGTACATTTAAATCAAACTAAGAATGTAACATTAGAAGTAGCAGGTCAAGATCAATGGGGTAATATCACTGCTGGTATTGAACTTGCACGTAAAAAATGTGGAACTGAATTATATGGATTCACAATGCCACTTTTAACTAAGTCTGATGGTACAAAATTTGGTAAAACAAATGGTAAAGCTATTTGGCTTGATAAGACAAAAACATCACCATATGAAATGTATCAATTCTTTATTAATGCTGAAGATGAAAAGGTTATTGATTACTTAAAGTTCTTAACTTTCTTATCTAAAGAAGAAATTGAAGATATTGAGGCAAAACATAAAGCTAAACCAGAAGATAGATTAGCTCAACAAACATTAGCACATGAAGTTATAAAATTCTTACATGGTGAAGAAGCATATCAACAAGCTTTAAAGATTTCAAAAGCTTTATTTGCTGGTGATATTAAATCATTAACAGCTGAAGAAATAAAAATGGGATTTAATGATTTACCTTTAAATGAAGTAAATGAAGGTGCATTATTAATTGATACATTAATCTCATCAGGTCTTGCAAAATCTAAGAGAGAAGCAAGAGAATTTATTACAAATAATGCAGTTATGGTAAATGGTGATAAGATTAATGATTTAAATTATACATTAACTAAAGAAAATGCAATTGGTAATGAATTTATTGTTATTCGCCGTGGTAAGAAATTATACGCACTTGTTAAAGTAAATTAATTATATCTATATGATTTGTATTCTTTATAATAAAAATGCTAATAACGGGCGTGGGAATAGAAGAGCATATAAACTATATAAAAAATTATCCAAAAAAGAGGAAACATTAATTAAAGAATTAGATATTAATACTCTAAATGATGATTTAAATAAACTTGGTGAAAATGATAAATTAGTAATTTCTGGTGGTGATGGTACACTACATCACTTTATTAATAATATTGATACAAATAATATTAATACAAAAGTTTATCTTCTTAAAGATGGTTCTGGTAATGATTATGCTAAAGAACATAAAGGTAAATTATTTGAAATTACTGATGAATTAAAAAATCTTCCCACATTTAAAATGAATGAGAAAACTATTAGATTTATAAATGGTGTAGGTGTTGGTGTAGACGCACTAGTATGTAAGAGAATTAATGAGAATATTCATAAATCTACTTATTTCAAAGTAGCAAAAGCTGCATTTAAAGATTTTAAACCATTTAGTATTGATTTAGAAATTGATGGTATAAAGCATCATTATGATAAAGTGCTATTTTGTACATGCCAACATGGAAAATATTTTGGCGGTGGTATGAAAATAGCACCATTTGCAAAAAGAAATGATGATTATCTAGATTTATATATTGTATATAATATAGGTTTAACAAAATTATTAATGTTGTTCCCACTTATATATTTAGGGCTTCATACATTAGTAAAAAAGAATGTTGTATATTATAGATGTAAAAAAGTTAAATTAGAATCTAAAACTCCTGATTTATTTTTACAAGCAGAAGGAGAAGTTAGAGAATTTTCTGGATGTATAGATATTGAAAGATAAAAAAAGATTTAGTCACATAAAATAGATACTATAAATAGCCTTGATAAATACTTATATAAGTAGTAAAATATAAATATAAAAAACGTGTGTAACATCATATAGATGTTAAAATAAGGGGCGAACAAAATGAATAAATTATTAAAGAAATTAGTTTTTATAGTTTTAGGAGTTAGCTTAGTATCTTTATCAAGCTGTAGATTTTTACCTGAACTTAATCTTTCTTTTTTGGAAAAGACCACTTCAAATCCTGTTACTACAACTACAACAACTACCAAAGAACCTGTAACTAAAACTACTCCTAGTGCATCAACCAAAACAACAACAGAACCAGTAGTAACTACAACAACTAGTACAACAACAAAACCAGTAGTAACTACAACAACTACTCCTAGTACTACAACTACAACTACTAGAACAAGCACTCAAGTACAAGATGATAATGGTTTTAAATCATATTTAAGTACAAGTACTCAAAATTGGTATTGGAGTGTTAATGCTTCAACATTTACATTCAATGTTTATTTTGAAAACAAAACAGGTAGAGATATCAAGAACTTTAATATTGATTTGGCTTATTCCATAGATGGCTATGTTAGAGCGGCAGGTTCTTTTACAAACAACAAAAAGAGTGATGGTACCAATATAAAAAATGGGGAAAAGGTTACTTTTACATTTACTGTGAACTACGATTCAGCGTATACAACATATGCTATGAACACATGGAAGTCATATTATGAGCAAGGACAATACTCAAAATTAAACAGTGGATATGATTATCAATATTGGTTAAATATTAATAAAAACATTACTCATGATTTAAATCTTTTAACATATTATTCATTAACATATGCAGACTAAAAAAATATAAGAATCAAACTTTCTAAAATAGACCCTATAAAGTAGACACTTATAAAAGAGATGTTTCTACTTTGTAGGTTTTTTTGTCGTTGCATAATAGAATAAATAGAAATGAGATGATTTTATGGGCAAAAACTATTTTACGCCTAGATGATTATATGGATTATTACAACAACTATAGATATCAAATTGATTTAGGTAAAAGGAGCTCAGTTGAATATCGTATATATTTACTTGAAGGTGGAATTCAGTTATTACATAAAAAAGAAGCCGAAAGTACAAATGTACAATCAGCTTCAATCTAAGCCGCGAATCCCCTAGAGAATTAATTCCTTATTAATAACATATACCATTTTTAGTGTCCTTGACATTGAGTACATATTAATAAGACTAAATCTTTTTTTATATTGAATAATCAGGTTCTCTATATAAAACTTTTCCTTTATATCCTATTACTGTTTGACCTGCAGGAACATCTTCTAATACAGTAGCATTAGAACCGATTCTTGCGTTGTCACCTATTATAATATTACCTAATAGTTGTGCACCTGCACCAATCATTACATTGTTGCCAACAGTAGGATGTCTTTTACCATGAGAAGTACCTCTACCACCTAAAGTTACTCCATGATACATAGTAACATTATCACCAATAATTGCAGTTTCACCAATAACAACACCAGCACCATGATCAATAAATAAGTGTTTACCAATCTTTGCTGCAGGATGTATTTCAATAGAATATTTCTTTCGAGTATGATATGTAATTAAATCTGCAATACATTTCATATGATGTTTCCAAAACCAATGTGCTATTCTATAATTGATTAATGCTTTTACGCCAGAATAGGTAAAAAGTATTTGTAAATTATTTCTAGCAGCAGGATCTCTTAATTTAATTGATTTAAAATAACTAATCTTTTTTGCCATATTTTAAGTCCTCTATATTAATTTTAAAGTATAATCAGCTAATTTTTACATAAAATTTAATAATAATCGTATAAAATACACTTTTTGAAATAAAATTCAATTTATTCTAAAATATGATTTTGATACAATTCTTTTATTATTATACCAAATCTTTTGAAATCAAGCCAAATATATGCTTAAAAAACGCTAAAAACGCCCATTTTTTTGACCCTTAAAATTAAATTCTAAATAATAGATACTTTATGAATAAAATTCAAGTGTCTAAAGTCATACTTTTTTCAATTATTTACAATAATTATCTCTTATAAACAAATTAAATACGATAAGATTATCATAAAATCAAACTTAAATTTATAATGATAACGTTTTCACGAAACTTTATTATTGAAAACTATTGCACTAGTTAGCGTAATATGTTAAAATCAATTCAAGCAATCGACAAAGGAGCAAAAGACAATGAAGAAGAAATTATTAAAAACTTTATATTTTGGTTTAGCTTCAGTAGCTGCTGTTGGAACACTAGCTTCATGTAGCAAACCAGGAACAACTTCAACTTCTGAGGTTACAACACCTAATGCAAAAAAAGGTGAGTATGTTTTCAATACTACATATGGTGGAACATTCTCAGAAGGTGCATGGGATCCACTTGATTGGCAATCTAATCTAGATGATGTACCACTATCTTATACATCTATCGGTTTCTATGCATTTAACTTTAATGAAGATTATAATGGATATACATTTGATCCAGAAATGGCTACTGCTGAGCCTAAAGATGTAACAGCAGACTATCAAGGTAAGTATAACGTACCTCAAGGAGCAAAAAATGGTGATGGTTATGCTTATGAAATTGCATTTAGAGATGACATTAAGTTTGATAATGGTCATGCAGTAAATGCAGATACATTTATTGAATCTTATAAATTATTAATTGATTCAAAATATGAGAATTATCGTGCAAACAATTATGAAGCAAATGGTTTCTCAATTACTAATTCGGCAAATTATCATTACAAAGGACAAACTACATTAGTTTCTACATCTAAAGTTGTAGCACTTGATAATCTTTCTGATCCTACAAAAGTAGATATAGACACAAATGTAAAAGAAAAGAAGTATTGGGTAAATTTAGATAATTCATTTGGTTATACTAAGGAAGATGTTCAAACTGCTCATCCAGAATACACTGATGAATATTTCACTGAAAATGGTGATTATATCAATTTAGGTTCTACATATACAGAAGCTTATGCAAAATATGTTCAATTCTGTAATGAAGCAGGATTAGGTAGCTATGCGGATAAGTTTGAAGGATGGTTCCCAGATGAATCATTTGTTAATTATACATATCCAGAAGTAGATGAAGCATGGTTTGATCAAAATGTAGGTTTAAAGAAAGTTGATGATTATACAATCTTACTTGTATTAGATCAACCTGTTGATGTATTTACATTCAAGACACAAATGACTTCAACTTGGTTAGTTGATCCACAAGTATATAAGGATTTAACTGAAACAGGTAAAGATGGAAACAAATCAACTAAATACAATCATACTGTTGATACTTCTGTTTCATATGGACCATATAAGATGGCTACATATACAACAACTGAATTCTCACTTGTTAGAAATGATTCTTGGTACGGTTATTCTGATGGACGTCATGAAGGACAATATGAAACAGATAGAATGGTATATCATTTCTGTGAAAATGATGCAACAATTTTAATGGGATTTAAGAAGGGTGAATATGATGAAGTAACTTTAACAGCTGATAATGTTAATGATTATTTAACATCATCTCAATTATTAGATTCTCCAACATCATATACAATGTCACTATTTACAAATTCTAATAAGGATTTATTAAAGAAACTTGATAGTGACGGAACTACAAAAAATGCTGTATTATTCTCATATGATGATTTCCGTAAGGCATTCTCATATGCTATGAACAGAGAAGATGCTGCTCTTGCCGCACCTGGTTCATCAGCTTCTGCATTATTATTAAACACATTATATATGTCAGACGCAGAACATGGTGAAGTTTATCGTAATCAAGATGCTGCAAAAGAAGTTTATTCACTAGTTTATGGCGAAGGTGCTAAATCTGTTAAGGATTCATATTCTGAACAATTAGCTATTGATTATTTCAATAAAGCATATGATGCTGCAGTTGCTGCTGGTGATTATACAAATGGTGCTGAAATTAAATTTAACATTGGATTAACTAATACAACATCATCTGAATATACTATGCTTCTAACAAATATAAACAAATATATTAATACTGTATTACCAAAGACAAAGTTCGGTAATGTTAAGTTTACATTAATTGGTAATGGTACTGCATCTGCTCGTTATGCTGACTTACTAGCTGGTAAAACTGTACTTGCATTCTGTGCTTGGGGTGGTGCTACATTTGACCCTTATAAGTTTGTAGAGTGCTATTTCTCTAAAGCTGTTAACTATATGCCAGGATTTGATCCTGAAGTTGAATCAACAGAAATCGTTGTTAACGGAACTGCTGTTAAGAAATCATTCTATCAATGGTATTTAGCACTTAATCAAGGTGAATATTCTGCCGCTAAAGTTGCTACAGGAGCAATTAGTGCAGAAACTAGAGTATATATCTTATCTAGACTTGAGGCTGCATATTTAGCATTAGATGAAATTATCCCTTTATATGCAAATGGTTCAAAATCATTATATTCATATAAGGTTGCATATCCAACTAAGACTTATGTAACTGGTGTTGGATTCGGTGGAATTCAATATATGTCATATAATTATGATTCAGTTGAATGGGAAGCAGAAATCGCTAAGGGATTAAATTACTAATTTCGCGGGTGTTAAAAGGTTATAGAAGTGGGATTTAGATATTCCACTTCTATTTTTTGGTTTATTATTGGACTGTTATTTGATTGCATTTATATTAAAAATATAGTATTATAAATGTAAATCTTTTTAAGAAAGTTAAAATATATAAAGGAGTTGAATTTGAATGGGTAAATACATTCTAAAAAGATTATTGTTAATGATCGTAAATGTATTCATTGTTACATTTATATTATTTGCTTTAATCCGTTTATTACCAGTATCAATTGCATCAACTAAAGAATCTGAAATTCGTGCATTAGGAGCTTACTACAAGTCTATCGGATGTACATTCACATGGATTAATCCTGATACTCATGCTAGAGAAGTAGTTAATGGTGCACCAATTATTAAACAATTTTTCATTTTCTTAGGAAATGTATTTAAAGGTGATTTTGGTACATCTACATCAGTTTCAGCTACAAATGGTTCAACAGCTGTTGCTGAAATTTTTAAAGAAAGAATTGGCGTTACTGTTCAATTAAATATTATTTCTATTATTATTTCAATCCCACTTGGATTGCTTTTTGGTGTTATTGCTGCATTAAAGAAGAATAAATGGGAAGACCATTTAATTAGTATTATTGTAATGCTATTTATTTCAGTTCCATCTTTCGTACTTGCATTATTAATGCAATATTTTATTTCATATAAAGCTGGATTGACTTATACATTAAAATATTCTACTCAAGATGCTAGAACTGTTGTATTACCAGTATTAGCATTATCATTTGGTACAATATGTTCGTTAACACGTTATACAAGAGCGGAGTTAACAGAAGTATTAACTTCTGATTTTATGCTTTTAGCTAGAGCTAAAGGTTTAACAAGAGGTCAAGCTACTGTTAGACATGCTTTAAGAAACTCAATGGTTCCTGTAATGCCTATTATTATCTGGAATTTTATTAGTATTCTTGCAGGTAGTTATGTTATTGAAACTGTATTTAGTGTTCCAGGTATTGGTTCATTAACATTAAAAGCTATTAATGCTACTCCACCTGATTATGACGTTTATGTTATTATGACATCATTCTATACTATATTAGGATTCGTTGGTGCATTAATCGTTGACTTATCATATGGATTAATTGATCCACGTATCAGAATGGGAGGTAGAAAATAATGGAAAATATTGAAATTTCAAAAGAAGACTTTGAATTTGTTCAATCTGATAAGAAAATCTATGACCAAAAATTCGAAACAAAGAATATTGGTTTCTTTAAGGATGCAATGATTCGTTTTGCAACAAATAAAGCTTCAATCGTTGCCTTTGTTATAATTATATTAATTGTTCTTTTTTCAATTTTAGCTCCTGCTACTTCTCGTTATGAATCTACATATACAGATCCATATTTAAAATATGTAACTCCTGATATGAATGGTTTATTTGGATTAAATGGTAATGGAAAATTAGATTCTAAGATTAATCTTGATGGTTTAAATATTTATAAAAACTATTTCCCATTAGGTACATATGTTAGTCATAGTGGTGAATCTAAATATGAATTAACAAAAGATAAAAAATTCGTTGCTGAAAATAAATATTATTTAAAAAACGACGATGGTACTTTTAGACTTGCAGTTAAAGGTGTAGATTGGAAAGTTTATGCCAACGTAACACCTAATAAATTCTATGTTGATGCTACACAATATGAAGTAACATATGATTCATATCATTATAGAGGATCTTATGTTCTTTTAAGTTTAAATGAAGAAGATTATAAGAATTTATTAAAATACTGTGTTGATAATCATTTACTTGATAACTATACTCCTTCTAGTGTTAATAAAGATGTTTATATTACTAGAGCTAATTCATGGTCTAGAAGCGAAAATGAAATAATCGTCCCTTATGCTGAAAAAGACACATGGGGTGGAAATGTTGCATATAGCAAATATACACAATATGATTCAAAAGGAAATGTATTAGAATCAGCAGTTATTAGTGATAAAGTTACATCAGAAGAAGCGTTAAAGACTGTTAGTGATGATGTATATTTCTCTACTGCTTATTATTCAGATTTAGCTAAAACATATACTGTTAGAGTTAATTATTATAATTATTATGTTTATATGCATGGATTTAAGCCTCATTTCTTATTCGGTACAAATGATTTAGGTCAAGATCTATTCTCAAGACTTGGTAATGGATTTAGATTCTCTTTATTATTAGGTATTGTTGTATCTATAATCAACATTTCAGTAGGTATTTTTATTGGTGCCATTGAAGGTTATTATGGCGGTGTTGTTGACTTAATCATTGAACGTATTATTGAATTAATAACAAATGTTCCAACAATTGTTATATGTTCGCTTATGGTATTCCATGTAGGTGTTGATACGTTTGAAAAGAAAGCTAGAATTTTGATATTTGTATTCTTCTTGTCCGGTTGGACTGGAATGGCTGGTACAGTTCGTTCACAATTCTATAGATATAAAGGACAAGAATATGTATTAGCTGCAAGAACTTTAGGTGCAAAAGATAGAAGAATTATCTTTAGACATATTTTACCTAATGCAGTTGGTCCACTTGTAACTAGTGGTGTATTATATATTCCATCAGTTATTTTCTCTGAATCAAGTTTATCTTACTTAGGTATTATTAATTTTGAAACAGGTCCTATTGCATCTGTAGGTTCATTATTATCTAGTGGTCAAAAGTGTATGCTTAACGCACCATTCGTATTATTATTCCCATCAATATTTGTTGCGGTATTAATGATTTGCTTCAACATATTTGGTAATGGTTTACGTGACGCATTTAACCCATCATTGAGAGGAGCTGAATAAAATGGAAAATAAAGAAAAAGTTGTCCAAGTTAAAGATTTAACTATCTCTTTCAGAACTAACAATGGTACAGTTAAGGCTGTTCGTGATATTAGCTTTGATCTTCACAAAGGTGAAACTCTTGCAATTGTAGGTGAATCTGGTTCAGGTAAATCAGTTACTAGCCGTGCAATTATGGGTATTCTTGCTAATAATAAAATAGTTGAAGATGGTGAAATTCTATTTGAAGGTAAAGATTTATTAAAGACTTCAGAAGAAGATTATGTAAGAATTCGTGGTGCAAAGATTGCCATGATTTTCCAAGACCCAATGTCAAGTTTAAACCCAATTATGCATGTAGGTAAGCAAATAACTGAATCTACAATTTTAAAGGGTAAGGCTGATGTTAAGGAAGCTAAGAAGTATTTATCTATTTTAAGAAAAACTATTAATCAAGGTCTTCTTGAAGATGCTGAAGGTAAAGATTTATTATCTAAATATATTAATGCCTATAAGATTCAACAAAAGAATTTATACGAATATAATTACTCAAATTATTATTTAGATAAGTCTATTGCTGGATTAAACGCTGTATATGATTTATTAAAACTAAAAGGTTTATCTAATACAAACTTCTATACTTCAAGTAATAATTTCTTAACATATTTTGGTGCTTCTTTTAATAATGATGTTATTCCTTTTGAATCTAAAGCTCATGAAGCTTATAAAGAATTAGTAACAATTACTAAAAAGGCTGACGAAGGTAAAGTTGAAATTGTTGAAATTAAAGATCATGTTAAAGAATTATTAGATGAATGTAAAAATTCAATTGATTCTTATAAAGAAAAAGCTAAAATAGATTATTCAGACTTATTCTATAAGAGTGTATTTAACAAGAAATATACTGGCAGTGAACAAGAAAAGAATGAAATTGCTGAATTCATTTCAAAAGTTAAGGCCACATTAGAAATTTCTGTTAAAAATATAAATTCTAAATATGATGATTTAGCTAATACAATTTTAGAGGCAGCAAATGATGTTTCTAATTTTGAACAATTTGATAAGAAAACAATTTCTAAATATAAAGCATTTAATAAGGTATTAAAGGCAAATATTAATCCTTTATTAATCTTTGAAGAAACACCAGATAATCTTTATTTACCAGCTGTATTAGGATTTGTTCAATCATATTTCAATACTATTAAGTTAAATGAAAGTGCTGTTAAAGCTGCTGATAAAAAATATGCTCAACAAGTAAAACTTGCAAATAAGAAAGGCACACTAGTTCCTGATAGAGAGCAAGTTGCACAAAGAGATTCAATGCCATGTGTAACTAAAGCTAATGAAGTAACAGAAAACTTAAAAGAATTTGTTACAAGAATAGCAAATCATGAATTAGATGAGAAGACTAACGCTTCATATATTTTTGAAAAGATTAATCAATATATTATTCAAGAAGTTTCAGTAATTACTAAAGCTAAAGCTAAAGATAAAGCCTTAGAATTAATGAGAGAAGTAGGTATTCCTTTCCCTGAAAAGAGATTTGATCAATATCCATTCCAATTCTCAGGTGGTATGAGACAACGTATAGTTATCGCAATTGCGATTGCTTCTAATCCAAAGGTTCTTATTTGTGATGAACCTACAACAGCTTTAGACGTTACTATTCAAGCTCAAATTCTTGAATTAATTAATAAGTTGAAGGTAGAACGTCAATTATCAATCATCTTTATTACACATGACCTAGGTGTTGTTGCAAATATGGCTGATAGAATTGCCGTAATGTATGCTGGTAAGATTGTAGAATATGGTTTAGCTGACGAAATCTTCTATGAACCTCGTCATCCATATACATGGGCATTATTATCTGCTATGCCAGATATTAATACTAATGAAAAGCTTGATTCAATTCCAGGTACTCCACCTAATATGTTATTCCCTCCGAAGGGAGATGCATTCGCTGCTCGTAATAAATATGCAATGAAGATTGATTTTGAAAAGCAACCTCCATTCTTTAAAGTTAGTGATACTCACTATGCAGCTACTTGGTTATTACACAAGGATGCACCAAAGGTTAATCCACCAAAGATTGTAATTGAACGTATTAAGAATATGCGTCAAATTGTTGAACAAGACTACGCTAAAAGCGGAGAAACAATTGTTGATTTTAACAACAATAGTATATTGAATGAAGAGAAATAGGAGGTTAGTTTATGGTTGTTGATAAATTTGAAAATGCTGAAACTATCCTTCGTGTTTCGCATTTAAAACAATACTTCAAATTAGGTGAAGGTAAATTAAAAGCTGTTCATGATGTTACATTTGAAGTTCGTAAAGGTGAAGTTTTTGGTATCGTAGGTGAATCTGGTTGTGGTAAGACTACTACAGGTAGATCTATTATTAAACTTTATGATATCACTTCAGGTAATGTTCATTTCCAAGGTCACAGAATTGCTGCTGGTACACGTTGGAATGAAAAAGAAATTAAGTATACTAGAATTCGTGGTAATGCTGAAATTAAGAGACTTCATAAGGAATGTCTTGACCTTTACAACGAATTTGAGCATGCTAATTCAGATGATGTAGATGCTTGTAAAGCAGAAAAAATTCGTTTACATAATGAATATAATATCAAAATTCAACATGTAAGAGAACACATTAAAGCTGTTGTTGATGAGCAAACTGCAATCATAAAAAAAGCTAAATTTGATCATAAATATTGCGATAAGATTTATCAAAATGAACAAATTGCTAAATGTAATGAAAAATTCTTACCTTTACTAGATGCAGCTAAAGCTAAAGCTCAATCTGGTAATGAAGAAGATATTAAAGCTTATAAAGAATTGAAAGGTCAATATAAGTCAGAATTACGTATTGCAAAGCATGATAAGCTTGTAACAAAGATTCAAATGATTTACCAAGACCCAATTGCTTGTCTTGACCCTCGTATGACTGTAAGAGAAATTATTTCTGAAGGTTTAGTAATTAAGGGTGTTAAAGATCAAGACTACATTACTAAGAGAGTTAATGAGGCTCTTGAAACTGTAGGTCTTGTTCCTGAACATGCATCACGTTATCCACATGAATTCTCTGGTGGACAACGTCAAAGAATTGGTATTGCTCGTGCATTAATTATGGATCCAGAATTAATCATTGCTGATGAACCTATCTCAGCTCTTGACGTTTCTATTAAAGCACAAGTTATTAATCTATTAGATGATTTAAGACATAAGTTAGGTCTTACAATTATTTTCATTGCCCATGACTTATCAGTTGTTAAATATTTCTGTGATAGAATTGCTGTTATGTATTTTGGTAACATGGTAGAATTAACTACTTCAGAAGAATTATTTAAACATCCATTACACCCATATACAAAGTCATTATTATCTGCAATTCCTTATCCAGATCCACACTATGAGAAACATAGAGTTCGTATTACCTACAATCCTGTAGTTGCACACGATTATTCTGTTCAAAAACCTACATTTAGAGAAGTTATTCCAGGTCATTTTGTATCTTGCAATGATGATGAGGAACAACGTTATTTAAAAGAAATTGAATCTATTGATTCTAAAAAAGATTAATAATATCGAGGTGACTTCATGAAAAAGTGGAAACTTTACACAATAACTTCAGTTATATTCTTAATTTTAACTTTTATATTTTGGATTTTCCAATTTGCAATTAATAAAAATATAGATGAAAAGAGCGGATTAGCATTTGATCTAGCTAAACATTGGAAACTTTTTACTTCAAATGCATTTGAAGTTTCTGGTTTATTTTCAATCGCTTCAGGAGTTATTTATTGGACAAGTAGTGAAGGAGCTTTCGATGCAATTTCATATACGACTAAACAAGTCTTTTCTACTTTATTTAGAAAAGTTAAATATCCATATAGTTATTCTGAATATAAATTAATCAAGCATCCTGCTGATGAACAAATTTATATTTGGCATTTAATTATTGTTGGAATTGTATTAGTTGGAATAGGATTAATTTTTTCAAGTATTATTTAAGGGGTGAAAATATGAAGAAATATTATAATTTAATATTTTTTATAACATATATCGTTTTATATTTTATATTATTTTTAACATTGTTTATGCCAAATATTGATGTAGGCTTAAATACAAAGTTTAGTGCATTTAATGCTGCAGGTTTTCCAATATTTGATCATGGAACAGTAACATATTTCTTACAATTTTCATTCATGAATATACTTGTAATATTATTGATATTAGCTGGTTTTATAATTAGTATATTATCAATATTTAAATATTTTCAAAAATATTACAAACAAATATTAATTATTTTATTATGTATTTCTTTATTTATAACAATTTTTACATTGTTTAAAATAAGTTTTACGCATATTGCAGATGCTGATTTTGAGCTTGTAGCAAGAAATAATAATAAATATAAATTGTTATATGGTGCATATGTTACAAGTACAATTTCATTTGTAATTGCTATTTTAAATGTAATTCAATTTGTTAAAATTAATAATGATAATTATAGATTACACTAGTCGTCGACTAGTGTTTTCTTTTGCAAAATAAACGTTAATTGAAAAAGTAAATTCCGCTGTAAATAGTTGAATTTCAAAATAAAAAGAATGAATAACTAAATTCCGCTAGGTAAAGGATAAA